>OHBH01000137.1_pt1 | contig 13066 bp, 12 predicted proteins | sample 1577321 | NCBI WGS metagenome assembly OHBH01 (sample SAMEA3879546, study PRJEB24766) | human gut metagenome | biome: human-associated habitat; feature: feces | place: USA | collected 1985/1987
TTTGCAAAAAACTCAATTATGATATTGTTCCGGGCATATTCAGTCATCGGAGACATACCGCTCGGCACTTGACAGACTCAATGTGCCGCGGGAGTCAGCGACCGGCAGAATCATTTTTTCTCATCCGGTTTCTCCTCCGCACGGGTGAAGAAACGGTTCTGGAAAAGGATCAGATAGAAAGCGCCAACCGTGACGCAGCTGTCGGCGAAATTGAAGACAGGAGCGAAGAACAGAAGGCGGTCTCCTCCCACAAATGGTACCCAAGACGGCCAGATTGTGTCAATGAGCGGGAAGTAGAACATATCCACCACGCGGCCGAACATCAGCGGGGCATAGTCAAAGATCACTCCGTAGAAAAGGCTGTCGATGATGTTGCCGAAAGCGCCGGCGGTGATCAACGTCAGGCCGACAAGGACTCCGGTCGGAACCACGGGCTTGCCATCCGGCAGAAGTGCCAACTTCCCTTCAGAATCCACCGATTTACGCACAAGCGAAGCTATCCACCAGCAGAGAGCGCCAGAAAGAGCAATCCTGAAGAATGACAGCAGGAACTTGCCGACGGCGCCGCCGAACTTCATTCCGAAAGCCATTCCCTCGTTCTCGATGAAGAAAATCTGGAACCAGTTTCCGATGACGCTGAAATGCTCACCTATCTGCATGTTCGTCTTGACCAGGATCTTGATGACCTGGTCAATGACGACAAGTATGACTCCCAGAATCAGGAGTTTCTTACCCTTGGAAACCTTCACTAGTTCTGTCCTTTTTTAGCAAGCATCTCCTTGGCCTCTACAGTAAGCGTGGCATGAGGCACCAAACGCAGCCTCTCCTTCGGAATAAGCTTTCCTGTCTCACGGCATATTCCATAAGTCTTGTTCTCGATGCGCACAAGTGCGGCCTCGAGGTTCTGGATGAACTTGTACTGCCTCTGCGCGAGCTGGCTGGCCTCCTCCTTGGAAAGCTGGTAGGCGCCATCGTCCTCGACCGTCTTGAACGACGGTGTGGTGTCCTCGATGTCGTTGCTGCCGTTGTGCATAATCACCCTTCGCAGGGTGTTATACTCTTTCCGGGCCTTGTCAAGCATATCATTGATGATAGTGCGGAACTCTTCAAGTTCCTCATCACTGTAACGCACCTTCGTCGTCTCGGCGGAAACCGCGTTGTCTTTGATTAACTCTGACATAGTGTAAATTGTATTTAGGTCTAAAACTATCGCGACAGCACCATCTTGACCGAACCCTCGTCCCACTCGACATCAGCCGCTCCTTCCGGAGCATCCTTGCCAAGTGTGACAGAAAGTGCGAGTGTCTGGGCGGCGATATAATCCTTGTAGCCTTCAAGAGCGGCGGCGATGTCGTCATAGGCGGCACCATCGGCGAATATAGCCACACCGATCTTGTCGGTCACCTCGAATCCGCTGTCCTTCCTGAGGTTCTGGATCCTGTTGATAAGCTCGCGGGCCACGCCTTCCCTCTTCAACTCTTCCGAGATCTGAATATCAAGGGCGATGGTCAGCTGACCTTCAGTGGCGACGAGCCAGCCTGGCATGTCCTCGGACGAGATCTCATAGTCGCCAGGCCTAAGCTCAACGACTCCCGAAGGAAGTTCCACTGAATATGCCGACCCGGCAGCCTCAGCATTCTGAATGGCCGAGATTGTCGCCTGATCGAATCCGCCGAAAGCTCCGGCGATCTCTTTCATCTGCTTGCCGTAAACCTTTCCGAGGGTCTTGAAGTTAGGCTTGATCTTCTTGGTGATGATGCCGGTGGTGTCGGAAATAAACTCGGCCTCCTTCACATTCACCTCATTGAGGATGATGGACTTGACCTGTTCAAGCTGCTCCCTGACCTTTGCGGAGATCACAGGGATGATGAGCTTCTGGAGCGGCTGACGGACCTTGATGGAGACCTTGCGGCGAAGCGCGAGCACCATCGATGTGGCCTTCTGAGCCAGATTCATCCTCTCCTCCAGATCTGTGTCGATGACTGCCTCGTCGCAAGCCGGCATATTCACATAATGAACCGACTCAGAGCCGTCCGGAACGAGGTCCAGATAGAGACGGTCCATATAGAACGGAGCGATCGGAGCGCCGAGCACAGCGACATCCACCAGCACCTCGTAAAGGGTCTGGTAGGCGGCGAGCTTGTCCTCGTCCATCTTTCCACCCCAGAAACGTTTCCTGTTCAGACGCACATACCAGTTGCTAAGGTCATCGCACACGAAGTCCTGGATCAGACGCCCTGCGGTTGTGATGTCATAATCCTCATAAGCCGCCACAACCTTCTTCTTCAAGGTATTGAGCAGCGAGATGATCCAACGGTCGATCTCCGGCCTCTTTGAATATTCCACCTTCGCGGCCTTAGGGTCGAAGCCGTCCACATTGGCATAGAGGGCGAAGAATGAATATGTGTTGTAAAGCGTTCCAAAGAATTTCCTGCGGACCTCGTCCACACCGGCCTCGTCAAACTTCAGGTTGTCCCAAGGCTGGGCGTTGGTCAGCATATACCACCTGAGGGCATCGGCGCCGTACTTGTCCAGTTCCTCGAACGGATCCACGGCGTTGCCGAGGCGCTTGCTCATCTTGTTGCCATTCTTGTCCAGAACCAAACCGTTGGAGATCACGGTCTTGTAGGCAGGAGTCCCGCTGATCATGGTGTGGATGGCATGAAGCGTGTAAAACCAGCCTCTGGTCTGGTCAACGCCCTCGGCGATGAAGTCTGCCGTGCAGCCAAACTTCGGAGAATCCAGTCCACGGAGACCTTCCTGAGCGTAAGGCATCGCGCCGGAGTCGAACCAAACATCGATAAGGTCTGTCTCACGGGTCATCTTCTTTCCGGAAGGACTGACAAGGAATATGTTATCGACATAAGGCCTGTGGAGATCAATCCTGTCGTAGTTCTCCTTGCTCATGTCCTCAGGATCAAAACCATTGTCCTTAAACGGATTGCTCGTCATGAATCCGGCTTCCACAGCCTTGTCGATCTCGGTGTAGAGCTGTGCGATCGTGCCGATGCAGATCTCCTCCTTTCCGTCCTCGGTGCGCCAGATCGGAAGCGGTGTGCCCCAGAAACGGCTGCGGCTGAGGTTCCAGTCCTGGATATTCTCAAGCCACTGGCCGAAACGTCCCGTACCGGTGGACTCCGGCTTCCAGGTGATCGTCTTGTTCAGAGCGACCATCTCGTCCTTGACAGCCGTGGTCTTGATGAACCAGGCGTCGAGAGGATAATAGAGGACAGGTTTGTCGGTTCTCCAGCTGTGAGGATAGCTGTGGGTCTGCTTCTGGATCCTGAACGCCCTGCCGTCCATCTTCATCATCATGCAAAGGTCGATGTCGAGGGTCGGAGCGTCAGCCGGAAGAGAGTCATCAAAAGCATTCTTCACATAGCGGCCGGAATATTCCTTATAAGAAGGGTCCACGTGTGTGCGGACATATTCAGGATCAAGGTCTTCGATCGGGTAGAAGCGTCCATCGTGGTCCACCTGGGCCTGCCGTTTGCCGTCCTTGTCAAGAACCATCATTCCCGGCACACCGTAGTTGGCGGCGACTTTCTTGTCATCCGCACCGAAGGTAGGAGCGATGTGAACGACTCCGGTACCGTCCTCGGTCGTGACATAGTCTCCGGAGATCACCCTGAACGGCTCCCCTTCCTCGATCGGCCGGAACCAAGGAATCAGCTGCTTGTAGCGGATTCCGACAAGGTCAATGCCCTTGAACGAACCGTCAAGCACCTTGTAAGGAACGAGTTTGTCACCTGGCTTGTAGTTCTCAAGCGGAATGTCGGCGGCCTTAGGATTGAACCACGCGCCCACCAAGTCCTTGGCCAGCACGTAAATGGCCTCCTTTCCCGTGTATGGGTTGAAAGAGAGGACACGGACATATTCATACTTCGGCCCCACGCAGAGCGCCGTGTTTGAAGGAAGGGTCCACGGGGTTGTGGTCCATGCGAGGAAATATACCGGGAAGGCCTCCGTCCCGAAGAGCGGCTGCGACTTTCCGTCCTTGATGACCTCGAACTGCACCGTGGCCGTCGTGTCGGTCACGTCCTTGTAGCAGCCCGGCTGGTTCAGCTCGTGTGAGCTGAGGCCTGTGCCGTCGGAAGGCGAATATGGCTGGATGGAGTACCCTTTGTAGAGCAGCCCCTTGTCGTAAATCTTCTTCAAAAGGTACCACAAGGTCTCGATGTAGCGGTTGTCATAGGTGATGTACGGATCGTTCATATCGACCCAATAGCCGACACGCTCGGTCATATTCACCCATTCCGCCGTGTACTTCATCACCTCGCTGCGGCAGGTCTTGTTGTATTCCTCAACGGAAATCTTCGTTCCGATGTCATCCTTGTGTATTCCAAGCTTCTTCTCCACGCCGATCTCCACAGGGAGCCCGTGGGTGTCCCATCCGGCGCGGCGGTTCACCTTGTACCCGGACTGGGTCTTGAAGCGGCAGATGGCATCCTTGATGGAGCGCGCCATTACGTGGTGGATTCCCGGCTTGCCGTTGGCGGAAGGCGGGCCCTCGAAGAATATGAACTCAGGTGCCCCTTCCCTGACCTCAAGGGATTTCTCGAACGCGTGATTCTTTTTCCATCTGTCGAGAACCTCATTCCCGACAGAAACCAGATCAAGGCCTTTGTACTCTTTGAATGTCATAATTTTCTTTCTATTTTTGCATCGGAAAAACCATCGGTTCGCTTCCTATGCAATTAAGTTTGCAAAGATAGTGATTTCCGCGTTTTTTATCAAATAGACATCATAATTCTTCTGTGCTGTGTTCCAGCCATATTCCGTGGCTTGTCCAAGGGGTTCATCGCCCAGATGGCCGCCCTGGTGGCTCTGGTGCTGGGGGCATGGATGTCATTCCATTTCTCCAATGTGGTGGTCGAGTGGCTCAAGCCGGTGATGGATGTCTCCCCTGCCGTGCTTCAGGCGATCGCCTTCACACTCATTCTCCTGGGCGTTTTCTTCGTCCTCACGCTGGCCGGCAAAATGATTGAAGGCATAGTGAAGATCGTGATGCTCGGGTGGCTGAACAAACTTCTCGGAGTGGTTTTCGCCCTGTTGAAAGTGGTTCTTGCCATAGGGCTTTTCATCCTCCTTTTCGACTCCGTCACCACGGCGCTGGAGATCGACTGTTCGAAGACGATCAGCGAGTCGCTTTTCTACACACCGATCAAGGATTTCGCCGATGTCTTTTTCCCTTATATGAAAGAATTGATATTCAATAAATAATGAGCAGAATCATTCTAATAGAGACTTCCACTCCCCTTTGCTCCACCGCCCTTGTGGAGGACGGGAAGGTCGTCTGTGAAAGGATCAGCGACGAGCCTAGGGCGCACGCCTCAAAGACAGCGCTGTTCGTCAGCGAGATGCTTTCCGAAAAAGGTCTGAAAGTGTCCGACTGTGACGCTGTGGCCGTCAGCAAGGGACCGGGTTCCTACACCGGGCTGCGCGTCGGGGTCTCAACAGCCAAAGGCCTCTGCTTCGGGGCCGGCATCCCGATGATCTCCGTCGGCACTCTCGACACACTCGTCTGGCAGGCTTTGGACGGGAATATGCTCCCGGAGGGCTGCCGCTACATCATCCCGATGATCGACGCCCGCAGGATGGAGGTTTACACGGGAATATTCACGCCTGACGGGAAACAAATCTCTCCGACCGTGGCTCAGATAATCGACGCGGATTCATTCAAGGATCAGCTCGCCGAAGGCCCGGTGCTGTTCATCGGTGATGGTGCCGACAAATGCAAGGACACCCTGACCAGCCCGAACGCCCGCTTCATCCAATGCTGCCCGAAAGCCGCCTCGATGATGCATCCGGCCATTGATGCATTGGAGGCCAAGAGGTTCGAGGATGTGGCCTATTTCGAGCCGTTCTACCTCAAGGAGTTCATCACGACGGTGAGCAAGAAGAAAATAATTTAATTCAGGAATATATTATGAAAATTGGTGTTGCCAGCGACCACGCTGGATTCGAGTACAAGGGAAAGATCTCGGCTCTGCTCAGGAAGAAGGGCTACGAGGTCATCGATTATGGAACACATTCAGCGGAGAGCTGCGACTACTCCGACTTCGCTCATCCGCTCGGCACCGCCATAGACAATGGCGAGGTAGATCTCGGAGTGGCTTTCTGCGGTTCAGGCAATGGCATGGCGATCACTCTGAACAAGCATCAGAAAGTGCGCGCCGCCCTTTGCTGGGGCACTGAGATCGCGCGACTTGCGAAGGCTCACAACAAGGCTAACGTGATTGTGATGCCGGCCCGGTTCATCTCTTACCAGATGGTCACGTCAATCGTCAACAAGTGGTTGGAGACCGAGTTCGAGGGAGGCAGACACGAGCGCCGCATCGAGAAGATTCCTATTTGCCAATAAGGAATGCCGCAGGACAAACCATTGGAAATAAAAGCGTTGATAGCGGACAAACAGTTCCTTTCGGGCAACTCCAGACTCTCTGAGAGCATTGAGGATTACCCGGAAGGAATCATCATTCCCATCGACAAGCCCTACAGATGGACTTCCGCCGATGTCATCCGCAAGGTCAAATGGGCGGCGTGCAGACACTTCCACAAGAAGAACCTGAAGGTCGGCCACGCCGGCACCCTCGACCCGCTTGCGACCGGAGTGCTTCTCGTCTGCATCGGCAAGGCCACCAAACTGGCCGAGACCCTTCAAAAGGAGGGCAAGGAATATCTCGCCGGAGTCTCGTTCGGTGCCACCACACCTTCCTACGACCTGGAGAAGGCCATTGATCAGGAATATCCCGTTGAAGGTGTCACGGAAGAATCTGTCAGAGAAGTTCTGCCTCGGTTTCTTGGCGAACAGGAGCAGATCGCTCCCCTCTTCTCAGCCAAGTCCGTTGACGGGGTCAGAGCCTACGAGCTGGCAAGGAAGCAGTACCGCGAGGCTCACAAGGAGAAGACTGACGTGATGACGGATTTCGACCACACTGTGGCAGAGACTCTTAACAAACAGATCATCAACATCTCCGGAATGGAATTAATCTCCTTCTTCCCGAACGGGAAAGAAAGCGGGCCGGAATTATCGGATGAAGGGCTGAGACCAAATCCACGGATAAACGTTGTGGACACATCCGCCCTGCACCTTCCGTTGGCGATGATCCGGATCAAATGCAGCAAGGGAACCTACATCAGGGCACTGGCCAGAGACCTCGGAGAGGCGCTCGGTTCAGGAGCGCACCTCAACTCATTGGAGCGGACAAAATCAGGCGGGTTCACAGTCGGGAACTGCCTATCAGTCAATGAGGTAATTAGCGTTCTTTGAGACCTCTACCACACCTTTCACCTTCCTGAAATACTTTGTGGCCTCCTCAAGGGTCTTCCCTTCAGGAATGCGGATTGTCAGCGCGTTGATGATGCCGTAGTCATAGACGACATCGGCACCGTACTTAACTGCCGCCTTTTTGAGCGGTCCCTTGCCGACACCCTCATCGTAATAGATTATCAATGTGTTTGGTGAATATGCCAACCCAGTCTGACGCGGTCTTATGGGAGGGACATTCCCAATTGCCGGGATGTCAGGGGAGTCATAGGAGTCAACCTTTGCCAACTGCTTCTCGGTACGGCTGATCGTACTGCAACCTGCGGCCATGGTGATGGCCGCCGCCAGAACAAACGATGTGTCTTTAACCTGTCTTGTCATTCCACAGAAAAATCTATCGGCTATCCCTTACAAGATTGAAGCCAGAAGACGCCCATTCGGACATGGATTCTCCATCGGCATAGACCAGATAACCCTCCAATTCATCCAACGATTCTATGAAACGCTTCGCCTCATCCAATCCTATGACCATGCAATATGTGGCGTAGGCATCGGCCAGGGTCGCGTCCGGGGCCACAATCGTGGCGCTAAGCAGAGTATGGTTCACGGGATACCCTGTTCTCGGATCTATGGTGTGTGAATATTTCCGTCCATCCTTCACATAGAACTTGCGGTAATTACCGGAGGTGACCACACCGCGGCCGCTTCCGTCTCCCCGCCATATTCCCACAAGACCTTTGCCGCCAAGCTCCATATTCCCGTCCTCAGGTCTGTCAACTCCGATTGTCCAAGGCTTGCCGGAAGGGTTCAGGCCCTCGCTGTAGATCTCTCCGATGTTCACAAGCATATCCCTGACCCCTAGCGAGTGAAGATATTCTGCGATCTTGTCACAGGTGTAGCCTTGCGCGATGGCGTTGAAATTCAATTTCGGGCATATTCCTGGAATCAACGGGGACATATTCCCGTCAAATTTATCCATCCCGCAGACAGCCTTGAGACTGTCCACGACTGCGGCAGACGGCAGCGTATCGTTCGTGAAGCCGAATCCCCAGGCATCATAGAGCGGCCCGGAAGCCATATCCAGCGCTCCGCCGGTCTCATCATAGAGCCTTTTCGAGATGGTGAATATCTCCCTGAACATCTCATTGGGAACCACCGGCACGCCGGCGTTGAAGCGGCTCAGCTGCGATCCTTTGTTGTAACCGGACAAGGTGGTGTCAACCAGCGTCAGGATGGAATCCACCGACTTTCTTATCTCGCTTATGCCGGTCTTGACGCCGCTGTGGTTGAATTTCACCGAATATGTCCCTCCTTGGGCATAGCCCGTCAATTCCTGATAATCCGCCTTACGGCCACAGGAAACCACGGCCATAAGCACAACGAAGCACAGAGCTAAGCTTCTGAATATTCCTATAATCACTTTCATTTCTGCAATTATAGGCATTTCGATTCAATTTTGGGACATCATTGGACTAGTTTTTGCTCAATGCATACCGTTTTTGCGTTTTTTATGCGATATTTGTATTTTCAATCGAGAAAGATGAAGATCAGGAACATTATTTTAATAGGATTGTCCGCGGCGATGCTCGCCCTGCCTTCCTGCAAAAAGGATAAAGACAGCACATCCACGAAAGACTACGTCAGCGGAACGCTGACCTTCTCCTCATCCGTGCCGACCTATGTCCGTAAGGGCGATGCCTTCAGCCTGACCCCAAGCGGAATCACTCATCCAGGCACAGGATTGGCCGAGGATGTAGGTTACTATTGGACTGTATCGTGGAATTCAGCGAAGGACACGACCAAGACAGAAACCGACAAGACTGGCGACGGAACTTTCAAGTTCACCGTTCCGTCCAAGGTCGGTACATTCACGGTTTACTGCGTGGCGTTCGCGGACGGTTACTATACAAAGACGAACACGACCTCGTTCAGCGTGGTTGATGCTGCGCTTGACTCGACTGTGGCCGGAGCATATTCCAGCAAGGATCCGATATTCGTTGACCCAAGGGACGAGGGTACCTACTACACAACCACTTTCAACGGTAAGACGTGGATGAAGAACAACCTCTATTATTCCGGTTCAGGCGTTCCTTACGAAAACAGTGAGGCCATGGATGCGATATTCGGTCGCTTCTATTCTTGGAACGAAGCAGTAGCTGCATGTCCGGAAGGATGGCATCTGCCTTCTGACGCAGAGTTTGTGGAAATGGCTGAGGCGCTTGCCACAAAGGGAACAAAATTCTCTGAGAAAGAGACTTTCAGCGGAGTGGCCGGTGGAATGATGGTTGACGCGAAATTCCTTGGTACGAGGATGTGGGAATATTGGCCACAGGTAAAAATCACCAACAAGGCAGGATTCTCGGCCTTGCCTGTCGGCTATGCCGTTGACTCGGGGAGTTCCGCCAAATTCACAGGAACTGACAACTACGCCGCATTCTGGGTGTCCGATCCGGATTCCGACTTTGGACACTACAGGTACATATTCGTAAAACAGAATGACGTCCAGTTCGGCTCCGGCGACAAGGAATCATTCCGCGCCTCCGTCAGATGCGTAAAGAATTAGTGATGAATCGGATCGCTCAGCGCAGATCCGTGACGACATAGGAAGAGTCAAGAGTCTTTTCGTTGAAACGGAAAGACTCTTTTGATTTTCCCGCCCCTTCGAACTTGAGATTCGTTATCGTGAATTCTGACACCGAGCCATCATTAAGAGTGACTTCGGCTCCAATGAGAATTGTTGTACCGCTCTTGAAAAAGAGTTTCAGTCCGGCGATGTCCATTGAACCTTTCCCTTTATTGGCCGGAGTGAGGACAGACGCGTCCACGACCTTTCCTCCGAACTTTGAACTTCCGAAAGATTCCTCCCTGAAAGCGTTGTCTATCGAGGCTATCATCAAGGCCGGATTTGTGGCATAGCTATCATACGAATCGTCAACAGACTCAACCAAAGCTTCTTCAGAGATTCTGTCTATCGTCCAACGGGTCTTCCCGTCACACCAGATCTCAAGCCCGTTTCCGTCCACTATGAATGAGGTTCCCTGAACCTTCACACTTCCGTTCCCGGTCATCTTGGCTTTCTTGGTCGGCATCGTGAACGAATAGTCAAACGAAACCAGAGAGGAGGAGACCTTGCTGACAAAAGTGTCCAACGTCTTGCTCTTGGCGAACGAAACTTCCGGCAGCACAAGAAGCGCGGCCATGAGTGTGATGAGTATTCTTGTGATTGTCTTCATGATTTTTCCTGCGTATGCACAAGTCATGCCTTTCGGTGGATTACTGATTCTTGTAGGCGGCTATGATCTGATCCAGCTCATCAAGACTCGAGACAAGAACCTGACGTGGCTTGGAGCCTTCCTGAGGGCCTACAATCCCGGCGGCCTCCAACTGATCCATGACACGGCCGGCCTTGGCGTATCCCATCCCGAGACGTCTCTGAAGGTCGGAAGTGGAGCCTCTCTGGCTCATAACAACCAACTTGGCGGCCTCCTCAAAACGTTCGTCAAGTTTTGTCATGTCAACCATGCCACCAGATCCTTCTTCCGTGTCGTCATCGACAGGAGGCAGGTAAAACGGAGTGTTGAAGCTCTTATTGTGGCCTTCCTGCGAACCGATGTATTCATTGAGCCTGTTGATCTCCTCGCTGTCAATGTAGGCGCACTGGACGCGTTCCATCTCGACTCCGGCATAATAGAGCATATCTCCCTTTCCAATAAGTTTCTCGGCTCCCGGAGAGTCAAGGATGGTAGAAGAGTCTGTTCTGGACACAACTCTGAAAGCGATTCTGGTCGGGAAGTTCGTCTTGATGAGTCCCGTGATTACATCCACGGACGGCCTCTGTGTGGCAAGCACGACGTGCAGACCGGCGGCACGCCCCTTCTGGGCAAGCCTGATGATGGACGTGGTGATGCTGCGGGACACAGCCTTGGCGTCACCGCTGCCACCCACCGACATCGTAAGGTCGGCATATTCATCGATGATTGTGACGATGTACGGCAGAAAACGGTGTCCCTCGTCCGGACGGAGCTTCCGGTTGCGGTACTTCTCGTTGTAAGTCTTTATGTTAGGCACAGAGGCCTTGCTCAAAAGCTCATACCTCTGATCCATCTCGATGCACAGCGAGCGGAGTATCTTGTCAGCCTTGTCGGCCTTCTTCACTATGGCGTTGTCCCTCTCCTCCCGCTCGTCATTGCAAGGAAGGACAGCCAGATAATGCTTCAGAAGATGGGCGTAGGCCGAGAACTCGACCATCTTAGGGTCGATGAACACCAGTTTCAGTTCGGACGGATGCTTCGCGTACAGCAACGATGTCACTATGACGTTGAGTCCCACAGACTTACCCTGTTTGGTCGCTCCAGCCACCAAAAGGTGCGGGGCATCCGCCAGATCAAAGACCTTGACTTTCTGCTGGATGGTGTAACCGATGGCGACCGGAAGCTCGGCCTTGCTGGAACGGAAGGTCTCGTCGTTGAGCACGGCGCGCATCGGGACGATCGAAGGGTGGTCGTTGGCGACCTCAATGCCGACAGAGTCCGTCAGAGTCACGACACGGACTCCCCTGGCATGAAGATGCATGCCGAGATCTTCCTGAAGTTTCTTTATCTCGGAAATCTTTACACCAGGCGCGGGATAGACCTTGTAAAGGGTCACCGTAGGGCCCACGATGGCCTTGACATCGTTGATCTGGATGCGATAGTTTTCCAGAGCGTTGCGGATTCTGGCGTTGTTCCTGGCCAGTTCCTCGTCGGAAACCTCGTTGCGGCTTGACGAATATGAATCCAGAAGCTCCAGTGAAGGGAATTTATAATCAGGCAGTTCGTCACGGACATTGATTCTCGGGAGTTCCTTCTTGATTTCAGTGGACAATTTGCTGCCTATGACCACTTCCATGGATTTTTCAGCAGGATCAGCCACCGGTTGTGGTGTTTCCCTTTCCGCTCCCTGAGCTTGTCGAAGAGTCGAATCCTGAGCACGCAAAGCCGAGGCCACCGCCACGCCAGTTGTGCCTGTTACCGATGAACCCGTCCTAACCGCCGGCTCGGTGGCTTCGATGGTTGGTGAGCCCTGTCGAACCACAGGCTCAGCCACCGGTTTCTTTCCCAGAGACATCAGCCAATCCGAGAACTTTCTGGAAGCCAGAACAAGCCAGACAATCACCAGAAAAGCCAGCATGAAACCTGTAAGAATATTCCCGAAAACCACCGAGGCCCACTTCACGACAGACTCTCCGCACTCTCCTCCGAGTCCTCCGCCGAAAGCGTTGCCAAGTCCCGACAAATCTGAGACAAATGCCAGAATGAAAGACGATAGCATCGCCCCCGTTACAGTCAGAAGTGTTGTCTTGACCATCGAATAACGCCACCTATGCAGCAGCAAACGGACGGAAACGGCGAAAAGGATCACCACAAAAGCCAGGCTGCCAAGTCCGAACCATCTACGGACAAGCAGGTCGGCCCACCGGTATCCCATCTTTCCGGCCATGTTGCTCACCTCGACCGAAATGTCACCGACTGCGGAAGACAATGAACTCTGATCCGCTTTCCAGGTGAAGAAATAGGAAACGGTCGCCAGCAATGTGAACACTGCCAGCAACGCGACAAGGATTCCGGTCATCTTCGTCAGCCGTACCTTGTCCCCATCATCCATATTCCTCCAGAACCCGAGCATTATTTTCTGTTCTTACGATTGCCTTTCTTGTTGTTCCTGCGGTTCTGTCCCATGCCCAGATTCAGCCCCGGACGCGAGAAATTGGAATCAAATGAAATCTTTGTAAGTTCCAGATCGGCGGGAACCTGAATC
>OHBH01000142.1_pt1 | contig 12929 bp, 9 predicted proteins | sample 1577321 | NCBI WGS metagenome assembly OHBH01 (sample SAMEA3879546, study PRJEB24766) | human gut metagenome | biome: human-associated habitat; feature: feces | place: USA | collected 1985/1987
AACTTCTTGAACTCGTCCTTCAGGCTCATGTGCTTCCCTCCGCTCTTTATTTTGTATAGTCCCGTGCGCCGAAAATCGCCGTGCCCACCCGGATCATGTTGCTGCCGCACCGGATGGCGTCGGCAAAATCGCCGCTCATGCCCATTGACAGATATTCCATCTTATTATCGTATATTTTTGCATTGATGTCAACATAAAGCCACCGCATTTTCTCGAAATATGCCAGATTTCCGTGGGGCTCCATGGCCACCGGAGGGATGGTCATCAGTCCCCGGACCCGGACATGAGGCATGGCCAGAGCCGTTTCCGCCGCGGCGGCGATATCCTCCGGCGCAAAGCCGCTTTTGGCCGCCTCCCCGCCGATGTTCACCTCCAGCAGGATATCCTGGCAGAGCTCCAGCCTTCCGGCGGCCTTTTCGATCTCCTGCAACAGCTCCGTGCTGCCCACAGACTGGATCAGATCGGCCTTGCCCACCACCTGGCGCACCTTGTTGCGCTGGAGATGGCCGATAAAGTGCAGGGGGCGGCCGGCGTAGGCGTTTTCCGCCAGCTTGGCGGTCATCTCCTGCACCCGGTTTTCGCCCAGGGCGTCGATCCCGGCGGCAATGGCCGCCTGGCAGGCGGCGGCGTCGTTCATTTTGCTGGCGCCCACCAGGATAACGTCGGCGCCGGTGCGCCCCGTTTCCCGGGCCGCCTGGTCCATCTGCTGCCGGACGGCGGCAATATTCTCCGCAATAGACATAGTGAAAGCCTCCCTTTCCGCGGTCAATCTTCTTTCAATATCTGTGTGCCGTCCAGGGTCACGCCGGTCATGATGACCTCGTCGCCGGGACGGAGCGTTGACAGTCCCTCGGTGTTCTGCGGCACGGACACCAGCACATAGTCGTCCCCCTGATACACCATTTCCACAGGCTTGAACTGGGGGAAGCTGCCCTGAACGCAGTATACGCCCAGCTTTCCGTTGTCGCTCTGCCGCAGGCACACGGAGGGCAGACGCAGCCCCGTATAGCTGTGCAGCACGATCTGCGCCGTCTGGTGCCGCAGCTGAGTGGTCTCCGCCAGATATTCCCGGCAGGACAGCACCACCACGCACCGGCCGTTTTCCGCCGGGCCCACGGAATGCACCGCGGCGGCAATGTCGTCGGTGACGCCCTTGGTCAGCCGCAGAGATACGCTGCCGCAGGCGGCAATGCGCTGGGCCTCCTCCTCCGCCACGGCGGCGGCATAGTACCAGGTGTTGCTGTAAATCAGCTTGCCCACGTTGGCGGTATTCTCCCCGGGGGCCAAGCTGTCCAGAGCGCTGGGAGTCAGGTCCCCCAGGCCCGCCGGGGTCAGCACGGACTCATACCCGTCGCACACGGCGGAATACGTCCCCGCCCGGGGAGCGGTGATATCCGTGGCCCCGGTAAGGCCCGCCTGCAAGGAGTCGATCTCGTCCTGCACCGCAGCGATCTCCGTTTTGATCTCCTGGCTGGAGGTATAGGCCCGGCTGCGCTTGACAATGGCGGCCTTCAGCTGGGACAGGTCGCCGGAGGCGGCGGTATAGTCCCCGCCGGTGAGATTCTTCCGCAGGGTCATGATTTCGTCGGAAATGGAGCCGTCCAGCTTCAGGGCGGCGTCGGGGTTCAGATAAGAGGACAGGGCGTATTCCAGCTGCTCCAGCTGCAGGCGCTTGGCCTGGATCTGGGCCACGGCCTCCAGGGCCCCGGGGCTGTCATAGGCGGTAGCGATGACCTGGCCCTTTCCCACCTTTTCCCCCTCGTCCCGGGTATGGCTCAGGGTCCCGGCCTCGGAGCGGAAGGCTTCCTCCTCCCGCACCAGCCAGCCGGAGGCCTCCACGGATTCCTCCGTGGTGCTGGTATACACCCGGGTGGTGGCGTAGGGGTTCGTCAGATACCGCACCCCCTGGACCAGAAAATAGAACACCACCGCCGCCGCCAGGGCAATGGACAGAATTTTGAATACGCGGGTGGACTTCATGGCGTAACCTCCTTTGGTGGCCGGGTGATGGTGTTGGGGCGCTGCCGCGCGCCGGGGCATGTCTCAAAAAATTTCCGTGCCCAAGGCTTTGCCTGCGGCAAAGCGCTTGTGCGCCCTGTCGGGCGGCGGCGCTATTGCGCCTCCGACGGCAAGCCCGGGTCGTTCAATGGCACCGGATGAACCGGAATGATGGTGGATATGGCGTGCTTGTAGATCACCTGCTGCTTGCCGTCGGTGTCCAGCACCACGGTGAAGCTGTCAAAGCCGGTGACGCTGCCCCGCAGCTGAAAGCCGTTCATCAGAAATACGGTAACGGGCAGGCTCTGCTTGCGGACCTTGGTCAGGAAAATGTCCTGAAGATTGTTTTTCTGCATAACGAATGCTCCTTTTCTCTTTGTGCGGACGGCTGTCCGCCTGCCCTTATCCTAAGCCATGGGCTGTGAGAAAATCTGTCGCATTCTGTAAAGCCGCCGGGAAATCCGGCTCCCGGTCCCAGAGGATCCAGTGGATGTCCGGGTTGCGCCGCAGCCAGGTCAGCTGCCGCCTGGTCCGTGGTGGCCGCGCCGTCGGCCACCGCCAGAAACTGCTTGTAGCCGATGGCCTGCAGGGCCGTGGCATCCCGGGGCAGGCCGCTGTCCAGAAGGTCCTGCACCTCCTGCAAAAGCCCCTGGCGGACCATGTCGTCCACCCGCCGGTCAATGCGCCGCCGCAGGTCCTCCCGGTCCCGGAAGCTCAGCCCGATGTACAGCGCGTCGTACCGGTCCGGCCGCTGCCGTCCCCGCCTGTCCCGCAGGGACATGGGCTCTCCGGTCTGCTCATAGACCTCCAGCGCCCGGAGGATGCGCTTTTCATCCCGCAGGTGCAGCCGTCCGGCGGTTTCCGGGTCCACGGTCTGCAGCTGCTCCAGCAGCGCCTCCGGCCCCTGCTCCCGCAGCTCCCGCTGGAGCCGCAGCCGTATCTCGCCGCCCTGGCTGCCGGGGGCGAAGTCGTCACCCCGGATCAGGGCGTCCAGATACAGCCCCGTGCCTCCGGCCAGCACCGGCAGCCGGCCCCGGGCCAAAATGTCCCGGATGCAGCCGTCCGCCGCCTGGCAGAACCGGGCCACGGACCAACTTTCCGCCGGATCCGCCACGGCGATCATATGATGGGGCACCCCCTCCATCTCCGCCGCCGTGGGGGCGGCGGTGCCGATGGTCATGCCCCGGTAGATCTGCATGGAGTCCACGGATACCACCTCGCCGCCGAAGCGCCGGGCCAGAGCCACGGCCATTTTCGTTTTTCCGCTGGCGGTGGGACCCACCACGCACAGGACCCTGGGGGCCATAGGCCGCTCCTTTCCGGGCGTCACGCCCGCTTGAACATTTTTTCCACCTGGTATTTGCTCAGCCGCACCGCCACCGGGCGGCCATGGGGGCAATACTGAATTTCCCCGGACTGGACCCTGTCCACCAGACGCCGCAGCTCGGCGGGGTCCGTGTGCATCCCGGCCTTGATGGCGGATTTGCAGGCCATGGTCTGCAATAGGCTGTCCCGGGCTGCGTCCGGGTCCGCCCGGTTCAGCCGCAGGTCCTCCGCCAGCTCCTCCAGGGCTCCGGTGGGGTCGTCTACCCCGGCGGGCACCCCCCGCACCAGCACCGCGCCGCCGAAATCCTCGCACCGGAAGCCATACCGCTCCAGCAGGGGCAGCTGCTCCAGCACCGCCGCGCAGTCCTCCGGCGACAGCTCCACCGCCATGGGCTCCAGCAGTGTCTGGGACATGATGGGCTCCGCGGCGGCCTTCAGCGCGTCGAACCGCACCCGCTCGTGGGCAGCGTGCTTGTCGATGAGCCACACGTTCTCCTGCTCATCCTCGCAGATGATATACGTCCGCAGCACCTCGCCGGCAATGCGCCAGGGGGCCTCCCTGGGTGGCTCCATGGTCACCTGCTCCGGCAGGGACACCGTCTCCTGTACCGGCTCCCGCACCGGCTCCGGCTTTGGGGCGGGCGGGGTAATGTGATAGCTGACGCCGGGGCGGCCGGTGGGCGCGGTAAAGGGCTTGCCCGCCTCCGGGGCCACGTCCCGTACCGCCATGGTCTGGGCCGGTCTTTCCTCCGGCTGCGCCGCAGGCCGGGACACCGGCGCGGCGGGACGGGCGGTATAGCTGCCCAGCGGGCGCTTCTCCGGCTCCGGCTTCTGCTGCTGCCGGAACTCCTGGGCCGTCATGGTCCGGTAGAAGGGCTTCTCCCCCTTTTCCGGGGCCTTGGGGCGAGCTGCCGCGTCCAGGGCATCCATGACGGTATAGTACACCGCATCGAAGGCGGTTTTATCCGATACGAATTTCACCACGGTCTTGGCCGGATGCACGTTCACGTCCACCCGGTCCTCCGGCAGGGTCAGATGCAGCACGCAGCCGGGGAACTTCCCCTTCAGCAGCCGGTTGCGGTATGCCTCCTCCAGGGCGGCGGACAGCAGCTGGCTCTTGACGAACCGTCCGTTGACGAAAAACAGCTGGCGGCCCCGGGTGCCGTGGCCGTTCAGGGGCCGGGTCACATAGCCCGCCACCTGCACGTCGCCGCCGCAGCCCCGGACCTCCTCCAGACCCAGAGCAAAATCCCGGCCCATGGCCGCATAAACGGCGGACAGCAGCTTTCCGTCGCCGGGGGTGTGGAGCACCTCGGCTCCATCCCGCAGCAGCTTGAAGGACACCTCCGGATGGCTCAGAGCCAGGTGCTGAACGATGCCGGACACGGCGGCCCCCTCGGCGCTGTCCTTCTTCATGAATTTCATCCGGGCGGGAGTGTTGTAAAACAGGTCCCGGACGCAGATGGTGGTGCCCTCCGGGCACCCGGTCTCCTCCACCTGCCCGGGCACACCGCCCTCCAGATGCAGGGACGCCCCTGCCGGGGCCCCGGTCTGCCGGGTGAAGATATCCACCCGGGACACGGCGGAGATGGCGGCCAGCGCCTCGCCTCGGAAGCCCAGGGTACCGATGGCGGCTAGGTCCGCCGCCGTGCGCAGCTTGCTGGTGGCGTGGCGCAGAAACGCCGTGGGCAGCTGCTGCGGCGCGATGCCGCAGCCGTTGTCCGTAATGCGCAGATAGGTGAGGCCCCCGCGCTGGACCTCCGCCACAATGGCGGTGGCCCCGGCGTCCAGGGCGTTTTCCAGCAGCTCCTTGGCCACGCTGGCGGGCCGCTCCACCACCTCGCCGGCGGCGATCAGATCCGCCACGTGCCGGGGCAGGCATTGAATATCAGGCATAGCGTTGTCCTTTCGTGTTACGTCAGCTTCTTTTTCAGTTCATACAGCAGCTGCAATGCCTCCAGAGGCGTCAGGGAGTCCACCTGGGTCCGGCGGAGCCGGTCGATGACCTCCCCCTCGGCCACGGCGGCAAAGGACATCTGGTCCTCCCGGGGAGCGGGGGCTGCCGCCGGGCGGCCGGACTCCTCCTCCAGCTGCCGGAGGATTTTTCTGGCCCGGGACACCACCGCGTCCGGCAGGCCCGCCAGCTTGGCCACCTCGATGCCGTAGCTGCGGTCCGCGCCGCCGGGGACGATCTTCCGCAGGAACACGATCTCCTCGCCCCGGGCCCGGACGGCGATGTTGTAGTTCTTCACGCCGGGGAGGGTGCCCTCCATGGCGGTAAGCTCGTGGTAATGGGTGGCAAACAGGGTCTTTGCCCCCAGGCGCTTGGGGTCGGCGCAGTATTCCAAAACCGCCCGTGCGATGCTCATACCGTCGAAGGTAGAGGTGCCCCGGCCGATCTCGTCCAGGATCAGCAGGCTCTTGTCCGTGGCGGCATGGAGGATGTCGCTGACCTCCGTCATCTCCACCATAAAGGTGGACTGCCCCGCCGACAGATCGTCGGAGGCCCCGATGCGGGTAAATACCCGGTCCACAATGCCCAGGCGGGCCGCCTTGGCCGGGACGAAGGACCCGATCTGGGCCATGAGCACCATCAGCGCCACCTGGCGCATATAGGTGGACTTGCCCGCCATGTTGGGGCCGGTGATGATGGACACCCGGTCCTGGGTGCGGCCCATATAGGTGTCGTTGGGCACAAACAAGGCGTCGGGCCGCATGGCCTCCACCACCGGGTGGCGTCCCTGGTGGATCTCGATAACGCCGGACTCGTCCACCGCCGGGCAGCAGTAGTTGTTCTTCACCGCCACCGCTGCCAGGGAGCACAGGCAGTCCGCCTCCGCCACGGCGGCGGCCGTGGCCTGGATCCGGGCCACATGGCCGCTCAGCTCCTGCCGCAGCCGGGTGAACAGCTCATATTCCAGGGCCGATACCCGGTCCGACGCGGACAGGATGTCGTGCTCCAGGTCCTTCAGCTCTTGGGTGATGTATCGCTCGCCGTTGACCAGGGTCTGCTTGCGGATGTATGTCTCGGGCACCTGGTCCTTGAAGGAGTTGGACACCTCGATGTAATAGCCGAATACCTTGTTGTACCCGATCTTCAGGGTGCGGATGCCGGTTTTCTCCTTTTCGGCGGCCTCCATAGAGGCGATGATGCCCTTGCCGCCATGCAGAATGCCCCGCAGGCGGTCCACCTCCGGGTCGAAGCCCTCCCGGATGAACTCGCCCTCCCGGACGGAGAAGGGGGGATCGTCGCACAGGGTTCGGCCGATCAGGTCCGTCAGGTCCTCCAGAGTGTCCAGCTGGGCCAGCTCCCCCAGGCGGCCCCGGTCAAAGGCCGACAGCAGCTCCTTCACATGGGGCAGCCGCGCCATGGCGTTTTTCAGGGCTACCACGTCCCGGCCCCCGGCGGTGCCGTATACAATGCGGCCCACCAGCCGCTCCATGTCGCCGATGCCGGACAGGGCCAGGGCCAGCTCCTCCCGCACCATGGTGTGGTCCACCAGCTGGCCCACGGCGGCGCTGCGGCGGGTGATGGCCGCAACGGACAGCAGGGGCCGCTCCAGCCAGCTGCGCAGCAGCCGCCCGCCCATGGGGGTCCGGGTCTTGTCCAGCACCCAGAGGAGGCTCCCCTTTTTCTCCTTGCTGCGCAGGGTCTCCGTCAGCTCCAGATTCCGCCGGGCCGTCAGGTCCAGCTCCATAAACTGCCCCTGCTGATAGTAATCCAGGTCGTCCACGTGGCGCAGGTCGGTTTTCTGCGTCTCGTGGAGATAGCCCAGCAGGGCCCCCAGCGACAAAGCCGCGGCGGGGTTCCCCTTGGGCAGGCGTCCGGCGGCCTCGTCGCCGAACTGGGTGCGGACGGTCCTTTCCGCCTCCTGCAATTGAAATCGTCCGGCGCTCAGCCGCTCCACATGGCAGTGGAGCTTATCCTGCAAAAGAGACAGCAGCGGCCCGCACTGGTATGCCGCCGGATTCACCACTGCCTCCGCCGGGGAAAACCGGCCCAGCTCGTTGAGCAGATGCTCCGCCCGGTCGGGCCCCTGAAAGGCGGTAACGTGGGTCTTGCCGGTGGAAATGTCGCACACGCTGAAGCCCGCGCAGGTGTCGTCCAGATACAGCCCCGCGCAGAAGTTGGACCGTCCCTCCTCCAGGCAGGCGGCGTCTATGACGGTGCCGGGGGTCACCACCCGGATAATGTCCCGGTCCACCAAGCCCTTGGCCGTGGCGGGGTCCTGGGTCTGCTCGCAGATGGCCACCTTGTAGCCCTTGGCAATAAGCCGGGCAATATAGGCGTCGGAGGCGTGATAGGGAATGCCGCACATGGGCACCTTTTCCTCAAAGGGCTTGTTCTTGTCCTTGTCCCTAGTGGTCAGGGTCAGGTCCAGCTCCTTGGACGCCTTCCGGGCGTCGTCGCCGAACATCTCGTAAAAATCCCCCAGCCGGAAAAACAGGATGGCGTCCTGATTCTGCTCCTTGATCTGCAAATATTGTTTCATCATGGGGGTCAGCTCCGCCATGGTTTCACCCGCGCTTTCTGCCGCATGTGCGGCGTATCTGTCGAATGGTAGTGGAAAACATTGTTGAAAAGTGCAAAACTTCGTTCAATAGGGGGAATTATTCCATCTCCCCGAACAGCGCCCAGGTGTTGCTGTCGGTGATCCTCACGTTCCGGTACTGGCCCAGGGCGTCCCTGCTGCCCACCAGGTGCACCAGCCGTCCCCCCGCCGTCCGGGCGGACAGGGGCCACCGGGCGTCGTCGGTCTCGCCGTCCACCAGCACCCGCAGGGTCCGGCCTACATACCGGGCATGAAGCCGGGCGGATATCTCGTTTTGCGTATTGCACAGCATATCGAACCATTTCTGCTTTTCCGCCCGGGGAACGGGGTCGTCCATTTTGGCCGCCGGCGTACCGGGCCGGGGGGAGAAGATGAAGGTAAACAGGGCGTCGAACTCCACCTGCCGCACCAGGTCCACGGTCTCCATGGCCTCGGCCTCCGTCTCGCCGGGGAAGCCGATGATCACGTCGGAGGTCAGCACCAGGTCCGGCATGACCTTCCGGGCATAGCCGATCAGGTCCAGATATTTCGCCCGGTCATAGGGGCGGTTCATGGCCCGCAGCACCCGGTCGCAGCCGGACTGCACCGGCAGGTGCAGCTGGTGGGCTACATGGCGGCTTTGGGCCATGGTGTCGAACAGCTTATAGCTGGCGTCCTTGGGCTGGGACGACATAAAGCGGATCAGGTAGTCGCCGTCGATCTTGTCCAGCTCCCGCAGCAGGTCCGCAAAGTCCCAGGGCTCCGGCAGGTCCTTGCCGTAGGAGTTGACGTTCTGGCCCAGCAGGGTGATCTCCTTATACCCCTCCGCCGCCAGCTGGCGGACCTCCTCCACGATCTTCTCCGGAGAGCGGCTGCGCTCCCGGCCCCGGACGTAGGGGACGATGCAGTACGAGCAGAAGTTGTTGCACCCATACATGATGGACACCCACGCCCGGACCCGGCCCTCCCGGACCACGGGCATGCCCTCGGCAATGGAGCCGTGCTCGTTCTCCACGGAGAACACCCGGCCCCGGCGGGTATACACCCGGTACAGCAGCTCCGGGAACTTCCACAGGGCCTGGGGCCCGAACACCAGGTCCACATGGCGATAGCTCTCCCGGACCTTCCGGGCCACCTCCGGCCGCTGGGCCATGCAGCCGCACAGGCAGATGATCTGCTCCGGGTTTGCCTTTTTCGTGTGGGTCAGGGCGCCCAGGGTGCCGTAAACCCGCTTTTCCGCATGGTCCCGGATGGCGCAGGTATTCATGACCACAATGTCCGCCCGGGCCGGATCGTCGGTGAAATCGCACCCCATATCCCGCAGCATCCCCAGAATGTGCTGGCTGTCGGCCACGTTCTGCTGGCAGCCGAAGGTGTCCACCATCGCCAGAGGCGTCCGGCCCCGGGCCCGGTGGATATCGTGTATTTTCTCGGTAAACTCCCGCTGGCGGGCCATCTGCCCGTCGTCGAGAAGAACTTGCTTTCTGTCCAATGGAAACCTCCCAGCCGCCCGTTTTCGTAAAATAGGCGGCACTTTCCGAATTTAATAATTTATCATACCACATTTTTCTCTCCGTTACAAGGAAGGCCGCCGGGAAAAATGGCGAAAAATTTGTGTCCCCGGCGCTTTATCTTGCCCGAAGAATATGGTATACTGAAGAAAAATCGTCGAAAACGAGGATATCGCGCCATGAAAGACAACGAAAACAGACGGCCCATGCCCCAGGCGGAGGCCGACGGCATCATCGAGGGCCGGAACGCCGTGATCGAGGCCCTGCGGGCCGGAACGGCCATCGACAAAATTTACCTGGCTAAGGGCGAGACGGACAAGACCCTGGGCCACATCGCCTCCCGGGCCCGGGACGCCGGGGTTGTTGTGGTGGAGGCCGACCGGCGGAAGCTGGACGCCATGAGCCGCACCCACGCCCACCAGGGAGTCATCGCCCTGGCCGCCGTCCGGGAATACGTCAGCATCCAGAGCATTCTGGACAGCGCCGCCGCCAAGGGGGAGCCGCCCCTGCTGGTGGTGTGCGACGAGATCTCCGACCCCCACAATCTGGGGGCCATCCTCCGCACCGCCGAGTGCGCCGGGGCCCACGGGCTCATCATCCCCAAGCGCCGGTCCGCCGGCCTCACCGCCATCGTGGGCAAAACCTCCGCCGGAGCCGTCAGCTATCTGCCGGTGGCCCGGGTGGCCAACCTTACCTCCGCCCTGAAGGACCTGAAAAAACAGGGCGTATGGATCTTCGGCACCGCCGCCGGGGCCTCCACGGACCTGTACAGCGCCGACCTGAAGGGTCCCGCGGCCATCGTCATCGGTTCCGAGGGCGACGGCATGAGCCGCCTGGTGGCGGAAAACTGCGATTTTTTGGTCAGCATCCCCATGAAGGGGCACATTTCCTCCCTGAACGCGTCGGCGGCCGCAGCCATTCTGCTGTACGAGGCCGTGCGCCAGCGCCGGGGATAACAGCAAGGAGCTTCTATGAGTAAGCAACACATGCGGCCCACGCCGCCGGAGGAGCACTATACCGTAGACGAGATACTGGAGGAGTTTGGCTCCGGTGCGCCTGCGGAGGAGCCCTCCCCCATACCGGACCCGGCCCCGGAGTCCATACCGGACCCGGCCCCGGAGCCTCAGCCGGAGCCGGAAAGCGAACCGAAAGCCGGACCGGAGCCCGTTTCCGAGCCGGAATACCGCCCGGACGACACGCCCCCTCCCCCCCGGGAGAATCCCCTGGATAAGCTGCGCCGCCGGATACAGGCCCGGCAGGAGGACCCCGACGAGCCCGGCCTGGAGCCGGAGGAGGACGACGAGGACGCCGTTCTGCCGGAACGGACGCCTCTGAAGCAGCGTCTGTCCGCCGCCGTTCAGTGGGTCCGGGACCGCATCCCCGCCCGGGATCTGGAGGAGCCCACGGACGCCCCGGAGGAACCGCCGGAGCCGGAGCCCACCATGGACGACGCCGCCCGGGAGGCCAAATGGCAGTGCGCCCGGACCCACCGGCAGCGCATGCTGCTGGCCCTGCCCGCCCTGCTGACGGTCATCGTGGCCGTTATTGACGGCCTGGATGTGCTGTCCCAGGGGTGGTACGATCATGTGTGGCTGCGCTGCGGCATCCCGGCAGGGCTGCTGATCCTGTGCCTGCTGCTGTGCCCCCACCTGTGGCAGGAGGCATGGGAGCATCTGCGCCATGGCCGGGTCACCGCCCCGGCGGCGGCGCTGCTGTGCGGCCTGGTGGCCCTGGCGGACAGCGCCTGGTGCCTGTTTCTGGGAAATTGTCCGAATTTGCCCTTTGCCGCCCCGGCGGCGGCGCTGCTGTATCTGTGCGTCTGCGGTCAATACCGTGCCGCCCGTGCCCGGTACGACAGCTTCCGCCTGGCCCAGCTGGGCGGCGTTCCCCCGTATGTGGCCTCCGTCACCGCCGCCGGCGCCTGCAAGCAGCAGGGCCGTCTGGAGGGCTTTTACCGTCTGTGGCAGTCTCCGGACCCTGCCGCCCGCTGGCAGCCCATCCTGACGCCGCTGTATCTGGCCCTGGCCACAGTGCTGGCCCTGGTGGCGGCGCTGGCCGGCCATCAGATGAACCGTTTTCTCTGGCTGTGGTCGGCGCTGCTGTCGGCCACGGTGCCTCTGTCCCTGCCTCTGTCCGGAACGCTGCCCCTGTCCCTGCTGTGCCGCCGCCTGCACAAAAGCGGCTGCGCCGTGGCAGGCTGGAAGGGTGCCCGGGCCATCTCCGCCGCCCGCCGGGTGGTGGTAACGGACGAGGACCTGTTCCCCGCCGGGGTCCTGTCCCTGCAAAAGAAGGGGAAGGAGGGCCCCGCCTCCGCCCCGGTGGGCACGGTGGAGCTCAACGGTCTGAAGGTATACGGCGAGGAGATCAACCAGGCTCTGGCCTATGCCGAGGCTCTGTGCCGTGCCGCCGGCAGTCAGCTGACCCCTCTGTTCCAGCAGCTGATGGACGGTCAGGTCAGCTTCCGCTATGACGCCCACGATCTCCACTATTACGAGGACGGCGGCGTAGACTGCACCATCCGCGGGGCCACCGTGGCCATGGGCAGTGCCTATTTCATGAAAAAGCGCCGGATCACCCTGCCCCATGACCTGAAAATGGACACCGGCGTCTTTATGTCGGTGGACGGCAGGCTGGCCGCCATCTTCGTGGTGAAGTACCTGCCCTCCCGGAACGTGGAGTGGGCCCTGCGGGCCCTGCGCCGCAACCGGGTCACGCCGGTGCTGGCCACCCGGGGCGTCAACATCACCCCCAACATGCTCAAGCGGAAATTCCGGCTCAACGCCCGGCCCATCTATCCCGGGGTCGCCACCCGCCTGGCCCTGGCGGACCTTACCGGCCAGCGTGGGGAGGCCCCCAATGCCATCATCTACCGGGACGGTCTGCTGCCCATGGCGGAAACCGTCATCGGCAGCCAGCGCATGTGTCAGGCGGTGCGCTGGTCCACGGCGCTCGGCTGGATCGGCGGCCTGTGCGGCCTGGTGCTGTCGTACTATCTCACCACGGCCGGTGATTTTGCGGCCCTGTCGCCGCTGCACATGCTGGCATTTCTGGCGCTGCTGCTGCTTCCCACCCTGCTGCTGTCGGGCCTGGTGAAATATTATTGATCCCCTGATGAAAAAGCTCCCTGTCTCGCATAAGACAGGGAGCTTTCAGCTTGTCAAAAACTTTTTTTGACAAGCTGAAAGCCCCGGGCGTGGCCCGGGGCTTTCTTTGTGCGTTCGGTCAGCGGCGGTCGCGGTAGACGGGACACTTCTTGTATTCCTCGCCGTAGTCGGGGTTGCAGGTGTACTTCACCTGGGGGTCGTTGGTGGCAAACCGCTTGCCGCACATCTTGCAGACCTGGGCGTTGGACTCCGCCTTCACGTCGGCGAGCATCCTGGCCTCCCGGCCCGAGAGTGTCACGGGGTAATCGAGCCCCTTGCCGCTGAGGTAGGTGCGTCCCGGGTTATTGGGGTCGTTGACCCTGACTCCGGCCGCCTGGTCCTCCACGTTGAGGGAGATGAACTCTATATTAAACAGAGGGAAGAGGTGGCGCCTGCCACACTCTTCGCTCCATTCCTTA
>OHBH01000144.1_pt1 | contig 12865 bp, 9 predicted proteins | sample 1577321 | NCBI WGS metagenome assembly OHBH01 (sample SAMEA3879546, study PRJEB24766) | human gut metagenome | biome: human-associated habitat; feature: feces | place: USA | collected 1985/1987
CCTGCATTTCTGTTTTGCGGGTGCAAAGGTAGCAACTTTCTTAGACCCCACCAAATATTTGGCCAACTTTTTTTGGTTTTTCTGCACTTTTTTTGTTTTCCCCTTGCCGTGCGAAGCAGCAGCATTGCGCTTTGAAAGCGGGCAGGATAGGGGACAGGCGATGCTAACGACCGATGTATCAAGCCGATAGAACGACGGAGGCCAGTCCTCCGCGGGCCCCACGCCCTTCTCGGCAGGAGAGGGGTGGGCCAGCGAGGGACCGGTCTCTATAGACAGGTTCGGCCGCGGGCTTAGTAAGCCTTGGCGATAATGACGCGCTGTGTGGCGGGCTTGCCGCTCACCATATCGACGCCCGGGGTCTGCTCGAACATGTAGGGCACGCAGCGGATCGTGGCCTGGGTGTCCTCCTTGATCTTGGCCTCGGTCTCGGGCGTGCCGTCCCAGTGGCAGAGGAAGAAGCCGCCGTCCTTGATGCGCTCCTTGAACTCGTCGTAGTTGTCGCACTCGTAGATGTGGGCGTCGCGGAAGGCCACCGCCTTGCGGTAGATGTTCTCCTGGATCTCCTCCAGAAGGCGCTTGACGCGGTCGGCGATGCCGTCGAAGCTTACCTCCTCCTTCTCCAGCGTGTCGCGGCGCATCAGCTCCACGGTGTTGTTCTCGAGGTCGCGGCCACCCATGACGAGGCGCACAGGCACACCACGCAGCTCGTAGTCGGCAAACTTGAAGCCGGGGCGCTTGTTGTCGGCGTCGTCATACTTCACGGAGATGCCCATCTGGCGGAGCTGGTCGATGACGGGCTGCATCTTGGCCGTGATGGCGTCGAGCTGCTCCTTGCCGCGGTTGATCGGGATGATGACCACCTGGATCGGGGCGATATGGGGCGGCAGCACGAGGCCGTTGTCGTCGGAGTGGGTCATGATGAGGGCGCCGATGAGGCGGGTGCTCACACCCCAGGACGTGGCCCAGACATACTCGGGCTTGTTGTCCTTGTTGAGGAAGGTGACGCCGAAGCTCTTGGCGAAGTTTTGTCCGAGGAAGTGGGACGTGCCGCTCTGCAGCGCCTTGCCGTCCTGCATCATGGCCTCGATGGTGTAGGTGTTGAGGGCGCCGGCGAAGCGCTCCGTCTCGCTCTTCACGCCCTGGACGACGGGGATGGCGAGCCACTTCTCGCAAAAGTCCGCATAGACGTGGAGCATCTTCTTGGCCTCCTCCTCGGCCTCCTCCTTGGTGGCGTGGGCAGTATGGCCCTCCTGCCACAGAAACTCGCTCGTGCGCAGGAAGGGGCGCGTGCGCATCTCCCAGCGCATCACGTTGCACCACTGGTTGCACATCAGGGGCAGGTCGCGGTAGGAGTGGATCCAGTTCTTATAGGTATTCCAGATGATGGTCTCGGAGGTGGGGCGGATGATCAGTTCCTCCTCGAGTTTGGCGGCGGGGTCCACCTCGATGTCGCTGCCGTCCTCGGTGGTACGGAGGCGGTAGTGGGTGACGACGGCACACTCCTTGGCGAAGCCCTTGACGTGCTCGGCCTCGCGGGCGAAGAAGTTTTTGGGAATGAGCAGGGGGAAGTAGGCGTTCTGCACACCCGTCTCCTTGAACATCGTGTCGAGCTGATGCTGCATCTTCTCCCAGATAGCATAGCCGTAGGGCTTGATCGTCATGCAGCCTCTCACGGCGGACTGCTCGGCCAGGTCGGCCTTCATCACCAAGTCGTTGAACCACTGAGAGTAGTTCTCGCTGCGCTTGGTGAGATTCTTAAGTTCTTTTGCCATATTCTTTAGTCGAATTATGTTGTTGTTATTCCTATAATGAAATAGGAGAAATCCTTTGCTCGGATGAGTGCAAATTTCTAATTTTGCCGCAAAAGTACAAAAAAAAACTCGCATTGGGCCCCTTTTTGGGGAATTTGTTATAACTTTGCGTGAAGAAACGAATGTGAAAACTATATAAAGAACAATATAAATAGAACGATTATGAAGAAGTTACAGATGTTTACGGCAGGCCTTTGCCTGCTCACCGTAGTGAGTTGCCAAACGAAGCAGGGCACGGGTACGTTGGTAGGAACGGGTGCTGGCGCCGTCATCGGCGGCATTGTCGGCAACCTGATCGGCAAGAACACCAAGGGCACGGCCATCGGTGCCGCCGTGGGTGCCGCCGTGGGTGCTGGTGCGGGCACGCTGATCGGTCGCCACATGGACAAGGTGGCCGAGGAGGCTGCTTCGAACGTGAACAACGCCAAGGTGGAGACCGTGACGGACGCCAACGGACTGCCTTGTGTGAAAATGACCTTTGCCTCGGGTCTGCTCTTCGCCACCAACAAGTCTGACCTCTCGTCGGGTGCCATGAGCGACCTCTCGCGCACTGCCACCGTGCTGAAGGGCAACACCGACTGCGACGTGGCGATCATCGGCCACACTGACAAGTCGGGCAACGACAACATCAACATCCCGCTGTCGCAGCGCCGTGCTGAGAGCGTGGCCAACTACCTGAAGGCGCAGGGCGTCTCCTACGGTCAGATCCGCTCCATCCAGGGCGTGGGTAGCTCGCAGCCTGTGCCGGGCCACGAGAACAACGTGAAGGATGCTGCCAACCGCCGTGTGGAGGTCTATCTCTACGCCAGCGAGGCGATGATCAAGAAGGCCGAGGCCGGCACGCTCAACTAATACCCAAGTTCCCACCTGGGGCCGCAAAGGCCCTGGGCCTCGGCAAAGGGGCTGAGGACAGAAAAAAAATCAAGCCACCCGATCGCTGCTCAAAGGAGCGGAGGTCGGGTGGCTTTTTGATGATGTGGCGCCTTAAAAGGGCTTTTCTGAGGACGGGGGCGATACGACTGCACAGGGCCGCACTCCACGCGGTCCATCGCCACGTCGGTGGCTTCGCAGGGCACGGCCTCGACCAGCTGGAAGGGGAAGCAGAGGCCCAACTTATAGACATCGGCGGCCTGGGCGAGGAAGCGGTCGTAGTAGCCACGGCCGCGCCCGAGACGGTGGCCCTGGGCGTCGAAGGCCATGCCGGGGATGATGGCACAATCGACGGAGGCGTAGTCGGTGAAGGCGGCGCCCTGGGGCTCAAGGATGTGGAAGTCGTCGCTGAGCGCCATCTCCGTAGTGGGCAGATACTCCCTGATCTCCATCTCCGTCCTGCTGATGACCACGGGCAGCAGCACGCGCTTGCCCATCCTCAGCGCGGCGGCGATGAGCCCCGGGGTATAGACCTCGTCGGGCAGCGAGTGGTAGAGCAGCACGGTCTGTGCCTCCTGGAAACGGGGGTCGGCCAGTACGGCCTCGACGATGGGTTGCGACAGGGCCACCAGTTCCTCGTCGGTATGGCGCGCCTTGCGCTGGCGGATGTGCTGGCGCAGCGACTTCTTGGACAGCGCGCTGGTCTCCCTGTCTTTTCCCTCTATGTTTTGATCTTCCATGCTTTTTGTAATCTGTGCTTTTATCCTCTGTTTTCAGTCCTACACACCTTCTATCTCCTGGGCTCCATCTCGCTGGTGGCGCGGCGTGGCTTGGCCGCGGCGGCCTTCTTGGGGAAGGCCTCGTGGCGCTTGATGACGCCGATGGCGGCCTCGACCACGGGGTCGTCCTGGTTGAGATACTCCATGAGGGCCTGCTCGTCGAGCATGTTGTAGATGACGCGGCTGCTGATGAAGCGGTCGAGCAGGTGGTAGGAGCGACGGATCATGAGGTTGCGCCGCGGCAGGCCGTTGTGGGTGCCGAAGGTGGCAAACTGATCGACGAGGCCCTGGCCCTGCAGATAGTTGGCCAGGTCGATGACCTCGGTGAGCGTGCGCAGGTGGGGGCGGTTGGCGTCGGTGTAGTTGAAGGCAAACTGGAGGATCAGTCCGCTCATGACGGCCTGCTTGTAGTAGGAGGTGATGTCGGTCGTGTCCTCGGCCACGAAGATGTCGGGCGTGATGCCGCCACCGCCATAGACGGGGCGTCCGAGCGTGGTGTGGTAGGCGGGACCCGTATGGTGGATGCTGTCGCCGGAGAAGAGCTCGCCCCGCTCGTAGCGCTGGAGGAGGTCCTGGTCGTAGTCGGCCTCGTCGCCGAGCTTGTAGGGCTTCTGTATGCAGCGGCCCGAGGGCGTGTAGTAGCGGGCGATGGTGAGGCGGATCTCGCTGCCGTCGGGGAATCCGATCTGCTGCTGCACGAGGCCCTTGCCGAAGGATCGGCGACCGACGATGGTGCCGCGGTCGTTGTCCTGGATGGCACCGGCGAAGATCTCGGCCGAGGAGGCCGAGGCCTCGTTGATGAGGACGACCAGCGGGATGGTCTGATAGGCGCCGCGCCCGCTGCTGCGGTAGTCGCGGCGGGGACTCTTGCGGCCCTGCGTATAGACGATGAGACGGTCCTTGGGCAGAAACTCGTCGGCCATCTGTATGGCGCTCTCAAGGTAGCCGCCGTTGTTGTCGCGCAGGTCGATGATGAGGCTCGAGAAGCCCTGCTGCGAAAGCGAGGCCAGCGAGGCCAGCATCTCCATGTAGGTCTTCTGGCCGAAGGACTTGATGCGGATGTAGCCCGTGCTGTCGTTGAGCATGTAGGTGGCGGCGATGCTCGGCGTGACGATGTCGGCGCGGGTGATAGTGAAGCGCTTCACGGCTTTCGTGCCATAGCGCACCACGCCCACCTCCACCTTCGTGCCCTTGGGGCCCATCAGGCGGCGGCGCGCCTCGGTGTCGGTGACGACCTGGCCGACGAAGGGCTTGCCATCGACCTCGACGATCTTGTCGCCGGCCAGCAGGCCCATCTTCTCGGCGGGACCGCCCTTGATGACGTTGCCCACATTGATGGTGTCGCGCTGGATGGTAAACTCGATGCCCACGCCGGAGAACGAGCCCTTGAGCTCGCTATTGACCTTCTGCACGTCCTCGGCGGAGATGTAGGTGGAGTGGGGGTCGAGCTGGGCAAGGATCTGGGGGATGGCCTTGTCCACGAGGTCATCGATATTGACCGAATCGACATACTGGTCGTCGATGATGCGCAGCAGGTTGTTGAGGCGGTTGCTGCCGTTGTTGATGATGCTGAGGCGGTTGCCCGAGAAGTGGTTGGCGTAGAACGTGCCGACAAGGATGCCGAAAACGACGCTCACGGCCATGAGCAAGGGGGTAAACCGGTTGGATTTTTTCTTTGACATAACGATTGATGACAAGAGCCGCGCCGACCGGGGTGTCCGGACGGACGGGCGCCTGGGTGCTTGCAGCGCTTGGAATGCTATATACTACATATGATGATGATTAGACAGAGAGGTCGAGGGGCAGGTGCTCCACCTCCACGCCGGCGCGCCGCAGCAGGTCGATGCCGTCGGTGAGCCGGTACTGCTCGGCATAGACCACGCGCCGTATGCCCGCCTGGATGATGAGTTTGGCACACTCGATGCAGGGCGAGGCGGTGACGTAGAGCGTGGCCTGGTCGCTGTTGTTGCCGCTGCGCGCCAGTTTGGTGATGGCGTTGGCCTCGGCGTGGAGCACGTAGGGGTGGGTCACGCCGTGGGCGTCCTCGCAGACGTTCTCAAATCCGCTCGGCGTGCCGTTGTAGCCGTCGCTGATGATCATCTTCTCCTTCACCACCAGCGCACCCACCTTGCGGCGCTGGCAGTAGGAGTTTTCGGCCCAGATGGCTGCCATGCGCAGGTAGCGCAGGTCGAGAAGCCGTTGCTTGCCCGTATCTTTCATCTTGTCTTGCTTTTTCTCTGTCTATATTTTGGAAATCTCTCTGATTGCGCGGGGAAATGGTTCCTCGGCATAGGGGGAATGTCATTGCTTCTTGATGCCGTCGCGGCGCAGCATGGCGTCGATGGTCGGCTCGTGGCCGCGGAAGCGCTTGTAGAGCGTCATGGGGTGCTCCGTGCCGCCCTTGGAGAGCACGCAGTCGCGGAAGCGCTGCGCTGTGGCCTGGTCGAAGATGCCGTGCTCCTGGAAGGCTCCGAAGGCATCGGTCTCCAACACCTCGGCCCACTTGTAGCTGTAGTAGCCCGCGGCGTAGCCTCCCGCCATGATGTGGGAGAACTGCGTCGTCATGCAGGTCTGCGGCAGTTGCTGGCCGATGATGGCCTTCTGCCAGGCCGCCTTCTCAAAGGGGATGATGTCGGCCTCGAAGGGATCCTTCTGCGTGTAGTAGGCCATGTCGAGCAGGCCGAAACTCACCTGGCGCAGGCAGGCCGAGGCCACATTGTAGTTGCGGCTCTGGCGGATGCGGTCGATGAGGTCGTCGGGGATGGGCTCGCCCGTCTCGTAGTGGAAGGCGAAGGTGCGGAGAAAGTCGCGCTCCGTGGCGTAGTTTTCCATAAACTGCGAGGGCAGTTCGACGAAGTCCCACCAGACGTTAGTGCCGGAGAGCGACTCGAAGCGCGTGTTGGCGAACATGCCGTGGAGGGCGTGGCCAAATTCGTGGAGGAAGGTCTCCACCTCGCCCAGGCGCAGCAGGGCGGGTCGGTCGTCGGTGGGCTTGCTGAGGTTCATCACCAGCGAGACGTGGGGGCGCACGTTGGTGCCGTCCTTCTCGATCCACTGGCCCTGGTACTCTGTCATCCAGGCGCCGCCGCGCTTGCCCTTGCGCGGATAGAAATCGACGAAGAGCACGGCCAGGTAGCTGCCGTCGCGGTCATAGACCTCGTAGGGGCGCACGTCGGGGTGATAGACGGGAATCTCCTTGTTCTCGCGGAAGGTGATGCCGTAGAGGCGCGTGGCCAGTCCGAAGACGCCCTTGATGACGTTTTTCACCTCAAAATAGGGGCGGAGCATCTCGGGGTCGAGGTTGTAGCGGCGCATCTGCAACTTGAAGGAGTAGTAGGCCGTGTCCCAGGGCTGGAAGTCGAAGTCGTCGCCCTCCAGCTCCTTGGCCAGGGCCACGACCTCGGCGCGCTCCTGGACGGCCGTGGGCTTGTAGGCCTCGATGAGGTCGTCGAGCAAGCGATAGACGTTCTGGGCCGAGGAGGCCATGCGATATTCCATCACGTAGTCAGCGTAGGTCTCGTAGCCCAGGAGCTGGGCCAGCTCGCGCCGCAGGTTGACCAGCCGCTTGCAGATGTCGAGGTTGCACTCCTCGCCCTCGGTGCAGAGCGTGCCATGGGCCATGAAGACCTGCTGGCGAAGGTCGCGGCGGTCGGCGTACATCATGAAGGGACCGTAGCTCGGGGCGTCGAGGGTGATGATCCAGCCCTCCTTGCCCTCCTCGCGGGCAGCCGTGGCAGCAGCCTCGCGCACGGTCTCGGGCAGTCCGCTGAGGTCGGCCTCGTCGGTCAGGTGGAGCTTGAAGGCCTTGGTGGCCTTGCGCAGGTTTTGAGAGAACTGCAGCGACAGACGGCTGGCCTCCTCCGTCAACTGGCGGAAGCGGTCCTTGCCTGCCTCGTCGAGCAGCGCGCCACTGCGGACGAAGGCCTCGTAGCTCTCGCGCAGCAGCGTCTCCTCCTCGGCGGTGAGGGGACGGTGGTGGGCCTTCACCTTCTGCAGACGCTCGAAGACGCGCGGATTGAGGCTGATGTCGTTGGCGTGCTTGGTCAGCAGCGGGCTCATCTTCTGCGCCAGCGCCTCCATCTCCTCGTTGCCCTCGGCGGAGAGGAGGTTGAAGAACACGCCACTGACGCGCCCGAGGAGGTTGTAGTAGTCCTTCGGATGGTCGTCGTGGTCGCGCACGAGGGTGTTGTCGAACGTGGGCTCGGCAGGGTCGGCGAGCATCTGCTCCACCTCCTCGTCCTCACGGCGCATGCCCTCCAGCATCGCCTCCTCCACGTCCTGGAGGGTGAAGCGGCCGAAAGGCGGCGTGTTGTGGGGCGTGCCGTAGGGCAGGAGGAAGGGATTCTCGTGCTTCGGTTGCGTCGCTATATCTTTCTCTTCTGTGCTCATTGCTAATTCTCTCTTGTGCTTGGTGTCGGGGTGGGGCGGGGCACGTCGGCCGTGGCCGCTTCCACCTTAATAATATATTCTTTTAACGATAATGCAAAATTACGGAGTTTTCCCGAAGTACGCAAGTGGGGATGGGAAAAAATGCTTTTCGGAGTGACAAATAGCCGTCCTCCCGATGCTCTCGCCGCCTCGGGCCCCGAAATTTCCAGCAATCGGAAAGAAAAATCGGGGCACATTTTGCTTTTCGAGAGAAAATGCGTAACATTGCAAATCATATAACCAGCAAACAAAAGGTATTCAACAAGACAGATAGCGACAGTCATGGAATTAGCTACGAAATATGACCCCAGGGAAGTGGAGTCGAAATGGTATCAGTATTGGTTGGACCACAAGCTCTTCAGCAGCCGGCCCGACGGGCGAGAGCCCTACACGGTGGTCATCCCGCCGCCCAACGTGACGGGTGTGCTCCACATGGGCCACATGCTCAACAACACCATTCAGGATATCCTCGTGCGCCGCGCGCGCATGGAGGGGAAGAACGCCTGCTGGGTGCCGGGCACGGACCATGCGAGCATCGCCACGGAGGCCAAAGTCGTCGCACGACTGGCCGAGGAGGGCATCAAGAAGAGCGACCTCACCCGTGAGGAGTTTCTCCGCCATGCCTGGGACTGGACCCACGAGCACGGTGGCATCATCCTCAAGCAGCTGCGACGTCTCGGCGCCTCCTGCGACTGGGACCGCACGGCCTTCACGATGGACGAGGAGCGGTCGAAGAGCGTCATCCATGTCTTTGTCGATCTCTACAAGAAGGGACTCATCTATCGCGGCGTACGCATGGTTAACTGGGACCCGAAGGCCAAGACGGCCCTCTCCGACGAGGAGGTGGTCTATAAGGAGGAGCACAGCAAGCTCTACTATCTGAAATACTACGTGGCGCCCGAGGACCAGGCGAGCGTGGAGCGCAAGGACGAGGCCAACGTCATGCACCGCGACGACCGCGGATGGTACGCCGTAGTGGCCACCACGCGCCCCGAGACCATCATGGGCGACACGGCCATGTGTATCAACCCCGACGACGCCAAGAACACGTGGCTCAAGGGCAAGCACGTCGTCGTGCCGAAGGTGGGACGCACGATCCCCGTCATCGAGGACGGCTACGTCGATATCGAGTTTGGTACGGGCTGCCTCAAGGTGACACCGGCCCACGATATCAACGACCACGCCCTCGGACTGAAGCACAACCTGGAGACCATCGACATCTTCAACGACGACGGCACCATCTCGGAGGCCGCCGGACTCTATGTCGGACTCGACCGCATGGACGTGCGCAAGCAGATCAGCCGCGACCTCAACGAGGCGGGACTGATGGAGAAGATCGAGGACTACACCAACAAGGTGGGATTCTCCGAGCGCACCAACGTGGCCATAGAGCCCAAGCTCTCCACACAATGGTTCCTCAGCATGCAGCATTTTGCCGACATCGCCCTCGCACCGGTGATGGACGACGAGATAGAGTTCTATCCCAAGAAGTACAAGAACACCTACCGCCACTGGCTGGAGAACATCAAGGACTGGTGTATCTCGCGTCAGCTCTGGTGGGGACACCGCATCCCGGCCTGGTACTACCGTCCGCAGGGCGAAGCAGCAGCCGAGGGACCGAAGGTGGGCGAGGTCTTCGTCGATGAGGACCTGAAGGGCGTGATGGCGCAGGCGCAGGCGAAGTATCCGCAGGCGCAGTTGCAGGAGGCCGACTTCCAGCAGGACGACGACGCGCTCGACACCTGGTTCTCCTCATGGCTGTGGCCGATCTCCCTCTTCGACGGCATCAACAAGCCCGACAACGAGGAGATCAACTACTATTTCCCGACCTCCGACCTCGTGACGGCTCCGGATATCATCTTCTTCTGGGTGGCGCGCATGATCATGGCGGGCTACGAGTATCGCAACGACAAGCCCTTCAAGCACGTCTATTTCACGGGTATCGTGCGCGACAAATTGGGCCGCAAGATGTCGAAGAGCCTCGGCAATTCGCCCGACCCCATCGAGCTCATCGAGAAGTATGGCGCCGACGGCGTGCGCATGGGCATGATGCTGAGTGCGCCCGCGGGCAACGACATCCTCTTCGACGAGACGCTCTGCGAGCAGGGACGCAACTTCAACAACAAGATATGGAACGCCTTCCGACTGGTGAAGGGCTGGGAGGTGTCGGCAGACGTCGAGCAGGACGAGGCGAGCCGCATCGCCACGCGCTGGTTTGAGAGCAAACTCCGGGAGGCCTATGCCGAGATGGACGCCCACTTCGCCCAGTATCGCATCTCCGACGCGCTCATGACGGTCTATCGACTCTTCTGGGACGAGTTCTCCAGCTGGTATCTGGAGATGGTGAAGCCAGCCTACAAGGACGGCAAGGCACAGCCCGTGGCCCAGGCCACCTACGACGCCACGCTGCGCTTCTTTGACGCGCTGCTGCGCATGCTCCATCCCTTCATGCCGTTTATCACCGAGGAGCTCTGGCAACACCTTGCCGACCGCAAGGAGGGCGAGAGCATCATGGTGGAGTGTCAGACTGTGGAGAAGCCGACGGAGGCCGACGCGCGTCTCTGTGAGGAGTTTGAGGCGGTCAAGCAAGTGGTGGCAGGTGTCCGCTCCGTGCGCAATCAGAAGAACATCGCTCCACGCCAGCAGCTCGTCCTCCAGGCCGTGGGCACCAACGAGGTGGCTGCTTACGACGCGGCCATCCTGAAGATGGCCAACCTGGAGAAGATAGAGGTGGTGGAGGCCAAGGCCGCCGACGCCTCCGGATTCATGGTCGGCAAGTCGGAGTGGGCCGTGCCCGTGGGAAGCCTCATCGATGTGGAGGCCGAACTGGAGAAGGCAAAGAAGGAGCTCGCCCACCTGGAGGGATTCCTCACGGGGGTGACGAAGAAGCTCTCCAACGAGAACTTCGTGGCTCACGCGCCGGCAGCGGTCGTAGAGAAGGAACGTAAAAAACAAGCTGACGCCATGGAGAAGATTGCCATGGTGAAGGCTATGATCAAAGCGTTAAAGTGAAGCAAGTAGCGACTTGCTAGTGTTAAAAGTATGTAATCAAATTGACATTTGGAAGGGTCGCCGAGATGTGAATCTCGGCGGCTTTTTTTTATTTACACTCGGACTGAACGTAGGAGGAAAATAGTGAGACTATTTGGTCAAAGCGCAGGTGGAAAACTATTCTGCCAACTTTTCCCTCACGCGATCCATGAGCCATGCGTCCTGCTGGGCAATGGTCAGGTGGCTATTGTCGAGGACGATGGCGTCGTCGGCCTGGCGCAGCGGCGAGACTTCGCGGTGGCTGTCCATATAGTCGCGGTCCTGGACGTTCTTCAGGATACTCTCGTAGTCGGCGGGCTGGCCCTTGGCCTGCAACTCCTTGTAGCGCCGCTCAGCGCGCACCTCAGCTGATGCGGTGACGAAGATCTTGAGTTCGGCCTTCGGGAAGACGACGGTGCCGATATCGCGGCCATCCATCACGATGCCCTTGCCCTCACCCATGGCTTGCTGCTGGCGCACCAGCATCTCGCGGACGAAAGGCTGGGCTGCCACGATGCTCACACGGCTCGACACTTCGAGGCCACGGATCTTCTGTTCCACGTTCTCTCCATTGAGGCAGGCGTCGGCATGGCCCGTCTCGGGGTTGAGGCGGAAGTCGATGCGTACCTGGGGCAGCAGCGCGCTCAGGCGATCGGCGTCGAGCGTGTCCTCGGCGTCGAAAAGATGTTCGCGAAGGGCAAACAACGTGACGGACCGGTACATGGCACCTGTATCCACATAGACGTAGCCCAGTCGGTGGGCAAGTTCCTTGGCCATCGTGCTCTTTCCGCAGGAGCTGTAACCGTCGATGGCTATCACAATTTTCTTCATATCAAAATATACTACAAATGGTCTGATGTAAAACGAGTGGTATGGGGAAGGAGGAAATGCCTTCTGCTGGGATGGTAGGTCAGAAGGTGTAACCCACGTTGAGGATCAGCGAATGGCTGCTGACATGATATTTGCCGTAGGCCACATTGAGGCGGAAGCGCTCCAGGTTGAGTCCAGCGCCGAAACTCAGTCCGGCTCCGTGGGCGCTCTCCTCGTCGCCTTCGCCCATCTTCATCTCCTCGGCGCGGCGGAAGTTGTAGCCCAAGCCCGCCCAGATGCTCTCCGAGAAGAGGATGTCGGCACCCAGACAGAGGTGGTCGGCGAAGCGGTAGTCGTAGTGGGTCATGTCGATCAGCGTGGCCGAGACGCGCACGGGCAGTCCCTGGAAGGTCTTGCTCACGCCCAGCTGGAGGTCGAAGGGCATCTTGCCAAAATCGTCGTTGTAGGCCTTCACCTCGCCACCAAGGTTCTTGGCGACGACGCTGATCGACCATTCGCGCTCCGGCATATACCAGTTGAGTCCGAGATCGACGGCCACACCCATGGAGCTATAGTCGGCGATGTGGGAATAGACATACTTGGCCGTGATGCCGCCCACGACATTGCGCGCCAACTGGTAGGCCAGCGTGCCCTCTATGGCAAACTCGTTGGCAGAGAACGTGCCCACCTGCGTGCCCGTGGCGTCGGTCTCCTTCATCGAGCCGTAGTTGATATACTTGACGCCGCCCACCACCGTGGCCTTGGGCGCAAGCACCTTGGTGTAGGACGCGCTCGCATAGCTCACGCCGCTCATGTAGTTCATGTAGTTGAGCCCGGCCGTGCGGTCGCTCACAGAGGCTGCCAGGGCGGGGTTGGAGAAGACGAGCGAGGGGTCGTCCTCGATGATGGTGATATTCTCGCCACCCAACGCGGCAGCATGCGCACTCACGGGGAGGCGCAGGAAGTTGTATTCCGTTTGGCTCTCCTGTCCCCATGCCAGCGAGGGCAGAAATGCTAATAGGAGGGCATAAATGGCTTTTTTCATTTAACGTTTTCTAATTTCAGCACAAAGATACGGCTTTTTTCAAATATCTTCGCTATTTTTGCATGCGTAAAAGCGATACAGAGTCCGTCTTC
>OHBH01000149.1_pt1 | contig 12697 bp, 9 predicted proteins | sample 1577321 | NCBI WGS metagenome assembly OHBH01 (sample SAMEA3879546, study PRJEB24766) | human gut metagenome | biome: human-associated habitat; feature: feces | place: USA | collected 1985/1987
CCAAGGTTGATATCGGCGCGGACGATGGTGATCATCATGCTGTCGCCCAGGCTCCAAGTCTTGCCGGAGGCGGGGTCAGAAAGGCGGATCCCCTCGGTGAGGGTGGTGCCGGTGGCGGTCAGGCTGGAAGCAGGCACAAAGCCCTCCACGCCGTTTTCCAGCTCCACGAAGATGCCGCGCTGGGTCACGCCGGAGATGATGCCCTCGTAGCACTCACCCAGATGGCGGCGGGCGTACTCGGCCTTGTAGTAATCCTCGGCCTTGCGCTCGATCTGAACGGCCAGCACTTCCCGCTCGCTGGACTGTTTGGAGGCCTTCTCCGCGAAATCGGTGTAGCGGACGATCATGGTCTCCTTGTCGGTGCCGCTGAGCAGGTCGGTCATCATGCGATGGATGGCCAGATCCGGGTAGCGGCGGATGGGGCTGGTGAAGTGGGCGTAATCCTTGAGCACCAGACCATAGTGGCCCTTGGGCTTTTCCTCATAGCAGGCCTTGGACATGCAGCGGAGCATTCCGGTGTTGACGATCTGCTCAAACGGGGTGCCGCGCACGCCTTCCAGAATGGCGCTCAGCTCCTTGGGGGTGGGCACTTCCTTGGCAAAGTGGTCGTTGATGCCGCAGGCCTGCAGCAGGCTGTGCAGGCGCTCCAGCTTCTCGCCGTTGGGCTCCTCGTGGACACGGTAGACAAAGGGGATCTGCTTGACCCGGGCAAAGTGGGCAGCGCACTGGTTGGCCAGCAGCATGAACTCCTCGATCATGGCCTCGCTCTCGCCGGAGGTACGCTTTTTCACATCGATGCAGTGGCCGTTCTCATCCAGAATGAGCTTGACTTCCCCGCTCTCGAAATCGATGCAGCCGCGCTCCTTGCGCAGGCGGGCGCGGTGGGCGTACAGCTCCTTCATAGCGGGCAGCTGATCCAGCACCTCGGCGTACTTGGCCTGCGTCTCGGCATCGGCAGTGCCGGCCAGCAGGGCGTTGATCTCAGAATACACGCCCTTGACCCGGCTGCAGATGATGGACTTGACGAACTTGTAGTCGGTCAGGTTGCCGTCCTGATCCAGACGCATCAGGCAGGAGAACGCCAGGCGCAGCTCCTTCTCGTTCAGGGAGCAGATGCCGTTGGAAAGGCTCTTGGGCAGCATGGGCACGACCTGATCCGCATAGTAGACCGAAGTGGCGCGGTTGAAGGCCTCCTCGTTCAGCTCACTGCCGGGCTTGACGTAGTGGGAGACATCGGCGATGTGAACGCCCAGCTCATAGCCGCCCCCGGAGAGCCGGGTCAGGCTGACGGCATCGTCGATATCCTTGGTCTCGGCGCTGTCGATGGTGAAGATGGGCAGAGCGCGCAGATCCATGCGGCCCTTGCAATCCTCCTCAGACACGGTCATGTCCTCGAACTTCTTGGCCTCGTCCCGCACCTTCTCGGGGAAACGGGTGTGGATGTCCTTGGCATAGAGCAGGGCCTTGGCGCAGCGCTTGGCCTCCTCGCAGCTGCCAAAGCGCATGGAAACGCCCACGCGGTGATCCTCCTGCCGGGTCCCGCGCTGCAGGATCTCCACAGCCACCTTGTCGCCGTCCTTCGCGCCGCCCTCGCAGTCGCGCTGGATGGTCATGGAGATGGCCGGGCAGTCATCGGGCACGAACTTCAGGCGGCCCTCGATGCGGCGGGCAGTGCCCACCATGTCGTTCTTCTGCTCGAGCACGGCAAGGATCTCGCCCTCATCGCTGCCCTCCACCCGGGGGTGGGCAAACTTTTCCACCAGAACGGAGTCGCCGGGCATGGCACCGCGGGTGAAGCGGCCCGGGATAAAGATATCGCCGGATTCATCCTCCAGCATCACAAAAGCAAAGTTCTTGCCCAGCTTGACCACCTTGCAGAGCAGGGCCTTTTCGGCACGGCCGGAGCGGGCAGTGAAGAACACGCCGGACTTCTGGCAGACCACAGCATCGTGCACCAGCTCGTCCAGAGCCTCCATCACCTTGCGGTCCGCGGCACGGTCGCCGCCGAACTTTGCCTTGAGGTCCTTGACCATGCAGGGCTGGTTCTGGATGGCATGTTCAATTTTATCGCGTAATGACATATTTTTCTCCTTAACACTTTTCCGGCATTCTCCAATGGAACCCGGACAACTTCTTTCCCACGAGAGGTTGCAGACAGAAAAACAGCCCCGCCTTACACGGGGCTGTACACGGGTGCTCAGGCCAGACGGCTGGCGAACACACAGGCCAGGATAGCCACCACAAAGAACACGATGCCTGCAATGCGGGTCACCTTGGCCAGCATCTGATCCGCAGGGGTCAGGCGTGCATTGTTGGCACCGCCCACACCACCGTTGATGGCACCGGCCAGACCCTGACCGTGGGTGTGCTGCATCAGGGTGAGGAGGATGATGACGGCCGAGACGACCAGCAGGATGGCACCGCCGACGATTTCAATGACAGACATGGATGGAACGCTCCTTTTATCTTTAGTTTCATAGAGACTGCATACAAATACAAGTGTATGATAGCACAAAAGCCCGGGAAATGCAAGAAAAACCGTGGGCTACGGGGCCAGAATTTCCAGCCCTGCCGCCACCCGGGCAAAGATGGCCGCGCTGGAAAAGGCAGGCTCGGCCTGCGTGTCCTGCAGCACCACGATGGTATAGCGGGGCTGCTCTGCCGGGACAAAGCCCGCAAACCAGTAATTTTTCAGCTCTGTACCGCCGGAAAACTGACCGGTCTGGGCCGTGCCGGTCTTGCCTGCCGCGGTCTGGCCGGGCAGGGCGGCCTCATGGCCGGTGCCCCCGGCCACTACACCCGCCAACAGGGCCTGCAGGGCGGCGGCGGTGCGCTTTGTAAGCACCCGCCTGCTCCGGACATGGGAAAGCGCCGTGAGGGGTGTGCCGGTGGTCTCGTCCAGAGTGGTCTCCAGCAGCAGCGGGGTGCGGCAGATCCCCCCGCAGGCAATGGTGTTCATCATGGCGGCGACCTGCAGGGGAGATGCCAGCAGCTCCCCCTGCCCAAAGCAGAAATTGGCGTAGGCCCCGCTGGACGCAAGAGCCTCCCGCTCCGGCAGGACCCCCGCCGCCGTGTGCAGGGCATCGGTGAGCGGGATTGCCTGCCCGAAGCCCAGCTGCTCTGCCATGGCGCGGACGGCATCGGCCCCCAGCGCCTGCCCCAGCCGGATGAAGTAGCCGTTGCAGCTCTTTTCCAGCGCGCCGGCCAGATCCACCTCGCCATGGGGAATGCCGCCCGCACAGCGGAAGATCCGGCCATCCACCGCGCACCAGCCGGGGCAGGTGTAGACAAAGCCGCTCTCCCCTGCCTCCAGCGCCGCTGCCGCCACCACCGGCTTGAACACCGAGCCCACGGCATAGCACTGGAACGCCCGTTCCAGCAGGGGGCTGTCCGGGGCGTTCAGGCTGGCCGAAATGTTTTCCGGATCATAGCCGGGGCGGCTGACGCAGGCCCGCACCTTGGCGTTGGCGGTGTCCAGCACCAGGATGCAGCCGCTCTGCATCGTCTCGTTGGCCACGGCTTCGGCGGTCTCCTGGATCTCCCGGGAAAGGGTCAGCTGCACCCCCACGGCCCCGCTGTCGGCGGGGGTGAGGACGGGTTCGGCCCGCAGCTTTCCCTGGGCGTTGACGGTGCAGAGCAGGGTATCCCCCGCCCCGCTGCCGGTGAGCAGTTCGTCAAAGGCGGCTTCCAGACCGGCAGCACCATGGCCCTCGCCATCGAGATACCCCAGCAGCTGCACTGCCAGCGGAGCGGCAGAGCTTCGCCGCGCCGCTGGCCAGCAGGAAACGCCCAGAGCGGAAACATCCCGGTCCACCTCCAGCAAGAACGGGGACGCGGCGTTCCGCTTCTGGTAGAGCGTCGCCTGCCCGGCGGCATCGGTGTAGGCGAACAGGCGGGCATAGCTGCCCTCCCCGGGCACGCAGAGGGCCATCCAGCGGGTGGTCTGCCCCGTGAGGAGCTGGCCCCTGTAATCATAAAAATTGCCCCGCCGGGCGGGCAGGTGGAGGGTGACCACGCTCTGCGCCGCCGCCCGGGCCCCGTAGTCCTTGTCGGAGCAGAGCCAGTACAGGCGGCAGACCACCGCCGCAAAGCAGAACAGCAGGGCCCCATACAGGGCCAGCACCCGTTTGCCGGACATGAAAACGCCCCCTCTCCCGCTTAGGATGGGCAGGAAAGGGGGCGTTGATGCGTTCAGGAGCAGATTTTTCGGACGAGCTCAGCGGCGCGGGCGGCATCCTCGGCCGTGGCGGTGCCGTTGTAGCGGGCTTTGAGGTAGATCTGGCGCAGCTCGGCCTCGGCGGCAAAGTCCATACCGAAAGCGCGGCCGGTCAGGTCAAGGCTGGTATCGCCCCGCAGGATGGTCACGCCGTGGCGCTGGCAGTGGTCCAGATAGATGGCATACTCCCGCCGCACCTTGTCCACCGGGCTGAGAAAAAGCCCGGGCCAGCGGCGGACACGCTTGTGGGTGCTACGCCGCACAGTGGTGTCCGTGCAGGCAGTGTCCGTGTGCCGGAACTTCTGGTGCAGGAAATGCCGCACCACCAGCACCGCACAGAGGACCGCCAGCAGGATACCGAGCACGGTCAGCATCGACATCCCGTCGATGAGCGGTTCTGCGTTCTCGGCGGCCTTTTGGGCGTTGGCGATGACCTCATCGGTAGAAACGATTTCGGTGCGCTCCAACGGTTTGGGCGGAAAGAGGGTGAAGAGCCAGTGGATGAACTGCAGGATGCCGTGGAACAGCCAAGTCACACCCTGCACCACAATGTTGTTCAAAAACAGCTGCAGCACCGGCACGATCCCGCCAAAGTAAACGGCAGACGCAGCCGCCTTTGCACCGGCAACCACAACACTGCGGCTGAGCAGGAACGGCCCTGCGCACACCGCCGCCAGCACGCCGCCGGAAAGCAGCAGATAGCCCGGCCGGGTGGAGATCTCCGGGTCCTGCCGGGTGGTGCGGTTGAACCCCACCAGAAGCACCGCTGCCGCCGTCGCAAAGGGCAGGGCCGCCGAAAGCACCGCGTTGGCGTTCCACAGCAGCATTGCCACTGCAAAGAAGGGCCATACCCGGCAGAGCCAGCGCAGGCGCTCGGCCTGCCGCATCGGCGAAAGGGCAAAATCGCCGGTGTAGGCCAGCAGCACCGGGTAGACTGCCGCCGGGAAGTAGCAGAGCTTGTCCGCCACTGTAGGCAGGAGGAGCAGCGCCGCCGCGCTCAGGGCCGCAAGAGTGGTGCGGAGGGGACGGCTGCCCTCAAAGCAGGAGGCCAGACCAAAGCAGAGGGCAGGCCAGACCAGCACCAGCGGCATGGGTGTCCCACCGAAGCTGGCGGCAAAAAAGCCCGCAAAGGCATAGTAAAAGCTCAGATCACCTGCCAGGCGCAGGGTATGTAAGAACATCATGCGCCCGCCTCCCCTGTCTGGGCCGTCTCTGCGGCCATTTCCGGAGTGAGCACCAGCAGCGGAATGCCAGGCAGGGGCTGCACGGCAGCACGCACAGCTTCTTCCGGCTCCGTTGTCACCACGATGCAGCCGACCTGCTCCTGCGGGTGGTAGTATTCGGCGCAGAACCGCGCGCAGGAAAGGGCGGTCTGCCCGGTGGCGCGGCCCAAAATTTCCAACACCCTGCGGTAGTGTTCGGGGCCGTAGCCCTGCGGGGTTTCCAGCGGCTTTCTCCACTCCTCACCGGAGAGAGCCGCATTGAGCAGCAGGTCAAAGGCAGCGTTTGCCGCAAAGCGGTAGGACACCGCCTTTTCTTCCAGCCTCCGGCAGACTGTGCGGGCCATGGAGTAGCAGAGCTCCGCCGGTTCCGGGTGGTCGTAATCCTTGGTATCCGCATGGACTAGCACCACTGCCCGGGGCTCAGTGGTGTAATCCCACTTTTTGACCATAAGCCCCTGCCCCCGGACGCTCTGCTTCCAGGCGATGGCGCGCATGGGGTCACCGCTGGTGTAGGGGCGGTAACCCGCCGTGAGAATAGCATCCTCGTAGAGATAGCGGTTCACCGAAAGCTCGCCCAGAAAACCGCCCAGCATCTCTTCCAGTTCCGGCAGAGCGCACTCCCTGGGTGGAACAATGAGCTCGTGGAAGCCCCGCTCGGTGCGGGACTGTTCCACAAGACCCAGAAAGTCGCCGCCGATGACCTGCATCGGTTCCAGCACATAGCGGCCCCGGCGTTCCAGCCTGAGGGCGGTGGAGAAATCTGCCTCCTGCCCCGGGCGCAGCCAGGTGGTAAACCGCACCGTGTGGCCCCAACCTGTCTGATCCTGCGCAATGTGGTGCTCCGCGCAGGGAAGAAACTCCTTGTTCAGATGGAGCTTTGCCGCCAGGAACATCTTCCAACGGGGGCCGCTGTTCCGGACAACAAGGTGGATCACGGCGGGCTCCCCGGCTTCCACAAGATGATCCTCCACTTCCAGCCGCCCCTGCACATCGTCAAGGCTGTGGGCTGTGCTGTAACGCTCCAGCCCAAGGGCTGTGGCCACCAATAGCAGCGCGAAGATGACGGCGCTCATTCCGCACTCTCCAACGGCACAGTGATCTCGGCCAACAGCTTGCGCATCCGCAGAGCGGCGGCTTCGGCGTTCATGCTGCTGCCCAGAGAAATGCGGTGAGAAAGCACCGCCGGGGCCAGCCCTTTGATGTCCTCGGGGATGACGTATTCCCTGCCCTGCAAGGAGGCATACGCCTGCGCAGCCTGATAGAGCGCCAGCGCACCGCGGGTAGACACGCCGCTGACAAAGCCGCTCTGTGTACGGGTGGCTTCCACGATGTCCATAAGGTAGTGCTTGACCTCCTCGGAGACCTTGACCTCCCGGTAAGCCGTGCGGACATATGCGGTCTCCTCGGGAGTGACGACGGCCTGCAGCTCGTTCAGCACGGTCTGGGCCGAGGGGCGGGAGAGCACCTCCAGCTCCTGCTCCCGGGTCATATAGCCCAGCGACAGCCGCATGAAAAAGCGGTCCATCTGGGCATCTGGCAACGGGAAGGTGCCAAAGGATTCCAGCGGATTCTGGGTGGCCAGCACCATAAAGGGCTCAGCCAGGCGGCTGGTCACGCCGTCCACGGTAATCTGCCTTTCCTCCATGGCTTCCAGCAGGGCCGACTGGGTACGGGGCGTGGCGCGGTTGATCTCGTCCGCCAGCACAAAGTTGGTGAAGAGCGGGCCGGGCCGGAACTCGAACTCACCGGACTTCTGGTTGTAGAAATTGATGCCGGTCAGATCGGAGGGCAGCAGGTCGGGCGTGAACTGCACCCGTTTGAAGTCCCCGCCCACCGTGCGCGCAAATGCACGCAGGAGCATTGTTTTGCCGGTGCCGGGCTTATCTTCCAGCAATACATGGCCTCCGCAGAGGAAGCTGACCAGAATTTTCTCGGTAGCATCCTCCTTGCCCACAATGACACGGGCACAATTGGACACAACTTTTTCGCGGTAGGCGGTAAAAGCGGCAGTGTTCATTGGTGTTTCCTTTCCCAAAAACAATTTTTCTAAGTGTACTCTTGTTTGGAAAGGGTGTCAACAAAAAAGAAGGCAGAGCCTCCCGGGTGGGAAGTTCTGCCTTCTGCGGCGTATTGAATTGGTATGGGGAGCCGGTGCGGCTTAGTACATGCCGCCCATGCCGCCCATGTCACCACCGGCTGCGGGAGCAGCAGGGGGTTCGGGCAGGTCAGCGACCAGGCTCTCGGTGGTCAGCACCATCTCAGCAACGGATGCTGCGTTCTCCAGAGCGGAACGGGTGACCTTGGTCGGGTCCACGATGCCAGCGGCGATCATATCCTCGACAAAGACCTCGTTCTGGGCATCGAAGCCGTAGTTGGGCTTGTTGGCAGAAACGATCTTGTCGATGATGACGCTGCCTTCCAGACCGGCGTTCTTGGCGATCTGGCGCAGAGGTGCCTCCAGAGCCTTCAGGACGATCTTGGCACCGGTGCGCTCGTCGCCTTCCAGCGTGTCGCACAGGGCGCGCACAGCGGGGATGGCGTTGATGGGAGCGGTGCCGCCGCCAGCGACAACGCCTTCCTGAACAGCAGCCTTGGTTGCGTTCAGAGCGTCCTCGATGCGGAGCTTCTTGTCCTTCATCTCAACTTCGGTAGCAGCACCGACCTTGATGACAGCCACGCCGCCGGCCAGCTTAGCCAGACGCTCCTGCAGCTTCTCGCGGTCAAAGTCGCTGGTAGCGGCCTCGATCTGGCTGCGGATCTGAGCAATGCGGGCTGCAATAGCGTCCTTGTCGCCTGCGCCGCCCACGATGGTGGTGTTCTCCTTGGTCACCTTGACCTGACGGGCATGACCCAGCAGCTGGACGGTAGCGTCCTTCAGCTCGTAGCCCAGATCAGAGGAGATCACGGTGCCGCCGGTCAGGGTAGCGATATCCTGCAGCATCTCCTTGCGGCGGTCGCCAAAGCCGGGAGCCTTGACAGCGCAGACGTTCAGGGTGCCGCGCAGGCGGTTGACGATCAGGGTGGACAGAGCCTCGCCCTCGATGTCCTCAGCCACGATCAGCAGCTTCATGCCGTTCTGCATGACCTGCTCCAGCAGGGGGACCAGATCCTGGATGACGCTGATCTTCTTATCGGTGATCAGGATGGCGGCGTTGTCCAGAACAGCCTCCATCTTGTCGGTATCGGTGACCATATAGGGGGTCAGGTAGCCGCGGTCAAACTGCATGCCTTCCACGATCTCGTTGTAGGTCTCGGCGGTGGTCTTGTTCTCCTCGATGGTGATGACACCGTCGGAGGTGACCTTCTCCATAGCCTCGGCGATCAGGCGGCCGATCTCGGGGTCACCGGCAGAAATGGTGCCGACGCGGGCGATATCGTTGCTGTCCTTGACCTTCTGGCTGTGGGCCTTGATGGTCTCAACAGCCTTGGCAACAGCCTTGCTCATGCCGCGGCGGATATCCATGGGGTTGGCACCGGCGGTAACGTTCTTCATGCCCTCGGTGACCATGGCCTGTGCCAGAACGGTTGCGGTGGTGGTGCCGTCGCCTGCGGCATCGTTGGTCTTGGTTGCGACCTCACGCACCAGCTGTGCGCCCATGTTCTCGAACTCGTCCTTCAGCTCGATCTCCTTGGCAATGGTCACGCCGTCGTTGGTGATGACGGGTGCGCCGAACTTCTTGCCCAGCACCACGTTGCGGCCCTTGGGGCCCAGGGTGATCTTCACGGTATTTGCCAGGGTATCAATACCGGCACACAGTGCCTTGCGGGCATCCTCGCCCTGCTTGATCTGTTTTGCCATAATCAAATCGCTCCTTCAAAGCTCAAATTTCAATTTCAGAGGGGAAACTTACTCCACGATGGCCAGAATATCGCCCTGACGCACGATGGTGCACTCCTCGCCGTCCACCTTGACCTCAGTACCGGAGTACTTGCTGGTCAGGACCTTATCGCCAACCTTCACGGTCATCTTGACTTCGTTGCCGTCCACGATGCCGCCGGGGCCAACAGCCACGACCTCAGCCACCTGGGGCTTCTCCTTGGCGCTGCCGGTCAGGATGAGGCCGCCCTTGGTGGTCTCCTCGACCTCAACAGTCTTGATAACAACACGGTCTGCAAGAGGAATGATCTTCATAATTCTTGCCCTCCAATTATATTGAATTTATTTGAAACTTTGTTGCGTCCTGCGGGGGCTTCGTGTGTGCTCCGTAGTGGTTTAGCACTCCTTTTCTCTGAGTGCTAAGTGTATTGTACTCATCTTGCCCTGAAAAATCAAGGGGTTTTGCGATTTTTCTTTGTTAAGAATTTATGACGCCCAAAAATCGTACTCTGCCACGCAAAAAAGCGGCGCATCCTTGACAGGACGCGCCGCCTTTTTTATACTCATTAGAAAAACACAGCTGCCGCGCTTTGCGGCAGAACGGAGGATACCGTGACAGACAAAAAACTGATCTCATCTTTACAAGGACTGCGGGCAGTCGCATTTTTGTGCGTGGTCATCTCCCATTGCGGGGCGCCGTGGCTGGGTCCGTGGGCGATTTCAGTATTTGTGGCGCTGTCCGGTTTTCTGATGGTCTGCAACTATTACGACCGCCCTCGCACAGCACCGGGGCTGCAGTCTGCCATAGCTTTCTCCTTTAAAAAAATACGCCGGCTGTATCCGCTGCACCTTATTATGATGGCTGCCGCCCTGTTATTTGTACTGAAGGGGCTTCTGGCGCAGCCCTCTGCCCGCGGGGTTCTCTCCTGTGCGGCGCAGCTTGCGGTAAGCATTTTCCTGTTGCAAACATGGATCCCGTCCAGCCGTTTCTGGTTCTGCCTGAATGGAGTGGCTTGGTATCTTTCGGTGCAGGCTTTTCTGTATGCCATCTTTCCCACGCTTCTCGCCGTGCTGAAAAAGGCCGATGCCCGCAGACTGCGCTGCATTGCCGCAGCAATTTTCTGCGTACAGTGCCTTTTCTCCCTTGCGGTCTGGAAAGCCGGGCTCAGCGGAAAGGCCGCATTCTACCTGACCTATCTGTGTCCGCTGTTCCGGGCAGGCGATTTTACCATCAGCTGCTGCGCGGGCTGTCTTTACCACAGCCGCAAACAGGAGAGCACACTACCGCGCAGTGCTTTCTCCCTATTAGAACTGGGCGCTGTACTGCTTGCGGGCGGCTGCCTTTTCATCGCCGCCACGCAGATGGGGGTTCTGGGCGCGGTGGCCTTCCGGTACAATGTGCTGTTCACTCCCTCTGCGGTGCTGCTAGTCTGGCTGCTCGCCATGGGCAAAGGGTTCATTTCCCGGCTGCTATCCGCAAAGCCGTTTTTGTGGCTGGCCGGGCTGTCCCCTTACGGTTTTCTGATCCATCAGGTGCTGATCCGGTATATGGAGCGGATTGCAGACAAGCTTAACCTTACAGTGCAGCCTGTGGTCTGGGCCATGACCGTACTTTTGCTCACGCTCTGCCTGAGCAGTTTTTACAAGGCGCTGGAACGCCGGGTGCGGCAGCGCCTTGCAAAACAATAAGCAAAACACAAGGCCGCTGCACGGAACAATGTGCAGCGGCCTTGTTTGGATCTGATGATTTATTTTTTACTTCACGCCCGCCTTTTTGGTGGTAAAGCGCTGGTAGGCGGGCAGCGGCAGCAGCACGCGGCCTGCCAGCGGCTGCACCTGTACCGACACCTGCTTGCAAGGGGCGCACTCACCGTCCACGGTGGCAATGATGGGCCCACGGCCATCTGCTGCCCGCAGACTGACCGATTTTGCGCGGCGATAAATAAAGTAGGGCTTTGCGGCCTCGGTCAGTTGGCCGTTTTGAAAGTGCTGGCCGTTTTTGTACAGCATCAGCAACTTTGCAATGACCCGGCGGCTGACCTTGCGCACGATGAACACATCAAGCCAGCCGTCATCCGGCTGTGCCTCCGGCCCTGCCATAAAGCCGCCGCCGTAGGCGCGGCCATTGCACACCGCACACATCAGGCAGTCCACGGTCAGCACCTCGCCGTCAATGACGTACTCCACCCTGCGGCCGATATGCCCGCACAACTGTTGTACGATGGACAGTGCATAAGCTGCTTCGCCGCCGCACAGCGGGATGCGCCGGAACTTGGGGATGCCGTAGGCCACCTGTGCGTCCAGACCGGCGGCGCAGATGGTGGCAGAAAGCCCCAGACTGGTGCGCATCAGGTCGATGGGCACTGCCCCGCCTGCCAGCTGGGCGTCCAGATCCAGAAACTCCTCCTTTGTACCGTAGGTGCGCAGAAAGTCGTTGCCGCTGCCATAGGGCAGGCAGCCCACGGCGGTCTTATCAAAGCCGTGGGCACCGGTGAGCGCCTCGTTGAAGGTGCCGTCACCGCCGGCGGTAAAAATGCGCAGCTCCACCCCGGCCTTTTGGGCAGCAGCGGCGGCAGCGCGGGACAGCTCCCGGGCGTGGCCTGCGTGGGTGGTAACACGAATGGTGTAGTCCTCCGGGGCAAGCCCGGCACCGGCAGCAGCCGCCGCGATCTGCTGCGGCAGGGTGCGGGTACAGTCGGCCTTTCCGGCTGCGGGGTTCAGAAGAAACAGCGTGTGCATCGGGGATCCTCCCTGTTGTAACTCTATTTCCTCTATAATAGTCGAAAACCGCGCCGGTTGCAAGCAAAAATGCTATTTTGCTATTTTCTTATAGGGTTACGGTCTCATCCTCTCGCAAAACGATACTGCCATCGGCGGCACAGTCTGCTGTCCAGTGCTGCCCTACACAGGCAGTTCCGGCGGCAATGCGGTTTGCAAGTGCCTGCTCCACTGCCCTGTCCACCTGACGGCGCAGCTCCCGCGCGCCGTAGGCCGATCGAGCCCGGGCAGCCAGTGCCGCTCCTACCTGCGGGGTGTGGCGCAGTCGGTAGCCGCTGCGGGCAGCGCGCTGCTCCAGCTGGCAGAGCATTTTTTCTGCAATGGCGCAGAGGTTTTCCTCCCCCAGCGGACGGAACACGATCACTTCATCCAGCCGCCCGAGCAGCTCTGGGCGGAACCACTTTTTTGCTTCCTCCACAGCCTGCGCGGACTGCTTTTCAAACACGGCTTCTGCCCCGGCGGCAAAGCCCAGCGGCGCGTTCTGCCCCGCCAGGAACCGTGCGCCCAAGTTGGAGGTGAGCAGCACGATGGTGTTGCGGAAATCCGCCTTGCGCCCCATGGCATCGGTCAGCTGACCGTCCTCCAAAATTTGCAACAGGATATTCTGGATATCCGGGTGTGCCTTTTCGATCTCGTCAAACAGCACCACGCTGTACGGGCGGC
>OHBH01000153.1_pt1 | contig 12643 bp, 12 predicted proteins | sample 1577321 | NCBI WGS metagenome assembly OHBH01 (sample SAMEA3879546, study PRJEB24766) | human gut metagenome | biome: human-associated habitat; feature: feces | place: USA | collected 1985/1987
AATTTTGAGATTATTTTCCAGCTTTGCCACATCCTGACTTTTTTCGCTGATCTCCTGCTGTATCATAGCTTTAAAGTCCGCATCAAGGGGTTCCTCCCCTTCCAGCAGGGCTTTCGCCTGTGCAAGATGATCCTGCGCAGTGGCAAGGGCGCGGTAGGCTTCCACCACCGGCTCTGCCTCGTGGTACTCCTGCATCAGGCGGCGGAACTGCGCCGGGTCGGCAGCAGTTTCGGGCTGATTGAGACGGATAGAAAGTTCTTCGAACCGGCGGCAGACGGCCTCCATTTGGGAAGTCAGATTCGGCATATCAGGCAGTTCTCCTTACAAAACAGTTTCTGAATGTGCTGTGCCGCCGGGCTATTCCTGACCCGGCCGGATGACCTTTTTGATGTTCTTCTCGATCTTTGCCCGGGGCAGCATGACCTCGCGGCCGCAGCCCGTGCAGCGGATCTTGAAATCCATGCCGACCCGGAGCACCTCGAAGCTGGAAGCTCCGCACGGGTGTTTTTTGCGGGTCTGGATGGTATCTCCCACTGCGATATCCATGTTTCTTTCCCTCCTGCCGCCCCTTTGCGGGGCAGTACCCTGTGCAGCAGGTTTCCATGCCGCACATACAGATATAGTATAAACCAAACTCGTATAAAATGCAATTGTCCGCGCATAGAGTTTTAATGCCGACACCTGCTTTGTGTGCCGACGTGCAGCGGAAAACGCTAAAATAACACAGAAAGAGGAACAAACCATGATGCAGACATTTCGTACTGAAGGCAATTACCGTTCCGCAGACCGGCTCAGCCCCGCAGAACTGCGCGCCGCCATCGCCAGCCGCGAAATTTTACAGAGCACTGCCCTTGCCTTTGACACCCAGCGCCAGCTCCGGTTCGACCTGGGCGGGGTAAAGGCCGTGATGCCCTTTGGCCAGTGTGCCGATGGGGCTGAGAGCGGCACCGTGCGGGACATTGCGGTGCTGACGCGGGTGGGCCGCCCCACCTGCTTTGTGATCGAAGGGATGGAGACCGGGGAAAACGGCCAGCCCTGCTACCAGCTTTCCCGGGCTGAGGCACAGCGGATGTGCAAGGCAGAGTATCTGGACACCTTACAGCCCGGGGACATCCTGCCCTGCACTGTGACCCACATCGAGCCGTTTGGTGCCTTTTGTGACGTTGGGTGCGGCATCAGCGCCCTGCTGCCCATCGACTGCATGTCGGTCAGCCGCATCTCATCCCCTGCCGACCGGGTGAGTGTGGGCCAGCAGATCCTGTGCGCCATCAAAAGCCGGGATGCGCAGGGGCGGTTCGTGCTGAGCATCCGGGAGCTGCTGGGCACCTGGGAGGAGAACGCCGCCGGGTTCACCGTGGGCGAGACCGTGGTGGGCATTGTGCGGAGCGTGGAGGAATACGGCACCTTTGTGGAGATCGCCCCCAATCTGGCCGGCCTTGCCGAGACCTGCCCCGACCTGCACCCCGGGCAGGCAGTGAGCGTTTACATCAAAAACATCCTGCCCGATAAAATGAAGATCAAGCTGGTCATCGTCAACCACAGCCTGGGCCAGAGCCACCGGTTCGACCTGCGCTATTTCATCACCGAGGGGCATATCGACCACTGGCTGTATTCCACTCCCGAAAGCCGCAAGCGCATTGAGACAGATTTTGCGGTTGCGGCTTGCAATCCTGTCTGAAACCCTTTATACTATAAGAAAGTGATTCTTTACGGCCTGCCCCGAGGCAGTGCCGGGCAGCAATTTGAAATGACAGGGGGATGTGCAGAACGATGGCCGCCAACGATGCTTTTACCGCCGGTGTTCGTCCCGGCGGGCTGACCGACAGCACGGAGATCCGGTTGCTGTTGTGTTATCTGGTAAAGAATGCCGGGCCGATCACCCGGACGGAGATCGAGAATGCGCTGATGGAAGAACAGCTGGTCAACTATTTTGAGATCGGCTCCTGTCTGGATGATATCACCCGCCAGCAGCTGGTCACGCTGAAGGAAGATCGCTATTCCATCACCGAAAAAGGACGCAAGGTCGCGCAGGAGCTCGCCTATGACCTGCCCCGCAGTGTGCGGGAGCGCGCGGTGGCGGCGGTTCTGCGCAGCCAGACCTGGGCCCGCAAGGAAGCCGAGTACAGCGCCCGCATCACCGAAAAGCCGGACGGCCACTGCTCCATCCGCTGCACCATCAAGGCACTGGATCAGGAGTTGTTTTGTCTGGATATCGGCACGCCTGACCGGCTGAGTGCCGATCTGGTCAAGAAGCAGTTCATCCTCAAGGGCAACGAGATCTATCAGATGCTCATCACAAAACTGACAGAGTAACAAAGAAACGGGGCTGTTGCAAAAACAGTCCCGTTTCTTTTAGTTCCAGCACGCTGCTGTGATCAGTTCCAGCACACTGCCCGCAATGCAGCGGGCCTTATCCGAGATGAGGAAGCAGTTTTCCAGCTCCGCACGGCGGGGGTCCACATCAGCCACCTTGAACCCTTTGGTCACCGGGTAGCCATCCCGCAGCAGACCCCGCAGGATGCCAGAGATCTGTGTGATCACCGGCAAACGCTGGCTGTCTGGTGTTTCGATCTCGGCCACAGCCTCGCCCGCCTCCACAAAATCAGCGATAGAATGCAGGTTGCGGAAGATACCCGCGGACTGCGCATGGAGCACACGCTCGGCACCATAGCCGCCGATGATGCCCGGCACGCCGGAGTTTGGCGCGGCAGATCCTTCCCGGATGATGCGGCCCAGCTTGTGGCCGCGCTTGGTCTCCACCACCACGTCCACATCCTGCCCCGCCGTAAAACCGGGGCCAAGGGCAATGGTCAGCGGAGCCATTTCCCGGGTGGTGCCCAGATTTTTCTTTGCGATGATGGCATCCACCAGAACAGCAGGCCTTGCCTGCGGCAGGCAAGCACCCGTGGGGTCTATCAAAATCGGCACGGCGTTCTGTGCCCAGACGGCATCGGCATCCGCCAGCGTCTCCACCCGGATGCCCCGCATTCCTTCCACAGCGGTCTCGCCTTCGTAAACAGCCTCACAGAGAGACACCTGCCGACGGATGGCGGCAGGATGGGATGTTTCCAGCACCAGCACCCGCAGCCCTGCCGACCAAAGCCGATGCACAACACCGGTGGCAAGGTCTCCCCCGCCCCGAACAACGATCAGGTCATCACGCTTCATGGCTCATCCCTCCGGTTCCACACGCTGCAAAAAGACTTCCATGGAGCCGCCGCAGGCCGCAATGGCCGCGGCATCGCTGGCCCCCTCTGTGGTAAAGGCGGCCAGCCTGCATGGGGCAGCCCCTGGCTCCAGCAATTCCCGCGCCAGCTGCTGGGTGCGGTACTCCATGATGCCGCCGCCCACGCTGCCCACAGCAGAGCCATCGGGCAGGACCAACATCTTGGAGCCCTCCTCTCTTGGCGTAGAGCCATGGCGGCCTACGATGGTCGCCAGCACCGCCGGGACGGTCTGTTGTTCCAGCGCGGCCAGCAGCGCCGGGGAAAAGCCCTCGGTCTGCTGGCGGCTGTTTTTCACGGAGACGATCTCCGCAAGAATGGAAAGTGCGATCTCCTGTGCGGTTTTTGCGCCAATGGAAAGCCCAATGGGCGCGTGCAGGGCATCAATGCGCTCTTGCGGCAGCCCCAGCTCAGCCAGCTGTGTGTGCACCAGAGCCGCACGCTTCCGGCTGCCCATCATGCCCACATAGGCGGCGGGCTTTTGCAGAATAGAACGCAGGCAAGCAATATCACAGCTGTGGGCACGGGTCACGACCACAAAGTATGTCTCCTGCCCGCCGGGGATCTGCGCAAGCCCCTCCGCAAAGGGCAGGCAGAGCACAGCATCGGCCCCGGCCTGACGCAGCTCCTCCGCAAACTCGGGGCGGTCCTCCAGCGCTGTGACCGGCAGGCCCAGCAGCTTTGCCAGCCGCACCACCGACGCGCCCACATGGCCGCCGCCGCAGACCACAAGCTGCGGGGCCGCGCCAAAGCGCTCCACAAAAAAGCGCTGTCCGGCTGATTTCAGAATTCCACTGGAGGTCACAGCGGCCAGGGCAGGCAGATGCTCCCCCCAGAACGCAGGCAGTTCCTCCGGCCAGACCGGTGCTGTGTTCCGCAGCAGGACACGTTCCCCCTGCGCCGGGCCTTCCAGCACCGTGGCCAGCAGAAAATCCCCCTCCCGGTCATGGAGTGCATTGAAAAAAGAACGGTTTCCCATCCAATTCTCCTTTATTTGTTATTGTTCTACCACCGCTGCGGCATCATAGGCAGCGGGGTCGATGCGGCTCTGCCACAGCAGCCAGTCCTCGGGCGGCATCCGCCACGCAAGGCCGCACCCGGCAGAGAGTTCCCGGGGCAGCGGAATGAGCCGCCCGGGGATGTGTTCCGCTTCGCAGTGTTTTTCCCATGCCATTGCTTCCACTGTGGTGCGGAAGGATAACACGATATAGGGTCTCTTTGCACGCATTATTTATTCCTCCGCCAGGCTGCGCACCGCACGGGCAGCGGCAAGCGCCTCCTCCCGGGTGTTGGTGTGGGAGAAGCTGAACCGCACCACGCCCTGCTCCACGGTGGCCAGCGCCTTGTGCATCAGCGGAGCACAGTGCGCACCGGCCCGCACACAGATACCGTACTCCTCCCAGAGCGCATCTGCCACCCGGGCGGAATCCTCGCCCATCAGGTTCAGCGAGACGATGGGCGCACGCGGCGCAGTGAAGTCACCATAGAGCCGCACACCGGGAATTTCCCGGACAGTTTCATAAAACAGGCGTGCAAGCGCATTTTCTTTTGCTTCCAGCGTTTCCACGCCCTGCGTCAGGAGCCAGTGTACCCCGGCCCCCAGCCCGGCGATTCCCGGCACATTCAGCGTCCCGGCTTCCAGAGCGGTGGGCATTTCGGCGGGGTGGCGTTCATCAAAGCTGTGGACTCCGCTGCCGCCCACCACAAGGGGGGCAACCTGCAGCCCGGGCCGGACATACAGCCCGCCGGTGCCCTGCGGGCCCAGCAGCGCCTTGTGCCCGGTAAAGCAAAGCACATCGATCCCCAGTGCCTGCACATCCATCGGCATGGCACCCGCTGTCTGGGCGGCATCCACGAGAAACAACAGGCCGTGGTTTTTTGCAAAAGCGGACACGAACGCCAGATCCGTGCGGTTGCCGGTGACATTGGAAGCACCGGTCACAACCACTCCCCTGGTATTGGGGCGGAGCAGCTGCTCAAACTGCGCATAGCAGAGCACACCGTTTGCCTCCACATCCACAAAGCTCACCTCAACCCCCTGCCTTTGGAGGCGGTAGAGGGGCCGCAGGACGGAATTGTGCTCACAGACCGTGGTGATGACATGATTCCCCGGGCCAAAGAGCCCGTTGATGGCCGTGTTCAGTGCCTGGGTCGCATTGGATGCAAAGGCGATGCAGGCCGGGCCTTCGGCGTGGAAGAGCCGGGCCAGCGCTTCCCGGGTCTCGTAGACGACACGGGAGGCGTGCAGGGTGGGCGCATGGGCTCCACGGCCCGGGTTGCCCGCTGTCTGCAGAGCATCCAGCATCGCCTGCCCCACCTCCGGGGGCTTATGCAGGGTGGTTGCGGCGTTATCAAGGTAGATCACGGTTTGACCACGTTCCCGGCGTTCAGCATCTTTTCAGCGATGACATACATATTGGTCACGCCGCCCACGGCCAGCTTCTCCGTTATGCCGTAGTAGTTCAGGCAGGTGCCGCAGGTCAGGATCTCCACGCCCTCAGCTTCCAGTGCCTTCAGGTCTTCCAGCATGGGCGAACCCTCACAGGTCAGGGATGCGCCGCCGTTGTAGAAGAGGATCGTCTTGGGCAGCTTGTCCTGCTGGGTCAGGGAGAACACGAAGGCCTTGAGCAGGGTCTTGCCCAGCTCCTCGGCCCCTTCCCCCATCTTGTCGGACGCGATGACCACCACTGTATCGGTGCGGGCATCCGGGATGCAGGTTTCCGCTTCTGCCTGCTGTTTCTCTTCGCCCGGCACAGCGGTATCCGCAGCGGGCGTGTCCTTGATGGTAAAGCGGACACGGTATTCCTGCTCGGCCAGTTTTTCGGAGCTGGACAGATAGCCCTTCTGCTGGGCCATCTTGGTCAGGTTCTGGACAGCGATCTCATTGTCCACCAGCACTTCCACCTCGCCGGGGCCGTGCAGCTCTGCAATGGCCTTTTTGGCCTTGACCACGGGCAGCGGGCAGGCATCTCCACGGGCATCGATCTTGATCATTGATTGTTCCTCCATCATTCGTATGTTACTGTAATCTCCGGTGTCTGCTTTTCCCCAATGGTGCCCACGATCTTTGCGGGCAGACCCGCCGCCTGCAGCTCTGCTTCCAGTGCAGCGGCATCCTGCGGGGCCACAGCAAACAACAGGCCACCGGAGGTCTGGGGATCAAACAGAATTTCCTCCATCGGGAAGGGTACTTTCTCAAACCGGACAAAGGGCCCGGTGTGGTTGCGGTTGCGCTGACCGGCAGCGGTGTACAGGCAGGCATCCGCGGCCTCCCACGCACCGGGCAGTATCGGCACCGCATTGGCATCGATGACGCTGGAGAGTTTCTCCCCCATCATCTCGTGCAGATGGCCCAGAAAGCTGAACCCGGTCACATCCGTGGCGGCGTGCACCTCGTACCTGCGCGCGATCTCTGCCGCTGCTTTGTTCAGGGTGGTCATGGAACGGACTGCGGCTTCCATCTGTTCCGGAGCGGCTTCGCCCACCCGGTTGGCGGTGCAGATCAGCCCCACGCCAAGTGCCTTGGTCAGAAGAAGTTTGTCGCCCGGGCGGCCGGTATCGTTGGCCGTCAGGCGGTGCGGGTCTACCAGGCCTGTCACCGACAGGCCGTACTTCACACCGGTATCGGCAATGGAGTGCCCACCCACCAGCATGCCCCCGGCTTCGGCCACCTTTTCGGCACCGCCGCGCAGAATCTCCCCCAGCACGTTCAGATCCATGCTCTCGGAGAAGCAGACAAGATTCAGTGCCGTTTTGACCTCACCGCCCATGGCGTAGACATCGCTCAGGGCATTGGCCGCGGCGATCTGCCCGAAGGTATAGGGGTCATCGACCATCGGCGGGAAGAAATCCACCGTCTGCACCAGGGCAATATCCTCGGTAATGCGGTAGACGGCAGCATCGTCCCGGCTGTCGTAGCCAACCAGAAGGTCGGGGTCTTTTTCGCCCCGGGGCAGCTTTTCCAGAATGCGGCTCAGTACCCCGGCACCCAGCTTTGCGGTGCATCCGCCGCCGGTGCAGAAGACAATGGGGCCCTGTTCTGCCATTTCATGCACGCTCCCTTTCATCAAAATAAGTCAACATGCCCTGCACCTCATATTTTTCGCGCAGGAGCGCGAGGATCTGTTCTCCGGCAGCAATGCGGGCGGGGTCATCCGCCTGATTGAGCACCACAGAAAAACGGCGGTTTCCCACCAGTTTTCGTCCTCCCTGCTCACTGGCCAGCAGCCTTGCCAGCAGCTCCGGGGTCAGAAGCGTTTCGGGGGCAGCGCCCAGCAGGGCGCAGGCCTGCTCCAGCCGGAAGCAGACCTCCCGCAGAGGTCTGCCCAGTGCGGACAATCCGGCCACAGCCAGCACGATATCGCTTTCCGGCAGCAGCACCGGTTCATGGGCCGCCGGAACTTTGCAGGGCATCCGTTTTGCACCGTCCGCTTCCAGAAGAACAATATCAGCCTGTGCCATCCAGCGGGTCAGCTGTTCCGACGGCAGGGCGGTCAGCTTGCCCTGCTCTGCCGGGACACCGGCCACGGCATATTGCCCTGCCGCCCAGAGGGCCGCAAGGGCGGCTTCATCTGCGGCATAATGTGCCCCGGGCTGCCAGATGTGGGTTGTGGTGCTCACCAGCACCCGCCAGCCTTTGGCGGCACAATGCCGGGCAAAGGCATAGAGCAGGGTGGTCTTTCCGCCGCCGCCCACCAGCGAGATCACATGGCCCTTTTCAGCCAGAAACGGAAAATGTGTTTCCGAAAGCATCAGCGGTTCTCTTCCACCGCCATGGCGACCTGCTCCGGGGTGATGGGCAGCTCGTAGAAGCGGGTACCGATGGCATTGTAGATGGCATCCGCGATGGCGGGCAGCGGGGTGTTGATGACCACCTCACCAATGGATTTTGCACCAAACGGGCCGTTGGGCTCGTAGCTGCTCTCAAACTCCACCCGGATGTGGCCGATGTCCACACGGGCGGGGATCTTATACTGCATAAAGGAATTCTCCATCGGCCAGCCCTTGGCATCGTAGGTGATGTTCTCGGTCAGGGCCATGCCGATGCCCTGCAGGATGCCGCCCTCGGTCTGCACACGGGTCAGGTTGGGGTTGATGGGGGTGCCGCAGTCCACACAGGCGGCATAATCCACCACCTTGACCTCACCGGTCTCCTTGTCCAGCTCAATTTCAGCCGCACCGACCATGTAGGGCGGGGGCGAAAGGGGCGAGGTGTGGGTCTCGGTGATCTCCAGCGGCACCATGTGGCCGAACTGGGAGGCGAAGGCCACCTCAGAGAGAGAGACCCTCTTCTCCGGGTCTGCGTTCAGGGAGACGAACTTGCCGTCAAAATCCACAGCCTCTTCGGTCGTCTGGAGCAGCTCCGCGCCCAGCTTGCAGATCTGGCCGCGCAGCCGCAGGGCACACTTCTCCACTGCCTTGCCGGTGACATAGGTGGTAGAGGAAGCGTAGGAGCCGGAATCATAGGGCGAGGTATCGGTATCCGCGCCAAAGACGGTGATATTGTCCAGGTCACAGTCCAGCACCTCGGCGGCGATCTGAGCCAGCGTGGTGTCACAGCCGGTGCCCATATCGGCAGCGCCGATGATGAGGGAGTAGAACCCGTCATCGTTTACCTTGAGGGTGGCGCTGCCCACGTCCATGCCGGAAATGCCGGAGCCCTGCATGGCCATGCCCATACCCACGGCGCGCACCTTGCCATTGCCAAGGTCGCGCACAGGGTACTTGTTGTCCCAATCGATCATCTCGTGGACTTTTTTCAGGCAGCGGTCCAGCGCGCAGCTGGTGTTCACAGCGCCGTAATAGGCGGGCATCACATCGCCCTCTTTGACGATGTTCATTTCGCGGATCCTGAAGGGGTCCATGTGAAGTCTGGCGGCCAGCTCGTTGACGGCAGATTCCACTGCAAACAGGCCCTGGGTCGCACCATAGCCGCGGTACGCACCGGCAGACATGTGGTTGGTGTAGACCACGTCGCTGACAAAACGGAAGGCTTCGGCCTTGCCATACAGCGGAATAGACTTGTGACCGGAAAGGCCCACCGTTGTGGGGCCGTGCTCACCATAAGCACCGGTGTTGGACAGGGTGTAGAGGTCGATGCCCTTCACGATGCCGTCCTTGGTGGCACCCAGACGGACGTGCATCTCCATCTCATGGCGGGGCGAAGATGCGGTCTGGCTCTCTTCGCGGGTGAAGATCAGCTTACAGGGCTTCTTGGTCTTCCAGGTAACAAAGGCCGGATAGATGGCCGAGACCGCCGTCTGCTTGGCACCAAAGCCGCCGCCGATGCGGGGTTTGATGACGCGGATCATGGATTTGGGGATGTGCAGGGCGTTTGCCACATTGCGGCGGGTATGGAACACGATCTGGGTCGAGCTGAGGATGTTCAGCCGTCCGTACAGATCCATCCAGCAGCAGGTGCGGAAGGTCTCCATCATGGCCTGCTGACAGGCCTTGGTGTGGTAAACACGGTCGATGACAACATCGCACTTTGCCAGCACGGCATCGATGTCGCCGTCGCCGCACGCATCGTGGGCACAGAGGTTGCGCTTGTTGTCGGCACCCACGGGGGCAAGGCTTTCCCAGTTGTCCTCCGGGTGCACAAGGATGGGGTTATCCTTTGCGGTGTGGAAATCCAGAACAGCTTCCAGCACCTCGTAGTCTACTTTGATAAGCTTGAGCGCCTTATCTACGCACTTTTCATCTTTACCGGCTACGATAGCCACCACATCTCCCACAAAGCGGACGTGGCGGTCGATCAGCAGACGGTCGTAGGGGCTGGCCTCCGGGTAGGTCTGGCCGGCCTGTGTGTAGCGGCGGGCATCCTGCGGCACATCCTCCCATGTAAAGATGGCCTCGATGCCGGGCACCTTCTTGGCCACAGCGGTGTCGATGCTCTTCACGATGGCGTTGGCGTGGGGGGAGCGCAGGAGCTTGACGATGAGGCAGTCGGCGGGGACGAGGTCGTCCATATAGACGGGCTGGCCCGTCACCAGCTGCATGGCGTCCTTCTTGCGGAAGGGTCTGTTGACCGTATTCATTCTGCCGCCTCCTTCTTGGCTTTCTTGTCAACGCCGAAGCGGGTGGGCTTGGTGTATTTGTCGATGATCCAGGTGCAGCAGTTCATGATCAGGATGGAGTAGCACACGCCCTCGGGATAGGAGCCGAAGTAGCGGATGAACACCGTGATGAGGCCGCAGCCGAGACCGAAGATGAGCTGGCCCTTCTTCGTCACGGGAGAGGTGACATAGTCGGTCGCCATGAAGAACGCGCCGAGGAACAGGCCGCCGCCGAGCACGTTGTAGAGCATCCAGCTCATCGCATCGTTGCCCTGGGGGAAGAGGAACGTGAGGACTGCCACCGTGCCGATGTAGGCAACGGGGATCTGCCAGGAGATGACCTTGCGGAAGATGAGGTACAGTCCGCCGATGAGCAGCATCATCGAGGAGATCTCACCGAGAGAGCCGCCGATGTTGCCGATGAACATGTCGGAAAGGCTGTACTGTGCCGTCACCTCGGCAAACTCGCCGCCCTTCATCATCGCAAGCGGAGTGGCCGCGGTCACGACGTCAGCGCCGCCGAAGAGCGGTGCCTTGCCGGAGGCCGGGTCGATCCAGGAGGTCATCTGGCTCGTGTAGCACGCGACGAGCGCGGCACGGCCGGCCAGCGCGGGGTTCAGGAAGTTCTTGCCAAGGCCGCCGTAGAGCTGCTTGACAAGGAAGATCGCGAAGAAGTTGCCGACGATCAGCATCCAGTAAGGAAGCGTCACGGGGCTGACGAACGCGAGCAGCATACCGGTGACGGCGGCGGAGAGGTCGCCGAGCGTCTGCGTCTTGTGCAGGAGCTTGCGGTACAGCCACTCAAAGAACATGGCAGACGCCATGGAGACGACGACCGCGATCAGTGCGCGGAAGCCAAAACGGATCACGCTCATCAAGAGCGCGGGGCAGAGCGCGATGATCACGTCGAGCATGATCGAGCGCGTGTCTTCATTGTTGCGGATATGGGGGTTGGAGGAAGCGATGAGCTTCAGACCCTTATAATCATTCAGCATCCCTTATGCCTCCTTCTTTGCTTCTTCGGCAGCCTTGGCAGCTTCCGCCGCGGCCTTGGCCTTGGCGGCGGCTTCCTTGACCTTCTGCTTGCCGACCTTGAACGAATGCGTCAGGTGCAGGCGGCCCGGGCAGATGTAAGAGCACGCGCCGCACTCGATGCAGTCCATCACGTGCGCCGCCTCGAGATCCTCGATGCGGTTCTTCTGCACATATAAATAGAGGTACAGAGGCTCGAGGTGCATGGGGCACGCCTCAACGCAGCGGCCGCAGCGGATGCAGGTCGGGTCCTCGGAGACCTTGTTCTCATTCGCGGCGAACGCCAGCACCGCGCCCGTGCCCTTGGCCACGGGGAAGTCGGCGGAGGCCTGCGCCATACCCATCATCGGGCCGCCGGCGATGAGCTTGAACGTCTCGTCCTTCAAGCCGCCGCAGGCGTCGAACAGGAGCGAAACGGGCGTGCCGATCGGGCACTCGAGGTTCTTCGGCTCCACAACGCCGCTGCCGGACACGGTGACGACCTTGCGCACCACGGGCATGCCGTCCTTGATGGCATGGTAGATGGCGATGGTGGTGTTGATGTTGAACACGGCGCAGCCGATGTTCGCGGGAAGACCGCCGGGGGGCACCTGCTTGCCGGTGATGGCCTGGCAGAGCTGCTTTTCGCCGCCCTGCGGGTAGCGGCAGCGCAGCGCCTCGACCACGACGGGAGCCTTCTGCTCGGCGATGACCTTGTTGAGGGCCTCGATGCCGTTTTTCTTGTTGTCCTCCACGCCGATGACGACCTTGTTCACGCCGAACATCTTGGCGAGGTAGCAGCAGCCGCCGATGATCTCAGCGGGACGCTCGAGCATCGCGCGATGGTCGCCGGTGATGTAGGGCTCGCACTCCGCGCCGTTGATGATGACGGTATCGACCTTGCCGATGCCGCTGGAGATCTTCGTGTGCGTGGGGAACGTTGCGCCGCCCATACCGACGATACCGGCCTGCTTGACCATTTCGACCATTTCCTCAACGCTCAGCGCGTCGGGGTCGGCCGGAGCATGGACTTCCTCGCTCAAGTCGTCCTTGAAGTCATTGTCGATGACAACGGACATGACCTTGCCGCCCATGGAATAGGGACGGGGCTCCACCGCGGCAACCGTACCGGATACGCTTGCGTGAATGGGAGCGCCGAGACCTTTGAATTCGCCGATCTTCTGTCCGAGCTTGACATAGTCGCCCTTGGAGACCGTCGGGGTGCAGGGTGCGCCGAAGTGCATCGACATGGGAATGACCACCTGAGCAGGCGGGGGAGAGAGCTGCTCGATGGCCTTCTCATTCGTTGCGGCCTTCATGTCGTTGGGATGAACGCCGCCAAAGAAAGCT
>OHBH01000173.1_pt1 | contig 12104 bp, 10 predicted proteins | sample 1577321 | NCBI WGS metagenome assembly OHBH01 (sample SAMEA3879546, study PRJEB24766) | human gut metagenome | biome: human-associated habitat; feature: feces | place: USA | collected 1985/1987
GTCCTTTTGGTTATTTATTATTTCCAACCTTTCTTTAATTGTTATTATCCCCGCCGTTAACCTTACTTTCTCTTCTGTTTTTCAAAACATAAAAACAGCTTTGCTACTGGAACATAACGACGCATGACAACCCAGGCCCCATCTTCCGCGTTGCTCCCGTTAAACCCGGAGCAACTGGCGCGCCTCCAGGCGGCCACCACCGATTTGACTCCCACCCAGCTCGCCTGGGTTTCCGGCTATTTCTGGGGCGTGCTCAATCAGCAGCCCGGCGCGGCGGCCGTTGCCACCGCTGCACCCGTTGCCGAAACCCCATCGATTACCCTGATCTCCGCCTCGCAGACCGGCAATGCGCGCCGCGTCGCTGAAGCGCTGCGCGACGATCTGCTGGCGGCGAAACTGAGCGTCAATCTGGTCAACGCGGGCGACTATAAATTCAAACAGATTGCCAACGAGAAGCTGTTGGTAATTGTCGCCTCGACGCAGGGCGAGGGGGATGCGCCGGAAGAAGCGGTAGCACTGCATAAATTCCTCTTTTCGAAAAAAGCGCCGAAATTTACCGACACCGCCTTTGCGGTGTTTGGCCTTGGCGATAGCTCCTATGAGTTCTTCTGCCAGGCGGGGAAAGATTTCGACAGCAAGCTGGCAGAGCTGGGCGCCGAGCGTCTGCTCGATCGCGTTGATGCCGACGTTGAGTACCAGGCCGCCGCCGCCGAGTGGCGTGCGCGCGTGGTCGAGGTGCTGAAAGCCCGCGCCCCGACTGCCACACCTGCGCAGACCGCAGCCAGCGCCAGCGGCGCGGTGAATGAAGTCACCTCCAGCCCCTACACTAAAGAAGCGCCGCTCGCTGCGACGCTCTCCGTTAATCAGAAAATCACCGGCCGTAACTCGGAAAAAGATGTCCGCCATATCGAAATCGATCTCGGCGACTCTGGCCTGCGCTACCAGCCTGGCGATGCGCTCGGTGTCTGGTACCAGAACGATCCGGCGCTGGTGAAAGAGCTGGTGGAGCTGCTGTGGCTGAAGGGCGACGAGCCGGTCACCGTTGACGGTAAAACCCTGCCGCTGGCTGAAGCTTTACAGTGGCATTTCGAGCTGACCGTTAACACCGCCAATATCGTTGAGAACTACGCCACCCTGACGCGCAGCGAATCGCTGCTGCCGCTGGTGGGTGATAAGGCGAAGTTGCAGCACTACGCCGCGACCACGCCTATTGTTGATATGGTGCGCTTCTCCCCGGCGCAGCTGGATGCCGACGCGCTGATTGGCCTGCTGCGTCCGCTGACGCCGCGTCTCTACTCCATCGCCTCTGCGCAGGCAGAAGTGGAGAGTGAAGTGCACGTCACCGTCGGCGTGGTGCGTTACGAGATTGAAGGCCGTCCCCGTGCCGGTGGTGCCTCGAGCTTCCTCGCCGATCGCGTGGAAGAGGAGGGCGAAGTGCGCGTCTTTATCGAGCATAACGACCACTTCCACCTGCCGGCCAACCCGGAAACGCCGGTCATTATGATTGGTCCTGGCACCGGCATTGCGCCGTTCCGCGCCTTTATGCAGCAGCGCGCCGCCGATGAAGCGCCGGGCAAAAACTGGCTCTTCTTTGGCAACCCGCACTTTACCGAGGATTTCCTCTACCAGGTGGAGTGGCAGCGCTATGTGAAAGAGGGCGTGCTGAGCCGTATCGATCTCGCCTGGTCGCGGGATCAAAAAGAGAAAATATACGTACAAGACAAACTGCGCGAACAGGGCGCAGAGCTGTGGCGCTGGATCAATGAGGGTGCCCACATTTATGTCTGCGGCGACGCCAATCGCATGGCGAAAGACGTTGAGCAGGCTTTACTGGACGTGATTGCCGAATTCGGTGGCATGGATACCGAAGCGGCGGATGAATTTTTAAGTGAGCTGCGCGTTGAGCGCCGTTATCAGCGAGATGTCTACTAATGAGCGAAAAACATCCCGGCCCTCTGGTGGTCGAAGGCAAACTGGCCGATGCCGAGCGCATGAAGCTTGAGAGTAACTATCTGCGCGGCACCATCGCCGAAGATTTAAATAACGGTCTGACCGGTGGCTTCACCGGCGACAACTTCCTGCTGATCCGTTTTCACGGCATGTACCAGCAGGATGACCGCGACATTCGCGCCGAGCGCGCCGAGCAGAAGCTGGAGCCGCGCCACGCAATGCTGCTGCGCTGCCGCCTGCCGGGCGGTGTTATCACTACCAAACAGTGGCAGGCGATCGATAAGTTCGCCCATGACAACACCATTTACGGCAGCATCCGTCTGACTAACCGCCAGACCTTCCAGTTTCACGGCATTCTGAAGAAGAACGTGAAGCCGGTGCACCAGATGCTGCACTCCGTCGGGCTGGATGCGCTGGCGACCGCCAACGACATGAACCGTAACGTGCTCTGCACCTCGAACCCGTTCGAATCGCAGCTGCACGCCGAAGCGTACGAGTGGGCGAAGAAGATCTCCGAGCATCTGCTGCCGCGTACCCGCGCCTATGCGGAGATCTGGCTCGATCAGGAGAAGGTCGCCACTACCGATGAAGAGCCGATCCTCGGCCAGACCTATCTGCCGCGTAAGTTCAAAACCACGGTGGTGATCCCGCCGCAGAACGATATCGATCTGCACGCTAACGACATGAACTTTGTGGCGATTGCCGAGAATGGCAAGCTGGTCGGCTTTAACCTGCTGGTCGGCGGCGGGCTCTCTATTGAGCACGGTAACAAGAAAACCTACGCCCGCACGGCGAGCGAGTTTGGCTACCTGCCGCTGGAGCATACGCTGGCAGTGGCGGAAGCGGTGGTCACTACCCAGCGCGACTGGGGTAACCGTACCGATCGTAAAAACGCCAAAACCAAATACACCCTTGAGCGCGTCGGCGTTGAGACCTTTAAAGCGGAAGTGGAACGCCGCGCGGGGATCAAGTTTGAGCCGATCCGCCCGTATGAGTTTACCGGGCGCGGCGATCGTATTGGCTGGGTTAAAGGGATCGACAATAACTGGCACCTGACGCTGTTTATTGAAAACGGCCGCATCCTGGATTATCCGGGACGCCCGCTGAAAACTGGCCTGCTGGAGATCGCGAAGATCCACCAGGGCGAATTCCGCATCACTGCCAACCAGAACCTGATTATCGCCAGCGTGCCGGAGAGCCAGAAAGCGGCGATCGAGCAGCTGGCGCGTAGCCACGGTCTGATGGACGCGGTGACGCCGCAGCGCGAAAACTCGATGGCCTGCGTCTCCTTCCCGACCTGCCCGCTGGCGATGGCGGAAGCGGAGCGTTTCCTGCCATCCTTCGTCGACAAAGTGGAGGCGCTGATGGTGAAACATGGCGTTGGCGACGAGCATATCGTGCTGCGCGTCACCGGCTGCCCGAACGGCTGCGGTCGCGCGATGCTGGCGGAGATTGGCCTGGTGGGTAAAGCACCGGGTCGTTACAACCTGCATCTGGGCGGCAACCGCAGCGGCACGCGTATTCCGCGCATGTACCGTGAAAACATTACCGAGCCGGAGATCTTAGGCGAGATCGACACCCTCGTCGGGCGCTGGGCGCAGGAGCGCGAGGCGGGTGAAGGCTTCGGCGATTTCACCGTGCGCAGCGGCATTATCCGCCCGGTATTAGATCCGGCGCGCGATTTTTGGGAATAAGCGTTGCAGGCCGGATAAGGCGAAGCCGCCATCCGGCACTGAACACGCCACCCGGCAATAAAACTGTGAGGAACCTATGTCCATACTCGATCTGAACGCGCTCAACGCGCTGGCGAAAGAGGAACGCGACCAGCAGCTGGCCGACACCAACGCCCAGCTTGAAACCTTCACCGCCGAAGCGCGCGTGGCGTGGGCGCTGGAAAACCTGCCGGGTGAGTATGTGCTCTCATCCAGCTTTGGTATTCAGGCGGCGGTCAGCCTGCACCTGGTCAACCAGGTCTGCCCGAATATCCCGGTGATCCTGACCGACACCGGCTATCTCTTCCCGGAGACCTACCAGTTTATTGATGAACTGACGGAGAAGCTCAACTTAAACCTCAAGGTCTATCGCGCCGAGCAGAGTCCGGCCTGGCAGGAAGCGCGCTACGGCAAGCTGTGGGAGCAGGGCGTGGAAGGGATTGAGAAGTACAACCAGATCAACAAAGTCGAGCCGATGAACCGGGCGCTGGCGGATCTCAATGCACAAACCTGGTTCGCCGGGTTGCGCCGCGAGCAGTCGGGTAGCCGCGCGGCGCTGCCGGTGCTGGGCATTCAGCGCGGCGTGTTCAAAGTGCTGCCGATCATCGACTGGGATAACCGCACGGTGTACCAGTATCTGCAAAAGCAGGGGCTTAAGTACCATCCGCTGTGGGATCAGGGATATTTATCGGTGGGCGACACCCATACCACCCGCAAATGGGAGCCGGGTATGGCAGAGGAGGAGACGCGCTTCTTCGGCCTGAAACGCGAATGCGGGCTGCACGAAGGGTAACTCATTGCCGGATGGCGCTGACGCTTATCCGGCCTACGATGAAGAGCCCGGTGTTGTAGGCCGGATAAGGCAAAGCCGCCATCCGGCAAACAGACCGCACCGGCTTACGGCATCACACCGCTGCCGGATGGCGCTAACGCTTATCCGGCCTACGAATAACGACCGCGGTTTTGTAACATTCGGGCACCGGCTTACGGCATCACACTGCCGGATGGCGCTAACGCTTATCCGGCCTACGATGATGGCTGCGGTTTTGTAACACTCCTACTGCATCACACTCACATGGGCGGCGACAATCCGCCATCCGAACGGGAACTTCACCCATGTCTGCATCTGGCGGCCGATGCGCTCGCTGTTTTCGCGGGTAAACTCGGTGCTCGCCACTGCCATCTCATCCCCGAAGGTGGTGATGGTGGTATTACGTAACACCCGCTCTAATCCGACCGATGGGCGCGCCTGGCGAAAATCGCGGATTGCCGCCATGCCGTAAAGATTCTCCGTCGCCCCGTAGCGCACCGTACGCCCGTCATCCCAGAACAGCTCATCCAGCACCGCCACATCATTACTAATTAACGCCTGCTCATAACGATAAAACGCCGCTGTCACCTCATTGAGGATCAGCGGGCGGTCAATATTGTCCCGATTCATGCCCCCTCCTGCGGATAAAGAAGCCCGGCCTGCTCCAGCCGCCATGCTGCCTGTAAACAGCGCGCTTCCTGCCACGGCGCGCCAATAATCTGCACGCCAATCGGCAGCCCGTGCTCGCTCTTCAGCGCCACGGTTACCACCGGCAGGCCGAGAAACGAAATCGGCTGCGTCAGCATCCCCATGCTCGCTTTCACCGGCAGGTCGCAGCCGTTAATGCGCATTGTCGCGTCCCCGATCTGCGTGGCACTGCACGGCGTAGCGGGAGCGAGCAGCAGATCGACATCCTTAAACAGCGCCAGCGTCTCATCACGAAACCAGGCCCGGAAGCGCTGCGCCTGCGTATACCACGCCGACGGCGTCATCGCCCCCGCCAGCAGGCGCTCGCGCGAGTTCGGCTCAAACTTATCCGCCGCCGTGCGCAGGGCGGGCAGGTACGCATTTCCCCCTTCGGCAGCGGTCAGCACAAACGCCGCCGAGCGCGCCAGCTCCGCCTGCGGCAGCGTCATCGCGCGATCCGCTGCCAGCGCTTGCGCCACCTGGCTTAAGGCGCCCCTGGCATCGTTATCGCACCAGGTGGTGAAGAACCCCTCCAGCACCGCGCAGCGCAGCAGATCGTCACGAGTAAGCTGCGTAAGCGCTCGCTCAAGCGGGCGATCCGCCTGGGCGCGATCGTCCGGATCGTGCCCCTGCATGGCGTCATAAACCCGCGTCAGATCGTCGACGGTGCGCGCCAGCGGGCCGATATGATCGAGGCTCGGCACAAAGGGGTGGCTGCCGCTGCGCGACAAACGCCCGAAGGTTGGTTTCAGGCCATTCACACCGCAGAGAGAAGCAGGCACGCGGATCGAGCCGTTGGTGTCGGTGCCGAGAGCGAAACTGACCATCCCCGCCGCGACCGCTGCCGCCGAGCCGCCAGAGGAGCCGCCCGCCACGCGGGTGCGATCGCGCGGGTTGCGTGTCGCTCCATAGTGGCTGTTCTCAGTGGTGAAACCATAGGCATAGGCGTCCATATTGAGCGCCCCGGCCAGCAGCGCTCCGGCGCGATGAAGCTGGCGCAGGGCAAAAGCATCCTGCGCGGCGGGCGGATCGTTGCTGAACAGCTCTGCACCAGCCAGCGTCGTCACGCCCGCAATATCAAACAGGTTTTTCACCGCAAACGGCACGCCCGCCAGCGGCGGCAGCGTTTCACCCCCGGCGATCTGGCGGTCAATCTGCGCCGCCTCCGCAAGCAGGCGCGGAGCAGTGACTTCAGTAAAGGCATTAATGCCGGGGTTAAGCTGATCGATGCGCGATAACGTCTGCTGCGCCAGTTCGTGCGCGCTGAACCACTTCTCGCGCAGCCCGCGCTGAATATCCTCAATCGACAGATTCATAAGCGGTACTCTCCCGCCCCTTCCTGACGAGGGGGCAGGGGAAACTGCATTAACGGCTGCGCCATCGCCGCGATGCGCGCCAGCTGCACCTCAAGCTCCGCGCGGCGCGCGTCATCAAGCGGCACCTCAAGTATCTGCTCCATCAGCCGGATCCACGCCGGCCAGTCTGTTGCGTCGTTGTTCATCATCGCTCCTTAGAAACCCGCCGCGCTGCCGTTGCTGCGCGGATCAAATGCCCCCTCCAGCATGCCGTTGGCATGGCGCACAATCGCACCGGCATGGCCGGTCGCCTCGCTTAAGCCGGGCAGCCACTCCACCTCATGCCCCATGGCGCGCAGTGCCTGCGCCGTCTCTTCGCTAAAGCGGCTCTCCAGCTTCAGGCTGTCGGAGGTCTGCCCCCAGGTGCGCCCGAGCAGCCAGCGCGGGGCGCAGACCGCCTCCTGCAATCCCATTCCCTGCAACACATGACGGGTAAAGATCGCCGCCTGAGTCTGCGGCTGCCCGTCACCGCCCATCGTGCCGTAGACCATGGTGCGGCCATCATTAAGCCGCGCCGCCGCCGGGTTTAAGGTGTGGAACGGCTGTTTGCCCGGCATCAGCGCCAGCAGATGTTCCGGGTCGAGGCTGAAGGCCGCGCCGCGGTTTTGTAGCAGCACGCCGCTCTCCGGCAGCACCACGCCGCTGCCAAATTCGTGATAGATACTCTGGATAAACGACACCGCCAGCCCGTTTTTATCCACCACGCCCATCCACACCGTATCGCCCGGCCCTTTGCCTGGGCCCCAGGGTGCAGCGCGCTGCTCATCGATGCTGGCGGCGAGCTGTTCCAGCGGTGCCTGCTCCAGCAGGCTCTGCACCGGCAGCGTGACGTGGCGTGGATCGGTGATATAGCGGTCGCGCAGGCCAAAGGCTTTTTTGGTCGCTTCGACAATACGGTGGATGGTCTGCACTTCGCTGGCCTGTTCCATCGCCAGGTGGTCGGTAATGCCGAGGATCGCCAGCGACACCAGCCCCTGGGTGGGCGGCGTCATGTTGAACACCTCGCCCTGGCTGTGCGCGAGGCGCAGCGGCACGCGGCGCTGGGCGCGATGAGCGGCGAGATCCTGCGCGGTCACCGGCAGGCCTAAAGCCGCCATTTCAGCGGCGATAATCGTTGCCAGCGGGCCGCGATAAAAACTGCCCAGCCCTTCAGTGGCAAGCCGGGTTAAGGTGCGCGCCAGTTTCGGCTGGCAAAAGCGGCTCCCCGCCAAAGGCGCGTTGCCATCAGGTAAAAAGGTGTCGGCAAAACCGGGGACATCGACCAGTTCAGCGTACTTCGCCTGGGTGGCGCTGGCCTGCGACTGGGTGACGGGAATGCCGTCGGCGGCGTAGCGAATGGCATCTGCCAGCAGGCGCGAAAGCGGAAGCTGCCCGCCGCCGAGTGAGGTGGAGAATGCCAGCGCCTCCTCCCAGCCGCTCAATGTGCCGGGCACGGTTAACGCCGCCAGCGGGCCGCGATGAGGAATATGCGCGTGCCCGTCATAAAAGGCGGTAGTCGCGTGCTGGCCCGCCGCGCCGCTGGCATCGATCGCCAGCGGTTCGCCGTTCGGCGGCACGATCAGCCAGAAGCCGTCCCCGCCGATGCCGTTCATATGCGGATAGACCACCGCAATGGTGGCCGCCGCCGCGACCATCGCTTCAATCGCATCGCCGCCGTGGCGCAGCACCGAGAGCGCCGACTCGCTGGCAAGGTGGTGGGGCGTTACCGCCATACCGGAGGGGGCCATATTACTCTGCATCGTCACGCTTCCTTTTTTGCGGGTATAGCAGAGTGCTAAGCAAGAGCTGTTCCAGATTGACGCGATACGTTTCACTGTGTCAGCTTTAGCTGAAACAAAAGTTGCAGGAGGCGTTATGCAGCAGCTCGATATGCGCTTACGCGCGTGTTACGACCACCTCTCGCCGCAGGAGCAGCGGGTGGCCGCCTTTATTCTCGATCACTTCGACGACCTGGTGAGCTACAACAGCGCGGAGCTTGCCCGCTTAAGCGGCGTGTCGAAAGCGACCGTCAGCCGCCTGTTTCGCCGGCTCGGTTACGACAACTTCAAAACGATGCGCGATGAGCTGCGCACCCTGCGTCAGAGCGGGATGCCGCTGGCGGAAAGCCGCGAGGCGGTGCAGGGCAACACGCTGCTGGCGCGCCACTATAAGCAGGAGATGGCGAACCTGACCCAGTGGATCAACAGCCTCGATGCGGAGCAGTTTGCCGCCATTATCGCCGCCCTCAGCGCTGCCCGGCGGGTGGTGATTATCGGCTTTCGCAACAGCGCGCCGGTGGCGCTGCATCTGCGCCAGCAGTTATTGCAAAGCCGCGGGCAGGTGGCGGTGATGCCGCAGCCGGGGCAGACGCTGGCAGAAGAGATTGTCGATCTCACCGGGGAGGATATGGTGGTGATGGTGGCGTTTCGCCGCCGTCCGCGCGGCGTGCGCCCGCTGCTGGAGACGCTGCAAGCTCGCGGCGTGCCGGTGCTGGTGCTGAGTGAAGCGCAGGCCAGCGGGCTGAAAGCCGTTAGCCGCTGGCATATCGGCCTGCCGCTGGAGAGCGTCTCGGCCTTCGACAGCTACAGCAGTGCTATGAGCCTGGTGAATCTGCTCGCTAACGCGCTGCTGCACACCACGCTTAGCGAAGGGCGCCAGCGCATTCACACTATCGCTGCGCTCTATCAGGATCTCGACGAACTCGAACCGCGCTGATGCACTTTTTTGGTGCTTTCGCACCACGCTGATGACACCTCACGGGGCACGCTGTGCCCCCGATTTTGTGGTTTACCCCGCAGTCCCGTCCCCTCCGTCTATGGCACATTAGTTGCAGAAATATAAAATAAGAACCTTTTGTTTCATTGACCGGATGAAGGACGTACCAATGTTTGATCTCTCCCACAGTTCACAAATCAACCCGCCTCAACGCCTGCTGATGGGGCCGGGGCCGATCAATGCCGATCCGCGCGTGCTGCGTGCGATGGCGAGCCAGCTTATCGGCCAGTACGATCCGGTGATGACCGGCTACATGAATGAGGTGATGGCGCTCTATCGCGGCGTCTTTCGCACTGAAAACCGCTGGACGATGCTGGTGGATGGCACCTCGCGCGCCGGTATCGAGGCGATCCTCGTCTCTGCCATTCGCCCCGGCGACCGCGTACTGGTGCCGGTGTTTGGCCGCTTTGGTCACCTGCTCTGTGAAATCGCCCGCCGCTGCCGCGCCGAGGTGCATACCATCGAGGTGCCGTGGGGCGAAGTTTTCACCCCGGATCAGATTGAAGATGCGATCAAGCGCGTTAAGCCGCGCCTGCTGCTGACGGTGCAGGGCGACACCTCGACAACGATGCTGCAACCCCTCGATCAACTGGGCGAGATCTGCCGCCGCCACGATGTGCTGTTCTACACCGATGCCACGGCGTCACTCGGCGGCAACGCGCTGGAGAGCGATGCCTGGGGGCTGGATGCGGTCTCTGCCGGGTTGCAGAAGTGCCTTGGCGGGCCGTCCGGCAGCGCACCGATCACTTTAAGCCCGCGCATGGAGGCGGCGATCCGCGCCCGCCGCTGCGTTGAGCAGGGGATCCGCACCGAGGCCCACGAAGATGGCAGCGAGGAGATGATCTACTCCAACTATTTCGATCTCGGCATGGTGATGGATTACTGGGGGCCGGAGCGCCTTAATCACCATACGGAAGCCACCAGCATGCTTTTCGCCGCCCGCGAATGCGCGCGCATTATGCTGGAGGAGGGGATGGATAACCTGATTGCCCGCCATGAACTGCACGGCCGCGCGCTGCTCGCCGGTATCCAGGGAATGGGGCTGGGCGTGTTTGGCGACATTCGTCACAAGATGAATAACGTGCTCGGGGTGGTGATCCCGCCTGAGGTGCACGGTGAAGAGGTGCGCCAGCGCCTGCTGAACGATTTCCATATTGAGATTGGTACCTCCTTCGGCCCGCTACAGGGCAAAATCTGGCGCATTGGCACCATGGGCTATAACGCGCGTAAAGATTGCGTCCTACAAACCCTCACCGCGCTGGAAGCGGTGCTCAATCGCCTCGGTTTTCGCACCGTGCAGGGCGCGGCGATGCAGGCAGCCTGGGATGTGTATGAAGGAGCGCGCGCATGATGAGTCAGGAGGAGGCCGCCTGCGCCGCCGGTCGGGTAATGGCGCGCTGCGACGCGCTGGCGCAGTTAAGCGAAAGCACAGAGGGGCTGACCCGCGTTTATCTCTCGTCGGAGCATTTGCAGGCCAACGCGCTGGTCGCGCAGTGGATGCAGCAGGCGGGCATGAATACCTGGCAGGATGCGGTCGGCAATATCTGCGGGCGCTATGAGGCCGCGCAGCCGGGCGCGCAGGCGCTGCTGCTCGGCTCCCATCTCGACACGGTGCGCAACGCCGGGCGTTACGACGGCATGCTCGGCGTGCTGGCGGCAATTGAAGTGGTGGATGCGCTGAACCGTGCCGGGCTGCGCGGGGCGCAGGCGATTGAGATTATCGGCTTTGCCGATGAAGAGGGAACGCGCTTTAACATTGCCCTGCTCGGCAGCCGCGGCCTGACCGGCAGCTGGCCCGCCTCGTGGCTCGCCTGCGAAGATGCGCAGGGGGTCAGTGTTGCGCAGGCGTTAGCCCTTGCCGGGCTGAGCGCCGATGCGATTTTTGCCGCCCAGCGCCCGGTGGCGGATTTCTCGGCCTACCTCGAGTTGCATATTGAGCAGGGGCCGGTGCTGGAGGAAGAGGATCTCGCCCTTGGCGTAGTGAGCGCGATCAACGGCGCGCACCGTCTGCACGCCCGCTTTACTGGTGAAGCGGGCCATGCCGGGACGGTGCCGATGCGCCATCGCCGCGATGCGCTGGCCGCCGCCGCCGAATGGCTGCTGTTTATTGAGCAGACCACCCAGGCCTTCGCGCCGGATATCGTTGCCACCGTCGGCACCTTGCAGTGCGAGCCCGGCGCGGTGAATGTCATCCCTGGCGCGGTAAGCCTGACGCTCGATATTCGCAGCCCGCAGGATGAAGCGCGCGACGCGCTGCTGCAACGCCTGCTGGCACAGGCGGAGGTGATCGCGGCGCGGCGCAGCGTGAGTTTTAGCCATGAGATTTTTTATACCATCGCCGCCACGCCCTGCGATGAAGCCCTGCGTGCGCAGTTAAGCGACGCGGTGCGGGAAGTGCAGGGGCGCACGATGTTGTTGCCGAGCGGTGCCGGGCATGACGCGATCGCGATTGCCGAGCGCTGGCCGTCAGCGATGCTCTTTGTGCGCTGTGCGGGCGGCATCAGCCACCATCCGGCGGAGAGCGTGACAGAGGAGGATGTCGCCCAGGCGCTGCGCGCCTTCAGCCTTGCGGTCGGGCAGATTATTGCGCGTCCTTCCGCCATTGCCTGATGGCGGCTGCGCCTTATCAGGCCTACAAAACCCAGCTCACCCACGCATCGAAACCGTAGGCCCGATAAGCGTAGCGCCATCGGGCAATACAAACACCCTCATCTCTTTCAGGCATCGCACCATCGGGCGGTGCATTTGTGAACGTTTTGCTCTTTTTTGGTGCGCGTGTTGCACAAAAACTGTGCATCCCGCGTTTTTCATCCTCTGAAGCGCTGCTTTTCCCGC
>OHBH01000174.1_pt1 | contig 12060 bp, 12 predicted proteins | sample 1577321 | NCBI WGS metagenome assembly OHBH01 (sample SAMEA3879546, study PRJEB24766) | human gut metagenome | biome: human-associated habitat; feature: feces | place: USA | collected 1985/1987
GAACTAACAGTCATTATCCACAACTAGAATTATATTCAGATGAAAAAAATATTATTGACATTCGCTTGCGCTCTTTCCGCAATGGCAATGTTCTCAGCCTGCGACAAGGGAGAGGATGTGAAGGAGTTCAAGGATGAAAACGCTACAGTGAAGGCCTTGACAATCGAGGCTACCCTTCCGTCCGCACAAGGTGAGGGCATGAAGACTGCTTTCACAGCCAAGGATTTCCTCCGTATACGTTTCGCGAAGGCTGACGGTACTTCAGTGGGAAGAACCCAGATCCTCAGAGGCGAGGCGGCAGAAGGCAAGACCGCGTCATTCAGCAACCGTGTGGCCGTGCCGAATGACGCAGAAACGGCTTTCGTCTATGTTGACAACAACGAGACTAATCTCGTGAATTATGGATCCGCTCCGACATTTGTGAATTTGAGCGGTCAGAAAGGTACGCTTGCTGATGCCATGGCACATCAGGTGATTGTTGGCTCCACCCCTGTCAGCGGCCTGTCAGGAGGTAAGGGCTCCGTATCACTCGCCTACAAGACCGGTATCGCAAAGATCGTGGTGTCTTATCCGGAGGGAACCAGAGTCAAACAGGGCGAGACCACAATAACGCTTGGTGGAGACGCACAGTACAACAAGATTGAACTGATGCTTGATTCTCCTGAAAAGTCAAGCACGAAAGGTGCAATCACCGTCCCTGCCATTGTTGACACGGTGAAATGCACCTCCACCGCTTACGTCGCCATCTGGCCTGTAGGTGGAGAGTACACCAACACCAACCTCATCTCCCACATCCAGACTACCACCTACGGCAATGCGCTTGAGGTCACGAACATCACGGCAGGAAAGACGACCGAGATCGTTCAGGGTGTTGACGCCAAAGAGTTCAACTATTGGATCGGCGATGAGGAATATAAAGTCCATGATGTCTATGCGAAGGTTGAGAGCGCTAGCAAGTGGATCACAGTGAAAGATGGTGTCCTTACAGTCGGGGAGAACAAGACCGGTAGCGTACGCGTCGGAAAGGTTGTGCTTGACAACGGTCACACCTACATCTTCACCCAGATCGGAGCCAACGACTTCAAGGGAAGCTGGACGCTTTACTCGAAATTATTTGACCCTAACAAGACACTGGGTAAGGGTAACACCAATGCGGACAAAACTGTTGTCACATTCGGTGAGCCACGTCAGCGAGAGACCTTGAAGGATGCCGCTGGCAAAGAGCACACAAACAACCTTGGCATCAAGGGCCTTTATCTTGATTCGGTTCTGGACGCTTGTGTCGAGATTGACTACAATGAAAGGACTGTCAAATTCGGTGTGTTCTTTGACCGCCGCGCAGCCCAGAAAGCCGCAGACGGAAAGTTCTGCACATATATTCCTGAATGTTCTGGCGGAAACGGTTGGGGCAACTACAACTTTGCTCCTGGTGACAAGGGATTCTCCGATTCCAACTACGAGTGGCTCTGGTTCACGGTAAGCGAAGACCTGAAGACCCTAAAGTACCAGTACTATGGTGCGGGTCAGATGACCAGTAACGGCAAGTACTACATCTGCGGAATCTCTATTCCGAAGGCCACTTCAACCGACAAGGCTTCCATTGCAGGCAGCTATGACGTGATTTATCAGGCCAACTACAACGGAAGCAACGAAGAAAGCATGTACTTCAAGAAGTAACCCTGCATTCAGTCAATCCAACAAAAGAAGGCGACCGGAAACCCCGGCCGCCTTTTTTCTTTGGCAATGGCAGTTAAAAACATCACCTTAAAGCCCCTATCTGCTCTTTGGTAAGCCCGGTCAACTGTAGGATCTGCCCTATCGGCATACCGATTTCAAGCATGGCCTTGGCTACTTCGGTCTTGCCTTCGGTTATTCCTTCAGCCTTACCTTGGGCCATGCCTTCAGCCATACCTTGAGCCATACCTTGGGCCATACCTTGAGCCATACCTTGGGCCATGCCTTGGGCCTTACCTTGGGCCATGCCATCTGCGATTCCTTTGGCCTCTCCGTCGGCATAGCCTTTCTCGAAGCCCTTGCGCTCGGCGAATACGCGCTGCGCCAGAATGTCCCTCTCGTTCATCTTGTCGATCTCGTATTTAAGTTTCTTCTCCTTGTCGAACGCCGCCACCTCGCACGCCTCGGCGAGCCGTCTGGAGATTCCTCCGGCCTCCTCGATCCATTCGGGGACCCTTTGGAAGCCCTCACTGTTCCTGAATATGTAGAACAGCCTGTCGAACTCCGTCACGCACTCCTCCAGCGTCTTGGTGAACAGCGTCATCTCCACAAAGATAACACTAATTGTCTGATCCGCAACCATTCCGGTGCGTTTTTCGGAGAACCGCCAATACGAGATGAAGTGGTCGGTGTCCCAGAGGGACTCGTCGTCGTGCCTCAGGCGGTAGTTCAGGAACGACACCACATAGACAGGACGCAGCCCCTTGTACCGTTCCCCGTCCGACAGCTCCAGGTGATAGAGTCCCGACGCGTAATAGACGCACCTCTCGAAGAAGAAGTCCTCCTCCGAGGCCTGCATCTCCACGACGAACGTCCTGTCGTCCCTGTCCACGCAGACCAGATCCAGCACCGTCTTCTTCCCGTAGGGGACATCCCTCCGCTGCTCCCTGTCGGAGTACTCCTTGATGTCCTCGATCCTCGCCTCCGGAGGCAGGATCTGGTTCAGCACCCCGATGAGGATGTCCTTGTTGTTCCTGTCCGCGAACACGGCCTTGAATCCCACGTCGCTCCGCAGGTTGACGAACGGGGCGAGCTCATTTTTGTCTTTAAAGAAGTCCATATATTTAGGTGTTAAATATTTGAACCGCAATAATATGGGCAAAAAACGTAAAAAACGAAAAGAAACCTATAAGAAATATAAAAAACAGAAATTTATTCGTTAATACCACTAAAGAAACCACTTCGCCACGGCTGGCAAATAACATTTCACATAAACCAAGGATTCTGAGTTGTTTTGTATGATTGCCCAACTTCCATGATTCAATTGGTCACTTCGATATGCTCAGTGACCGGAATCGGCCGACAGCCTGTTTGCGGCACCATCGTCCCGTCGCCTGTTTGTAGAGCCATCGTCCCGTCGCCGATTCGCAGAACAATTGGCCGGTTGTTGATCTTGCCGGATCATAGGCCGGTAGCTGGCTTACCGAACCATAGGTCCGTAGCTGACTTGCTGAACCATAGGTCGCTGAACTTGTCGAAGTGCCGAAGCAACTGGGCTACTTCTTGCTTATAGTCGTCAGGCAGTAAGGCCCGGAGTAAAGGACGGTGCCATTGCTGAAGAGTTTCTGTAATTCAGGGATTGTTTCCAGTCTTGACGTGCGTGTGATGATTGTCAGAGGCTTGTCGGAGGCGGAGACCGCTTCCACAAGGCGTTCCGGCTCCTTGCCGTAGTCGGTGATCTGACGGCCGATGTAGGCATCGATGTTCTCTGGTCTGTGCAGGAAGACCGTGGCGACATCGGTGCCTTCGGGAACCTTCGAGCAGATGGAGCCGTAGCCGATGTACGGATTGATGTCATTGACGACCGCCGAAGCGGAGAACACCGCGAGGAAAAGACCTGCACCCAAAAGGAGTGCGGGAATATTCCAGACTTTCCGTTTGAGCAGGAACCATATTCCCAGAATATTCGCCAAAGTCAGAAGAATTATGCCGTTGATTATCGGGGCTTCGAGGGCGAAAGGATATTCAGTCAAAAGGTCATTGAGAGCCGGGATTTTGACAGCCCCGAAAAGAACCGGCAATGCGGCCAAACCAATGACTGTGAATATGATCGAGAATATTCCTACACCCCATCGCATCCATCCTCTCTCCCCGATGCGGTCAAGCACGATAGGAAACAGATAGACGCAGAACGGGAAGACCGGCACGAGGTAGATCGGCAGCTTGGAACTGAAGGAGGACAGCATCGCGACTGTGGAGATGATCGTGCAGAGGAAAAGAATCTCTAAGTCGGAACGGCCCTGTTTTGGGCAATTCGACGCATCTGACGTGTCAGAAATACCGACTTTTGACTGTGCTTGGCCGGAAGTTTCTTCAACACATGTATTCCGAACCGGCAGCAGCGAGGCGACAAACGTCCCGACCAACAGCAGGCTGTACGGTGCCAGACACCAGATAATAGCCACGAGATAGAACCAGAACGGCTTGGCGTGGGTGAAGGCGTTGACGGCCCGCCCGACGGTCTGTTTTACCAAAAGGTTGTTGATGTACTCCGATCCGCCCTCGATCCAGACACAGCCGATCCAAAGGGCCGCAAGCCCGGCGATGATGCCCCAAGTCTTGAGACCCAAGTACTTGCCGAATCCTTTCCAGTCCCGTTTCACGGCGAGGAACACGGCTATTGACAGCGGCGGCATAAGGAGTCCCACAGGTCCCTTTGTGAAAAGGGCGAGGAATATCCACACCGGCAGCATCACGGAATCCGATCTTCGTGCTCCGTCCCCTGAGTACATCCGATAGAAGGTCCAGAGAGCCAGCACGATGAACATACACATCAGCATATCCATCCTCAGCACGATCATAGTCCCGAGGAACATAACGCAGGTCAGCGTCATTCCGGCCAGAGCCATTCTGTCCATCGCTGACTTGCCTTTCATCACCCACTTGTCCATTATCCCCGTGATGACGAACGCCGGGATCAACGAGAACATCGACAACGCAAGGCAGCTGTGATGCCCGAACAACAGTCTGCACAGCATCACAATCCAGAAATAAAGCGGTGGTTTGTCAGCGTAGGCCAGTCCGTGGTTGTAGAATGCGAATATATGTCCGTCCGCAAGGGCCTCGTTCGCTATGCTGAGATACCTCAACTCGTTGGACGGCGTGAAATCCCTCGTCAGCATCACCGGAAAAAGGCAGACGAAAGTGAAGACGAAGACCGTCATCATCTGATGGCGGGTGAATATGTTACCCTTCCCGGTCTGTGGAGTGTTGTTTCTCATCTGAATATTCTTTTTTGCCTGATCCAAGGATCAGATTCCTTATGTAAACCACAAACCCGAACATCTGGCCGAGGATCAGTACCGGGTCAAGCCGGATGATGCCGTAGATGATGATCATCCCGGAACCTACGATGCTGATGATCCAGAATCCCCTCGGAAGCACGGATGTATGCCAGTGGTGTGAGAAGGCAAACTGATAGACGAACCGCAGCGTGAACATCAATTGACCGGTTGAGCCGAACACCACAAGCCACATCGGAATGTCGCTGTTGCGGAAGAAGTTCTGTGAATATTCCTGAGCGTCCTTGGTCAAAAGCAGGACCGCCACAAACGGAAGAGCCGCCAGCAGAACTCTTGTGAGGATCTTCATACGGTCCCATATCCCGTTGGCATTTAGGTTCCAAAGATAGATGAAGTAGGCGATGAACTGTCCGAGGATGATGGAGAAATCATTCCTCAAGACTCCGTAGATGAACATCAGGCACGCTCCGATCACGCTGAAGATCCAGTAGGACACCGGGGAGACCGATTCATGTGCCATCTCGGATTTCAGCCATTGGAGCGCTGTCCTCAATCCGAAGAATGTCTGGGCGGAGAAACCCAGGGTGAAGGTAAGCCAGACGGGGATGTTGTCAAACATATTCCAGAAGATTAATTCCGCTCCTCATCGACATTGCCCTTGCCCACGGAGTAGTTGATGTACCGTGGCTTCATCCAGCGGTAGGCGAAGCAGTCCGCGAACGGTCCCCAGAGCCTGTTCCAGAGATGGAACTTGGATGTGCCTGCCGTGCGTGGGAAATGCCTTACCGGAACCTGTCCGAAACTGCCGCCATCCTGGAGCAGGATAAGCGCCGGCAGGAATCTGTGCATTCCCTTGAACATCGGGATTTTCTTGGCCGCGTCCGTGCGGATGATCTTGAGGGGGCAACCGGTGTCCTTCGCCCCGTCGTGAGTCATCATATTCCTGAATCCGTTGGCGATTTTGGACTGGATCCGCTTGAACGCCGTGTCTTTGCGGTTCGCCCTGTAGCCAGTCATCAAGGTGTGTTCCTTCATTCCGTCCAGCAGCAGGTTGAAATCCTCCGGTGTGGTCTGAAGGTCAGCGTCCATATAGCCGACATATTCAGAGAAGGCATAGTCGAATCCGGCTTTTATCGCGGCGCTGAGTCCGGCGTTCTTTGAGAAGCTGATGTAGAAGATGTCTTTGTTGCGGGAACAGACCTCCTGGATCAGTTTGAGGCTGCCATCTTTAGAACCGTCGTCCACGAACAGCGCGCAGGTCTTGACCTTGCTGACAGGAATGAACTCGGTCAGAGCCTTTTCCAGATTGTGGATATTGTCCTCCTCGTTGAAGACAGGTACCACAATGGTTAGAGCATATTCAGATGTCCTGTTCATATTTGAATATTAACTTGATTTCTTGTAACTGATGATCGCCCAGCTTCCGAACGCGGCCGCGAAGCCGCACAAAGCGAGGAACTGAGGAATCATATCCACTAATTTACTACCTTTCAGGTAAACAAGGCGCATCACCTCGATGAAATATTTAAGAGGATTGACGATTGTTATGGCCTGAGCACAGTCCGGCATACTGCTGACCGGAGTGAACATCCCTCCCATCAGGAAGAATATCATAATGAAGAAGAATCCCACGAACATCGCCTGCTGGATGGTCGAGGCGTAGTTCGAGATCACGAGCCCCAATCCGGACACCACGAGAATATAGACTCCGGTGAAAAGCATAAGTGTCCAGATGCTGCCGGCCGGGGCTATTCCGTAGATGATTTTGGCGAGCAGCAGACTCAAACCCATTATCACGATGCCGATGATCCAGAGCGGAATCAGCTTTGCCAGAATGAATTGGAACTTGCCTACCGGGGTGACGTTGATCTGCTCGATGGTGCCGCTTTCCTTCTCGCCCACGATGTTGAGGGCCGGGAAGAAGCCGCAGATGATTGTCAGAAGCATCACCATCAGCGCCGGCACCATAAACACCTTATAATCAAGCGACGGGTTGAACTTGTAGAGCGGGCTCACCGAGAATGAAGGAATATCCTGCCCTGCGGAAGTGACCTTCACCTTCTCTGAATATTCCCGCAGAGCCGTTGATCCTGAGATCATTGACACCATATAGGACGAACCGAGCGTGCCTTTGGTGCCGTTCACGGAGTTCGCGGCGATCTGGACCTGCGTGCCTTGGCCGTTCACAAGATCCTTCTCGAAGTTCTGAGGGACCACGAATATCATGTCCGCCTCGTCGGAATCGACCTTGCGCAACGCGTCAGGGTAGGAGTCCGATGTGCCGGAGATGTTGAAATAGGCCGATCCTCCGATCTCTGCCACAAGCCTTTGCGACAGCGGGCTATGGTCGTTGTCAACCACATCCACACGGACGTTCTTGATCTCCAGGTTCGCCGCCCAAGGGAAGACCAGCATCGCCATCAGCGGCAGCGCCACCAGCATCCTCGGGATGATCTTGTTCCGAGCCAGCTGCTTGAACTCTTTTTCTATGAGGAACGATAACATATTCTTAAGCTAATCTTGTCTTGAAATTCTTGACACTCAATGCTATGAGTATGACTGTGATGAGGGACAGCACTCCGATTTCCGGTAGTGTGTAGCTTAGTGGCGTGCCTTGGATCATTATCATCTTGATCGACTGGATGTACCAGCGCGCGGGGACGATTGTGGAGATCCATTGCAGGATGCGTGGCATACTCTCAATCGGGAATATCAGTCCGGACAGCAGCATCGTCGGCATCATCAGACCCATTCCGGAGGCTATCATCGCCGCCATCTGGGTCTCGACCATAGTCGAGATCAGAAGCCCCAGGCACAGTGTGCAGATCAAGAACAGGATCGAGACCAGAGCCAGCGAGAACAGGCTTCCGGCGATCGGTACTCCCATCACGAACACTGCGCAGACAATGATCAGCACCAGATCGAAGATTGACAGCACCAGATACGGAATCGCCTTGGCGATGATGATCATCATCGGGCTTATCGGGGAGGTGAGCAGCACTTCCATCGAGCCGGTTTCCTTTTCCCGGACAATCGCTACGGCTGTCATCATCGCGCAGATCAGCATCAGAATCAAGCCCATAACTCCAGGCACGAAATTATAGGCGCTCTTGCCCTGAGGGTTATAGAGCATTCTGATGACCGGGGTGATCGCCGCTCCTGCCATTCCGCTTTTCTCGGTGATCTCCTGCTGGCAGGTGGCCAGGATGTTGGCGGCGTAGGCCGTGATCATCGAGGCCTGGTTCGGGTCGGTGCCGTCGGCGATCAGCTGCACGGACGCGCCCCCATTGAGTATCTCATTCGAGAAATTGTCGCTGAAGACCATCACAAGGCTGGTCTTGCCTTCTCTGAATATGTCGTTGATCCGGTCGATGTCTGTGATCCTTTCGCTGACGTTGAAATATTCACTGGCATTCATCCGTTCGATGATGCGTGTCGTGAGTTCGTCATTTACAGGGTCGAACACGGCCACGGAGGCGTTGCGCACCTCGGTGGTGATGGCGAATCCGAACAGCAGAAGCTGCGCGATCGGCATCCCGACTATGATGAGCAGAGTCCACTTGTCTCTAAGGATATGTCGGAATTCCTTCTGTATGAACGCTGATAATGATTTCATCTTACTCTCCGTTTCTTTTGGCTTCTCTTGCAAGACGGCGGAACACCTCGTCCATACTCTCCGCTCCAACACTCTGCTTCAACGCGGCAGGGGAGTCCAAAGCCTTGATCTGACCGTCCACCATAATCGAGACGCGGTCGCAATATTCAGCCTCATCCATATAATGAGTGGTCACGAATATGGTGATTCCGTCATCGGCCGCCTTGTAGATGAGTTCCCAGAACTGCCTTCTTGCCACCGGATCCACCCCTCCAGTCGGTTCGTCCAGAAATACGATTCCGGGCCGGTGGAATATCGAGACCGAGAACGACAGTTTCTGTTTCCAACCAAGTGGAAGTTCCTTGACCATCGTGTTCTTCTCGGAACTGAAATTCAGTTCGTTAAGGAGTACATCAGTCTTGGTGGCGATCTCTTTCCGCCTCATTCCGTAGATTCCTCCGAACAGCACCAGATTCTCCTTCACGGTCATATCCTCGTAGAGGGAGAACTTCTGGCTCATATACCCGATGTGCTTCTTGACCATCTCCGGCTGCCGTGCGATGTCGAAGCCAGCCACCGTGCCGGTGCCGGAAGTCGGCTTGCTCAGTCCGCACAACATCCTCATCGCCGTTGTCTTTCCGGCTCCGTTGGCTCCCAGGAATCCGAACACCTCGCCTTTATGCACATCGAACGAGATGTGGTCCACGGCTGTGAACGTCCCGAAACGCTTTGTCAAGTTCTCCGTATGAATTACTTCCGTCATCATATTCTCATAAAGCAATCTTCCACGGACGGTCGGATCGCATTTATTTCCACATTATTGTGTTTCCTGTCCAGCAGGAACTTCCTGAGGTCGTCCTCGCTGAATCCATCCCCCGTGGAAAGGTGCACGGATTCTCCGAACGAGAAGGCCCTGATCGTTCCTGAATATGCCCGCAGGTCTCCCAGCAGGGCGTGCATCCTGTCAGATCGGACTGAATATAACCTGTCCGGGAACTCCGCTATGATGCCGGCCGGACAGTTGACTGTCAGGAACTTCCCGTTCCTTATGAGGGCTATCCTGTCGCATCTTCCGGCCTCGTCCATATACGGGGTCGAGACCAGAATCGTGATCCCGTCGTTCTTCAGCCTTCCGAGCATATCCCAGAACTCCTTTCTGGAGACAGGATCCACACCGGTCGTCGGCTCGTCCAGAAACAGGACCTTCGGCTTGTGGATCAGTGCGCAGCAAAGGGCCAGCTTCTGCTTCATTCCACCGGACAGCTTTCCGGCCATCCTTGCCTTGAACGGCTCGATCTGCTTGTAGATGTCCTCTATCAGGTGGTAGTTCTCATCTATCGTCGTGCCGAACAGCGTTGCGAAGAACGTCAGGTTCTCTTCAACCGTAAGGTCTTGGTACAGAGAGAACTTTCCTGGCATATAACCGATGATCTTCCTGATCTCGCGGTAATCCTTCACGGTGTCGAGTCCTTCGACCTGAGCCGATCCGCTGTCCGGTACCAGCAGGGAGGTCAGCAGGCGGAACAGCGTGGATTTCCCGGCTCCGTCCGGGCCGATGATCCCGAATGTCTCACCGTGCCGGACATCGAGCGAGACCCCGCCCAATGCCTTGACCTTGCCGTAGGACTTCACAAGCCCTTCGGCCAGTACCGCTGATTCTGTCAATGAACCGTTCATCATCAGAATTTGACTTCTCCGTACATTCCAAGTTTAATCAGGCCGTCATTTTTCACGGCGATCTTCACGGCATAGACAAGATTAGCCCTCTCGTCCCGTGTCTGGATGGTCTTCGGAGTGAATTCCGCCTTGTCAGAGATCCAGATGAGCGTGCCGTCATATTCCTTTCTTCCGGACGTGCCTTGATCAGCATAGACCTTGACCGCCTGTCCGAGTTTGACATTCGTCAGCTGGTCGGCCGTGATGTAGGCGCGGAGCCGGATGTTCTCAAGATCCGCCACCTTGAACAGCGCGCGTCCCTGCACGGCGAGTTCTCCCGCTTCTGAATATTTTGCCAGTACAGTTCCACTTACCGGGCTGGTGATGACGCACTTGCGTATTTTGTCCTCAAGCTGCATAACTTGCGCCTCAAGGGCGTCGGCCTGTCCAGAGACATTGCTGTTGGTGTTCTGAAGGCTTTCCTTCTGGGCGGCCAGTTGGCGTTCGAGGATGTCAAGCTGGGCCTGGATGTCCTCAACCTGCTTGCGGTTCGACGCTCCGGCCTGTTCCAGTTTCGTGAACCTGTCCAGTTCCTGTCTCTGTTTGGCGATCTGGCTTTCCAGGGCGGCTATCTGTCTGGAAATGTTCAGTCTGCCGCTCCCGACGGCCCTGCGGCTGGCCTCCAGCTGGATTTTGCTGAGGTAAAGCTGCACGGTGTCGATGCACCCGACAACGGCTCCGGCCTCAAGCCTGTCTCCTTCCTGAAGATCCAGACTCATTATCTTTCCGTTTCCCTCGGCCGAAACCGTCACCTCCGTTGATTCAAAAACTCCTGAGGCATCGTAAACCTTGTTGCCTTTCCCGCAGGCGGTCATCGCCAGCGCAAGGACCAGCAATGATGAATATGTAAGTGTCTTTTTCATTTATCTATCTGTTTTGTTTTCAGCTGCTGGATCCTGATAGCGTCCGGATCGGTTGCCCTGCCGCTCATCTGGCCGCTCACCGGCAGAGCGAGGCAGATGAGCGTGGCCGCTGTAATCAGGATTTTGTTCATTCTCATTTTATCATTATCGAATCAAGGATGAACTCCACATTGCTCCGCCTGCGTTCGTCAAGGTATCGGTTGATGTCAGCCTCCGGCATGATCTGACCGAGGACCGGAAGGAAGAGAAACGAGGCGACGTTGATGGAGACGATGTTCACAATCAGATCCATAAGCTTGATTTCCCTGACATTACCTGCCTTCACCTCCTTCTCCAGCATGTCATTGACGCATTGGATGTAGCCCGTGACCTTCGGAAGCACAATCTCCATGATCTTGGTCAGGTTCTCCTTGTTGTGGATCAGCTCGTCGATCATGAACCAGACAAACCTGTCGTTCTTACGCATCAGGTCGAACTGGTTCATTACAAAATGACTTATGACTTCCTTGAAACTGATCTCTTTGTCATGCACTCCCTCGAGAATGCTGACGATCAGTTTTGCCTTCTCGTCGAAGATCATCTGGAAGAGTTTCCCCTTGGATCGGTAGTAGTAGTGCAGCATGGAATGGCTTACTCCGGCCCTTGCCGCGATGGACATCATCTTGGCGTTGCCGTAGCCCTTCTCCATAAACTCCTCTTCCGCCGCCTTGAGGATTTTCGCGGCCGTGTCTAAAGTCTCCTCTGCCATATTCGTTGTTCCATTATATTCATTTCACCGTTTGACTTGAATCGCTCCCGGAACTTCGCCAACCGCATTTCCACTATTTGTCATCATTTTCAGGAATATATTCCTCCGTGAGCAGTATCTTCACCGCCCCGATGACCACAAACGCTGTTATTGCAAATCTCA
>OHBH01000176.1_pt1 | contig 12027 bp, 9 predicted proteins | sample 1577321 | NCBI WGS metagenome assembly OHBH01 (sample SAMEA3879546, study PRJEB24766) | human gut metagenome | biome: human-associated habitat; feature: feces | place: USA | collected 1985/1987
GCCCTTAGCTATTTCGAGTTGCGTAAGAATGATGATGCGAGTCGTGGACTGAAATTTAAGCCTCAGCCCAGCCGTCAATCGTCTTGGAGTGTATTGACTTGAATCTTCAATAGCTCAAGTTTCGCAAGTGAAAAATAATTGAAATAAAAAAGGCTAAAGGTTTTGATAATTCATTGATTATCACTATCTTGTGTTTACGATACTCATAGATAGTTGCCCTTAGCCATGAACAAAAATAGACAAATAATTTCTGAACTCAAAGACTTTTTCAGACATAATGACTCCAGTAAGGCGGTCAACGCGGTAAACAAAGAGATGGGCAAGCTCGTCATACAGGCCAAAACGGTGGGTCCGGTTAAGAATCCGAACTGCAAGTTCACCTTCGTCCAGTTGGTGAGACTGCTCGTCCTGTATCCGTTCTTCTCCGTCAAGACACCGGCGGACTATGCTGACAGCGCCCTCGGCAAGCTGTTTTCCTGCAAGAAGGACACGTTCTACCGCCTGATGGATGACGGTCGCATCGACTGGCGTCGTCTTGTCCATTCCATCAACCGCCAGCTGATCGGCCTTATCAGCCGCAGGGCAGATGCCAAAGATGCTACCCGTTGCCTTATCCTCGATGACACCGACCTCCCCAAGCGGGGGAACAGGGCCGAGGGCCTTGGGAAGGTGTTTTCTCACACTGCGATGAAGTGTATCCTGGGCTTCAAGGCCATGTTCCTCTGCTATACGGACGGCAAGACCCAGTTGATGGTGGATGCCACCATACAGGCAGAGACCGGCAAGGATGCCAGCAAACCACAGGGGCTTACCAAGAAGCAGAAGGCCGCCCAATATAGCAAGGAGCGCAACGAGGAGGAGGAGAAGATCAATACTCGCAAGGAGGAGATGTTCCAGTCCAAGATTGCCAACGCCATCAAGATGATCCGCAGAGCCATCATCGAGGGTATCCGCTTTGACTACCTGCTGGTTGACAGCTGGTTCCCTTGTGCTGAACTGCTCCAGTTCATCCACAGCAGGCACCTCAAGTGCCACCTCATCGGGATGATCAAGATGGGCAAGACCAAATATGAGACGGCTTTGGGCGACCTCTGTGCCCGGGACATCATCAAACGGCTCGAGAAAGCCAAGGCCACCAAGAGAAACCGCTCCATTGGCTACACCTGCGCCTCCATCAAGGCCAAGTATGCCGGAATGGATGTCCAGCTCTTCTTCTACAAGAAGGGCAACGGTTCCTGGAACGCCCTCATCACGACGGATATGGGCATTGACGCCAAGAGGGCTTTCGAACTTTATGCCAGAAGATGGTGTATCGAAGTGGCTCATAAGGAGATGAAGGGACTTCTGAACTTGGGCAAATGCCAGTGCGTGGACTTCGCCGGGCAGGTTGCTGCGCTGTCCCTGTGCATGATACAGTACAACATACTCGGAACCGTCAAGCGCTTTGAATCGTACGAGACCATTGGCGGCCTGTTCGCTGAAATAACCGGCGAAACCGTAGAACTTACAGTCGTCCAGAGAATCTGGGGACTCATTATAGAGGTCATCAACGTCATTGCTGAGTTCTTATCCTGCGATCCGTTTGAGTTAACTGAAAACGTAATAAACAACAATCATCAAATCAAAGCAGTGAAGATGGCTTTCGACCGGCTAGACCTCGCCGGGGCGGCGGCCTAAATCACTTGCGAAACTTGAGTCAAACAATTCAAAACAGCTTCTAAATTTTGGGAACAGGTGGGAATTTACTGTTTAAAATTTGCGGGACAGCATAGGGTTTTACTGGTTAAACCCACTATATCAATCATTTACACCCAAAGGAATCAACGTTGAATTTTTATGCCCGATAATGTCAACGTTGCGGACAAGAGAAAAGTCATTCCCGAATTTTTGTAACGTGAAAAATTCGGGAATGACTTTTCTTTGGCCGCCTCCGCACAAAGTCGCTTCGACAAGAAATGTAACTTCCGGCAGTCCCGGCGGGCCTCCGCACAAGGTCGCTTCGACAAGGGCTGTAACCGCAACCTATTCCACGCGGTCAAGCTCGCGGCGGAGGTCTTTCTCTTTGATGGTGGCGCGCTTGTCGTAGATCTTCTTGCCTTTGGCTAGGGCGATGACGAGCTTGGCGAGGCCGTTGTCGTTGATGAAGAGTTTGGTGGCGACGATGGTGAGGCCTTTTTCCTTGACGGCCTGACGTAGGTGACGGAGCTCACGCTTGGTCAGAAGGAGCTTGCGGTCGCGTGTCGGCTCGTGCTGCCCCCAGGAGCCCCAGAAGTACTGGGCAACGTTCATCCCCTTGACAAACAACTCGTTGCCTACAAAATAACAGAACGAATCCACCAACGAGGCCTTGCCCATACGGATTGACTTGATCTCAGTGCTGACCAAGGATATTCCAGCGATGTAGGTCTCCAGGAACTCGTAGTCGAACGAGGCCCTACGGTTGCGTATCTCAACTTTATGCTCTTTCTGCTTTGCCATAATATTCAAGATTTATTTTCAGCGGATTACCTCCGCGACGGTGAACCACTTCACTACATTTCCAGGCGCACTCCGAGGCGAGGGTAATATTCATAGGCCACAAAGATAATCACTTTTCTTGGTGTTGCGGCCAAAAATGCTTAAGTTTGTCAATTACAGCTATTCAGGGCGAATATATTTAAATATTCAATATTATGAAAAGACGACTTATTCTGGCGGCGACGGCCGTCATCGCGATGTTCCTTGCGGGATCGTGCGTGAAGTACAAGTACGAGACGGTCAAGGGAGATCCTTTAAACACAAAGATCTACACCCTTGACAACGGGTTGAAGGTTTATATGACCGTCAACAAGGAGACTCCGCGCGTGCAGACCTACATCGCGGTCAAGGTCGGCAGCAAGAATGATCCGAAGGAGACGACAGGACTCGCCCACTACCTTGAGCACCTGATGTTCAAGGGCACGGAGAGCTTCGGAACCTCCGACTACGCCGCCGAGAAGCCGATGCTCGACTCCATCAAGGCCCTCTTCGAGGTCTACCGCACAAAGACCGACCCGGAGGAGCGCAAGGCGATCTACCATCAGATAGACTCGATCAGCTACGAGGCGTCCAAGATCGCCATTCCTAATGAATATGACAAACTGATGGCCGTCATCGGCGCCGACAACACCAACGCCTTCACTTCCAATGATATGACGGTCTATCAGGAGGACATCCCTTCCAACGAGATCGACAACTGGGCGAAGATCGAGGCCGACAGGTTCATGCACCCGGTGATCCGAGGATTCCACACAGAGCTTGAGGCCGTCTATGAGGAGAAGAACATGAGCCTCACGCAGGACAACCGCAAGGCCATGGAAGCCATTGACCTGGCTCTCTTCCCTCACCACCCTTACGGACTCCAGACAACCCTCGGAACCCAGGAGCACCTGAAGAACCCTTCGATCGTCAACATCGAGAACTACCGCGCGAACTTCTACGTGCCTAACAACGTGGCCATCTGCGTGTCCGGAGACTTCGACCCGGACACATTCGTCGCCACGATCGAGAAATATTTCGGGGAATGGAAGCCGAGTCCTGACATCAAGTACCTTGAATATGAGCCTGAGCAGGCCATCACCGCTCCTGTCCAGAAAGACGTTTACGGACTCGACGCCGAGTTCGTGATGATGGGCTGGAGAGTCCCGGGATCAAACGACTTCCTCAGAAGCGAGGTCGGCGACATTGTCGGTGACATCCTTTACAACGGGCAGGCAGGCCTTGCCGACCTCAACCTGATCCAGGCGCAGAAAGTCAACGGTTTCTACGGATTCAACTACACCCGTCCTGACTACGGCGAGTTCCTTCTCGTCGGCTATCCTCGTGAGGGACAAACCCTTGACGAGGTCCGCGACCTCATGCTCGGACAGGTGGCAAAACTCCGCTCCGGAGACTTCGATGAAAGCCTGATCCAATCTATCTTAGACAACTACAAGCTCTCGGAGATGCGCAAGCTTGAAAGCAACGAGGACATGGCTATGAGCTTCGTGGAGTCATTCATCAACGGCCACAACTGGAAGGATGACGCACTCCAGATGCAAAGGCTGGAGAAAATCACAAAACAGCAGATTGTGGACTGGGCCAACGAATATCTCGGAGCGAACAGTTATGTGGCTGTCTATAAACGCATCGGAGAGGACAAAGACATCAAGAAGATCGCAGCTCCCGCCATCACTCCGATCGAGACCAACCGTGACAAGCAGAGCGAGTTCCTGACCGAGATCCAGAACACTGAGGTCACTCCTATCGAGCCGGTGTTCGTGGACTTCTCCAAGGATATGTCCAAGGGCAGCGTAGCCGAAGGCATCGAGCTTCTCTACAAGAAGAACGAGATCAATGACGTCACTACTCTGACCAGCGTGTTTGACCGCGGAATCCAAAGCGACCCTCGACTCGATCTGGCGTTCGACTATCTGGGCTACCTCGGAACTCCGACCAGGACAGCCAAGCAGATCAAGAAAGAGCTGTACGAACTCGCTTGCTACCAGAGACTTTCATGTGGCCCGACCCAATCCAGCATTGGTGTGAGCGGGCTTGACAAGAATGTCGGCAAGGCAATGGACATCGTGGAGGATCTGATTTTCAACGCACAGCCGGACACGGCTATCCTTGCGGGACTGAAATCAGACATATTCAAAAGTCGCTCAGACAGCAAGCTGAGCCAGAGAGCCTGCTTCAGCGCGCTTCAGAAGTACCTTTTCTACGGTCCTGAGTTCATAAGGAATACCACCCTCACAAACGAACAGATCGCGGCCCTGACCTCCGATGAGCTTCTTCAGGCAGTCAGAGACTTGTACACCAAGAGGCACGACATCCTCTACTATGGCCCGTCAGATGAGACGACAGCAAAGAATATGATCGCGGAGCACCACAAGATCAGCGAGAATCCGGAGCCACTTGAGAGGATTCATCCACAGGCAAGGCAGGTGACCTCGAGCGAGGTATTCATCGCTCCTTACGACGCCAACCAGTTCTATTACCTGCAGTATTCTGACAGAGGGGAAAAGTTCAATGTGGCCAATGATCCCGCAGTAAGGATGTTCAACTCCTATTTCGGCAGCGGGATGGGGGCTATCGTCTTCCAGGAGATGCGTGAGGCCAGAGGCCTTGCATATTCAGCGGCCGCCTACCTCAGCGACCTTGGCTACAAGGATTGTGACTACATGTTCTACGCTTTCATCGCCGCACAGAACGAGAAAGCCCAAGAGGCAATCGAGGCGTTCGCCAGCATCATCAACGACATGCCTGAGTCCGAAAAGGCCTTCGATGTGGCCAAGACTTCCCTGCTGACCAGCATCCGCTCCAGCAGGACAACCGGCATCAACGTTCTCTACAAATATCTTGACCTCCAAGACTATGGCCTCACCGAAAACCGTGAGAAAGCAGTGTTCGAGAAGGTACAGGACATGACCCTTGCCGATGTCAAGGCCTTCCAGGAGAAGTGGATCAAGGGACGCAAATACGTCTATGGATTCCTCGGCAATAAAGAAGGGTTAGACATGGACTTCATCGGCTCGCACGGCCCTGTCACCGATCTCACCCTTGAGGAAATCTTCGGCTACTAACGGATGAGCAGAAAACCTCAGAACAAGCTGCGGGAGGCAATCCCCATCCCTCCCCCGGCTCCACTGCCTGAACCAGAGAACATTGACTTCGGGAGCATATTCAATGAATATGCCTCCGGAGCCATTGATCTGATTGTCGTGCTCGGGCCGACGGCCTCCGGGAAAACCCGCTATGCCGTGGATCTGGCGCGCAAGTGCGGCAACGGGGAGATCCTCTCCACCGACTCTCGTCAGGTCTATCGCGGAATGGACATCGGTACCGGAAAGGATTTGAATGAATATGGCGATGTCCCCTACCACCTGATAGACATCGTGCCCGCCGGGACGCGATTCGACCTCTACCAATGGCAGCAGGCTTTTGAATATGCCTACAAAGACATACGTGACAGGGGCAAGACCCCGATTCTGTGCGGCGGCACCGGGCTTTACATCCAGGCCGCGACTTGTGGATACACCCTGCCTCAGGTTCCGCCGAATGAAGAGTTAAGGGAGGAACTTGAGCAGTACGACACGGAGATCCTGATCGCCAAGCTGAGCGGCTACGGGCCACTTCCAGACCAGGGAGTCCTGCAATCCAAGAGACGGATAATCAGAGCTTTGGAAGTCGCGATGTACGAACGGGAGCATCCTGTGAAGCGGACCGGTTTTATGCCGAAGAACCCATATTATATCGGAACTTTGGTGAGCCGTGAGGAGAGGGTCGCAAGAATTGACAGGCGGCTTGACGAAAGGCTGGCCGGTGGGATGATCGAGGAGGTCAAAGGCCTTCTGGACAGCGGAATCATGGCAGAAGACCTTGTCTATTACGGGCTTGAGTACAAGTTCGTCACCCAATACGTCCTTGGCATCCTGACTTTCGAGGAAATGCGCACTCTTCTGGCCAACGCCATCCATCAGTTCGCCAAACGGCAGATGACCTGGTTCAGGGGGATGGAGAAGGATAATATCAAGATACACTGGACGGAAGTATTATAAAATATTCAATAAATTTTATGCTTAAAGTAGCGATTATCATGGGCTCCACGAGTGACTACGATGTCATGTCAGGGGCCGAGCAGATTCTTTCAGATTTCGGGATCGAGTTCGAGAAAAGGGTGATCAGCGCCCACAGGACCCCGGAACTGATGTTTGAGTACACAAAGGGGCTCAAAGGCCGCGGATTCGGAGTCGTCATCGCCGGAGCGGGTGGCGCCGCCCATCTGGCCGGTGTCGCCGCAGGGCTTACGACATTGCCGGTCATAGCAGTGCCTATGCAGACCAAGGCTCTTGGCGGACTTGATTCACTTCTGTCTATGGTACAGATGCCGACAGGCATTCCGGTGGCCACCGTCGCGATCGGAGGAGCCAAGAACGCAGCAATCCTTGCGGCAGAGATCCTCGCCCTCCAAGACACTTCGGTCTCTGAAAAGCTGGATGCCTACCGCAAGGCTCAAGCTGAAAAAATCTACAATACGACTATCTAGAACGACGCTTGCGTCGATTCTCCACCGAAACGTCCTCCCAGCACAAGTTTGACATTGAGCAGGGAGGTCTTTTCTTCCTCTGTAACCTTGTTGTCAATCATCTTCTGCAACAGTTCGAATGACTTGAACGCGATTTCAGAGAGAGGTTGGATGATGTGAGGGACAACCGGTTTGTTCAGTTCATAGACATCGCTTTCATCAAAGCAGACGAACGAGAAATCTTTCGGCATGCTGAGACCCAACACATTAAGAGCGTTGAATCCATACATGGCGATTCTCTTTGTCGGCAGGATGAACGCCTCGACCCCACGCCTGGCTGCGTCACGGAAAACATCTATGGCGTCCTTCTTGGCAGCCTCAGCCTCGTAATCAATCTTATGGATTCTGACCTCGTCCTTTAATCCGGCCTCGTCCATAGCCAGGGCATACCCAGTCTCCCTGTCGGTAAGGCTGGTCACCCCGGACTTATAGGTGAGCATCTCGATCTTGCCGAAGCCCTGATGTATAAGATATTTTGTGGCCATCTTTCCGGCATCGACGTTATCGATCAGAACACGCCCGAACTCCTCGCCCGGCATGTCCCTGTCAATCAAGACAGTAGGTATACCGATGCTCAGAGCCCTCGCGAGAGCGGGCTCGCCACCGAGACAAGGAGCGACGATAAGTCCTTCGACATTGTAGCCGACCATCGTTTCCACAAGGTGCGACAGTTTCTGAGGGCTCTCCTCGGAACTGGCGAAGATGACGGTATAGCCATCCTTATAGGCTATATTCTCTATGTTTCTACAGATTTCGGCGTAGAATGGATTAGCGATGTCTGAGACAATCACCGCAATGGAGTGGGAACGGCCGCTTCTGAGTGAAGCCGCCGCATTGTTACGCCTGTAACCAAGCCTTTTGGCGACTTGTAGGACACGTTCAGCAGTGTCGGGATTGACTGGACAGTCAAGACGACCATCCTTGCCCATTTTCGCATTCATCACGAAAGAAACCAGGGTGACTGACACCCCGGCTTCTCTCGCCACATCTCTAATGGTAACTTTTTTCATTCTTTGTATTACTGTAAATTCGTCATATTCATTAACCGTGAATCATGACAATAAGTCCTGCCATCACGATAGAGACCATGCTCATCAGTTTGATGAGGATGTTCAGGGATGGTCCGGACGTGTCTTTGAATGGATCTCCTACTGTGTCACCCACAACCGTAGCGTGGTGATTGACAGAGTTTTTACCTCCGAAGTGACCGTCCTCGACATATTTCTTGGCATTATCCCAGGCACCACCTGAATTGGCAAGGAATATGGCGAGAATGAATCCCGCGCCAAGACCACCGATGAGAAGTCCCATAACACCTGCCTCTCCAAGAATGATACCAACAACGACAGGAACTATGATCGCTGTAAGCGCCGGAGCAACCATCTCATGCTGCGCGGCCTTTGTGGAGATCTCCACACAGCGCTTGTAATCCGGACGCTGCTTGCCTTCAAGGATGCCTTTGATCTCCTTGAACTGACGGCGAACTTCGACCACCATCTTCTGTGCGGCGCGTCCAACGGCGTTCATCGTCATTCCGCAGAACAGGAAAGCCATCATGGCACCGATGAAGACTCCGGCAAGGACACGCGGATTCATCAGGTTGACCTGATAATAGTCCACGATTTGCGGGATTGTGGCCTCGGCCACATTGACAACCTTGTCTCCGACCTGAAGAACAGCCGTACCGACGTGCTGGAGGCCGATCTTGATTTCCTCGATGTAGGAGGCAAGGAGAGCAAGCGCTGTAAGGGCAGCGGAACCGATCGCGAATCCCTTTCCGGTAGCGGCTGTCGTGTTGCCAAGCGCGTCAAGGGTGTCCGTGCGATGACGCACCTCAGGATCCAGCTCACTCATCTGGGCGTTTCCGCCGGCGTTGTCGGCGATAGGGCCGTAAGCGTCTGTCGCAAGGGTGATTCCGAGGGTCGATAGCATACCTACAGCGGCGATGCTGATCCCGTAAAGGCCATTGCTGATGTAGGCAGGATCAAAGGAGAACCCTGTGGCGCAAAGGTAAGAGATCAAAATCGCGACAACGATGGTCACGACCGGAATGCACGTGGAGATCATTCCAAGTCCGATACCATTGATGATCACGGTAGCCGGTCCGGTCTGTGAACTCTCGGCAAGATTCTGTGTAGGCTTGTAGGAGTGAGAGGTGTAATATTCAGTGGCCTTGCCGATGATGACTCCCGCAAGGAGTCCGGCGATCACTGAAAGACTGAGCTGCCACCAGTTGCCGAAACCGAGCATATAGAACACCACAAAAGTGAGCACCGCTATCAGGACGGCGCTTAGATTCGTACCTACGCTCAACGATTTGAGAAGCTGTTGAAGTCCCGCTCCCTCCTTTGTCTTTACGGCATATATTCCGATGATAGAGAGGACCACTCCGATCGCGGCGATCATCATAGGCGCGAGTATCGCCCTCATCTGGGCATCCACGTCACCAAAGAACGCGGAGGCGCCAAGAGCCATTGTGGCGAGGACGGATCCGCAATAAGACTCGTAAAGATCCGCACCCATTCCGGCGACATCACCCACGTTGTCACCCACGTTGTCAGCGATTGTGGCAGGGTTTCTTGGGTCGTCCTCAGGAATATCCTGTTCCACCTTTCCGACGATATCCGCACCCACGTCAGCAGCCTTGGTGTAGATGCCACCGCCGACTCTGGCGAAAAGAGCCTGGGTAGAGGCTCCCATTCCGAAAGTGAGCATCGTGGTCGTGATGACAACAAGGGTCTGCGACTCACTGGCCTCATGCACAAAGGCGTTCAGAATCACCCACCAGATAGAGATGTCAAGCAATCCAAGACCTACTACGGTAAGACCCATGACAGCACCTGAACGGAAAGCGAGTTTCAAACCTGAGTTAAGGGACTTGCTGACAGCGTTGGCGGTTCTGGCCGAAGCGTAGGTAGCGGTCCTCATGCCGACATAACCGGCGAGAGCGGAAAAGAAACCTCCCGTCAGGAACGCGAAAGGCACCCACTTGTTCTGCACCCCGAAACCGAACGCGAGAACGCTGAACAGGACAGCGAGGATAATGAACACTATGCCGACAACCTTGTATTGTTGCTTCAGGTATGCCATTGCGCCTTCGCGAACATACTGGGCGATTTCCTTCATTGTTGGAGTACCTTCACTTTCTTTCTTCATCTGATGGTAGAAGAGCCATGCGAAGAAGAGGGCTATCACAGAAGCCACTGGTACAAAATAGAACAGACAATTCATAAACTGATTAGTTATAACGATTTAGATATTATCCTCCAAAAAAAGGGCTCTTGGAACCCTTTCAGACCGCAAATATAAGAAAAATGTAGTTACTTTATCCTATCGAACATAAAAAAAGATTAAAAAAATGGCGGCCGCGTTGCGGTCGCCATCTCGATTGTGCCTGTCAAGGCCATTACTCAGCCTTAGGAGCCTCCTCAACAGGAGCCTCGGCAGGTGTCTCCTCAACCTTAGGAGCGTCCACCTTCTTGGCGCGGCTACGACGTGTTGACTTCTTCTCTTCCTTCTTGGCGGTGAGAGCGGCCTCGTTGAAATCAACGAGTTCGATAAGTGCCATGTCGGCGCCGTCACCCTGACGGAAGCCTAAGTGGAGCACGCGGGTGTAGCCACCTGGACGATCAGCGATTTTCGCTGAAACGACTCCGAAGAGCTCCTTGACAGCCTCTTTGTTCTTAAGATAACTGAAAACGGTTCTGCGGGAATGAGTCGTGTCCTCCTTTGATTTGGTGATAAGAGGCTCAACGTAAGACTTGAGAGCCTTAGCCTTTGCCACAGTTGTGGTGATTCTCTTATGCAGGATCAAAGAATTCGCCATATTGGACAACAGAGCCTTGCGGTGGCCGGACTTGCGGCCAAGATGATTGATTGCTTTATTGTGCCTCATTTCTATGCGTTCTTTTTCTTGGGTTCAATATTATATTTTCTTACATCCATCCCGAACTGGAGCTTCATCTTCTCCACGAGCTGATCGATCTCGTTAAGAGACTTCTTTCCGAAATTCCTGAACTTCATGAGCTCATTCCTTGAATAGGAAACAAGATCCGCGAAAGTGTCGATGTCAGCCGCCTTCAGACAGTTGTAGGCCCTGACAGAGAGTCCCATGTCCGAAAGTTTGGTGAGAAGGAGATGTCTCATCCTGAGGCTTTCCTCGTCAAGTTCCTTTGAATCGGACTCAACGGCGCTCTCAATGGAGATCTTCTTGTCATCCGTGAAAAGTTTGAAGTGATAGATCAGGATACTGGCCGCCTCCTGAAGCGCCGTATTCGGAGAGATAGATCCGTCTGTGATTATCTCAAGGTTCAGCTTCTCGTAGTCGGTCTTCTGCTCGACACGCCAAGGCTCGATGACCCAGTTGACTTTTCTGATAGGAGTGTAGGCGGCATCGACAAGAATGGTTCCTATCGGTGTGTTTTCCTCCCTCATCTCATCGGCGGGAACGAATCCACGGCCTTTGGTGATAGTCAAAGAGATCTCGAGGGTGACTGACGGTTCGAGTGAGCAGATGTGCTGCTCAGGGTTCAACACCTTGAAAGAAGACAATCCTTTAGAAATATCCTCCGCGGTAAATTCATTCTTACCGCTAATCACAATGTTCGCTACCTCGGAGTCCACAGAATCGACCATTCTCTTGAACCTGATTTCCTTGAGGTTGAGAATGATGTCCTGCATTCCCTCGATCACACCAGGAATGGTCGCGAACTCCTGGTCCACGCCTGAAATCCTGATCTGACTGATAGCAAAACCTTCCAGAGAGGCGAGAAGAATGCGGCGGAGAGCGTTGCCGATGGTCGTGCCGTATCCAGGCTCAAGAGGCCTGAATTCGAAACGGCCGACGGTGTCTGTGCCTTCGAGCATTATCACCTTGTCCGGTTTCTGAAATGCTAAGATTGCCATATTGATTCTTTTTAGGTGTTACTATTTAGAGTACAGGT
>OHBH01000177.1_pt1 | contig 11984 bp, 11 predicted proteins | sample 1577321 | NCBI WGS metagenome assembly OHBH01 (sample SAMEA3879546, study PRJEB24766) | human gut metagenome | biome: human-associated habitat; feature: feces | place: USA | collected 1985/1987
GAAGCCTTCTGAAAAAATATTTTAGTTTTTTCTGCTTTTACTCTTGACTTTTGCGAAATATCCCGGGCCGGGGTGTGCCGTTCCCCTTTTCTCCCCGGGGCTTTTGCAGGAAACAGTTGTATTTGCCTCGCCAGTGTGGTATACTGCTATATTGATATAATGTGTGATTTGGGGCATTGTCCCCTTGAGAAATGAGGGATCTCTATGAAAATCGTTGTTTTGGCCGGCGGTCTGAGCACCGAGCGGCAGGTATCTCTGACCAGCGGCACCGGCGTGTGCCGCGCCCTGCGCCAGCGGGGCCACCAGGCCATTCTGGTGGATATGTTCCTGGGTCTGGAATCGTATACGGGCCGGCTGGCCGATGTTTTTGACGCGCCGGACGGCCTGTGCGGTGATAACCGGGTCCTGTCCACGGAGCCGGATCTGGAGGCCGTGCGCCGCAGCCGCCGGGACCAGGGACCGTCCCTGCTGGGCAAGGATGTGCTGGCCGTGTGCGCCATGGCGGACCTGGTGTTCCTGGCCCTGCACGGCTCCTGCGGCGAGGACGGACGCATTCAGGCCACCTTGGACCTGCTGGGCGTGCCCTATACCGGCAGCGGCTATCTGGGCAGCGGCATGGCCATGGACAAGTCCGTTACCAAGCGCATCATGGATGCCGCCGGGATTCCCACCGCCCCCTGGCACGACGTGCGCTATACCCGGGAGGATATCCCCCGTCTGGCTCAGGAGCTGCCGGTGCCCTGCGCCGTGAAGATCATCAACGGCGGCAGCTCCATCGGCGTGGAGCTGCCGGATACCCGGGAGGAGCTGGCCCAGACTCTGGAGCGGATGCTGGCCTATGGCGACCACGTTATCGCGGAGCAGAAGATCCGGGGCCGGGAGATCCAGGTGGCCGTTCTGGGCGACGGGTATCTGCCCGCCGTGGAGATCATCCCCAAGGGCGCGTATTTCGACTATTTCTGCAAATACCAGAAGGACGGCGCCCAGGAGCTTTGCCCCGCCCCTATTACCGATGAGCAGTGGCATACCGTGGGAGAGCTGGCTCTGCGCCTGCACCGTGCCCTGGGCCTGGGCGTCTATTCCCGGGCGGACTTCATTCTGGATGAGGAGGGCCGCTTCTGGTGCCTGGAGATCAACACCCTCCCGGGCATGACCCCCACCAGTCTGGTGCCCCAGGAGGCGGCGCAGGTGGGCCTCAGCTACGGCGACCTGTGCCAGCGCATTGTGGACGAATCCCTGGCCCTGCGCAAGGGAGGCCGGGCATGAGGCCCCTGGCGGCGGCGGACGTCTGCCGCGCCGTAAGCGGGACCTTTCTCCAGGCCGGAGGCGACACCGTCACCGGCGTCACCAGCGACAGCCGCCGCATCGCCCCCGGAGACCTGTTCATTCCCCTGGTGGGCGCGCGGTTCGACGGTCATGATTACATGAACGCAGCGCTTTCCGACGGCGCGGCAGGCTGCCTGTGCAGCCGTATGCCGGAGGCACTGCTGCCCGGCAAGTTTTATATTCAGGTCCAGGACACCACACTGGCTCTGGGTGCGCTGGCCGCCTGGTACCGGGGGCTGTATGACATCCCCGTGGTACAGGTCACCGGCTCCGCCGGAAAAACCACCACCAAGGAGATGCTCGCCTCGGTGCTGTCCCGACACTTCTGCACCCTGAAAACCCGGGCAAATCTCAACAATCACATTGGCACCCCCCAGACGCTGCTGGAGCTGGAGCCCCGGCACCAGGCGGCGGTTATCGAAACGGGCCTGGACCACTTCGGCCAGATCCGGTACATGGGCAGCCTGGTGCAGCCTACCATCGCCGTCATCACCAACGTAGGCGACGCCCACATCGAGAACCTGGGCGGCACGCGGCAGGGCATTCTCCAGGCCAAGTGCGAAATATTCGACCATCTGCGGCCCGGTGGGCTGGCCGTTCTGTGCGGCGACGACCCCCTGCTCAACGGCCTGACCCTGCCCTTTGAAACACTCCGCTGCGGCAAGGGCGAAAGCTGCAATGTCCGGGTCACGGGTATCGTCCGCCGGGGCATCGACGGCCTGGACTGCACCGTCACCACCTCCCGCCGCAGCTACCGGCTGTCCATCCCCTCCCCGGGAGACTACATGATCTACCCCGCCTCCATGGCCGCCGCCATCGGCGAGTATCTGGGCCTGTCGGAGCAGGAGATCGTGGAGGGTGTGGCCGCCTATGTGTCCACCGGCTCCCGGATGCGGCGTATCCGTCTGCCGGAGGACCGGCTGATCATCGACGACTGCTACAACGCCAACCCCCAGGCCATGGAGGCGGCGCTGGAAATCCTGGCGGACACCGCCTGCCGCCGCCGCGTAGCCGTTCTGGGCGATATGGGGGAGCTGGGCCCCATCAGCCATGACGCCCACCTGGAGGTGGGACGCGTCACCGCGCGGCTGGGTCTGGATGCGGTGATCGCCATCGGACCCAAGTCCGCCGCCATCGCCGAGACCGCCGGCCCCCGGGCCCTGCACTTCGACACCGTTCAGCAGGCGCTGCCCGCCCTGCGGGAGCAGCTGACCCCCGGCACCGCCATGCTGGTGAAGGCGTCCCATGCCATGGAATTCGGCAAAATCGTCAACGAACTGGAAACAACGACCTATGATAGACATCAGTGTGACCGATCTGGTCAAATCCTTTGACTTAGAAAAGAAAATCCTGGACGGCATCTCCTTCCAGGTGGACACCGGTGAGCGGGTGGGCCTGCTGGGAAAAAACGGCGCAGGAAAAACCACGCTATTCAACATCCTCACCGGAGACCTGGATTATGACTCCGGCGAGGTGCTCATCGCCCCGGGCCGCCGGGTGGGCCTGATTTCTCAGATCCCGGTGTATCCCGCAGGATACACCGTGGAGGATGTTCTGCGCTCCGCCTTTCAGCGGACCACCGCCCTGAAGGAGGAGATGGACGCTCTGACCCGCCGGATGGAGCAGGGGGACAGCGACGCCCATACTCTGCGCCGCTATGGGGAGCTCACCGCCCGGTTCGAGGGACTGGGGGGCTACGACACCGACACAGCCGTCAACAAGGTGTCCAACGGCCTGTCCATCGACGGCGATATGCGGCGGAGGCTGTTTGACCAGCTGTCCGGCGGCGAAAAGACCCGAGTGAACCTGGGCCGCCTGATCCTGGAGGATACGGACATCCTCCTGCTGGATGAGCCCACCAACCACCTGGACCTTCAGGCCACCGAGTGGCTGGAGGAGTATATCCGCTCCTTCCGGGGCACCGTGGTCACCATCTCCCACGACCGCTATTTCCTGGACCGCACCGTCACCCGCATCATCGAGATCCTGGACGGTAAGGCGGAGTTTTACAGCGGCAACTACAGCTTTTATGCCATTGAAAAGGAGCGCCGCTACCAGGAGCGCATGAAGCAGTACCTCAAGGAGCAGGCCAAGATCCAGCAGCTGGAAAAGGCGGCGGAGCAGATGCACCTGTGGGCCTTTATGGGCAACGACGCCCTGCACAAGCGGGCCTTTTCCATGGAAAAGCGCATCCAACGCATGCGCACCGTGTCCAAGCCCACCAAGGCCAAGAAGATGGACGCCCGCTTCGCCAGCCGGGAGTTTCGCGGCGACGAGGTGCTGCAGCTGAAGGGCGTGTCCAAGTCCTTCGGTGACCGCACTCTCTTTTCCGATGTGTACCTGCGGGTGGAGGGCGGCGAGCGCATCGCCTTTCTCGGCGAAAACGGCACCGGCAAAACCACCCTACTGAACATGATCGCCGGGGCCGAGCCGGCAGGCAGCGGCATCATCCGCATGGGTCCCGCCATCCGGGCGGCGTATCTGCCCCAGATTATCCACTTCGACCACCCGGAGCGTTCCCTTTTGGACACGATGTTGTACGAAAAGCGCAATATAACACCCCAAACCGCACGCAACCGCCTGGCTGCCTACCAATTCCAGGGGGAGGACGTGTTCAAAAGCGTGTCTGTCCTGTCCGGCGGCGAGCTCAGCCGTCTGCGGCTGTGCATGCTCATGGACGAGGAAATCAACTTCCTGATCCTGGACGAGCCCACCAACCATCTGGACATCGCGTCACGGGAATGGATCGAGGAGGCGGTGGAGGCCTTCGACGGTACCCTGCTGTTCGTGTCCCACGACCGGTATTTCATCAATCGCTTCGCCACGCGGGTCTGGGAGCTGTCCGACGGTACCATCAATGACTATCCCATGGGCTTTGCCCAGTACAGGGCCGCCAAGGCGGAGGAGAAAAAGCCCGCCCCGGCTCCCGCTCAGAAGAAAAAACAGGATACCCGCCCCCCCCGGGCGGCCGGGAAAATCAGGCCGCCCGCCGCCAGCTGACTATCTGTGAAACCGGCATCTCCAAGCTGGAGGACCGCTGCCGCCAGCTGGACCGGGAGATGGAGCAATATGCCTGCGATGCAGAAAAGCTCCAGGAGCTGTATCGGGAAAAGCAGGATGTGGAGGCTCAGCTGGAGCAGGAGATGGCCCGCTGGGAGGAGCTGTCTCTGCAATTGGAGGAATAATCAGGAGGACCATTATGCGTGATATTTTGTGTATGTACTACTCTCGCACCGGCGCCACGCGCCAGGCCATGACGGAGATTGCCCAGGCCCTGGACGCAGAGCTGGTGGAGCTTACCGACGGCGTGGACCGCAGCGGCGCACGGGGCTATCTCCGCTCCGGAATGGACGCCATGCGCCGGGCCACGCTGCCCCTGCAGCCCTATGAAACGGAGCGTCCTCTGTCCGATTACCGGCTGGTGATCCTGGGTACCCCCGTGTGGGCGGGCCGCTGCGCCTCCCCTGTCCGGGGGTTTCTGAAGCGCCGGGGCCTGGAGCTGGAGCGGGTGGCCTATGTGCTGACCCGGAAAAGCTCCCGGAAATACGAGGACGTCTACCACCAGATGGACCAATATACCGCCCGGCCCCATCTGCTGGAGGTATCCCTGCGTCCGGGCTCCGTGGGCTATGAATTCTGGCGGGACAAGCTGGTGGGCGAGGTACGCCGCTATCTGGACGAGCAATAAGGGGTTCCCTATGCTGGAGAAATTACAAGCCATTGTCCGGCGGCTGGACCAGGTGGAGCGCCAGCTGTCCGACCCGGCGATATACGCCGACCGGGAGATGCTCACCCGCCTGAGCCGGGAGCAGAAGGAGCTGACCCCCATTGCAGCCGCCTTCCGGGCCTGGCAGCAGGCGGAAGACGACTGTGCCCAGGCCCAGGAGCTGCTGACGGACCCCGAGATGCGGGAGCTGGCCCAGGAGGAGCTGCGCCGGGCCCGCCAGGAGCGGGACCGTCTGTCTCAGGAGCTGAAAACCCTGCTGCTGCCCCGGGACCCCAACGACGACCGGAACGTCATCCTGGAGGTGCGGGCCGGCATCGGCGGCGAGGAGGGGGCCCTGTTTGCGGCGGACCTGCTGCGGATGTATGCCCTGTATGCCGAGCGCCGGGGCTGGAACATGGAGCTGGTGTATGAAAACACCACGGAGCTGGGCGGCGTCAAGGAGGCCAGCGCCACCATCGAGGGCCAGGGGGCCTGGTCCCGCCTGAAATTTGAGGCGGGGACCCACCGGGTCCAGCGGGTGCCGGAAACGGAGTCCTCCGGCCGCATCCAGACCTCCGCCGCCACGGTGGCCGTCATGCCCGAGGCGGAGGAGGTGGAATTCACCATCGACCCCAAGGACTTACAGATCGACACCTTCCGCTCCTCCGGCGCCGGCGGCCAGCACGTCAACAAAACGGAATCCGCCATCCGCATCACCCACCTGCCCACCGGCACGGTGGTGGAGTGCCAGGACGAGCGCAGCCAGTATAAAAACAAGGACCGGGCCATGAAAATTCTCCGCTCCAAGCTGTACGAGGCCCAGCAGGAGAAGCAGAACGCCGCCATTGCCGCCCAGCGGAAAAGCCAGGTAGGCACCGGCGACCGGTCCGGCAAAATCCGCACCTATAATTTCCCACAGAACCGGGTCACCGATCACCGGCTCACCGGTGATGCGAAAAATTTCAATATTGGCGCCATCATCAACGGCGACCTGGACCCCCTCATTGACGCGCTGACCCTGGCCCACCAGGCCCAGCGGCTTCAGGAGGGGACCGAGAAAGGAGAATGAATCATGGAAGCTCCCATCAAGACCCGCTACGACAAGGCCGGACCCCAGGTGGCCGAGGCCCTGCGCCGCCGCCATTTTGAGGCCCACTATGTGTCCACTGCCCAGGAGGCCCTGGACCTGGCCCTGACCCTGATCCCCAAGGACCGCACCGTATCCTGGGGCGGCACCGTCACCGCCGCACAGATCGGGCTCATGGACCGTCTGCACCAGGGTGACTATCAGCTCATCGACCGGGACACCGGCAAGACTCCCGCCGAAAAGCAGGAGCTGATGCGGCAGGCCCTGACCTGCGGCACCTTTATCATGAGCAGCAACGCCATCTCCGCCGATGGCCAGCTGGTGAACCTGGACGGCAACGCCAACCGGGTGGCGGCCCTGTGCTTCGGGCCGGAGAGTGTCCTGGTCATCGCCGGGATGAACAAGGTCATGGGTGATCTGGACAGTGCCATTGCCCGGGCCCGCCAGGTGGCGGCTCCCGCCAACGCCCAGCGCTTCGACATCAAGACTCCCTGCGCCGTCACCGGAAGCTGCGGCGACTGCACCAGTCCCGACTGCATCTGCTGCCAGATGGTCATCACCCGGGTCTGTCGTCCCGCCGGACGCATCAAGGTCATTCTGGTGGGCCAGGACCTGGGCTTTTAAGGCAAAAGAGGGATTTTCTTGAACACCATTGTTTTTCACCCGGAATCCGACCCCAACGCCGTCCGGGACGCCGCCGCCATCCTGCGCCGGGGAGGGCTTTTGGGCATTCCCACGGAAACGGTATACGGTCTGGGGGCCGACGCCCTGAACGAGGACGCTGTGAGCCGCATTTTCCTGGCCAAGGGCAGACCTCAGGATAACCCGCTGATCATCCACGTTCCCGACGCCTCCTGGCTGGAGTCGTACTGCCGGGATGTGCCCCCCGCAGCCTATCAATTGGCGGAGCGGTTCTGGCCGGGGCCCCTGACCATGATCCTGCCCCGGCGGGATATCGTTCCCCTGCAAACCACCGGCGGCCTGGAGACCGTGGGCGTCCGCTGCCCAAATCATCCGGTGACCCTGGCCATCATCGAAGCCGCCGGTGTCCCCATTGCCGCCCCCAGCGGCAACACCTCCGGCCGTCCCAGCCCCACCACCGCTGCCCACATGATCGAGGACATGGACGGCAGGATCGACGGCATCGTAGACGGCGGCCCCTGCACCGTGGGGGTGGAATCCACCATCATCGACCTGACGGTGACGCCGCCCCGGCTGCTGCGTCCCGGCGGGCTGCCGCTGGAGTCCCTGCGGCAGGTGCTGGGGGAGGTAGCCGTGGACAAGGCCGTCACCGGTCTGCTGGCCGCCGGGGAGCGTCCCCGGGCTCCCGGCATGAAGTACCGTCATTACGCTCCGCATGCCCCGGTAACGGTAGTCACCGGGGAACCGGAGCGCAGTGCCCGCCGCATCCAGGGGCTGCTGTCGGATACAGCGGGGGTTATCTGCTTCGACGAATACGCCCCTCTTTTCCCGGGGCACATCATCCACAAGCTGGGCCCGGCAGCGGACAAATCCGCCCAGGCCCGCCATGTATTTGACGCCCTGCGTACCTTTGACGGCACGGACGTCACCGAGATCTTCGCCCAGTGCCCCGACGATGGCGGCCTGGGGCTGGCGGTGGCCAACCGGCTGAAAAAGGCGGCGGGCTTCCACCTGATCGACGCCGACCGCCCGCTGATCGTGGGCCTCACCGGCGGCACCGGTGCGGGAAAGACCAGCGCCCTGGCGGCGCTGGAGGATCTGGGCGGCACGGTGCTGGATTGCGACGCCGTGTACCACCAGATGCTCCGCACGGACCCCGCCCTGCGGGAGGCTATCACCGCCGCCTTCGGCCCGGTGTTTTGCCCCGACGGCAGCCTGGACCGGCAAAAGCTGGGGACCCTGGTGTTCTCCGACCACGCCGCTCTGGACCGGCTCAACGCCATCGTGTACGAATATCTGCCGCCGGAGCTGCTGCGCCGGGCCCAGGGCCACACCCTGGTGGGCCTGGACGCCATCAGCCTGATGGAAAGCGGACTGGGCCGTCTGTGCGCCTGCACCGTGGCGGTGCTGGCTCCGGCGGAGGACCGGGTCCGCCGCATCATGGCCCGGGACGGCATCAGCGAGGACTATGCCCGCCTGCGGATCTCCGCCCAGCAGCCCGACGCCTTTTACCGGGAGCGCTGCTCCCATATCCTGGAAAACAACTGTGCCACCCCGGCACAGTTCCGGGACCAAGCACGGATTTTCTTCCGGAGCATGCTCCGGGAAATCGAACATCTATAAGGAGGAAACAAAACCATGACAGACGAAATGAAGGCCAAGCGCGAAAAGCTGTTCTCCGGTGCCAAAAACGGCTATGACCTGGTGGACCAGGCTGCCCTGGAAGCCATGGAGGCCTATTGCGAGACCTACAAGCAGTATCTGGACAACGGCAAGACCGAGCGGGAGTGCACCGACTACACCATCCAGCTGGCCCAGGCCCAGGGCTTTGTCCCCTATCAGCGGGGCATGGAGCTCAAGCCCGGCGACAAGGTGTACCGCGTGAACCGGGGCAAGAGCGTGATGCTGGTGAAAATCGGCCGCCAGGACCTGTCCCACGGCGCGCAGATCGTGGCCTCTCACATCGACTCTCCCCGTCTGGACTTCAAGCCCCATCCCCTGTATGAGGACAGCGAGCTGGCCTACGGCAAGACCCACTATTACGGCGGCATCCGCAAGTACCAGTGGGTGGCCATCCCCCTGGAGCTGCGGGGCGTGGTGGTCCTGCGGGACGGCACCGTGGTGAAGGTGGTTCTGGGCCAGGGCAACGAGCCCAAGTTCGTGATTACCGACCTGCTGCCCCACCTGGGTGCAGAGCAGGGCAAAAAGCCCCTCAGCGAGGCCATTCCCGGCGAGAATCTGAACATTCTCATGGGCAGCCGCCCCCTGGGTGAGGACGGCGACTCCGACCGCGTGAAGCTGCGGGTGCTGGATCTGCTCCACGAGAAATACGGCATCTGCGAGGACGACTTCACCTCCGCCGAGCTGGAGGTAGTCCCCGCCTTCAACGCCACGGATCTGGGCCTGGACCGCAGCCTCATCGGCGCCTACGGACACGACGACCGGGTGTGCAGCTATGCCGCACTGAAGGGCCTGTTTGACATCGACGTTCCCGAAAAGACCGCCGTGTGCATGCTGGCCGACAAGGAGGAGATCGGCTCCATGGGCGTCACCGGTATGCAGTCCGCCTTCTTCGACACCTTCATGGAGGACCTGTGCGACGGGCAGGGCGTCAGCCTGCGGGTGTGCTACGAGAGCTCCTTCTGCCTGTCCTCCGACGTTACCGCCGCCTTCGACCCCAATTTTGCCGAGGTGTATGAAAAGCGCAACGAATCCCGGGTGAACTACGGCCTGGGCATCTGCAAGTACACCGGCGCCCGGGGTAAGAGCGGCTCCTCCGATGCCGGGGCCGAGACCGTGGCCTATGTCCGCCGCGTGCTGGACGAGGCCGGCGTGGTGTGGCAGATCGGCGAGATGGGCAAGATCGACGCCGGCGGCGGCGGCACCGTGGCCCAGTATATGGCCAACCGCAACATCACCACCATCGACGCCGGTGTGCCGGTTCTGAGCATGCACTCCCCCTTTGAAACCGTGGGCAAGCTGGATTGCTACATGAACTACCTGGGCTGCAAGGCCGTTTACAACGCGTAACTCCCGTACATAAAAATTGCGCTGCCCTTCCGGCAGCGCAATTTTTATAGGATCAGCAGCAGCCCGATGGCAATGAGGACCTCCTCGTCCGCCTTCTGCTGAAACAGGAAAAACAGGATCAGCAGCAACAGCAGATCTCCCGCATCCATGTCCCCCAGGTGCAGCTTTCCCAGCAGACGGTTCAGAAACTGCCGCTCCGGCGCCGGCGGCGGGACAGGCGGACGCTGCTCTGGCCCCGGCGGCCCCGGTTCAGGCGAGGCATCCGGTCTGGGCGGGGGCGTTGGACGGGACGGCGGAGCCGTCTCCTGCTGGGGCACCCGGTCGTATACGCCGTTATCATTGCGGATATAGCGGTTATACATGGCTACCCCTCCCAATCCGCCAACAGCTTCTTCCCCACATGAATCAGCCGCGCCAGCCGTGCCGCCCGTTGGATTTTCCCTTGCTTTTCTTCCTTCAGGAACGGGCGCAGGGCATTGAGCAGCTGCATGGCGGCGCTGTTTTCCGTTCCCAGCTCCCCTGCCAGAGGCAGCAGCTTCCCCAGCAGCTTCGGGTCCAGGCCACCCAGGGCCGCCCCCAGATCAGGAGCCGGCGGCACCGGGGGCGGGGGCGGAGGCGCCGCGGCCTTCTGCTCCCCCATAGCCCCGGACAGCTGCTGCGCCATCTGCATGACCTGGGCCATGCTGTTGGGGTCGGACAGCAGCGCGTTCAGTTTTTCCTCCAGCTCCGACACTGCCGTCCCTCCTTCCCTATTTTTGCAGACTCTCGCCGATACGCTGCACCAGGGCCGCTCCCCGTGGGCTGCTCATAATGCCCTGGAGCATCTGGCTCATGGCCGCAGCATCTCCCGCCGCAGCCTGGCGGACCGCCTGCTGCAAAGTCCGCCCCCCGTCGCTGCCGGACAGCAGCCGCAGCAGCATCTGTCCGTCCTGGGACTGCATTACCGCCTGCAAGGCCGCCGGGTCCCGCTTCAATCGCTCCATCATTTCCTTCTGGTCCATCAAAACGCCTCCATCCGTTGCTGCATAGGCCAATATATGTGCCCGGCACCCCAAACGTGCCTGTCTGCATAAAAAAGCACCGATGCCGCGCATCGGTGCTTTTTGCCGTTTGACGATTCTGTTGTTCCGTCAGTCCAGGACGTACACGGTGCAATCCCGCCGGCCCCAGTCGCAGGCCTCGGAGAAGGTCTTGAACCACAGGTCGATCTTGTTGCCCTTGATGGCCGTGCCGCAGTCGGCAGCCGTGGCCATTCCGTAATGCCAGGAGCCCTTCACCGTCTGAACGTACATCCGCGTGCCATAGGGGAACACGGATGTATCCACCGCAATATTGCCCACCGCCGTGGGGCGGCCGGAAGCCGTCCGGGTGCCGATGGAATAGGCGGTGGCGCTGCACACCAGCGTCCGGGAGAACGTCATGGTGTCGCCGGAGGCAAACAGCAGATAGCCGGAGCCGTCCCCGTTGCTGTGTACGGATACCAGCCGGTCGGACCGGTCCACGGATGTAACCCGGGTACCGTACTCCACAACCTCCTCCACCGCGCCGTCGGTGACGGTGTCCGTCAGCTCCGTGGATACCACGCAGCCCATGCGGTAGGTGTCGGTGTAGGTGTTGGTGATGGTGCCGGGCACACCCTGCTGCATCACCCGCTCGGTGCCCTTGGCCAGGGTGTGGTTCACCACCCGGCGGCTGCTGTAGCCCACAGACAGCTGCACCGTCCGCTGGCGGGTCATCTCCGTCCGGAAATAGATGGACGGCGTGTCGCCGGTGAAGTCAATGAACACCATCTCGTCGTCGGCAGGCTCCATATGCAGCCGGTGGAGCAGATGATCCACCGTTTCGCTGCGGGTCTGTACGGTGCGGGATTTCTCCCCGCTGGTGACGGTAATATCATGACCGTGCTGCAGCAGCAGCTGGGCCTCCCGTGCGTTATAATCCACCCGGGTCTCCAGAATACCGAAGCTCTTGTCCCGGCTGGGGCGGCCGGAGATGATCTCCGTCCTGCCGTCCTCGGTGAGCACCACATACACCCGGCGCGGCTGCACCGTATCGCCCATGCTCTTCACCGTCACCATGCTCAGCGCGGTCACGGCCACCATGACCAGCAGCAGCACCCGGCGGACCCGCCAGTGCTCCCGCATGGCCACGGCGGAAATGGCCCGCCAAACCCTGTTTTTCATGTCTTTCATA
>OHBH01000181.1_pt1 | contig 11913 bp, 10 predicted proteins | sample 1577321 | NCBI WGS metagenome assembly OHBH01 (sample SAMEA3879546, study PRJEB24766) | human gut metagenome | biome: human-associated habitat; feature: feces | place: USA | collected 1985/1987
TACGGCCTGAAACCGGTAAAGGTATTTCACGGCAACTGGGATGCCCAGAGTGGCTATGCAGGCGCACTGCAGATGCTGCGCGAAACGCCCAACTTTACCGCCGTACTGGTCGGTAACGATCAGATGGCACTCGGCGTGCTGAGCGCGTTTCATCAACATCAGATCGCCATCCCCGGCGAGAAATCGGTGATCGGTTACGACGACACCTATGAAAGCTCCTTCTTCCATCCGTCGTTAACCACCGTTTCTCTGGATCTTGATTTGCAGGGCAAAGAGGCGGTGCGTCGTCTGCTCGACAGCGGACACGGCGACGCCGCCCGTAGTTCATCCGTGCTGCCCGCACGGCTGATTGTGCGTCACTCTACCGGCGCATTGCAGGAGCAGGGCGCTAACCTGCAGGAGATCGCCCAACAATTGCAGGTTATTGCGCATAAGTTGATGAAATAACGATTTCATTCCTGGCATTTATTTGCCCGATGGCGCTGACGCTTATCGGGCCTACGCACCAGGCGCCACAGCATGAGGACCAATTGATGACAATTGCACAGCAGCTTGAACAAAGGGGTAGGGAGCAAGGAATTGAACAAGGCCTTGAGATCGGTGAACAGCGCGGCATTGAGAAGGGACGCAAAGAAGAGGCGTTCCGCATCGCCCGGACGATGCTGCAAAACGGCCTCGATCGCAGCACGGTGATGAGCATGACCGGGCTTACCGAAGCGGAGCTGGCGCAGATCCGCCACCGAACGCGCGGGCAAATGCGCATTTACACATGACGCTGCCAGCATTAAGCTACTGAACGGTTTCACCACAATTTATTGATGTTATGACTCGGGGTGCCCTTCTGCGTGAAGGCTGAGAAATACCCGTACCACCTGATCTGGATAATGCCAGCGTAGGGAAGTCAGATGCCTGCCCGGCATCCCTTCTTCACGCCGGGCAGGAGCAAAAAAGATGCAACCTGACCTGCTTGATCCTGTGCACTCTGCACACGTATTACAGCAACTCCGTACACACTCCCCGCTTGTTCACTGTATGACAAATGATGTCGTGCAAACCTTTACCGCCAACGTCCTGCTCGCGCTCGGCGCCTCACCGGCGATGGTAATCGATCGTGAAGAGGCGCAGCAGTTCAGCGCCATCGCTGATGCCTTGCTGATCAATGTCGGCACGCTGACGCGCGAACGCGCTGAAGCAATGCACGCCGCAATTGAGAGCGCCAACCGTGCGCAAACGCCCTGGACGCTCGACCCGGTTGCCGTTGGCGCACTCACCTTTCGCACGGGTTTCTGCCAACAACTCCTCTCTCTTCGGCCTGCAGCCATCCGCGGCAACGCTTCTGAAATCCTTGTCCTGGCCGGTATGCCAGGCGGCGGGCGCGGCGTCGACACCACCGACAGCGCGCTCGCAGCATTACCCGCGGCGCAGCAGCTGGCGCAACAGACCGGCGCGGTGGTCGCAGTCACTGGTGAGATTGATTACATCACCGATGGTAGAGAAACCCTCAGCGTCAGCGGCGGCGATCCGTTGATGACGCGCGTGGTTGGCACCGGCTGCGCGCTCTCAGCCGTGGTGGCCGCCTGTTGCGCGTTGCCCGGCGAGCGACTGCTCAATGTCGCCTCGGCCTGCCGAATCATGAAGCTGGCGGGCAGCCGGGCGGTGAAGCAGAGCGCGGGGCCTGGCAGTTTTGTGCCTGCCTTTCTTGATGCGCTGGCGGCAAACGGGGAGGGGGAGTAATGAAACGGATTAATGCCTTAACCATTGCCGGCACCGACCCGAGTGGTGGCGCGGGGATCCAGGCGGATTTGAAAACCTTTTCGGCGCTGGGGGCTTATGGCTGTTCGGTGATCACCGCGCTGGTGGCGCAAAACACCCGCGGCGTGCAGTCGGTGTACCGAATCGAGCCTGATTTTGTTGCCGCCCAGCTGGACTCGGTGCTGAGCGATGTGCGTATCGACACCACGAAAATCGGCATGCTGGCGGAAACCGATATTGTCGAAGCGGTGGCAGAGCGTCTACGCCATTACCGGGTGCGCAATGTGGTGCTGGATACGGTAATGCTGGCGAAAAGCGGCGATCCACTGTTATCCCCTGCGGCAGTCGCCGCCCTGCGCCAGCATTTACTGCCGCAGGTTTCCCTTATCACGCCCAATCTGCCGGAAGCGGCAGCGCTTTTAGATGCGCCCCATGCGCGCAGCGAGCGCGAGATGCATCAGCAGGGCGAAGCCCTGTTAGCGCTCGGTTGTGAAGCGGTATTGATGAAGGGCGGTCATCTGGACGACGCCGAAAGCCCCGACTGGCTCTTCACTCGCGATGGCGCACAGCGCTTTACCACCGTGCGTATTGCAACAAAAAACACCCACGGCACAGGCTGCACGCTCTCGGCGGCGCTGGCGGCGCTGCGACCGCGCCATACCGGCTGGGCTGAAACGGTTGCAGAGGCGAAAACGTGGCTTACCGCTGCGCTGGCACAGGCCGATACGCTTGAAGTGGGAGAGGGTATCGGCCCGGTTCACCACTTCCATCAGTGGTGGTAAATCAGAAACCGAAACGTGCCAGCAGAATAAGCTGAAAAAATGCCGGGCGGTGGACATTCTGACGCCAGAGTACCAGGCTTAGTTTGCCCATCGCCAGGCAAGGTGGGTAAGGACAATCCAATTCGCGAAGCGCAAGCTTACGGGAGCATTGTAATGACTGATATTGTGCAGTTACTTGGCAAAGACGCCGACAGCCTTCTGCAACACCGTTGCATGACCATTCCTGCCGACCAGCTCTATCTGCCCGGACACGACTATGTCGACCGCGTGATGATCGACAACAACCGCCCGCCTGCGGTGTTGCGAAACATGCAGACCCTTTACAACCACGGGCGGCTGGCAGGCACGGGGTATCTCTCCATTTTGCCGGTCGATCAGGGTATTGAGCACTCGGCAGGCGCATCGTTTGCCGCCAACCCGCTCTACTTTGACCCGAAAAATATCGTTGAGCTGGCGATTGAAGCAGGCTGTAACTGTGTGGCATCAACCTATGGCGTGCTGGCTTCGGTCTCCCGCCGTTATGCCCATCGCATTCCCTTCCTCGTGAAACTCAACCATAACGAAACCCTCAGCTACCCGACCACCTATGATCAGACCTACTACGCCAGCGTCGAGCAGGCGTTCAATATGGGTGCGGTAGCGGTCGGCGCGACCATCTACTTTGGCTCGCCGGAGTCCCGCCGCCAGATTGAAGAGATCTCCACCGCCTTTGAGCGCGCTCACGAACTGGGCATGGTGACGGTGCTGTGGGCCTATCTGCGCAACTCCGCGTTTAAGAAAGATGGTGTCGATTACCATGTTTCAGCGGATCTCACCGGTCAGGCAAACCACATTGCTGCCACCATCGGCGCGGATATCGTGAAGCAGAAGATGGCGGAGAATAACGGCGGCTATAACGCGGTGAAATTCGGCTATACCGATGAGCGCGTCTACAGCAAGCTCACCAGCGACAACCCGATCGATCTGGTGCGCTACCAGTTAGCCAACTGCTATATGGGGCGCGCCGGGCTTATCAACTCTGGTGGTGCTTCCGGCGGCGAGGCGGATCTCACCGAGGCGGTACGTACGGCGGTGATCAACAAACGTGCCGGCGGCATGGGGTTGATCCTCGGGCGTAAAGCGTTCAAGAAAACGATGGCCGACGGCGTGAAGCTGATTAACGCCGTACAGGATGTCTATCTCGACGAGAAGATCACCATCGCCTGATCGTCGTTGTTGCCCCTTTCCGCCAGGAAGGGGGCTTTCTCTCTCCTGCGCGTCTTTCCCCCACGGACTCCGATCACATTTCCGTAACCTTTTGTGAAAAGTATCACGCATCCTTGTGCGCATGCCCAAAAAATGGTCGCCGCTTAGCGCTATTTGTCCGAGGATGTGACCAGGTTTTGTGCATATATTTTGTTCTGAAACAGCTTTTCAAAACTCAAGGATACGGAATGAAAATTGAATCTGTAAACGTCACCGTCTTTCAGCACCCTACGCGACGGGTCTCTGACAGCGCCGGGCACTCCCATCCGGGGCCGGAGACGCAGGCGAAGATGGCGATGTTAACCATCACCGCAGACGACGGCAGCACCGGTTACTCATTCGCCCCGCCGGAAGTGGTGCGTCCGTTTGTGCTCACCGCATTCTTCCGCAAAGTGATGGTCGGCCAGGATCCCTTTAACCGCGAGCGTATCTGGCAGGATCTGGTGCACTGGCAGCGCGGCAGCGCGCATCAGCTGACCGAACGCGCGCTCTCGTTTGTTGAGCAGGCGCTGTGGGATTTGATTGGCCGCAAGCTCAACATGCCGGTCTATAAACTGCTCGGCGGCTACCGCGATAAAGTCCCGGCTTACGGCAGCACCATGTGCGGCGACGATCTCGAAGGCGGTCTCTCCACGCCGGAAGAGTACGCGACCTTTGCCGAAACGCTGGTGGCGCGCGGTTATAAGGCTATCAAGCTGCACACCTGGATGCCGCCGGTGAAGTTCGCACCGAACCCGAAAATGGATATCAAAGCCTGCGCCGCGGTGCGTGAAGCAGTCGGGCCCGATATCGATCTGATGATTGATGGCTACCACTGGTACAGCCGCACCGAAGCGTTGTGGATTGGCAAAGAGCTGGAGAAGCTCAACTTCGCCTGGTTTGAAGAGCCGATGGAGGAGGAGAGCATGTCCTCTTACGCCTGGCTGGCGGAGAACTTATCGATTCCGATCATCGGCCCGGAGAGTCTTGGCGGAAAACACCACAGCCGCGCTGACTGGGTTAAAGCGGGCGCCTGCGACATCCTGCGCGCCGGTGCAAACGGTGTAGGCGGTATTTCGCCGACGCTAAAAGTGGCGAACCTCGCCGAATCCTTCGGCATGGATTGTGAAGTGCACGGCAACGGTGCGGCAAGCCTTGCGGTCATTGGTGCGATCCGCAACTGCCGCTGGTATGAGCGCGGCCTGCTGCACCCGTTCCTCGACTACGACCAGCCCGCTGCTTATCTCAACAGCATCGTCGACCCGATGGATGACGAGGGCTTTGTGCATCTGCCGCAGCGCCCGGGACTCGGGGAAGATATCAACTTTGCCTTTATCGAAGCCAACACCGTCAGCCACGACTGAACAATAAAAAATACCCGGGAGCACTGACTTTCGGGACGCGTGGGCCGGTTTGTGTGCTTATCACCGCCGGCAAAACGTACCCTACAGGCGACAGATAGATGAAAAAAAACTCCCTCGCGGGCGCGTGCATACTCGCGCTCTCGTTGATGGTGGGCAGCGGCGCGGCAGCGGCAAAAACGCCGCCCGATCAGCTCATCATCGGCATGAACATGAACAACCTGCTGACTCTCGATCCGGCGGCGATGACCGGCAACGAAGTGGTCGGCATCGTGGTCAATCTCTACGACTCGCTGGTGGAGCTGGATCCTAACGAGCTGACTAACGTAAAACCGGCGCTGGCAAAAAGCTGGAGCGTCAGCCCGGATGGCAAAACCCTTACCTTTCATCTGCGCGACGACGTGAAATTTCACTCCGGCAACCCTTTAACCGCAGAGGATGTGGTCTGGTCGATGCGCAGGCTTTTACACCTCAACCTCGCGCAGGCCTCGGTGTGGAAATCCTACGGTTTTAGCAAAAAGAATATCGACCAGCAGATCAGCGCCCCGGATGCCTATACGGTAAAAATCACCCTGCCGAAAGCCAACGACCCGCAGCTGGTGCTCTACTCGCTCGGCGCGTTGGGTAACCTGGGCGTGCTCGACAGCAAAACCGTGCAGCAGCATGCGGTAAATAACGACTGGGGTAACCGCTGGCTGACCACTAATGAAGCGGGCTCCGGGCCGTTTATGCTGGAGACCTGGCAGGCGAAAGATGTGCTGCGCATGAAGCGTAACCCGCACTACTGGCGCGAAGAGCCAAAGCTGAGCCGCGTGGTGCTACGCCATTTTCAGGAGTCGCAAACCCTGCGCCTGATGCTGGCGAAAGGGGATCTCGATATTGCCAACAATATGGCGGTATCGGATATCAACGCGCTGCGAAAAGACCCGAATGTTACCGTCGAGGCGGTGCAGAAGGGCACGGTTTACTATGTGGCGATGAGCATGAAAGAGCCGCACTTCGCCAACCCGAAGGTGCGCGAAGCGGTGCGCTATCTGATTGATTATCAGGGCATCAACAATGCGCTGATGCCGGGTTACGGCGTGCTGCACCAGCGGCCGATTAAAGCGGGAATGCCCTCAACGCTGCCGGACCCCGGCTATCGGCTCGATATTCCGCGCGCCAAAAAGCTGCTGGCGGAAGCGGGCTACCCGCAGGGCTTTGATACCACGCTGCGGGTGCTGGCCGATCAGCCGTTTCTCAATATCGCCATTGCCGTGCAGTCGACGCTGATGCAGGCCGGCATCAACGCCAAAATTATTACCGGCACTGGTAACCAGATCTACGGCGCGATGCGTGAGCGCAAGTTCGACATGCTGGTCGGGCGCGGCGGCAGCGGCGTCGAGCCGCACCCGCACTTCAGCCTGCGCGCGCTGGTCTACAACCCCGATAACAGCGATGAAGCCCGGCTGACCAACTTCCAGGGCTGGCGCACCAGTTTCTACGACAAACAGCTTAACGAGATGATCGACCAGGCGCTGCTGGAGCGCGATCCGAACAAACAGAAGGCGGATTATCAGCAAATTCAGGTGCGTTATGACCAGCTGATCCCCGCGCTGATCCCGCTGTCACAAATGGTCGATTCGGTAGTGGTGCGCAATGAGGTGAAAAACTTCCAGTCGCATCCATCGGCAACCACCTTTCTGCGTGAAGTCTACAAACGCGACGGCGCTGAAGGAGAGAAACCATGAGTATGCTACTGCTTGCCCCCGGCTCGCGGGCCCGGCGGGTCTCGACGCGCCTGACCCAGGTGGCGATCACCCTGTTCGGATTGCTGCTGCTGACCTTCTTTATTGGCCGCGTGATGCCGGTCGATCCGGTGCTGGCGATTGTCGGTCCCGATGCCGATCACAGCACTTATCAGCAGGTTTACCACCAGCTCGGCTTCGATCAGTCCCTGATGACGCAGTTTGGCATCTACCTTAATAATCTGCTGCACGGCAATTTGGGCAATGCGCTGCTGACCGGCAAACCGGTGCTGGACGACATTCTGCGCGTCTTCCCGGCAACGCTGGAGCTGGCGACGTTCGCCATTATCGTCGGTGCTGGCCTGGGCATACCTCTTGGTGTGCTGGCGGCGGCACGGCGCAACAGCGTGGCAGATTATGTGGTGCGCATCATCAGCCTTGCCGGTTACTCAACGCCGATTTTCTGGGTCGGCATGATGGGGCTGCTGCTGTTTTACGCCTGGCTCGGTTGGGTTGGCGGCGCCGGGCGGCTCGATCTCGGGCTGGATGGCCTGGTGCCGCGTCGCACCGGCTTGATTACCGTCGATGCGCTGCTGGCGGGCAACGGCCAGGTGTTCTGGAACGCGCTCAATCACCTGGTGCTGCCCGCCTCGCTGCTCGGCTTTCACTCGCTCGCCTACATCAGCCGCATGACGCGCAGCTTTATGCTGGCGCAGCTCTCGCAGGAGTTCATCATCACCGCGCGGGTAAAAGGGCTGACCGAGCGGCAGGTGATCTGGAATCACGCCTTCCGCAATATTCTTGTTCAGCTGTTAACGGTGGTGGCGCTGGCCTACGGCTCGCTGCTGGAAGGGGCGGTGTTGATCGAAACGGTCTTCTCCTGGCCCGGTTTTGGCTCCTATCTCACCGGTAGCCTGCTGCTCGGCGATATGAATGCGGTGATGGGCTGCGTGCTGCTGGTAGGGGTGATCTTTGTGCTGCTGAACCTGCTCTCCGACATGCTCTATCAACTCTTTGATCCGAGGACGAAATCATGACGGTCTCATTTGATTCGCCTGTTTCAGCCGCCCGCCGCGAACGCAGCCAGCGCATCAAGCGTGGCTTTGGCCGCACGGCGGGGTTTATTGGCAAAATGGCGCGCAACCCCCTCACCGCTATTGGCGGCAGCATTATCCTGCTGCTGTTGATTGTGGCGATCTTTGCGCCGCTGATTGCCCCTTACCACCCGCTGGTGATGGATCTCAACAATGCCCTGAGCGCGCCGAGTGCCGCCCACTGGTTCGGCACCGATGAGTTCGGGCGCGATATCTTCAGCCGTCTGGTCTATGGCTCGCGCATTACGCTCTATATCGTGCTGCTGGTCTCCGTCACCGTCGGCCCGCTCGGCCTGCTGCTCGGTGTTACCGCCGGTTACTTTGGCGGCAAAGTGGATATGGTGCTGATGCGCGTCACCGATATCTTTATCTCCTTCCCGAGCCTGGTGCTGGCGCTGGCGTTTGTCGCCGCCCTCGGCCCCGGCCTTGAGCATGTGGTGATCGCCATTACGTTGACCGCCTGGCCGCCAATTGCGCGGCTGGCGCGGGCGGAAACCCTGTCGCTGCGCCAGGCCGATTTTATCTCAGCGGTGCGTTTGCAGGGCGCGTCGCCGGTGCGCGTGCTGTGGCGGCACATTGTGCCGCTCTGCCTGCCGTCGGTGATTATCCGTATCACCATGAATATGGCGGGCATCATTCTCACCGCCGCCGGGCTGGGTTTTCTCGGCCTCGGCGCGCAGCCGCCCGATCCGGAGTGGGGCGCGATGATCTCCAGCGGGCGCACCTACATGATGGAGTGCTGGTGGGTAGTGACCATTCCGGGGCTGGCGATTTTGATCAACAGCCTGGCGTTCAACTTCTTAGGAGACGGCTTACGTGACATCCTCGATCCCCGCAACGAATAACTCGCCGCTTCTCGATGTGCGCAACCTGCACGTCGATTTCGTCAACGCAGGCGCAGTCACCCACGCGGTGCGCGGCGTCTCTTTTACCCTCGGCCAGGAGAAGCTGGCGATTGTCGGCGAGTCCGGCTCCGGTAAATCCACCGTCGGGCGCGCGCTGCTGCGCCTGCATCCGGCGAAAGCTAAGATCTCCGCTGAGCGCATGCAGTTTGGCGATATCGATCTGCAACAGGTCACCGAGGCGCAGATGCGCCAGGTGCGCGGTAAACGTATCTCGATGATTATGCAGGACCCGAAATACTCCCTGAACCCGGTGGTGTGCGTCGGCGATCAGATTGCCGAAGCCTGGCTGACCCACCATCCGGGGCAGAAAAAAGCGGCGAAAGCCAAAGTGCTGGAGATGCTCGATGTGGTGCGTATTCGCCAGCCTGAGCGGGTCTATCACCTCTATCCTCACGAAATTTCCGGCGGGCAGGGGCAGCGCATCATGATCGCCATGATGCTGATCACCGACCCGGAACTGGTGATTGCCGATGAACCGACCTCCGCGCTCGATGTGTCGGTGCGTTTGCAGGTGCTGGGGCTGCTGGACGATCTGGTTAAATCGCGTGGGCTGGGGCTGATTTTTATCAGCCACGATATCAACCTGGTGCGTAGCTTCTGCGATCGCGTGCTGGTGATGTACGCCGGGCGCGTGGTGGAATCTATCGCCGCCAAAGATCTCGATAACGCGCAGCACCCCTATACGCAGGGGTTGATCCACGCCCTGCCAGAGATTCACAACCGTCGACCGGTGCTGCCGGTGTTGCAGCGTCAGGCCAGCTGGCTGGGCGAGTAAGGAGAGCCATATGATTACTGTAAACCACCTGAACCTGGCCTTTGGTGACGGGGAGAAGCGCAACCAGGTGCTGAGCGATGTGACGTTTGCCGTGCAGCCGGGGGAGATTTATGGCCTGGTGGGCGAGTCGGGATCGGGCAAAACCACGGTGCTGAAGTGCCTGGCCGGGCTCTTTACCCACTGGGAGGGCGAGCTGGCGATTAACGATCAGCGGCTGGAGAAGCGCCTCAGCCGGCCGCGCTGTCGGCTGGTGCAGATGGTGTTTCAGGACCCCTACGGTTCGCTGCATCCGCGCCATACCATCGGCGATATTCTCGAAGAGCCGCTGCAAATCCACGGCATTAACGATCGCGATCGGCGCATCAACACGCTGCTGGATAAAGTTGGCTTAAGCCGCGCCTTTCGCGAGCGCTATCCGCATCAGCTCTCCGGTGGACAGCGTCAGCGCGTGGCGATTGCCCGGGCGCTGATTCTCGAGCCGCGGGTGCTGCTGCTGGATGAGCCGACCTCGGCGCTGGATGTCTCGGTACAGGCGGAGATCCTCAACCTGCTGGCGGCGCTGCATCAGGAGTCGCAGTTAACCTATTTGATGGTGACGCACGATTTGGGGGTGATTGCCCATCTCTGCCAGAAGGTGGCGGTGATGCAGCATGGGAAAATCCTTGAAACCTTAACGGTGGATGCGCTGGTCAGCGGCGCGGCGCAAACGGATTATACGCGGATGCTGGTGAATGCCAGCCAGCAATATAGCCGCGAGATGGCGCGCGAGGTCGCGGCGTATTGATCACCGGTATATAGCCGCTGAAACGGCGTAGGCCTGATAAGCGTAGCGCCATCAGGCATTATCTTCCCGCCCCCATTGCCGGATGGCGGCTTCGCCTTATCCGGCCTACCAAAACGCAGTTCCAGCGACACCGTTTTTGCTTTTACCTGCGGTATTACAGCGGCGGTGTTGACCCCCGCTGAAATCGGCGAACCGAAGCGTGAATGACAAGGTCTGGACGCCATGGATGGCGGACAGAGGCGAACCGAGACAGGATGTCGAGTCGAGCCGGCCGCAGTCAGGCACGCGGGAGGTGAGCGCAGTGCGCAGCACCGATTTCCTCGCGGGGCCGCGGGGATTGACAAGGGGAGCGCGGCCGCTTCCCTTGTCCCGTTCACCGCATAAGAGATGAATGAAACTCCCGAACGCATGGTGAACGGAACCATTCCACCAAAGTTACATGCCAGCCCCATTGCCGGATGGCGCGTTACACGCTTATCCGGCCTACGAGATGCTATCGCAGCAACGGGCAATCCGGCGGCAGGCGGCACTGCAACGCATTGGGCAGCACCTCCATACGGAAATGCTCACCGCGCAGCGGTTCGCCGTCGAGGTTAAAGGTCATTTCATGGGGCGCGCTGATCTCAAACCACGCCGAGTGACCGTCGATAATATGCGGATTATCCTCCTCCTGCTGCGTCAGCGTAGTGAAGAGGGCAGGGATAATCTCTTCGCCGGTAAAAATCCGCAGCTGCAACTGACCATCATTAATCAGCGCCTCCGGGCAGAGCTGCTGACCGCCGCCAGCCTGGCGACCATTGCCAATACCAATCACCAGCGCGTCACCCTCCCAGTGGAAATCCTCGCCGCGAATCACGCAATGGTCAGACTTCAGCATATCCATACGCATCAGGCCGTGGATCAGATAGGAGACGCCGCCGAGTGCGGCTTTCAGTTTTTCTGGCGTTTCGCTGGTAATGCGCGTTCCAAAACCGCCCGTCGCCATATTGATAAAGCAGGTCTCGTTGTTCACTTTCGCAATATCAATCGGCACCGCTTTACCGACAATCGCCAGCTGCAAGGCTTTATCCAGCGCTTCCGGGATGGCGGTACTGGTGGCAAAATCATTGGCGGTGCCAAGGGGCAGAATACCCAGCACCGGTTTATGCTCTCCCGGGCAATTCACCAGCGCGGTAGCCACTTCATTGATGGTGCCATCACCGCCGCCAGCAATCACCGTCGCGACGCCAAGCTGCTGCGCTTCTGCAACATAACGTGCGGCATCGCCTTTTTCCCAGGTGACGCGCACCTGAATATCCATACCTTCATCGCGCAGCAAATTTATCGCTTCGCGCAGCGGCTCGTCACCGGCGCTTTTGCCGTTAAGGATCAATAAGCTTGTGGGAAATGTACTCATTCTCTTCGTCCTGACAAAAAATCCATGACGAAAGTGTATCTCAGGAAAAGCGAAGGCGTGGAAAAAGCAGATAAAGGGAGAAAAAAATAAGCCTGCGTAAGGGAGATTACGCA
>OHBH01000183.1_pt1 | contig 11890 bp, 10 predicted proteins | sample 1577321 | NCBI WGS metagenome assembly OHBH01 (sample SAMEA3879546, study PRJEB24766) | human gut metagenome | biome: human-associated habitat; feature: feces | place: USA | collected 1985/1987
TTCATTTATTTAATCTCTGACCTTTATTATTTCCTTCCTCCTACTAACTTTGAGCATTGTTTGTTTTTCTTTTTCTTGTCTTTTTTGTCGGCCACGGGAGTGGCGTCCTTGGGTTCGGGCTTGGGCTTGACCTCATGCTTGGGCTCAGGCTTGCGCTCGACCTTGGGTTCGGGCTTGGCCTCCACCGGACGGGCTTTGTCCGCCGTGGGGTCGGCCTTGACCTCCGGCCGTTCGGGCGCGGCCGCGTCGGCCTTCTTGGCCGGGGGCGAGACGTCCTTGGGGCCGTCCGTGGGCTTGCCCATCTTGCCCAGGATGCTCGAGGGCGTGCGGTTGCCGCCCGGAGCGCCGTCCACCAGGCTGATCATTACCGGCGGCGTCTCCAGGTTCACCGGAGGCGAGCTGGGCCAGAACATGATCAGCAGGAAGACCGCCAGATGCAGGCAGAGGGAAAGAAGATACGAGGCCCAGTTCATCGCTGACTACTTCCCGCCTTTGGCGGCTGCCGCGGCGGCAGCGGGCGACAGGCTCTCGGAGGAATCGGCCACCACGCCGAGCTTTTCGATGCCCACGGCCTTGATGCGGCCCATGACATCCACCACCACGCCGTAGGGGACTTCCTTGTCGGCACGCAGGAAAAGGGTCTTGTTCTTTTCCTTGACCAGGGTCTGGAGGTAACCTTCCAGATCGTCCATGGTCTGGACCTCGTATTCGTCCAGGAAGATCTTGCCGTCGTGGCGGACGGTCAGCATCATGTTGTCGTTTTCGGTCGGCAGCACTTCCACCTGTTTGGTCTGGGGCAGGTCCACTTCCAGCCCCTGGCTCATCATGGGAGTGGCCACCATGAAGATGATCAGCAGCACCAGCATGACGTCCACGAAGGGCGTCACGTTGATCTCGGAGACAAAGCGGTTGTTGCCGCCCACGCTGGCGCCCATCTTACATCTCCGTGGCGCCCGTGCGCTGCACGGGGCGGTGGGCATTGAGTTCGCGCTGCACGCGGTTGAGGAACACGCCGGCAAAGTTCACCAGCAGGGTGTCCACCTGCGAGAGCTTGCCCATGAAGATGTTGAAACCGATGGTGGCGGGCACGGCCACGCCCAGACCGATGGCCGTGGCCACCAGGGCTTCGGAGATGCCGGGGGCCACCGTGGCCAGGGAGGCGGACTTGAGCATGCCGATGGAGTGGAAGGAGTGCATGATGCCCCACACCGTACCGAACAGGCCGATGAAGGGGGCCGTGTTGGCGGCGGTGGCCAGCAGGGAGAGGGAGCGCTCCAGACGGGCCATCTCGCTGGCCACGCCCTGGCGCAGGGAGCGGCGCACGTTGTCCACCACGATCTCGCTGCTGTTGCCGGCTTCCTTGGAGCGGTTGAACTCCATCACGCCCTGATGGGCCACGAAATAGAGCGGGGACGCACGGTCGGAGCCCAGGGAGAGCACGGCCTCACGCAGGCTGGGGGCCTTCTCGAACAGGTCGGTGCCCTGCAGGGCCTTGCGGTAGGCGGCGTTGAGGGCCAGGGTTTTCTGGATCATCATGCCCCAGCTGCCCACGGACATGAGCACCAGGATGCACAGCACGATCTTGGCCACGAGACTGGCCTGGCTGATCATCGAAAAGAAACTGAACTCCATGTATCACTCCTGGAGATGGAAAATGGTGTGCCTGGTTGGATCCTGTGCCCTGCCGGACACAGCACGTATGCAGCGGAAAAAAGAAAACGCCAAAGAGCCCCTGCCATCCGGGGGCCCGGAAGACAACGGCTGTACGCGGCGTTGAACCGCCCGGAGAATGCAACGTTCGCCGTCTTTTTTCAAGCGTTTTTTCTGTGTCGACGGGGAGGACGGCGGCAGGGAGCGCTGTCTCCCGCCCTAGTCCGCATCGCACATCTTGCGCCAGAGGGTATTGAGGCTGATCCCCAGGGAGCGGGCAGTGCTTTTTTTGCTGTACTGCTGGCGGACCAGTTCCTGGCGGATGATCTTCTTTTCCATGAGGCGCAGGCGCTGGCGCAGGCTGCCGCTTGCGGGCAGGTCCTGTTCCTCCCGGTTCTCGGGTACCCTGCGGGGCGAGGCCAGGATGCCCTGCGTCTGGCGCATGTCGAGCAGCAGCTCCTGCAGCAGGGGCATCTGGAAGGCATCGCTGGTGGACATCAGGCAGTAGCGGCGCAGCAATGCGTCCAGCTCGCGCACGTTGCCGGGCCAGGGATAGCTGCAAAGAAGCTCGATGGCTTCGGGGGGCATCTTTTTGTGGATCATCCCCATGCGGCGCATGATATGCCGGACCAGCAAGGTCATGTCCTGGAGGCGTTCACGCAGGGGGGGCATCTCCAGGCGCAGCAGCGTCAGGCGGTAGTAAAGATCCGCCCGGAAGCGCCCTTCCCTGACCTCCTGCACGAGATCTTTCCAGGAAGAGCAGACCACGCGGGCATTGACGGTCACGGGCCTGTCTCCGCCAAGGCGGAAGATCTCGCCGCTTTCCAGAACGCGCAGGAGCCTGACTTGCACGGCGGCGCTGATGTCCGCGATCTCGTCCAGGAAGATGGTGCCGTCCTGCGCCAGTTCGAACAGGCCCTGCTTGCCGCCGCGGCGGGCGCCGGTGAACGCCCCTTCGGCATAGCCGAACAGTTCGCTCTCCAGCAGGCTTTCCGGCAGGGCGCCGCAGTTGACGGCCACGAAGGGCGCGTGGCGCCTGGGGCTGGCATTGTGGATGGCATGCGCCAGCAGTTCCTTGCCCGTCCCGCTTTCCCCGTGGATGTATATCCCCGCGTCGGACTCGGCGAAACGCTGGGCGTGTACCCGCAGGGTCCTCATGGAAGGGCTTTCGCCAAGAAGGTCGTTCAGCGTGAACTTGGCCCGCAGGCCTGCCTGGCGGGAATGCTTGAGCCGCCGTTGCAGATCCGTCAGGACAACATCGGGTGTCAGGACGCTCAGGGCTCCTTTCTGGATGCCATCGACCACGACGGCGCTGCTGGTGAAGACAAGGTCCTGGCCGTTCTCGCCTTTCAGGGTCCCTTCTGTGGGCCGTCCCGTTTCCAGGCTTTCGGCAAGGCCAAGGTGCTGCAGTGCCCAGCCGTCCCGGAGCCGATCCTGTCCCAGGGCCTGTCTGGCCACGGGATTGCTGAGGGCCAGCTTGCCCGCAGGGTCGACCCCGATGACTCCTTCATGGAGGGCATCGACCACGTCCTGGAGCCAGGCCGCGTGTTCGCGGTCACGGCGGCGGGCCTGGGCGATGTTGGACGCTTCCTCGAAGGCCCGTTCCAGGGCCTCGTTGCCCGGACAGACCACGATGCCCGGGCAGTGGTGGGCCTGCGCGATGGAGACGCAGACGCCGCCCCCCACGACGCAGCCGGCGCCCTGGGCGATGGCCTGGGTGATGCCCAGGGTCAGTTCCCGGGAGTTGGTGAAACGGATAGGCTGCAGGCGGATGTGCAGCAGGCGGGAGAACAGTTCCGACCAGGGGGGGGTGGCGTTATAGCATGTCACGGCCACATTGTCCGTATATTCGCGGGCTTCCATCAGGGCCTGCAAGATGGACATATGGCTCCGGGAGATGGTGACGACGGGTTCGTTCAGATGACGGCGCAGGAGCTTCCCGGTTCCGCCGCCGCCCAGGATCACATCCACACCCTGGTCGAACAATTGTTTGGCCACGGGCAGCGCCTCTTCCATGGTAGCCAGACGGACTTCTTCCAGCGGCCACCCATGCTCCTGGGCATAGGTCTGGACCTTTTCTGCCACCACAGCGGAGTTCGAAACGAAGGCGAAGGAAAAGGAAGTAGACAACATAATGTCTCCTGCTCCGATGGGATATGGTGCGGGCCGTCGGAATGACACCGGGCATACGGCTTCAAGAGGCAGGGGGCCCGCAAAGACAGGCGACGGACGACATCTTTCAGTATCGTCTATGCATTAGCTAGTTTTCTCATCTTTATCCATAAAATTGTCTTGGGATGTCGCGGCTGTCAATGCAGGTCCGGGACTGTCGCTCGGTACGACAGCCCCGGAGCGGCGGGGGGGGAGGTGTGGTGTGCCCCGCCGCGGGATCGGAAGGGCGGCACGGCCGCCTTGCCGAATATCTGCCGCCATGCCGGGCCCGGAAGCGAGGGAACAGGCCGGACATGGCGGGAAACATGGTCGCTACACCGGCGGCATGATGTAGAAGTCCAGACCGAGGACCACGACGGTGAACCAGAAGTAGAGGATCGTCAGCAGCACGGAGATGAGCGCCGCGATCATGCCCCAGACGAACATGGTGCGGAGGTTGGCGCCATAACCGGCCACGATGCCCTGGGCACCGGTGGCGGAAGCCACTGCGTACGACCAGCTGATGGCCGAGCCCGTCACCCAGACCCAGGGCACGGCCCCAAAGGCCAGCCCGCGCCAGTTGGCCATGGATTCGATGGCCAGGGGCACCATGACACCGGCGGCCGCGGTATCGCTGGTCACCTGGGACAGGGCGTTGGAGGCCACGCTCCAGGCCACGATGGACAGGGTGTCATTGATGCCGACCAGGGGCGTGATCCAGCTCCCGAACACCGTACCGGCGCCCGTGGTGGCCAAGATCTTGCTCAGGGCCACAGAGGCGGGCCACATGAAGAGGATGGTGATGGGGAAATGCTCGCGCAGGGCCTTGACGGACAGGATGGTCTCATCCTTGGCGTTGCGGGCGGGCCAGAACAGCATGAGCAGCGGGATGATGCAGAACAACTGGGTCGGCTTGAGCCAGGACCACTGGGGCCCCTTGGTGTACGGGGCGTACAGGGGCTGGAGGACGGCCAGGAGGATGGCCAGCGCGAAACCGTAGAGAGAAACCTTTTCCTCATAGGTCATGGGGCCGAGCTTTTCCAGTTCCTGCCGGTAAAATTCCTTGCTGCCGCTGAAGCGCTCCATGTCCGTATGCATGAAGTACATCATGAGGCCCACACCGGCGATGACAAGCAGGGAAATGGGCACCATGCGCAGGGTCCAGTCGATGAAGTAGATATCGTGCCCCAGGTACTTGTTGAGCAGACCATAGGTCACCACGGACTGACCGCCGCCCAGCGGGGTGGCCATGCCGCCCACACTGGCGCCCCAGGCCACGGCGATGAGGATGTTGGACGCCGCCTTGGACTGCCAGCGCTGCTCGTTGGTGTTGAAACCGGCGTACATCAGGGATGCCACGGCCACAGGGGCGAACATGGCGGCCACGGTGGTGTTGCCCACCACGAAGGAAGTGACCCCGCACAGGAGGAACCAGCCCGCGGTCTGGGCGCGCACGCTGCCGTTGACGCGCATGAGGAAGTTCAGGGCCAGGCGGCGGGCAAAGCCCCAGCGCACCCAGGCGCAGGTGATGGCCGTGGCGCCGAAGATGAGGACGGCCTCACGATGCACATACGCCTCCAGCACTTTGCCCAGCGGCATGTAGCTGTAGACGCAGGCCACGAAGATGGGCACGAGGCAGGTCAGCTTGATGTCCACGACGCAGGTGATCCACCACCAGACCATCCAGAACAGGATGCCGAAACCGAAGCGGGACTCGATGGGGCCGAAAATGGGCAGGGCCAGGGCAAGCAGCAGCAGGGCAGGCCCTCCCAGGAGATGCAACAGACGGGAAGAAGACGACGATTCAGACATGACGGGCTCCAGTCCTTATTCCGGGCGGGCCGTGTGGCCCGCCCCTCGATATCATGCCGCCCGCAGGGATCCGGGCAGACTACAGATGGCCGGGCGTCCTAAAGGACGACATCACCAACATAGCGGCGCTTGATGGAGAAGTGCTTCTTCCACTTGTCGGACGCGCGCAGGCCAATGATGTATTCCTCGTCGGGATCGCCGGCAGGGAAAACCTTGGGGGCCGTGGCGGGATCCCACAGGCCCTGCTTGCGACGTTCTTCACGCTGGTCCACCAGCCAGTCATTATAGCTCTCGAAGACGATGTGGCCTTCAAAACCATCCAGGGTGGCGGCGCGGATGCGGCCGTCGAATTCCAGATATTTTTCGACCATGCGCTGGCTGGGCATCTCGGGTTCCACCGTGTTGGTATAGCCGGCTTCTTCCAGCTCCTTGCCGGCCACGGCCGCAAAGATGCGCTGGTCACGCAGGGAGAGCAGATCCTTATGGATACCGATATACTTGTCGCTGATGGGCTTGCCCAGAGGCGCATGGTCGCGGGAAGCGCCGCGAGCCTTGCACATATCGGTCTTGTAGAAATCGAACATGCCTTCTTCGAAGTCCTCGCCCAGGAACTCGCACACGCCGCGCATGACTTTTTCCGGTTCACGCACCAGCTCTTCGTAGCGCACATCCAGCCACAGACCTTTTTCACGCAGAGGTTCGCGCCATTCCTTGACGGCGTTCCAGCAGCGCTTCCAGGACTGGGCCGCGCAATAGATGTTGGTGGGGCCAAAGGAGGATTCCATGTAGTCTACGCTGGCGTCACGGCCGTCCCGGGTGATGTAGATGAACTGGGCATTGGGGAAATCGTGGTGCATGGGGCCCACGAAGTAGAGGTTGTGCGGCGTTTTTTCGCCCCAGCGGGGCTTGTTCACATATTGGGCAAAACGCATGTGCATACCTGCGTACAGACCGGCAAAGCTGCGTTCGGGGGCCAGCTCGATGACTTCATCGACGATGGTACGGGGGTTGACCTTCATCCCCCAGAAAGGAGTCTTGAGGCCAAAGACCATCTCCTGGGCCAGAGTGCGGAAGTTGGCTTCGACGGACAGGTCGCCGTAGGTGTGCAGATAGGGGTAGAAGCGGGGATAGTACCAGACCACTTCCGGAACGGCGATGCGGGAATGGCAACCCAGCAGGGCCATGACCAGGGTCGTGCCGGAGCGTTCGGCACCAATCATGAAGATGGGACGTTCTTGGAGGTTGAGAGGCATGGTTTTTCTCCTTGTTGGGGATTTTTTGACGTTGGGGGTCTTTTCGATCAGGCCTGCAGCAGGGCGCGGACGAAGATGAATGCGCCCACGACGATGCAGACGACAGAAACCATTTTTTTCAGGACGCCGGACGAGACGCTGTGGGCCAGCTTCGCGCCGGCCACGACACCGGCGAGCTCGGCCACCGTGACCAGAAGCGCCCTCGCCCTCGGGCGGCTTATTCTGCCTGTTTTCCATTGGCAGCGTCCTCCGGCTTGGTAGTCAGCAGGTCGTAAATCTCGCCACGGGGGAAGCGGTCAACAAACGGGATGGTGACGCTGCCATAGAACAGCAGGCCCTCGCCGGAGTTGGACTGCGTGATATACGATAGCTGGTGCTCTGAAATACCGATCTGCTTGGCAAGAATGGCGCGGTCACTCTGCGCCTGCGACAGCAGGATCATAAAATCCGTGTTGTCCAGAATGTTCTCGATCTCCCGGCTGGCCAGCAGGTCTTTCACATTCTGCGTCAGGGCCGAGGGGACGCAGCCCTGTTTGCGGAGCATCTTCCAGACGGTCACGAAGTAGCTGGCGGTCAGCGGGTCACGGAGCAGGATATGGAACTCGTCAAAATAGCACCATGTCGCCACGCCGTTTTTGAAGTTGGTTCCCACCGCAGAAGTGACAAAATCGTTGGTGATGTGCATGGCGATCTTGCGGAGGTTTTCGCCCATGCCTTTCAGCACAAAGCACACCACGCGGGAATTGAGGTTGACGTTGGTAGGATGGTTAAAGAGGTTGAGGGAGCCTGTGCAGTATAGCTCCAGCGCTGTGGCGATCCGCTTGGCCTCCGGCTCCGGCTGGCGCAGCAGCTCCTCATACAAATCTTGCAGCAGCGGCGTTTTGGCCGTTTCCAGCCCCAGTGCCATTTCCCGGTACACCTGACGCACACAGCGGTCAATGACGGTTTTCTCGATGGGCTGCAAACCGTCCCGGCCTCCCACCACCAGCTCACACAGCGACAGCAGAAAATCCGCTTTCAGGGACAGGGGGCTGTCCCTGCCGCCCATGTCCATCTGAACATCCATCGGGGAAATGTGGTTGGGGCTGTCCGGCGCGATCTCGATGACCTGACCGCCCAGCCGCTCCACCAGCGGGGCATATTCGCCCATCGGGTCAACCACGATGATGCGATCCTGCGGAATGGCAAGAAAGACGTTCAGCAATTCGCGCTTGGCGGCAAAGCTCTTGCCGCTGCCCGTGGAGCCGAGGTAAAGGCCGTTGGCGGATTTCAGCTTTTTGCGGTCAGCCATGATGACGTTATGGGACAGGGCGTTCATGCCGTAGTAGAGGGACGGGCCATCCATACGAAGCTCCCTCGTCATAAAGGGGACGAAGATGGCCGTGGAGCTGGTGGTCATGCCGCGCTGAATTTCAATGCCGTTGTAGCCGAGAGCCAGCGAGGACATATAGCCCTGCTCCTGCTGCCAGTCCAGCCGCTTGACGGCGCAGTTATATTTCTGTGCGATGCCGTTCACGGTGAAAATGTCGTTTTCCAGCCGCTCCCGCGTGGGGGCGGTGTTGACGATCAGGAACGTCAAGAGGAACATTCTCTCGTTGCGGCTTTGCAGGTCGGCCAGCAGCTCGGCGGCGTCCTTGGAAAAGGTGACGAGATCGGGCGGGAGAATGTCAGGATCATATCCGGCGCGGGTAGCTTTGCGCTGCTCTTCCACTTTCATCTTGTCAATGTCGGAGATTTTACCCTTGACCGTTTTAATGGCCTTGACCTGATCCACCGTCTGAATGTGCATGGTGACAGTCAGCTCGGCGTCAAGCTCCAAAATCTCCAACAGCAGCTTGTCCGACAGCTCCGACGCCATAATCTGCAAATAGGACGCCGCGCCCCATGTCTGGCCCACGCGGAACGAGCGGCTCTGCCGGAAGTCAAAGCTGTCCGGCACGATAAAGTCTTTCGTTCCCATGCCCGTATGGGCGATGTCCGCCCACTTGAAGCGGAACGGCTCCCGGCTGCCGGGGTGAAGCTGGCCGTGCAGCAGGGCCAGACGCTCCCGCCCGTCAAGGGGCTGGCTCTGTACCCCCAGGCGCCTAAAATTGCCGATTACGTCCGCCTCTACACGTTCCAGACGGGGCCGGGCGGCGGCCACATTTTCAGCGGGGATGCCAAAGGTGACGTACTTGGCCCGTTCGATACCGTTGTTGCTTTTGGCGATCTGGTTTTTCAGCATCCCCGTGTATTCCGTGCGGACGCTGTTGAAGCGGTCATCCGCCTCGGAGATATTCACCTTGTAGCGGCTCCCGGAGCGGCTGCGGCGGTTGACAAAGGAAAGCTGGAACGGCAGCGAACTGTCAAAATAATTCAGCCACGAACTCCAGCCGCCGAAAATGGCCGTCTGATCCTCGGCGGACGCAACGGAATAGTTGATGTCCTCATATTCCAGCGTTTTTGTGTAGACACCGCCGGGGAGCTGACAAATGCCGTCTGGCAGCATCCGCACATAGGGAATGGTCTGCTGGGCCGATATGGTCGCCGGACGATTACCGGCCCGCGTCAGGCTTTTTGACTTCTTGGGGCTTTTGCTCAAGTGTGACCTCCTTTCCCGCAAACGGGGCGTAGATATTCTGCGTCTGATAGGGCCTCACACCGGGCCGCAGGAACTTGGCCCGGATGATATTCCGGGCCACCTTTTCAAAGGGCAGGCCATCACGCTCATACATCGCCATGAAAAAAGCCGGGAGCATGAGCGCGATCATCAGGAACATCGCCCCGGTGCCGCCCAGCGCGTGACGGGTCAGCAGATACACGGGGATACCCACGGCAGCCGCGCCGCCGAAGCAGATAAGCTGGCGGCGGGTGAGGTTAAAGGCAATTTTAGTCTTGATCTTGGAAAGATCGTTGGGAACATTCACATAGGGCAAGAAACATCCTCCTTTCCGCTATCTTCTGGCCACCGTGACCAGAGGCCCGCTGTCGGCTCCACCTCGTTGCCCCACACGTCCCAGCCGGGAGTGGTCTGCCGTGCGAACAGCTCCACGCGGGGTCTGTCGCCCATGAGGGCAACAATTTTATCCCGCGTTTCATCCGGCTTTTTGCTGTGGGCCTCGATGGGCGAAATGATAAATTGGTGAATGTCGGCGGCCTGCCGCTTGGGGTGGCCCTTGGTCGCCAGCAGGCAGACCTCGGCGTTGGCCCGCGTCCAGAAGCCCAGCCCATAAAACCAGCTATCCGCCTTTTTGTTCTTTTTGAGCCAGACGAACGCAACGGATTTATAGGTGAAGCCCCACGCACGGATAAGCCGCAGAGCCTCCGGGAGCTGGGGAAAGGTCGCCCACATGAAAAGGGCGCTGTCCTTGGCCGCAAGCTCGGCCACAGGCAGCGCACACAATTCATCAATGCTCATGGTGGGGTAATGGTTTTCTGCCGCCCCCTGCACTTTCTTTGCGGAGTAGCGCCACGGGGGATCGGCGTAAATAATTTCGTAGGTTCCTGTCATCATTCTCCTTTCCTGCCAGATGCCACAGCCTCCCGCGCCCGCCGGATGCGCTCCGTGGCGGGGCCGTAAAAGGCCGGGGCGGTTTCAAAGCAGACGAAGCGGCGGCCTGTGTTCAGCGCGGCCACGGCAGTTGTGCCGGAGCCAGCGCAGATGTCCGCCACCACCTCGCCGGGGCGTGTGTAGGTGCGGATCAGGTACTCGCACAGGGCCACGGGCTTCTGCGTGGGATGTACGGTGGTTGTCACCGTGGGGAACGCCAGCACATTCCCCGGAAAGCGCCGCCCATCGGACTCGCCGCTGGTGCGTTCAAACTTCCCGTAGTTGGGGCTGCTCCCGCTGCAACGGTGGATTTTCTTGTACGGCTTGCCCTGTTCAAACTGCGGAAAGTAGGCCGGGGACTTCTGGTAGAACACCAGAATGTTCTCCGTCTTTTTCAGCGGAGCGCGGCGGGCGTTGAGAAAACCCGTGCAGCGGCTTTTGTACCATACCCACTCATAACGGAGCATGGCGAGGTTGGACGCGCCCAGCACCTTGTCATAGGGGCATTGTGCGAAAAACAGCACCGCGCCCTCCGGCTTGACGGCCCATTTCACCGCCTCCCACAGCTCCGGGAGCGGCAGCGGCACATCCCAAAAGTTCCGGGTCGTGCCGTAGGGCGGATCAGTCAGAAGCATATCCACGCTATGCTTTGGCAGGGAGCGCAAGCCCTCAATGCCGTCGGAGAGGTGCAACCCCTCCGGGATCGGCCTCTGGCCACCGTGACCAGAAGCGGCGGTATCAGCGATAAGATCACCTTTCCTTTCTCAATGGGCGCTGAAGATGCTTTTGGAGATCGTCCCGGTTTTCATCAGCATGAAGCACAGAAGCACCGTATAGCCGATACAGCCCCAAATCGCGCCGATAGGATCTCCGCTTGTGGCGATCCCCTGAATGAGCACCGCATAGATCGCCACGCAGACGAGGATCAGCATACCCTGAAAGCCCACGGCAAACAGGGAGCGCAGATAATTCTGGCCCATCGCGCCAAGCTCCCGGTTGGAGAGCGTCGCCACGGGGATGGGGGCTAAACTGGTCAGCAGATATATCTCGATCATGCGGCCATATACGATCACGAAAATAAAAATGTTCAGTGCCAGCATGGTAAACTTAATGAGGAACGATTGCAGGAACAGGCCCAGCAGAGGGCCAAGCTCCATCATTTCAAGGGTCATTTCCAGATCGGCCAGCATATCCGGCGTGATGTTGGTTGCGCCTGTGACGATGCCCGCCGCGCTTGCGATCACGCTTTGGGACACGTCAAAGACCGCCATGACGATATTGAACGTGTTGGACAGGATCAGGATGGCACAAGTAGTTTTGAATACCCATTTGTAGATATTCGCCACGTCGAACTCGTGCATATTGTTCTTTTCCAGTATCATCTGGATCAGCTCATAGGTGGCAACGAAGGTCAGGATCAATCCGGCAATCGGCAATATCACCGTTTCGGAAAGCTGCCGTATCAGGGAGAACACCCCGGCGTTCCATGCCGCCG
>OHBH01000189.1_pt1 | contig 11828 bp, 9 predicted proteins | sample 1577321 | NCBI WGS metagenome assembly OHBH01 (sample SAMEA3879546, study PRJEB24766) | human gut metagenome | biome: human-associated habitat; feature: feces | place: USA | collected 1985/1987
AATTGCACCACACCACAACACACTTACGTCACTACCGGGAAAAGAGAAATCATGGTCATACCGGTGAACATAAGTCTGCGCGTGGCCTGTGAATCGCACATTGAACATGTCAACGTGCGAATAATGAAAAAAAGTTTACGGAAATGACAGATAAATCTGTTGTGCTTCTGGATGTCGGCGGGACTTTCGTCAAGGGCGGGCTCGCTGACTCGACGGGAGAGTTGGCCGACGGGCTCACCTGGCAGGTACCGATCCGTTCAGACGGAAGCCGCAAGGAAATACTTGAGTCCCTGGAGAAATCTCTTCGTGAAGGAATCATGAAATCAAAGGAACCGGGAATGAGCGCGGTCGGACTGGCGGCGACATTTCCCGGCCCCTTTGACTACAATGCCGGGGTTCCGCTGATGACACACAAATTCGCGGACATCTACGGGATGGATATGAAAGAATGGTTCAAAGGAATCGCCGGAAAGGATTTCAAGGTCAGTTTCGTGCACGACGTGAACGCCCAGCTTTCAGGCGAGATGTTCCATGGAGCCGGCACCGGCTACAAGAATGTCTGCGTCATCACCTTAGGCACAGGACTGGGATTCGCGTTCAGCATCGACGGCAAGATCCAGTACTCTTCCACGGCGTCTCCGGCCAGAAGCATCTACAAGATGCCCTACATGGATGGGGTCCTTGAGGATTATGTCTCCAAACGTGGATTTCTCAAAGCTTACCGTGAATTGAGCGGCAAGGAAGAGCCCTGGCTGACAGTCAAGGAGATAGGCGTCCGCGCCGGAGCCGGGGAACCAGCCGCACTGGCAACATTCTCACATGTCGCGACCCTCCTCGCTCAGGCCGTAAGCCCGATCCTTTCCGAGATCGGCACGGAGTGTCTTCTTCTTGGAGGTCAGATCTCCCGCTCATACATATTCATGGAAAAGGCTATGAAAGAGGGACTTGCGGGCGTGGCTTCAATAAATCGCATCTCCCCCGTCGCCCACATCGAGGAGGCCGCCCTCTACGGAGCTTTCGCCACCTTCGCCCGCCAATACCCGGACATTCAGTAGGTTACAGCAACCATACCTGCCGTAATTTCAAGAATATTAAGGACGCGCCTCAAATTCGACGACGGAGTCTGCGACATCTATCATAGACACGAGACGTCCGTAGGACCGGACACCTGGTCCGAGAAGAATGACAACGTGTCCAACATACTTGACTTCGGAAACAATATAAACGCGGAGACAAGGCTGGCCCGGTGGCTTAACGTGAACGCCGGCCTGCGCTGCCAAGTGTATGCGGTGACCGACAAGGTTTACAATTTCCTGGAGCAAAGGGCCGCGGTGAGCTTCGGTTGCTACAATGTTTACGGAAGAAAAATCCGATGTACGCCGAAATCGAGGAGTCATCCTACGACGGCTACGGACTCAGGCTGACCTCCGTCTTCACCGCATTCCCTACGATAAGGTACACATTATTCTTCTGACAAAAACACAAGAATATTAGGTTGACACTGTGCTTTTCTGCCAGAAATCAACTCCACCGCCCCATGAATCCCTCCGATAACGCAAATTTCCAATCAGGAAGTCTAAAAAATATCATTTTATCAGAATACGTTTCTATTCAAAAGTATTTCATGCTCCAAAGTAATCGTTCAGTAATGAATAAGTAGGGGTTCGGTGATAATCATTAAAGTTCACAGGCCATGCAATTTCCGTATAAAACGTTTATAATCAAGTACTACTAGAATAAAGAATTTGGATTTTTGAAAATCATTTGCTTTCTTGCAAGCCCCGACGAGAAATCGTATATAAAACAACTAAGACAAATGAGACAGATTTTCAAATGCATCGCGGCAACCGCTATCGCCGCTTGCTTCGCATCCTGCGAAAAGTCCTACGAGGAACTGGATCCTCAATTTCCTGCCATCAGCGACGGCAAGTCCGTCGCCATCAGTTCAGGCGAGACGGTAACCATCGATTTCACGCTGAATGATGTACGCGGCAATGACATCACGGTCAAAATAGATGACAATGCCGTAGAGGACTAGAAGGTCAGCTATACCCTCAACTCCGGGAATGACGATGGGACAATCAGCATAGCGGCCCCGGCCATGATTCTTGACGGAACCCCGTTCAACGTCAATGTCACTTTCAGCGACGAGCTCAACAACAGGACAGCCTCGAAAACAGTGAACGTGACTCCGACGGTTCTTGAAGGCTACGTAAAGCTCTCCGAGGCAGCCAACTCTTTCATCGTGGCTCCTGGAGCATACGTCCAGTTCCCTACCTTCAAGGGCAACAGCGGACTGAAATCAGGAGCAGTGTCACTTGCCCTCGCCTGGCAGGATGCTGTCGGCCTCTTCGCCGAGGTCGCGCAGGTAAATGAATCCGACGCCATCGTCCACTTCGCCTCGGGCAAGGAAGGCAACGCCGTCATCAACGGCCTCGACGCTTCCGGCAATGTCGTGTGGAGCTGGCTCTTCTGGGTAACGGCTGACGCTCCGAAGGATGTCAAAGTCGGGGACTTCACATTCCAGGACCGCAACATCGGCGCGCTGAACCTCGATGAGAAGAGCGAACTCTCCGTAGGTCTCGTTTACCAGTACGGCCGCAAGGATCCGTTCCCGGGAATCAAGTTCGGTGAATATGCTACAAGGCCGGTCTATGACGCTTCCGGTGCGGAGGTGGAGATCACAATTGTGCACAACACCGAGGCAAACAACCTGGAGAACGCCATCAAGAATCCTACAATTTACTACAACAACAAGTATTTCAGCGGAGCGAAGCACGGCTACAGTTGGATCACCACGGACGCCACCACCTTCGGAGCTGACAACTTCAAGGCTCTTTGGGAGAACGGCGGAAAGAAGAGCGCCTACGACCCGTGTCCGGCGGGCTACAAAGTAGCCAGTGCGGCAGCATGGACAGCAGTCAAAGCCTCCACCGATGTCAAGGAACTATGGGACTCCAGCTACGAGACTTTCGACCAGTCCGCCATAGGCACAAACGAAAAATACGCTGCCGGCAACAGAAAGAAAGTCCAGTTCAGAGGGTGCGTCTACGATGGTCTTAGACTCACGGTCACTGGAGAGATGAACTCCAACTCCACCTCATTCTCTTATGCCAACTGCATCGGCAAGCCTCTCCCTACCGCGGTCGTCTGGTGTTCGGACGTGGATCCGGACTATGCAAGCAGGCTGAATGCCTCGTACTTCAGAGGATGTGCGTTCAAGGTCAACACATCGGGCAACGGAAACTATGACGATGTGTCCGCAATCAAGGTCAACCCTCTCACCATGAGCAAGTACAATCTCAACTACGCCTTCCCGACACGTTGCGTCAAAGAATAAGATCCCACAAATTACCAGAGCAAGATGAACAGATTCATTAACCGCGTCTTACTTTTTGTCATAGGTGCGGCCGCGCTGATTGGTTGCACCTATAATGAGATGACTGATTCCTACGGCGAGCTTGACATCCTCTTCGACACCGAGGACGTTGTACTCAACGCAGGGGAAAGCATAGAGATTCCATTCACTGTCACGGGAACCGAAGGAGCCGCCATCGACCTTGAGCCCTACACGGACAACAGCAGACTGACCTGCAAGCTTAGCAAGGTTGACTATGGCAACTCACAGGGTGTCATCAGACTGACCGCATCAAAGGCAATCTCCAAAGACCTGGAGGCTCAGGTCTTACTCAAAGTCTCCGACTCACATCACAGAAAGCTTACAAGGTTTGTGGATGTGACTGTTATCGGCAACGGTAGCGGAGGTGGCGAGGATCCAGGAGAAGGCGGAGGCGACAATGACTACGGCGACCTCGGCATATTCTTCGACACAAGCGCCCCGGCGGTAAATCCTGGACAGACCTTGGAGATACCTTTCACTGTAACCGGTTCAGAAGGCGCCACCCTCAGTCTGGTTCCTTCCGTTGACAACGATGAATATGTTTGCGCGCTAGGCAAGGTAGACTATGTCAACTACCAGGGAATCATCAAGCTGACCGCTCCGGAAGTGATCACCGAAACGACAGAGGTCAAGGTTTCGCTCACGGCAAGCGACACGCACAAGCGCAGTCTGACAAAGAGTGTCAGCGTCAAAGTGAACGCATCCGAGCCGCTTTCGATCTCCGCCTTGGGAGAGCCCGCATCAATGGCAGTCAAGGCGGGAGGCTCATTCACACTGTCCTATAAGGTCCTCAACCTCACTCCGGCGAAGATCGCTGAAAATCCTGATGTAGAGGTGTCTTCGGGATGGAGCGCGGAAGTTTCTTTCAACGGAGACATAATCAAGGTGAGATACATCGCTCCCGCTTCAATCGGACAGACTCTCGACATCAAGATCTGCGCTACCGACGATCACGGCAGGAAAGTTGAATATTCAGGAACACTCTCCATCGTCGAGATCACAACGACGGCGGGGGCAGCCAACTGCCACATCACAAAACCAGGCAGCACTCTGACTATCAAGGCTGTGAAAGGCAACTCGACCACAGCATTGGAGTTTGACAACGCCACTCTTGTCTGGCAGGACGCCATTGGGCTTGTAAGTTCTGTCTCAGGAAACGGAAACGAAGGTGTTGTCGTGGTCAAGCTTGCAGACGGCAAGGAAGGCAACGCGGTGGTCGCCGCACGCGACGGTGACAGGATCGTGTGGAGCTGGCACGTCTGGGTGACAGGCTACGACCCGGAGGCCGACATCTTTGAATGGACGGACGCCAACGGCATTACTTACAAATACATGGACCGCAATCTCGGAGCTTTGAGTGCGGAAAAGTACAGCAAGGACGCCCTTGGTTTGATGTACCAGTGGGGACGTAAGGATCCGTTCCCGGGAGGAGATGACGTGGAATCCAGCGTTCAGAAGCGCCTGTATGACATCAACGGCAACCAGATCTATGTTAAGACAGAGCTAAGGCCGACATACAACGACAACACAAGCACCAACCTCCAATTGGCCATAGAGCATCCGGACGTGTTCTACTATGCGCCGTCAAGTTCCTGGCCGGCTGTAGATTGGCTCACCGACAAGGCGTCCCTGCAGAACAACGACCTGTGGGGCGGCAAGACCAATGCCAAGACAATCTACGACCCATGCCCTGAAGGATGGTGGATGCCTGCCGCAGGAAACGGATGGGGCTTCAGAACCGAGTACAAGAAAGCCGGCAAGCTGAACGATGACAGCAAATACGACGAGTCATACCCATGGTATCAGGATTACGACAAGAGCATCGGTTTCCGCTACAAGACGAAAGCCGGCAGGGAATATTGGTTCCCGTTGGTCGGCAACATCGACCCTACCAAGGGCACGCTACAAAGCGTGGGCGGAAGCGCGCTGTACAACACTCGTTCAGACAATTCCAACACTGTGTTTTATGAGAACATGGCATGGGGTAATCCTGCCAGCGAATCAGGGCTCAACCGATCATACGGCGCGGCCACCCGTTGCATAAAGGAGTAATATGAGAAGGAAAACAATTCTGCTCACGTTGCTGACGCTGCTAGCGGCGACACTGCCGTTGTCGGCACAGAAGATATCAGTCACCGGTCAGGTGACTGATATTTTTGGCAACGCGCCACTTCCCGGGGTCGCCGTCCTCGAGAAAGACGGAAGCAACCATTCAATCACTGACATTGACGGGAAATATTCCATATCCGTCCCTTCTGACGCGACATTGGTGTTCTCATGCCTCGGAATGCAGGAACAGGCCATTGCGGTGAATGGGCGCACCACAATCAATGTCGCGATGACAGCCGATGTGAATGTCCTTGATGATGTGCTTGTTGTGGCGTACGGAACGGCGTCCAAAGAGTCATTCACCGGTTCAGCGGAAACGATAAGGGGTGACAAGTTACGGGACAGGCCTGTCGCGGATGTCTCCAGGATGCTTGACGGACAGATGTCAGGAGTGATGACAACATCCGGAAGCGGGCAGCCAGGAAGCGGATCCGGCATAATGGTGAGAGGATTCGGATCGATCAACGCAAGCAGTTCTCCACTCATCGTGGTGGACGGCATCCCTTACGATGGAAGTCTCAATTCCCTCAATCCCAACGACATTGAAAGCCTGTCAGTGCTTAAGGACGCGTCTGCCGGAGCGCTCTACGGCTCCAGAGGAGCCAACGGTGTGGTCATCGTGACAACCAAGAGCGGTGGGAGCTCCGATGAAAGAATCGCCATAGACTTCACCGCCCGTGTCGGCTTCAACTCCATGGCGATAAGCCCGTACGAAACCGTCAACGCCACACAGTACATGGAACAGATGTACAGAGCGACGTACAATGATCTCGTCTACACGGAAGGACATCTTCCCGGCGAGGCCGCCACCTTGACTCCATCACGCCTCTCCAAGAACGTTCTCGGCATCAACAACAAGTACAACATCTTCGACAAGGATGTAGAGAACCTGTTCGGCGCTGACGGGAAGGTTGTCTCAGACGCGGCGACAAGATACAGCGCGGACTGGCTGGGAGAGGCCAAAGCCAAGCTGCCGACACGTCAGGAATATCTTTTCTCCATGTCAGGGGCTTCAGACGTAAGCAAATACATGGCGTCGCTCGGCTACCTCGACGAGAACGGAACCATCACGACAACTTCGTTCCGACGCATAACAGCCAGGCTCGGCGCGGAATTCACGCCATACGATTGGTTCGAATTCGGCCTCAACGCCAATTATTCCAATTCAAGAAGTGACTATCTCGGAGCGTCCGGGACCGAGGCCAACAACATCTGGTACACCGCCATGATGATGGCCCCGATCTACCCGGTGTACGAGGTCGATTCCGACGGGAACGCGATAATGGACAACGGTAAGCGAGTCTTTGACTATGGTTCCTCAAGGCCGGCGGGGGCGCAGAACAACCGAAACTGCATCGCAACCCTTTTTGATGACGACTACAACATGACAAGCGATAATGTCAACCTGCGAGGACATCTGGGAATAAAATTCGGAGACTTCAAGCTGAGCACTTCTCTGGGAGCCGACATCTTGAACGAGAACAACACCACGAAGTACAACCGCAACAACGGAAACGCGGCCGGCAGCGGACGTCTTACCAAGGAATACCAACGCACACGCAGCTACACATGGAACCAACTGCTGTCCTACAAGCATGTTTTCGGTGAACACACCGTGGACGTTATGGCGGGACACGAATTTTACAACATCGAATCCCATTATCTTATGGGACAGAGAACCGGTTTCCCTTTCGATGACTTTACGGAGCTTGGAATGGGTTCCACCCTCGCGGACGCCACATCCACCGGTGAGACCTACAGCATAAACTCATGGCTGTGCAGGGCGAACTACAATCTCGCCGACAAGTACTACCTTTCAGCAAGCCTGCGCACTGACGGGTCCTCCCGGTTCATCAAAAAGAACAGATGGGGAACATTCTGGTCACTTGGAGCATCATGGAGGGTTTCACAGGAGCCGTTCATGCAAGGAATAGACTGGCTGGACAACATGACGCTTAAGGCCAGCTACGGCATTCAGGGCAACGACAACATCGGCTCATACTACGCTTGGCAGGCTCTCTATGACATGACCTACCCGAATGCGACATATTCAGGAGCCATCATCTCCTCTCTTGAGAATCAGGATGTGACATGGGAGAAGAATGGCAACGTGAACATTGGAGTCGAGTTCAAGATACTCGGCCGGATGAACGGAAGCATCGAGTGGTACAAAAGGACCACCACGGACATGCTTCTTGAATATCCTATCGCCATCTCCTTGGGCTTCCCCGGCTATTACGCCAATGTCGGGGAAATGTACAACACCGGAATGGACATGACATTAGGCTACGACATTCTCAACTCTCCGGACTTGTTCTGGAACGTGTCGCTCATGGGCTCGACCGTCAACAACAAGGTTGTGTCCCTTACCGGCAACGGTGAGGACATCAACAACGGAGTGTACCTTATCCGCGAAGGCGAGGCAGTGAACACATTCTACATGGCCCGCAGCGCCGGTGTTGATCCCGCGACCGGAGAGCAGCTTTATCTTGCCTACGCCAAGGACAAGAATGGCAATCCTGTCAAGGGTAGTGAGTACGTGACCAACAATGCAACCATAGCTTCCGGATGTAAATGGCTCTGCGGCAGCAGGCTGCCTGACATCTATGGATCACTGTCCTCCAGTCTTCACATCAAGAATGTGGACATCTCCGCCTTGTTCACATATTCTTTGGGCGGCAAGATCTATGACAGCACCTATAGTTCCCTGATGGAACCGTCTTACGTAGGTCAGACGTATCACATGAACTCTCTGCGGGCATGGACCGAGGCCGGGCAGATCACAGATGTCCCGAAGATCACTACCACCGCCACGACTGTCATCAACGACCGCTTCCTCATCGATGCATCATATTTCACCATAAAGAGTGTTTCAGCAGGCTACACCTTCAAGAGCACCGGATTGGAGAAGTACCATATTCGTTCACTCCGTCTTTATGCTTCCGGAGACAACCTGCTGATGTTCAGCGCGCTCAAGGGATTGAATCCACAGAGCAGCTTTACAGGATCCACCTCCTACACGTACACCCCGAACCGTACAGTCTCACTCGGAGTGGACATTAAATTCTAAGCTTTATGAAAAGATTTCCAATCGTTATGATCTTGGCTGCGACAATTTGCAGCTCATGCTCTTCATTGATGGAGACCTCTCCTACCACAGATGTCGACAAGGAAAAAATCCTGGCTGACGTCGAAGGCCTGCAGGTGGCGATGAACGGAGTGTACGCCACAATGTACAACCGCCTCAACTTTGTCACCGCAAACGCCCATCAATGTTTCGGCAACATGGCGGTGACACTTGCCGCCGACCTGATGGGCGATGACATGGTGCAGACAGCACAAGGTGCCGGATGGTTCTGGAAGGACTACAACTACGACCAGCGCAGCCGCTACACCAGCAAAATCTGGCGTTGCTACTTCACATGGGAATATTTCTACGAAATCATCAGCAACGTCAACCACATAATCTCAGCGGCGGAGACAGCCACAGGAGACGAGAATGAAATCAAGTGCACGACAGCGCAGGCATACGCGGCGCGGGCGTTCAGCTACTTCATGCTGATCCAGTCATTCCAGCAGACTTTGGTCGGTCACGAAGACCTTCCGGGTGTGCCGATCTACACCGAGCCGACAACAGCGTCAAGCAAAGGCAGGAAGCGCAGCCCGGTAAGAGAAGTCTATGCCCGGATAGACGAGGACCTTGAGACAGCGGTCTCTCTGTTCGAGGAATGCGGTGTCAAGCGCAAACATATCTCCAATCTCGATCTCTACTCCACAAGTCTGCTCCAGGCCCGTGTGGCTTTGGTCGAGAACGACTGGAACAAAGCGGTTGTGGCAGCCAAAAGAGCGATCAGCACACCCTACGCATCGCTGCTCTCCAAGTTGGATGCGACCGTGACCAAAGGCACATTTGACGACAGCACCACTGATTGGACCACAGGAAAGACTCCATTCAACAGCGTCAGCTCGTCCTCGGTGATGTGGGGTGCGGAGATCATCTCCGACCAGTCAACGGTGTTCGCCTCATTCTTCTCGAACATGGACGCATGCACCAACGTCTATTATGCGGCAGAATCCCCCAAGTGCATAAGCAACTGGCTATATGCCCAGATTCCCGACTCCGACATCCGAAAGGGATGGTGGAACGGAAACATAGGCGTGAGCGAGAAGGAATGGAAATATGGAGCCAACATCAACTACAACCAGTTCAAGTTCCAATGGGCGGATCAGAATTCCTACAAAGGGGACTACATATTCATGCGTCTTGAGGAGGCTTACCTGATCCTTGCCGAAGCGCTTTGCCGCATGGGCAACGACAACGAGGCCAAGAGCGCCCTTGGAGAGATCATGAGCCGCCGGGATTCCAATTGGAGCGGCACATTGGACACGCTAGGAGGAAACGAACAGACTTTCGGCACTGTAGGAACCGTGAAGACTCTTTTGGACGAAATCCTGCTGCAACGCAGAATCGAGCTCTGGGGCGAGACTGGACGGATCTTCGACATTCTCAGGCTCGCCAAAGGCTGGACACGGTACTGGAAAGTGAACGGCGAGGAATCCAATCACACCAACTACCTCAGCAAGTATCCGGATTATCTCAATTTCCCGGCGGACTACATCGAATGCATCCTGATGATACCCCAGGTGGAAATAGACAACAATCCAAACATCAATCCCGAAGACCAGAATCCTTATGTTCAGAACTAATGTATTAAAATATATCTTCCCGAGCGTCGCGGCCATGGCGCTGTTGTCCTGCACAAGAGAGAATGAAGGTGCCCTCTACGATGGCGAAAGCGGATTCGCCTTCGCCTCAAACGTGCTCTACGCGGAGGTATCTTCCGATGACAAAGGCACTCTGGAGATCCCTGTCTACAGAGGTGTCAACGGCACGGCGGAGCAGGCTCATGTGTCATTCAAGTACGACACCGCACCGCAGGACGCGTCAACTCCTGTCTGGGAAGACGCTGATCCTAACGATGTGTTCTCACTGGTGTCGTCCAAAGTCACTTTCTCACCTAATTCGTGCAAGGCCTTGGTACGCCTGAGGTTCAGCGACACAGGCAAACTGAAGACTTCCGAGAAATACAGGATGAGACTGGACATCATCGATGGAGTCTCCCCTTCCGGACGAAGCACGATCACTGTGACCGTGACAAAGAAACTGGTGTTCAAAAAATACGGAGACTGCGACTACTTCGATGAATGCATCTTCGAGAAGGCCTACGGGACTGAAATCTACAAGGCGGACGGGGAGGAGATATACCGTGTCATGGATCCATACCGTGAAGGTCTGGTAGCCGAGGAATATGCCGCCAACGGATGGATGGGCAGCACGCCGGACTACGTGGAGTTCCACTGCGAGGGAAACCACATCATCTTCAACGAATTTCCCACAGGCATGCTCTTCAACGGCAAGTACATGGCGTACGCATATTTCCCAAGTGATTACAAATGGGGACGCGATTTTTCAAAGTATGACGCACATAACCTCAAACTGGACGACAAGCATTTCCAGCTATACGCTGTCTATTGTCTGCCTTCATTCCAGTACGGCTACATGAACGACGGTATCTACAAAATCGACATCAAAGTACTGGAGCAGAAATAAAGTTCAGATGACCTCTATCTCGGTAATCTGGTCGCCTGTCTGGATTCTGACCGGTCCTGTCGAGCCTTCAACCGAACGGACGATGACCTGGGTCTTGCCACTGAACGCCTCGTCCTTCGGGCAGCAGCAGTAGTCCAGGATTCCGAACTGGGAGCCGGTGGCCGGCCAGACCATCGGGTTAGGTTCGCCACGGTAGTTCTGGCCGGTCCAGTAGAACAAGCCGCCGGGATTCCGGCCGCCACTGGTGGGTCCAGACCGAGACAGTCGTCGGCTGCATCAACCAGTACCAGAAAACCGGAGGGTCACATTGGCTCGAATCAGCCGAGGCCGAATGGTCTTTCATCCGCCACCACATCATCTGTCCCGACGGCGAGTGATACTGGAGCCTCCGCTCCGACGGCACCCCGAACACCACCGATGACCGCGCCGGCTTCTGGAAATACCCATACCACAACGGCCGCATGTGCCTTGAGGTTCTCGAACGGCGGTAGTGTGGGCGGTAGTGTGGGCGGTGGGTCCGTGGCACCCAACACATTGATTATCAAGCAACAGAACGATTACCTAGTGCGTGATTTCGCACTAGGTGATTTACGATTACGCTAATTATCAAGCAGTTATCTGCCACGCAAAAACAGCTAGTAGTCCATGGATCGCAAAAAGAAAGAAGTTGCAGCATGAATATCCCAGTTCCAAGGGAGATAGGCATCC
>OHBH01000190.1_pt1 | contig 11758 bp, 10 predicted proteins | sample 1577321 | NCBI WGS metagenome assembly OHBH01 (sample SAMEA3879546, study PRJEB24766) | human gut metagenome | biome: human-associated habitat; feature: feces | place: USA | collected 1985/1987
GTGGAGCGGCTGGCCGCCGCCAACGGGTTCGACAGCTGGATCATGTTCAACGTTTATCCCCAGCGCGCCACCGACCCCAACGATATGGACAAGACCCCCGACCGCGCCCTGTGCGATGAAAACCTGCGCTGGCTGCAGGCCGTGCTGGCGCAGACCGAGCCTACCATGTGGGCGGCATGGGGCACCCTGATCGAAAAGCGGGACTACCTGCCCGGTCTGATGCGGGAGATGGTAGCCCTGACGCGGGAGCGGGAGATCCCGTGGGTCACCTTTGGCAAGCGCAGCAAAAAGGGACACCCGCACCACCCGCTGTACCTGCGCAAGGATTCCACCCCGGAGCCCTTTGATGTGGAAAACTATCTGGACACCTGCTTCTGATGTCCGACCCGACAGGAGGAGAGCTGCTTTGACCGCCGAACAGTATAAGCCCATCTATCACTGGTTCAACACCCACCCGGCTGTAAAGCGGCTGGTCGTTTTTCTGGATCGGTGGCTGCCGCTGGTACCCTTTGTGTGCTATCCGGTGCTGCTGTGCCTGCTGAACGTCCGGCTTTCGCGGCTGTTCCTCACCCAGAAGCAGGCCGCGCTGGACTTTATGGTGCTCATCGCCCGTTCCGTCTTTGTGCCGGGGCTGGTGTTCTGGGGCGGCACGCTGCTGCGCAGCCGGCTGCACTTCCCCCGCCCCTACGAGCAGCCCGGCTTTACCCCGCTGGTGGCAAAGGAGAGCCGTGGGCACTCCATGCCCTCCCGCCACGCGCTGAGCGCCGCCGTGCTGGCGGCGGTGTGGCTGTATTTCTACCCCGCTGCGGGCTGCGTGATGGTGGGCATTGCCCTGCTCATCTGCTGTCTGCGGGTGCTCACCGGGGTACATCATGTACGGGACGTGGTGTGCGGCTTTGTGCTGGGCTTTGTGCTGGGCTTTGCCGGAATGTGGCTGCTGTAAGGCCGTTCCCACACGCTGGAACGTCCATTTTTGCCCACAGGGCAAAAAAGTTGAAACTTTTTTCAGATTTTCCTTGACAGAATGCGATGGGTATGGTATTATTTCTCTCGCAGCCTGTGCCGACACAGAACTGCCGCCATAATGGAACCCATTGGGATAACAACGTGCGCCCGTAGCTCAGGTGGATAGAGCAACTGCCTTCTAAGCAGTGGGCCGGGGGTTCGAGTCCCTTCGGGCGCATTGATGTGGTGCCCATAGCGTAGTCGGTTAACGCGCCAGATTGTGGATCTGGAGACCGTGGGTTCGAGTCCCACTGGGCACCCCACCAAAAAGTCCGCTGTTCAAAACAGCGGACTTTTTCTTTTTGGCAGGATACTACAAAAAGTACGGCACCCCGGCAAAGCAGCTGCTTTGCCGGGGTGCCTTTTCTCTTACTTATTCATCTCCTGCAGGATCTTTGCGATCTGGGCGGGGGTGTAGCCCTCCTGCCGCAGGGCAGAGGTGATGGCTACCTTGCTCTTGCCCTGACTGCGCAGCAGCGCTGCCGTGTAGGGCACCCCGGCGCTGACGGTGCTGCGGCTGCCGCCGGAAGCAGAGCCGCTGCTGCCGGTGGCCTTTCCGCCGCTGCCGGAGCTGCCGGACTTTGTGCCCGCAGCCGCCGCCTTACCGGCAGCCTGTGCGGCCTTCTGCCGGGCGTTAGCCTGCTTCAGTGCCCACTCGCCCTTGGCGATGTTCAGCTTCTGGGTGGTCACATTGTTGTTGAAGGCCTGCTGCTTCAGCGCGTCCTGATAGGCGCGCTCGCTGGCGGTGTTGTCGTACTGCTGCTGGGTCAGTGCGTCCTGCCGCTGCTTCTCCTGCATCTGCTGGCTCCACTGGGTGTCGGCGCGCTCGGCCTCGTAGGCGCGGTTGCCGGAGTAGATGTTGTACCCGGTGTTCAGCAGACTGCCCGCTAAGCTGCCCAGACCAGTGGTGCCGCTGATGGCCAGTTGCACCACATCCCCGATGACGCCCAGCACGGTCATAACATTATTAAAAGCCTGCTGACGCTGGCTGATCTGCGCCTGCTCCTGCGCGGTGTAGTAGCCGTGCAGGGTGTCCAGCCGGTTCAGGTGCTCCTGATACTGACCGTAGTCCTTGGCGTAGGCGTCGTTGTAGGCATCGCCCTTCTGCTGCAATTGGGTGTAGTAGTCCTGCAGCTGCCGGTCATATAAGCTCTGGGCGTTCTGTTCCTGTCCGTTCAGCTGCTCCAGCCGGGTCACCAGCTCCTCGCCGCCGCTCTGGTAGGTATCCAGCGCCAGACTGTACAAGGTGGGGATGGCGCTTGCCAGCCCGCCGATCTGCTGCTGATAGGCCTGCTGCGCCGCACTGGTGGCATAGCTGGAACCATAGCCGCCGGTCAGAGCAGCCGCCTGCGCCGCCGCGTCCGCGCTGGCGTTGTGGGCGTTCAGGGTATACAGCTGCTCGTACTGGCGATAGAGCGGGTCGCGGGTGTAGCTGTACTGAAAATTCTCTCGTTCCAGCAGCTGCCCCAGCAGCTCGTTGATCCTGTCCTGATAGCTGCTCTGGTAGTCTGCGGGGCGGTTCTGCTGCCACTGCTTCAGGGCGTTGGCTGCATCGGTCACCTGCTGGCTGGGGCGGTAGCTGGCGTTTGCCATAGCCTTTTCCACTTCGGCGCGGCTGTCCAGCCCCTCGGTGCTGTAAGTGGACTGCGCAGCAGGCTGTGCCTGCGTTTGCACGTCCGGCTGCAGCAGTTCCTCCTTCTTTTTGGATGCCATAAAATTCTCCTTTCGTACTTATAATCCCTGCAGCTTGCTGCGCAGGGTGTCGGACATATTTTCCGTATCCAGATTGGTCAGTACATACTGCAGCTGCTCCTGCATCTGGTACAGATAGCTGCGCAGTGCCCGGGCATCCTCCGGGTCCATGTTATCGCTGAGCTTGGGCAGACCCAGCTTGCTCAGGCCGTTCATGCTTGCCATGAGGTATCCTCCTCCCATAATTTTCCCTTTGCCGGGGCGATGGTGCGCACAAGACTGCGCAGGGTGATCTGTCCTTTGCCACGAAGCCGCAGCCGCAGCGACCCGCACCGCCGGGGCACAAAGGGCAGATCACAGCTGCGGCGGCGGCCTTGGGCGGCAAGGGTGGCCACCGTCTCCCACGCGCCGCCGTCATAGCTTACTGCCACCTCCACCGTGCTGGTGCGTTCGGCGTCCAGACGCAAGGTCAGCCGGGAGAGGTACCGCTGCTCGGTGCCGTCCAGTCCCACATCGCCTGTGACCAGTTCAAAGGGGATGTCCGTCTCCACGCTATCGGTGCTCTGCCAGTCCGGCTCGCGGGTGGGGTCTGCTGCCCACAGCGCCTGTCCGTCCCACAGATAAAGCTGCCCGCCGGTGCTGGTCATATCGCAGGAGCAGACGTCCTCCTCGCTCCACAGCCCTTTCTCGGTATCGTAGACCAGCAGACGCGCGCTCTCCCGGGAGATGTGCAGATAGTACCGGCCATCCAGCGCACCGCCCACGGCGCTTTGCACGTTGGCAAGCTTTGCGGCGTCCAGCGCACCGGACACCTTGGTGGGCAGACTGCCGTCCCACGCCATGACCCCGTCCGGCGAGAGATAATACAGCGTCTCGTTCAGCACGCACAGGCTGCGGGCGGCGTTTTTTGCCACGCCCCGGCAGCGCAGGCTGGAAAGCTGAAAATCCGAAGGCTTGGAGCCGTACAGCTTGTGCAGGGTGTTCTCCTTGAAGAACAGCGCATAGCCCATGCAGGAAGCCGCCCCGGTAAAGGCGCCGTCGCTGCCCACAGTGACGGCGTAGCTGTCTGCAGCGATGCCCCGGTAGCTGAACCAGTTGGTGGGGTCGCCCAGCTTGCAGCCGTAGATAACGTTCTCCCTGCTGTTGCAGCCCCACACCCGGTTGTCGCACTCGGTCACAAAATCCAGTTCCGGCACCCGGCGCTCCATGGATACCGTCTGTGCGGCATCCACACTGCGGTGCTGCTTGCCGTCCATGCTCTGCCACTGCGCGGCGGCGGCGTTCTGCACCAGTGTGCCGTAAAAATACTCGCCCTGCGGGGTGCAGCGCACCCGCAGCCAGTCCTCGCCCATGTCATACACGATCTGATCTCCGTTCAGCTCCGGGCTCTGCCCCGCAGTCTCGGCGGCTGCGCCCTGCACGGTCACGGTGTCCCACTGCCGGAACAGCTTGCCCAGCCCTGCCGCCGTGATGCGGCAGTATTCCAGCGGGATGGCCGCCCAGCTGCCGGAGTTTTTGCTGTACATTTCCAGCGTGCTGTCGTACCGCCACGGATGGTCGGCATCCTCCACCCTTAAAAACAGCTGCCCGTCTGCCGGATCGGCGGGCTCGTCCCTGCCAAAGGCTTCCACCTGATAGGTCTTGCCTGCGGCATCGCAGGGGGCAAAGGTCACGCTTTTGTCCGCCGCCGTCCACAGCGCCCCCAGTGCGGTCACGCTGCCGTCTGCCGTATCAAAAGCCAGCTTATCCGGGAAGATCAGGATCTTTGTGCCGATGCCCACCAGCGCCTTGCGGCCATCGGTCACGGCGTCCGCCTTCGTCACCGCCGGGGCTGCGGCATCGTCCGGGGTATAGGTGATATCCCGCCCGCAGACCGTCAGCAGACCGTTCAGGTGGTACATCCCGTTCAGCCCGGTCAGTGCCCGCAGTTTGCGGCGCGGGGTGCGGGTGCTCAGGGCGGGGAAATCCCGGGCAGAAAAGTTTACTCCGGCGCTGTACTCTGCTTCCGAGCAGCCGTAGGTCTCGTTCAGGCCGCCAAAGGCCCGCAGCAGCTGCCGGGTGTTGGCAAGCCGTATTCTGTCTGCCAGTACCATCGTCTCACCTCCTTACCAGCGCCACTGTGCCCGGCAGCGGGGCGGGTAGTTCTGCCGCAGCCAGACCGCCAGTTCCGCATACAGGGCGTTGTACTGCGCCTGCTCTCCGGCGTAGCGGTCGGTCTCACCCAAGGCGGCGTCCATCTGCGCACATAACAGGTGCGGGTACAGCGCATCAAAGGGCGGCGGCACCAGCAGCGGCTGGTCGTCCTGCACCGGCTGCTCCCACGGACGGTCTGCGCCCACGGCGTCAAACGCCCCGGCGGTGCGGTCAAACAGCTTTGTGCGCAGCAGGGCGTCCGCCTCCCGCAGCCATTGCAGCCGGGTCTCGGTTTCAATGCGGCAGTTCGGGCGCAGCTGCTCGGCACGCTCCAAAGCTTCTCCTACTGTCATCTTCATCACATCCTTTTTATAAAAAGCCCGGCCGGGGGCATTTCTCCCAGCCGGGCAGCGTTGATTTTACAGATTTTACTGTGCCGCGTTCTCCGCAGCAGCAATGCGGGCAGCGGTCAGCTCGTCCTGACGCTGGCTGTGTTCCAGCACCTCGGCCACAGCGGGCGGCACCTCCACCTCCACGCCCCGGCGGATCTTGTAATTCACACCGTTAACGCTGACGAACAGATCGCCCTTGTAGCGGCTGTTGTCCTTGAACAGCCGGATGCGCACGTTCTTTTCAGCCATGGGCACCTCCTTAGTTGGCGGCAGCGGTGGCCGAGTAGCTGGACACGCTCTCGATGCGCACCATGTACTGCTCCACCAGACGCTCGGCGGCACGCATCCCCTTCCAGCCCACAGAGGCGCGCTGGTTCAGCGGGTCGTCGCCGTAGCCCAGCTGCTTGACGATGTGCTCAAGGCCGCCGCCCTCCAGCTCGGTCACGCCGTAGGCATGGGCACCCAGCACCAGCGTGCCGAACACTGCCAGACCCGCCGGACAGGTATCGTCCTTCCAGATCTTGGCCTCGCTGGTCTCGATAAAGCGGATGTTGCCCAGCTTGCCGATCTCGCCGCGGAACATGGTGTCGGGGTCGGCGTACTTGTGCACCTCCATGAACTCCTTGCAGGTCTTGAGGTCGTAGGCCGCATAGGGGTGGATGATGGCAATGTAGCTGTCACCGATGGGATCCGCGTTCATGGCACCCAGCTGCGCCGCCGCCCGGAAGAACAGCTTCGGGGTCAGGGTGCAGGTCTTGTCCAGCTCCTTGCGGCTCTTCACCTCCGTTTCGGTGCCGTCTGCATTCTGCTTGGGGGCATACAGCACATTGGTGCCGCCCGCCAGCACATCACGGGTGATGCTGTCCATGGTGCGGCCCGCCTGGCTTGCCAGCACACGGGTGGCCTGCACCACATTGTTGTCGATGGCGGTCATCTGCAGCACGTCAGTCAGCGGGGTCCAGCCGCCATACTGGTGCAGGTCGCTGGTGATGGTGGTCACGTTCAGGGCCTGACCGTCCGGGGTCACGCCCTCGGTCAGCGGAGTGGAAGCCTTGGGCAGGCTGTCGTACTTGCGGAACTCGATGGTCTTGCCGCCGTTCTGGGGCACAGGATAGTAATCCGCAAACTGGTCATGCACCAGCCGGGGCTCTGCCTGGTCGATGAGGCGCTTCTCGTAGAAGGTCTTCATCTCCGGGGTCATGGTGGTGGTGGAGTTCAGGGGAGTTTCGGCAAACAGCTGAATGTTGAAGTTGTTCATAGTCATTATCCTTTCTTTCATTGATTTCAAGCTCCCCCTTCGGGGGAGCTCCGCAAGGCGCTGGCAAAGCCAGACCGAAGCGGTGAGAGGGTTTTCCCTCAAAAACTGATCTTTGCACCATGGAGCGCCTGACGCTCCAGCGCTTCCCGCTGGCTGCGGGTCATCCGGTTCACATCCGCACCGGTCACGGCGGCGCTGCCGGGGTGGGTGCCGTTTTCAGCAGGGCGTGCCCCGCGCTGGCGGATGCGCTCCACCACGCCCTGCTCCACGGTGCGGGCAGTCTGGCGCATGGCATCCCCGTAGTGGGCCAGCCGGTAGGCATCCAGCATCCGCATCCCGGGCAGCTGCATCAGACGGCGCATCTCGGGGTCCGCCAGCTCCTTTTGCAGGGAAAACTCCGGCACTGCCCGGCGCATCATGGCCTCCTCCGCAGCCCAGCGCCGGTGCAGAGCATCCACAGCCTGGCTTCCCGGGAAACGTTTTGGCAGCGCAGGGCGGGGCGGTTCCTGTTCCTGCCCTTCTTCCACCTTGACCGGTTCGGTCTCTTTCACCTCCTTCTCCCCCTCCGGGGCGGTCGTCTCCTGCCTTGCGTCCGCTTTTTCACCGGGCTTCATGGTACCCGATGCCACAGCCTGCTGTTCCTGGGCCGCGCTCAGGGCAGGGGCAGCCGCTTCGCCGCCGCCAGCAAACAGCTGCAGGTCCATCATCCCCTGCTTGCCCCGGGCACTCCGGTCGGCAAAGCAGACATTGTCCGGGTAGCGCTCTGCCAGCAGGGCAAAGCCCGCCTTGGCCAGCTCAAAGGCTCCCTCGACCCATGCGGTACAGGGCCGGGCAGCAGTCACCGTCAGGCGGGGGCCATCGGGCTCGTCAAAAGCATCGCTGTGGGCGTTTTCTTCGCCCGCCAGCAGGCTGACCAGTGCTTGCATCAGGGTGCTGACACCGGCGCACACGATATCCTGCCCTGCCGGGGCATAGCCTGCATGGCCCGCCGCCTCCAGACGCATGGCCGGGCCGTAAGGGCCGTCCAATTCCGTATAATTCACCTTGATCATTTCTGCCTCCTTCTCATGTAAAACCTCTCCGTCACCTGCGGTGCCGCCTCCCCTCATAGGGGAGGCAAGCCAGCAGCAGCGTGAACCTGGCTCTCCTGTCAGGAGAGCTGGCGCAAAGCGCCGGAGAGATTCTTCGCCAATGCTCTTGTGCTCAGATTTTCCTCCGCGCCGCTCAATTTTTCGCGGAATTGCGTAATCTGCATCTGGGCCGCCGTCAGCTTCTGTGCCAGCGTGCCGTTCTGCCGCACCCTCTGGCGCACTTTTTCGATGCCCTCAAAGTCCATCATCTCCAGTGCCGCCAGGGCCGCGTCGGCATTCTGGGGTGCAAAGAAACCCAGCTGGTAGCACTCCTTCGCCGTTTCATTCTGGGAAAGGCGGCTGAAGGTGGATTTTTTCTCAGCGCTCACCACGATATCAAACACCGGTTCCCGGCTTCCCAGCTCCACGCCGCCCATCAGCCCCATGGGGCGGGCACGCAGCGCTGCCCCGGAAAAGGGCACGAACTCCCTGCCTCCGGCAGGCCCGATGACACGGAACACCCGCTCCTCATCGTAAAACTGCCGCATCAGGTCAATGATGAGGTAGCACTCCCTTGCAAAGGCCCGGTAGGCGCTTTTGAGCATATCGCGGGAGAGCTTGCTGCCCGCCTCCTGCAGGGCCGCAATGGCACTTGCCGCCGTCACGCCGCCTGCGGTGCCGCCCTGGGTCATATCCCGGTTTCCGCTGATCTCCTTCAGTTCCTCAATGCGGCTGTTGCGGTAGCTCAGGCTGTTTCCCTGCAAACCGGCGGTCTGCAATGGACGGAAACTCTCGTCTCCCAGCCGCCCGGCCACATGGACGATGTCCCGGCTGAGATCCGCCAGTTCCTCCTCGTTCACGCCCGCCGTGTCGCTGAGCACATACCGCTGCTTGGATGCCAGCAGGACATTTTCATCCATGGCATGGTTCATCCGGTCGATGGCGGTCTGGCATTCCTTCATCACATCGATATAGCCAAAGCCCGCCGGGCTGTCCTCTTCCATAAACAGCGGGTCGAACACGAAGGGATATTTCCCGTGGTCGTAGAAGCCCCGCCCGGCAAGGGCCGGGTCGTTCTCGCTGGCGTAGAGCACCACGCCGTTGCAGAACTTGCAGTAGTGGAGCAGGGTGTGTCCGGCCTTGTCCGGCTTTTTGTAGTACCAGTCCACCACCACGCTTTTTTCGGTGGTATCCAGCCCGCCGTCGTGGAGAAAACGGGGTACATCCAGCACACTGGCGCTGTGGCCCTTCAGCTGGGGCCAGCGGTTTTCCAGCTGTTTGGTGTTCTCCATGCTCAGGGAGAAAAAGTGGGGCGAGGCCTGGATATCAGCCACGCCCGGCTCCCAGTAGAGCATGAGCAGGTTCATGGGCCGGATGGCGATCTCTCCCACGCCGCCCCGGGCCTCCGGGTCCCAGAACACGCCCTTGACCCCGGTGCCCTGCTTGAGCTTGCGCCACCAGGTGTCGCTGTACACCTGCTCATAGTCTGCCTGCTCCAGCACCACCGGCAGGATGCTGGAAAGCACCTGTGCGGTCTGCGCATCGTCTGCCGCCCGGGGCAGAACGTTGGGGGCCGGGTAATTGTCCATGGCATCGGCGTGCTTGTTGGCAATGCTGTTGAACAGCCACCCGCTGGCCGGCTGGGGCTTGCCCTCCATCATGGGGTTCTGGTAGTTCTTCCAGTGTCCCATCCGGAACCACAGCTCGTTGTCCACAATGCGTTTGTCCAGCGCGGCCTTTCCGGCCTTGTATTTCTGTAAAATGGCAGTGGCTTCGGCCACTTCTTCTACCCCGATGGGGGGCTTTTCATCGATCATTGCTTACTCCTTTCTTGTTAGCTTCCTCACCCTCTCAGTCTCGCTCCGCTCGCCCACAGCCGGGTTGCGGCTCCCAGCGTCTGCTTCACTCTGTTCGCATCCTTGCTGGCCGCTGCCCCAACAACTCCTCCCTCAATCCGCCGCTGGCGGCGGTCGTCGTCGTTGCTCCCAAAGTGGGAGCTTCTGACGAAACTGCAAACTTTGCAATAACTGCCAAGGCCTCGCCCTTCGGGAGAGGTGGCAGCGCGCCAGCGCTGACGGAGAGGGTGAGCCAGCTTCCGGGGACATGAAAAAGGCTCCCCCTTCGGGGGAGCTGGCAAAGCCGAAGGCTTTGACTGAGAGGGTTGTTTTTACTTTTGATCCGACACCCGGAACAGCACGAATCCCACAATGAACAGCACGATCAGGCTGCCCACACCCACATTGGCGCTGCCGGTCAGCTGGCTGCCCACACTGACGATCATGGTGCCCAGAAAGGATGCGCCCTTGCCGCAGATATCGAACAGGCCGAAGTATTCGCCGGATTTCTCCACCGGGATGATCTTGGCAAAGTGGCTGCGGCTGAGCGCCTGCACGCCGCCCTGGAACATGCCCACCAGCACGGCCAGCACCCAGAACTGCCACTGGCTGGTCAGGAAGAAGGCGAACACCGCAATGCCGGTGTAGGCTGCGATGCAGACCGGGATAAGCTGGCTGGACGGATATTTTGCGCTCAGACGTCCAAAGATCAGCGCCGACGGGAAGGCCACGATCTGCGTCACCAGCAGGGCCAGCAAAAGGCCGGTGGTCTCCAGCCCCAGTGCCGTGCCGTAGGCGGTGGCCATATCAATGATGGTATACACGCCGTCGATGTAGCAGAAGAAGGCCAGCAGGAACCAGAATACCTGCTTGTCCTGCGGCAGGTGCTTCAAAGTCTGCCCGATGCGCACAAAACTTTGGCGGATGGCGTGCTGCTCCACCTCCACATAGTTGATCTGGCGGTACTTTTTCAGCAGCGGCAGGGTGACCACCAGCCACCACACGGCGGTAATGACCAGCGCGATGGACAAAGCAGTCATCTGGCTGAGCCCCACTGCACTGCTGCCCAGCACCAGCGCCAGACAGACCACAAAGGGCACGCAGCTGCCGATATAGCCCCACGCGTACCCGCGGGAGGACACCATGTCCATCCGCTCCGGGGTGGTCACATCGCCCAGCATGGAGTCGTAGAACACCAGACTGCCCGAAAATCCCACCTTCGCAATGACGAAGATGACGAGGAAGGGCAGCCACGCCGACGCCGCGCCCATGGCGCAGCATCCCACGATGCCCACGCCGACGCAGAGCATGAAGATGGGCTTCTTGAAGCCTCTGGTGTCCGCCACCGTGCCGAGGATCGGGCTAAGGATGGCCGTGATGATGGTCACGACCGAGCTGGCATAGCCCCAGTAGGCCAGATACTCCACCGAGGTCAGGCCGCCGCTCTCTGCCAGTGCGTTGAAGAAAATGGGGATAAGGGTCGCCACCATCAGCACAAAGGCCGAGTTTCCCACGTCGTACAGGATCCAGTTCCGTTCCAGCCTCGTCAGGCGAAAATTGCCATTCTTTCCCATCCAGTGCTCCTCTCAGTCTTCCCCGAACGTGTGCTGATATTCCGGCCCCAGCGGCTTTCCTCCGGCATACTCGCCGATAAGCCGCACCGCCAGCGGCACAGCCGTTTTGTACAGCTCCTCGAGCTTCCGGCTGCTCTGGACACACTTGGGGTTGGGCTGCGGGTTCGCCACAAGGCCGTGCATAAACTCATACTTCCCGGCGGCGCGCATCCCGGCCAGCACCACCCAGCGTTTGACGGGGTTCGCCGCCTGCAGCATATGGTGCACCGAGATCATCCCCTTCATCGCCGCCAGCGTCTCGTCCACCGTGACGCCCTCATAAAAAGGCGCGACGACCTCCGCCCGCTGGCGGCTGGGCTTGATGTGGCTGGCCGTGAAGAACTTCATGGGGTCATAGCCGTCCTCCCGCAGCAAGGCGTTGTCGAACTCTGTCTCGATCTCACAGTGGCTCACGCCGCTCTCCCGGACATAGGCCTCCACATAGGGGTGACAGGTGCTGTCCAGCGCAAAATGGCAGACGAAGCCCAGCGCGTAGGCCAGCGCAGCGTCCTTATCCGCCGCGTGTTCCACCACGGCCCGGGCGCGGGTGAAAAACACCTCGCCCTTTTCCTCGTGCATGGCATTCCCCAAACGATTCACCGGGTTCGTCTGCAATGCCTTGTAATAAAACATCAGGTCAGGCCCGTGGAGGCCCATATCGTAGAGTTCCCGGTGCTGCTCCAGCGTCTGGCGCAGCCCGTCCGGAAGCAGGGCCAGAACATCTGCGCCAAAGCGGCGGTGTGCGTAGGTAGAAGGCATG
>OHBH01000195.1_pt1 | contig 11590 bp, 18 predicted proteins | sample 1577321 | NCBI WGS metagenome assembly OHBH01 (sample SAMEA3879546, study PRJEB24766) | human gut metagenome | biome: human-associated habitat; feature: feces | place: USA | collected 1985/1987
TGAAAATCTCGAAATACTCCTGGTATGGGTAACCGCTGATCTCATGCCACCCGCTTCGGCAGGTGGATCCGTCGTCGAACTTATACAGCACGGCGCCCTTTCTCGCTTTCGGGTCCTTTCTCCAGCTGGACGCAGGCACGGCGGTGTATGTGATTTCCGGCTTGTCCATGTTCTGCGTTTTGCTGTACCGCTTCCCGCGCTTGCCGATCTCTCTGTACCTCTCCATGGTGGAACGGCTTTCTTTCATCAGGTAGGCGGCCAGCTTGTAGTGGTTGCCGCGCCTGTCCATAGGCTTGAAGCTGATACCTCCGCCGCCTCTTGGGACATTCTCCCACGCCTCCGTGATGATCTCCGGATCCATGCGGGAAATGATAACGTGAATGTGCGGGTTGGTCATGCGCTTGGTTTCTATGACCACCACGGCCTTGAACGTGATCCCGCGCTTTTTGCAGAGTTTCCGCAGGTTCCGCAGAAAAGCGGCCTTGTTCTCCAGGATCTCCTCGAAAGAACTGTCCTTGACGTAGTAGTGTAGAACGGCGTGGAGATCCCTATGGCCGAAATTGGCGTTTATATCCCAGCGCAGGTGTTCCTCTGCCACCCGCTCGTTGATCCGCTCCTGCTTCTCGGTGGTGTGGCCGGTATTTGGGCCGCGCTTCACTCCTTTGGTGTGAACCCGGAAAGATTGCATTTTCTTGTGTTCGACACACGGACCAGCTTTCACCACCCTATGAACGTAGGCCATGGGTGCCTCCTTTTCTGCTGCTGGTCGCTTTACTAATCACTCTTACCGGCGCTATACGGGGCCGTGGCCCCGTCGCTTTTTCCGGCTTGTAATCCGTCCGGGAACCTGATATAATATAGGTATATCGGACGGTTTTCCGTCGTCTATATTGCCACCTGCGCCGTGTTGACAGCACCGGGCGCAGGTGGCTTTTCTTTTTATGCCAGGTAATCCTTGGCCATTTCCAGCAATTCCGCCGCGTGTTCCTGGTCAATGATTTTGACCTTGCCGGGCTTCTTCGGATCTGCGTCGATGGCCCAGCACGTTTTCTTTGCCAGCATTTCCCGCTTGTTCAGTTCCTTGTCTAGCCTGCTTTTGTAATAGTCCCGGTCTTTCCCCCAGGCCACAAACTCCAGAAACTCCTCTGCGGTCATATTTACAGTTACTTCCACGGTGCCCTCCTTACGGCGTGGCCGCTGCTATTCTGTCAGCTGCCATTTGTGCATAGTCGGGGTTGATCTCGCAGCCTATGAAATCGCGCCGCAGGCGCTTGGCCACCACTCCGGTGGTGCCGCTCCCGGCGAACGGATCCAGGACCGTGCCGCCCAATGGGCTGCCTGCTAAAATACATGGTTCAATCAGCTTTTCAGGAAACACGGCAAAATGGGCGCCGCGAAAGCCGTTTGTGCTTACGGTCCACACGTCCCGCTTGTTCCGGCGGCCCGTCTGGTTTTCTCGGTTCCCGTGGCTCTCGCGCTCCACTTGGGCGCTGTTGTCGTGTGCCCGCCCGCCGGTGTAGGCACCGCCGCCGCGGAACGTCCTGGCGTTTCCCTTGGTTGATGTAACGGGTTCGCTGATCGCCGCCGCGTCGAAATAATAGCGTTCCGATTTGGAAAGCAGGAAAATATATTCGTGGCTCTTGGTGCAGCGATCCCGGACGCTCTCCGGCATACAGTTGGATTTGTTCCATATAATATCCTGGCGCAAATACCACCCGTCTGCCCGGAGGGCAAAAGCCAGCTGCCAGGGAACGCCGATCAGGTCTTTGTATTTGTAGCCCCGCGGCGTATGCTTTGCCGTGTGGCCGCAGGAATTACGGGCGTTCGGCGGCTGGCTTCCTGATCTGGTGGCGTAACTATCGCCCATGTTCACCCACAGGGTTCCGTCTGCCCGCAGAACCCGCCGGACCTCATGGAAAACGGAAACCAGCGTTTGCAGGTATTCCTCCACGCTGGCCTCGTTTCCGATTTGGCCCGCCGCGCCGTAATCTCGCAAATTATAGTAGGGCGGAGAGGTGACGCAGGTATGGACGCTTTCGGGCGGCAATTTCCGCAGTTGCTCCAGCGCGTCGCCCGTCAGGATTATTTCAGCCATTGGCGGGCACCTCCAGCAGCTTCTCCCATGGCCTTGCCATGGGAAACTCCGGGGCGCCGATCCAGCCCCATGTCCGTTCGTATTTCTCGGTCATGCTCTTGGCCAGGGCGGCAGCCTCCGCCGCCGTGTAAAACAGTTTCTTTCCGATGTCGTCCAGTCTGCGGTAATCCGGCTCCGGGAACCCATCTGGCCCCGTGAAAAGCAGGCTCACCTCTGTATATCCGCCGGCGAAAAATCCGCGCACCGCGCCCTTGCACACGCAGTATTCCATGACGGGCGCAGCGTGGCCGGGTATGTAATAGCGGCGTTCAAAGACGGCGTACATTTCCGTGCCGATCTCCGGCCTTTCAACTCTCGCCATTGTCTGCCGCCTCCAATTTCTCCGCCAGGGCCTCAATGGTGGCCGCCGCTTCCTCCAGTTCCGTGGCCAGGAGGTTCCGGCCAAAACGGTCCCGCTGGTGCATGGCCTCCAGGCGGAGGTCTGCGGCCTGCCGCTTATATGGGTTCGTGCTGTCGGTCTTAACCGGGCCGCTGCCGGTGTATGCCCGTTTCAGCCACCAGGTAGGGCTATTCCGTTCAGCTTGGTGGGCGCAGTTTTCAGCGTCGCAGTTCTCCGCGTCGCAGCTGTCACAAAATACCCGGTGGAAATCGTCGTCCCACGGGCCGGACAGGATAGGGAGGGCACCCAGGAAGTCCCCCAGGGCCTCCGGGGAGGCCGTGATCCTTTCAAAGTTATTCACCGCCCGGCCTCCTCTTTGTGGAGGTCCACACCCTCCAGAGCGTTCCACACGGCCCGCTCCCATTCCTTTGCCCAGCCGGAACAGGCTTTCCGTACTGCGTTAATCACCACGGCCTCGCCGTCGGCCTCCCACAGCAGGCGATCCTTGTCGATCACGTCCGCGCCGTTATGCTCTGCCGGATCCCGCTCGATCATTTCCATAAGATACATGGGGACGCCCCAGCAGGCACCGCCGCCGGGCGGCTGGTAAATCTGGAACCCCTGCATAATCACCGGCACCATGGTGACCTCCTCGCCGCGGTCACCGCCGCGCCAGTGGTCCATATCGTCCGCCGCCGTTTCTCTCAAAACCAGCTGCGGCTCCGTGTCCTTAATGATCGACGTGGGCATATCTCGCTCCTGGATCATGCCCATGTGTTCCACGATGGTGGCCAGCACCTTGCGTGGCAGCAGGGCGCGGTTGGCCATGGCAAACCAGTGATCCGTGTAAATGGCCACGTCGTTGCCGGTGTTCAGGACGGTGTACCCGCCCGCTTTGTAGGCTCTTTTGATGGCGCGGATCAGCCCGCCCTCGTTAATCAGCATTTGAAACCCTCCTTTTATATAAGGTGCGGCATAGGCACCGGCCTTTCCTCCTTGTCGGCCCTCCACACCTCTGCGTCCCGTATTTCTGTCCAGTCACAGCCCCAAACCTCCGCTGCGTTCAGCAGGGCGGCAAAATTGGAACCGTGCGGCACCACGACGGTGCCATATTTCCGGCTTACCACTCTGGCGCAGCCTCTGGCCTGCCAGCGTTCCCGCCGTGCCCGCTCCGTCACAGACGTTTCATACTTGCGGGCGGCCTCGCGGGTTACACCCCGCCCCAGGCGTTCACCGTACATTCCCATGTTTCCATGGCCTCCTTGACTGCCTTGGAGTAGTCGGTGGAGGTGATCCCGCTGTCCCATGCGCTTCTCGCGCCGCCCTCGCCCATGTTGTAGGCCATGGCGGCCTTTTCGACGCTGCCATACTTGTCCAGATACAGGCCCAGCTTGTAGCAGCCGCCCGCGATATTCCCGGAGGCGGTGGTGGGATCCAGCCCCGTGGCCGCCTGGATCTCCGCATGGTAGGAACTGCCGGGGCCGGGGTTTAACTGCATGATCCCCACCTCACCAGAGGCGCCCACGGCGTCCATGTCGAAATTGCTTTCCGTCTGTGCCACCGCCAGGGCCAGAGGATAGGGGCAGCCGTATTCCTCGCAGTACGTCCTCATGTAGTCCTGCCATTCGTAGGGCATTGGAACCGCCAGGGAGAAATAACCCTGCGCCAGCAGCGCCTCCTCGATCTTTTCCGTTTCCTGCGGGTCCTCCATGTATTCTTCCTCTGCCGCCGATACTTCCGGCGCGGCAGGTTCCGCCGCCGGTTCCTCACTGTTCGCCTTGGCCACCATGACCACGCAGACGGCAACGAACAGCGCCAGGGCGATAAAGGCCAGAACCTTATTGCGCCGGCGTGCTTTGCGCTCCCGCTCCGCCGCGCGGGCGGTTCTGCGCTCCTTGGCCGCCTTGATCTCCGCCGCGGCCTGTTTCAACTCACGGGCGGACACCGCCGCCCGGTAAACGGCCAGATCGTCCTCCACGGCAGAGATCCGCACCCCCTGGGTGGTCTGCTCGGTGGTGATGGCCGCCACGTCCTGCTCCAGCTTGTCCTCGCGCCGCTCCATGCGGCGGGCATATTTTTCGCCTTTCTGGCTCATTTCTTCGTTACCTCCTTTTTTCTGGTGGCCCGCCCGGTCACCTCATAGGTGATACCGAACCGGCGGCGTCCGCACTCCGAACAGGTGATTTTCTCACACCTCTGCGCGACGGGTTTTACAGTCTTACCCCTGGCCTCCAGATCGATGGCGCAGGGCAAACATAACAGCTTTGTCATTCGTCCGTGCCCCTTTCGTCAATATGGGCGGCGCACATATCAGCCTCATGCAGCCGCCACACCCATGGCGTTGCGTCCATGGCTGCGGACAGGTCCCGCAGGTCTGTGCGGGCCGCCGCGTCATAGGCTCCCATGTGCCAGCGGATTGCCAGGGCTTCGTGATCCTCCAGGCGGATAAAGCGGGCGATCTGGTACAGGCTCTTTTCTCCGTGCCCCAGCGGGAGGGGATCCCGGAACGTATAGCCCAGGTAATCCTCCCACACGCCCGTTTCCGGGTTCCTGCGGCGCTTGGTTTCGGCGTGGTACACGCCAGCCTTGCACACGTCATGCAGCAGCCCCAGGATCGCCACGGTTTCCTCCTCCTGCTCGGAGAGGGTGGCAGGCCCCGGCGCGTCCTCTTTCGTCAGGTCGCGGATCGTGATCTCCCGCAGGCGGTAATAAACGTGCAGGCTGTGAATAACCAGGCCGCCGGGGAAAGCGCCGTGGTGCTTGGCTCCCGCCGGTGCCTCGAAAAAGTCTGTTTCATTCTCCAGCCGCTCCAGCAGTTCCTCCGCACCGTCGCGGTGGACACTGGCCAGAAACAGATCCTTGAAATGTTGGGCCACGGTTTGCAGCCCGTTTCTCTCTAAAAAATCAGACATTTGCCGTTCCTCCTATGCTTCCGGGGCTTCGTTGCCCCAGGCGTCCCAGCCGTCAGCCCTCTGGCGGGCGAACATTTCCAGCCTGGGCACGTCGCCCAGCAGTTCCACGATCCGCTGGCGGGTTTCGTCCGGCTTCTTGCTGTGCCCCTCGAACGGGGCTTCTATAATCTGGTGGACATTGTGGGCGCGGATCTGCGTCTTGGCCTTAAAGCCCGGCGTGACGCCCAGCAGGCAAACCTCCGCGTTTGCGCGGGTGTAGGCACCCAACCCCATGAAATTGCCGCCCTGCTTGCGGTTCTTTTTGACCCACACGAAAGCCGCTGTTTTGTATGTAAAGCCCCACGCCTCCATGACCTTTATGGCCTCCGTGATATTGGGGAACGTTGCCCACATAAAGCAGGCTGCCCCCTCTCGGACGATTTCGCGGACCGGCAGGGCGCATATTTCCGCGGTGGTCATGGTTGGGTAATGCTGTTTTGCAATCCCGTGGGAACTTTTCGTGTTCCCTCCCTGGGAATATGCCCACGGCGGATCCGCATAGATCACGCTGTACTGTTTGGCGGGGAGGGGGATATGGTCAGGCATGGCCGTTCACCTCCCGCTTTCCGCTGGCGGCTTGATCTGCCACGAAATAAAGGGCCTCCACGTTTGAAAATGTCGTGGCCCGTGCCAGCCCCTCCGCTTCCGCAATCATCAGATCCGCGTCAAGCCCTAATATTTCAGCCGCAGCCCTGACGGCCTTTTCCGCCTCCAGGTATTCGTTGATTGCGGCCAGTTGCGGGGAGGTGTAGGCCGTCACCAGGGCCGCGGTCATGTCGTTACGCTCTGCCATGTGCCTGCCGCCTCCTCTCCATGGCGGTGGTGACTTCCTCCACCATGCCGCGCTCCCGCAGGCCCTCAACGGAAAGGCGGTGCGCCTCATGGTACAGCTGCCCGCCCGCCGCGTCGTGCGTCGTGATCGTCAGGATCGGGTGCCCCAGGGAGGAGGAAAGAAACGCTTTCGTGTGGCCGTCGTCCGTCGTCCATTCCAGCCAGTAGTCCGGGCGGCCATTCGCTTTCTGGAAATCCACGCGGCGCATACCTGGCAGGGGCTTGTATGTCGCCACCAGATTGTAAAGGCTGGTTTTGTTGGCTTTCAGCCTCAACACGGGGCCACCTCCGTTCTGTACCATTCCAGGATCCGCTTGGCGTACTTCTTGCGGATCCGCTTCTTTTTGGTGTGGCGGTAGCGGTTATAAAGCGGGCGGTTGTCAACCGACGCCCAGCGCAGCGCCGTTTCCATTTCCTGCTGTGCTGCCACCTCCGCCGCCACCTTGCGGATCCATCTGCAGAAACTGTTTACCGTGGTCAGAACGCCCGCCGTAATCTCGCGGATCGCCTTGGCCAGTTCCTCACAGTTTGCCTCGGCCTGCTCCATGTTTATGCCTATCTGCGGCACCAGCATAGTGTTTTCACTCATGCGGAAAACCCTCCCCATTCTCCCAGCCCAGCAGGATATGGTGGGCCAGGTCGTTCATGTCGCGCCGCGCTTCCTCCAGCGCCAGCAATTTGTGGTATGAGATCCCGACGCCCTCCAGCTTGTCCCGGAAAGCCTTGGCTTGCTCGGTAGCAGCCGCAACCGCCCGCCGTTCTTTTTCTATGTCCTCCGCCGCGTATCTGGCTTTTCGTTCCGCCAGGTTGGCCTCTCCGGCCATGATCTGCTGGCAAAGTTCTTTTGCGCCCTCCAGGGTGAAATACTCATGCCCAGCTGTGTAAATCGTTCGGCCCTTGCCCTTGATGTCATTGGCCGCCACATAGAAAGCCGGGAGGCCGTCCTGCTCTCGCTTCTGATCTTTGCGGATCCAGAACATTACGCCGTCCTGGCGCCCCTCTCGCGTCTGCCCGTCCTTGCACAAGAACTTGATTTCTTTCCTTTTTCCCATCGCGTTGTATCTCCTTTTCAATTCTTCCGTATCAGGTGCCCGCCTGCTGGGGCTTGCCTCTGCGTCGGAGGTTAGCCTGGAAACGGCGCTGCGCCAGTTCCGGGTCATAGGCGGGGCGCTGGTTCCGGTCCAGCTTTTCGCCGTCCTGGCCTCTCCGTAATTCTGCGTAGATCGTTTTTCTGGATTTCCCCAGGTGCGTGGCGATCTCCGCCACACTCGCGTAATTGCGCCACGCCTTGGCGATATACTCCCGTTCGGCGGGGCTAATGTATTTTTCGCTCATGGCTTTTTCACCTCCGATTGCGACAAAAAAATAAGAGTAACAAGGGATTTCCCTTTGTTACTCTTATTTATAGCATTTTCATTCCAAAAGTTTCTGCATATTTTTCTTGCTTTTTGCCGCACGGTGTGTTAAACTGTTTCAGTACGGTTCAGCCAATGCAAGCTAACATTGGCGCCAGGAATTCGAAAGAGGTGAAATCGCATGAAAAAAGGTATCCATCCCAAGTATGGCCCTGCTGTGATTCGCTGCGCCTGCGGTAATACGCTGGAGACTATCTCCACCGTCCCCGAGATTCGCGTAGAAATCTGCTCCAAGTGCCACCCGTTCTTTACCGGCAAGCAGAAGCTGGTAGATACCGGCGGGCGTGTTGATCGTTTCAACAAGCGCTTCAATCTGGGCAAATAATCTGCAAAAGTATAAGGCGGTGCCATGCGGTACCGCCTTATTTTTGCTACAAAGGGCGCAGAACCCACAAAAGGCTCCCCTGTTAAGGAGAGCTGTCAGCCGCATGGCTGACTGAGGGGTTGTCGAAGCCAAGCCATTTCCCCCAAAAGGAGGTCTTTCCATGCTTCCGTCCCCCTACCGCACCGTTGCAGCCCCTGCCGAAGATGAGTTCACGGAGAAAAAAAGCCGTTTCATCGGCTATATCGCTCCCGTCTCCACCGAGCAGGAGGCAGCCGCCTTTATCGAGGAGATCCGCACCCGCCACAGAGAGGCACGCCACAACTGCTACGCCTACCGTCTGCGGCAGAATAATCTTGCCCGCTTCTCCGATGACGGCGAGCCGTCGGGCACCGCCGGACGCCCCATTTTAGAGGTGCTCCAGCGGGAGGAGCTGACCGATGTCTGCGTGGTCGTCACCCGCTATTTCGGCGGGATATTGCTGGGGACGGGCGGGCTGGCGCGCGCCTATACGCAGGGCTGCAAAATAGCGGTCGCCGCCGCCGAGGTGCTGTCAATGTACCCTGCTGCAGAATGTGTCCTTACTGCCGATTACGGCTTTTACGGCAAGCTGCAAAATCTTTTGCCGCAGTATGGCGCCGTGCTGCTGGATACTGTCTTTGAGGGCGATATTACCCTGCGCTTCATGCTGCGGCAGGAGCGCATGACCTCCTTTGTCAAGGCACTGGAGGAGCAAAGCGCCGGCACCCTTGTCCCTACTGTTCTGGAAGAAAAATATTATCCATTTCCCGCAGAATGACCCCGAAAAGCACACCGTCGTTTCCGTAAGAATCAAAAGGAGGTTTCCCATGGAGTACACCCGTCTCGGTCGAACCGGTCTTTCCGTCAGCCGCACGTCCTTCGGCGCGCTGCCCATTCAGCGGATTCCGGAGGAGCAGTCCACCGCTATTCTCCGCGCCGCTTATGAGGCGGGAATCAATTTCTACGATACCGCCAATGCCTACACCGACAGCGAGTACAAGCTCGGCAGGGCACTGGGCGATGTCCGAAAAAACATCATCATCGCCACCAAGACGGCTCCCGCCGCACCGGAGCTGATGCAGCAGCGGCTGGAGCAGAGCCTTAAAATGCTCAAAACCGATTATATTGATATTTACCAGCTTCACTGTGCCCCCAAGGTTTACCGACCCGATGAGGAGGACGGGATCTATGACTGGATCCTGCAAAAGAAAAGGGAGGGCGTTATACGCCACATCGCCATTACCGCCCACCGAATCACCGTGGCGGAGGAGGCGCTGGAAAGCGGACTTTACGATACGCTGCAATACCCGTTCTCGGTGCTGGCTGATGAACGGGAAATAAAGCTGGTGCAGCGCGCCGCAGCGCTGGATATCGGCTTTATTGCGATGAAAGCAATGGCAGGCGGATTGATCCGCCGCCCCGATGTGACCTTTGCGTTCCTGCGGCAGTACCCGCAGGTGGTGCCCATCTACGGCATTCAGCGCATGGAGGAGCTGCGGCAGTGGCTCTCGCTGGAAAACGCTCCGCCCCGCTGGGACGAGGAGATGCAGCACCTGGCAGCAGAGGAAAAAGCGTCTCTCGGCGGGGATTTCTGCCGAAGCTGCGGCTATTGTATGCCCTGTCCCATGGGCATCGAGATCCCCAATGCCGCCCGTATGTCGCTCTTGATGACCCGCTCCCCCTATAAGCCCTACATCACCGCCGAGTGGCAGGCAAAGATGCACAAAATCGAGGACTGCGTCAACTGCCGCCGCTGTGTCGCCCACTGTCCCTATTCGCTGGATACCCCCCGTTTGCTGCGGGATCAGCTCAAGTGGTACGAGGCATTCTGCGAGCAGCATAAATCGGAGTTGGGCTGACGCTAAAGCCTGTCCCCGGAAAGTACCTGCAAGCCGGAAATAAATCCGCTCGTCGTCGCGGGCTTCGCTCCTCCTCTCCCCAACGGGTCTGCGACCGCCGAGCCTGCCTGCGGCAGCCTGCCCTGCGGGCTTCCCCACGCGCCAGCTTCTCCCACCCCCGCCAAAATGTTTCCGTGAAACATTCCGTGAAACATTTTTGCGTTTTTGCGTGTATATGCGCGCAGGCGCGCTCGTGCTGCGTGTGCCGGCGTGCGCCTGCGTCCTGCGCGAGGAAAAATCGAAAAATCCCCCTGCAGCGACCCCGACCACAAAATTTTTTCAAATAATTTGTCCGGATAGGCAGGAATTTGCCGACCGGATTGCGTATTTACTAAGTAGAGGGGATTGTGCGCCCTTCGGCTGTGCCGAAAGCCGCTGCACCCCCATAAAGTTCCGCTTTGCCGGACAGCACAAAAAAGGAGAGACAGCATGACCATTCGAGAGCAGCAGGAGACGCTGGAGCACGAGATCCTTTCGCCCCGTGCCGCCTTTGCCGATGAAAGCTGCGGCAGAGAGCACCCCGAGGAGGAGTGCCCCATGCGCACCCCGTTCCAGCGGGATCGAGACCGTATTCTGCACTGCAATGCCTTCCGCCGTCTGACCCACAAAACACAGGTCTTTCTTTCGCCGGAGGGCGATCATTACCGCACCCGGCTGACCCACACGCTGGAGGTCAGCCAGATCGCCCGTACTCTGAGCCGTGCGCTGCGCCTCAATGAGGATTTGACCGAGGCCATTGCGCTGGGGCATGATCTGGGGCACACCCCCTTCGGCCATGCCGGAGAATACGCCCTGCAGGACGTTTTCGACCCTGAATTTCACCACGCTGCCCAGAGCATACGGGTGGTGACCAAGCTGGAACGGGACGGCAGAGGCCTTAACCTTACCGGTGAGGTGAGAGAGGGCATTCTGGCGCACAGCGACGGTCAGGCATGGAGCCGGACGCAGGAGGGCAGAGTGGTGCGCTATGCCGATAAAATTGCCTATATGAACCACGACATCGAGGACGCGATCCGGGCAGGAATTCTTACCGAGGAGGATCTGCCGTGGGAGGTGCGTCTGCGCTTCGGCAACGGCAAAAGCCGCCGGATCAGCGGAATGCTGCAGGCGCTTATTGAGCACAGCACCGAGACGGTAGAGATGGACGAGGAAAGCGAAAAGAATTTCCTGACGCTCAAGCGCTTTTTGTTTGAGGCGGTATACAAAAACCCTGTCGCCAAAAGCGAGGAGGGCAAGGCAAAGGACATTGTGCGGTATCTTTACGGCTACTATGTTGCCAACCCGCACCGCCTGCCGGATTTCTACCGCGGCATTGCCGAGGAGGAGGGTGCACCCCGCGCCGCTGCCGACTTTATCAGCGGCATGAGCGACCGCTACTGCGTCGACCTTTATGAGAGCATGGTCATTCCCCGTTCCTGGTCGGTGCTGTAAGCGGTAATTGCCTGCCGGCGGAGATCAAGGCTAAGGTCTTCTTTCGCCTGTCGGTGTCGCAAAGTTCTTAGATAGCTTAGCTTGTACGCCTATCCGGCGGGGCGGCACTTTTGCACCGCCAAAAGTGCCCAAAAGCGGCTTGGGGCAAGCCCCAAGACCCCACGCACCGGAACGCCCGCTCGGAACGGCTGCGCCGTCCCGAAGCGTAGGCTAAACGGTGCTTATAGGGTGTCTGCGACGCATTTTT
>OHBH01000210.1_pt1 | contig 11397 bp, 10 predicted proteins | sample 1577321 | NCBI WGS metagenome assembly OHBH01 (sample SAMEA3879546, study PRJEB24766) | human gut metagenome | biome: human-associated habitat; feature: feces | place: USA | collected 1985/1987
AACCAACCTTTTCACTGAAAAAAGATTCATTACCTGCATACAGCCCTAAAACATAACGAAAAAACGTCCTGGAAAGCACTCAGCGACAACACGTCATGTCAGAGCGCAAAAAAGGGTCGGCAAAAATCAGTTCTTGCCTACCCTCTTCTGATCTTCCTGTCAATGATTACTGCTGCTGGCCCTGAGCCTGTGCCTGAAGTTCCTTCTGGAGATCCTCGATGGTCCTGTCCTCAGGAATATTCATTGCCTTTCTTGCCTCAGGAGTCAGATCCTTGCACTGAGCCTTGTCAACGTAAAGGTACTGTGAAGTCTCGAACACAAACAGATAGCCGCCGGCCTTGGCGAGTTTCTCAACCGCCTCCTGAGCCTTCTTGTAGATAGGATCCATCAACTGCTGCTGTTGCTGCTGAAGCTCCGCCTGGATAGACTGCTGGAATTCCTGAATCCTGTTCTGGATCTCACCGAGTTCCTTCTCCTTGCTGGACTTGATTGCAGGTGTCCATGTGGCCTGCTTCTGCTGGTACTCGTTATACTTGGTCTGAGCCTCTTCCATCATGCTCTGAAGGGTTTCCTGAGCCTCTTTCTGAGCAGTCTGCATCTGTGATCTGGCAGCGTCAGCCTCAGGGGCGAGCATCACCAGTTCATTGAAATCGACATAAGCGAACTTCGCCTGCGCCGAAGCCGTCAGAGTAAACAACGCCATTGCGGCGATCAAAAGAATCTTTTTCATTTTTATAGAATTTTATCAGTTTACGTGTTTTGATTCCGATGCAAATGTAAGAATATTATTTAGAATTGTTGTCCGATAAGGAAGTGGAACTGGCTTCTGTTCTTCTTCACCGGATTGTCGAAACCGTAGCCCCAGTCGATACCGAGCAGACCGATCATCGGGAGGAACACCCTCACGCCGACACCTGCGGAACGCTTGATCTGGAACGGATTGAACTTCTTGATGTCCGACCAGCAGTTTCCACCCTCAAGGAAGCCCAGCACGAAGATCGTGGACTGTGGCTGGAGGATGACCGGATAACGGAACTCCATCGTGAACTTGTCATAGACGTTACCGGCGTAGTAGCCGTTGGAATTGTACGGGGTCGCCTCCCAAGGGGTAAGATAGTAGTTCTCGTAACCACGAAGCGCGATGATGTCCGCACCATAAGTGTCGTAGCCAGACATACCGTCACCTCCGACTCGGAATCCCTCAAACGGAGAATAACCCCACTTGCGGTTGTAATATCCAAGGTAACCGAACTGCGCGCGGGTCATGATCACGAAGTCACCGATGACCTTGGTGTAGAGTTCGCCGCTGACCTTCCACTTGTGGTACTCGATCCACTTGTAACGGTCTGCCGAGCTCCAGTTGTCGTAGTTGATGTCCTTGTAGCTTGAGACCTTTGTAGGATTGCCGTTCGCGTCAAGCGTGCCGAGATCCTTCTTTCTGAACAAGGAATATGGAGGAGTCAGCTGAAGGCTGGCGCTGAAGTTCGATCCCATACGAGGATAGATCTGCTGGTCGGTCGAGTTTCGGCTCAGATTGATCGTGTAGCTCAGGTTGTGAGACTTACCATCATTGAACATGAAGTAACCGTTGATCCAGTTCTTCAGGTCATAGATCTGCCAGCTAAGGCCGTTGTACAACACGAAATAGTTGTCCGGCCACTTCAGACGGGTTCCGATTCCGGCCGAGAATCCATAGACCTGCATGACCTTGTCGTTGGACAGAAGTCCGATCGCAAGATACGAGTTTGTCTGTCTGGTATAGTAAGCCTGAATGTTCAGGGATGTAGGTTTCTTTCCGAAAAGCCAAGGCTCCGAGAATCCGAACACCAATGAGGTGTAGTAGGTTCCGTTTGTCTGGAAACGCAGCGAAAGGTTCTGCGCGTCTCCAAGAGGTACCGGTCTCCAGGCGTTCTTCTCGAACATGCGCTTCGTGGAGAAGTTGTTGAAGTTCACTCCGACAGTCGCGACAAAGGTGTTGGCGCCCCAACCTCCCGAAAGTTCCAGCTGGCTGGAAGGCTTCTCTGTCACGTTATAGACCACATCCACAGTGTTGTTCAACTGGTTAGGAAGAATCGAGTAACCTTTCGACGGATCAGTGATGGCCTCCGGATCGAACTGTCCCAAGGAAGCGATCTCACGGATGGATCTTTCGAAATCAGTCTGGCTGAAAAGGTAGCCCGGCCTTGTGGCGACCTGCCTGCGGACAACCCTCTCGTTGGTCAGGTTGTTGCCATTGATGACGATATTGTTCAGGGTAGCCTGCTTTCCTTCCGAGATTCTCATTTCCACATCCACGGAATCACCCTCGATGTTCAGCTCGACAGGAGTGACATTAAAGAAAAGGTAACCGTTGTCACGGTAGATCTTGGACACATCCTGATCCCCCTGTTTGCCTCCTCCCAGAAGCCTCTTCTGCATGGTCACCACATCGTACGGATCTCCCTTGCGGATGTTCAGGATCTCGTTGAGCTGATCGGTGGAATAAACGGAGTTGCCGGTCCACGAGATATTCCTGAAATAATATTTCTTGCCCTGGTCAATCTTGAGGTCGATGCCAAGCCTGTCCTGTGTCACATAGTAGATGGAATCCTTTACGATGCGCGCGTCACGATAGCCGGCCTCGTTGAGCTTGCTGACGAGGCTGTTCTTGTCGTTAGGATATTCCTTTTCGTTGAATTTCTTGCTGTTGAAGAAGTTATACCATTTCTTGGCTTTCGTCTTCTTCATGGAACGGGAAAGTTTGAAGTCCGTGAAGCCTTCCGTTCCTTGGAAATTGATGTCCTTGATCTTGACTTTGGAGCCACGGTCAACGGCGAAGTTGACCTTTATGGCATTCCGGACAATGGTATCCTTCTGCGTCTGGACATCGACCTTGCAGTTGAGGAAACCCTTGTCGGCATAGAATCTCTTGATGATGTCGGTGGATGTTTTCGCCACATAGTCGGAGAACTCCCCTCCCCTTCGAAGATTGAGCCTTTCGTCCAAATCCTTCTGCTCACCCTTTCTCACGCCGGTGAACAGCCATCTGGACACCCTCGGACGCTCTTGGATGCGGATCACAAAGAAAGCGGAGTCCTGTTTCTCGCTCAGATGGTCTATCTCCAAGGCCACGTTCTCGAAATACCTCTGCATCCAAAGCCTGGACACGATCGAGGAGATGTCATCGCTTGGCACAGTGACTCTCATGCCTTTCTGGAGTCCGGTCAGAGAGACGATCTGCTGGCTGGAGAACTGGTGGTTTCCCTCCACGGTAACACCTCCCACATAATAAGTCTTTGGGTGGTCATAATCTACTTCAACGGGGGCGGAAGATTTTACCGAATCCTGTCCAAAGGCCGGAACAGCGGCCACGGACAAGGCGAGAAGACACAATAGACGATATACTTTCATCGAATCATATTTCATTTTAAGATGCAAATATACGTAAGTTATTTAACTTTTCCATACCTACGGTTCCTGTGGGAATATTCTTCCAGAGCCGCCCTGAAGTCCTCGCGCCTGAAATCAGGCCACAAGGTATCGACAAAAAGAAATTCCGAATATGCCGCCTGCCAAAGCAGGTAATTGCTTATCCTCTCCTCTCCGGAAGTGCGTATAATAAGGTCCGGGTCCGGGATGCCGGCGGTGGCCAGATAACGGTCAAAATCCTCTATGCCAACGGATTCGAGGCCAGCGGGATCATCAGCATATTCTTTGGCCATCCTTTTGGCGGCCTGAAGGATATCCCACTTCCCGCTGTAGCTCAGGAACACGACAAGCGTCAGAAGAGGTTCCTTGCCGGAGGCTGGAGCGGTCAGTCTCTCTGCCTTTTTTATAGCTTCCACAAGATTGTCATCAAGCCTTGAAAGATTCCCTATCACACGGAAAGAGACTCCCTTGGCCGCAAGGGAATCAATCTCGTCCGCGATCGATTTCAGCATAAGGCTCATCAGAGAGCTCACCTCGGACTCCGGACGGTTCCAGTTCTCCTCCGAAAACGCGAAAAGCGACAGATACCTGACCCCTGCCTCATTAGCAGCCTCCACACAGGCTCTGACGCTCTCAACGCCGCTATAATGACCGGAAACCCTTTCCAGCCCCCGTTGCCGGGCCCAACGTCCGTTGCCGTCCATGATAATGGAGACGTGCTCCGGTATATTCTTGATTTCGTTCATATTCCAAAATTTCATTCTCCGCTGTTCCGGATGTCCTCGCCCCAGAACAACTTCGTGGTCAGAGCCTTTATAAAACTGGTGTTTTTAAGCCGAACCCTTTTTAGCGAAAATTGTGCCACCTTGACATCAAGGCTCACAGAAGGCTCGACCAAATGGTTTCTGTTGTCCATCGACAGCATGACGCTGTCATCCCTTGATCTCATGGAAATCGAGATTTCAGTGGTGTCCGGAACCACAAGAGGACGCGCGTTCAGGTTATGCGGAGCGATCGGCGCGATGATGAGCACCTTCGCCTCAGGAGCGCAGATCGGACCTCCGACGCTCAATGAATATGCCGTCGAGCCGGAGCTTGTGGCGACCAGCAACCCGTCGGCCCAGTAGGTTGGCAAAGGGTGTCCGTCCATCCTCACATCAATTCCAAGCAAGGCGGCGCCAGAACGATGCACGGAAACCTCGTTAAGCGTGAAAGGACAGAACTGCGGATCCGCGGCCAGCGCTCCTCCCGACACATCAGTCCTGAGCAGTTCCCTGTCCTCAAGATACCAACCGCCTGACAAAAGGGCGTCACACGCCTCTTCAGGACTATATTCAGAAAGGAACCCGAGCCGGCCGAGGTTCACTCCGAGGATCGGGATCCCAGACTGTCCCACGCACTGCGACGCGGAAAGGAAAGTCCCGTCACCACCTACGCTCATGACAAGGTCAGTCTCCGGAAGAATGTCTTCTCCCCCGCTGATCTCATAGAAGTCAAACGACTCTTTTTCAAGCTTTCCGAACATTCTGGAAAGCCTTCCGTCGCTCATGGCGCGACCGTCTCTTGAGTATAACGCTATCTTCATCAGAGCACGACTTGGGTTATAGTGAAAGCATTTGAATCTCAAAAATAGCACAATTCCGCATAAAACTGAACAGAAATCATTATTTTTGTATGATTATATGTGTACGAATATGACAAGACTTAGCGTGAACATCAACAAGATCGCCACGATCCGCAACGCGCGTGGCGGGAATATGCCGGACGTGGAGAAGGCCGCGGTCGACTGCGAGAGATTCGGGGCGGAAGGCATCACGGTACATCCGAGGCCGGACGAGAGACACATCAGATATTCAGACGTCAGGGCCATCAGGCCTACCGTGACGACAGAGTTCAACATCGAAGGCAATCCTATCCCGAGTTTCGTGGATCTCGTCCTTGAGGTTGTCCCTGACCAAGTCACTCTTGTGCCGGACGCCCACGACGCCATCACATCCAACGCAGGCTGGGACACCGTCTCCAACAAAGGGTTTCTGACGGACATCTGCGCAAGGTTCAAGGAAAAAGGGATCCGCACGTCCATATTCATAGACCCATCGCCCGCTATGGCGGAAGGAGCCAAGGCCTGCGGCTGCGACCGTGTGGAACTTTACACCGCTGATTATGCGGCTGAATATTCCGCCGGGCGGGAAAAGGCCATAAAGCCGTATCTTGAGACGGCAGTGGCTGTAAAGGAACTTGGATTGGGTCTGAACGCCGGGCATGACCTGAACCTTGAGAACCTCGAATATTTCATCAGGACAATCCCTTGGACGGACGAGGTCTCCATCGGTCACGCCATCATCTGCGACGCTCTTTACATGGGTCTCGAAAAAACAATACAGGCTTATCTGTCGAAGATTAAGATTTTTTAATTACATTTGTAACCTTGAATATTAATAACAAAAAATAAAATGAAACAGACACCATTGATTATCAGCGTCATAGCCCTTGTTGCTGTGGCCGCTCTCGGAATTTTCCAACTCACGTCAAACGGTAAAGGCAGCAAGAAGACCACTTCAGGCGAGGCCGTGGAGGTCACGGCGCAGCCAGGTTCGATCGTATGGTTCGACCTCGACAGGGTTCTCAACGAGTACGACATGGCCAACGACCTCAGATCAGTGGTGGAGACCAAGGTTCAGAGCATCCAGGAAGAGATCAACAGAAGGGGCAACAAACTCCAGAGTGATGTGAACAAGTTCCAGTCTGACCTTGACAAGGGTCTTCTCGTCCGCTCTGTGGCCGAGCAGAGAAACATCAAGCTTCAGGAGCAGCAGAACAACTTCAACAACTACGCCGCCCAGAAGCAGCAGGAGATCGCCGAGGAGCAGCAGGTGATGATGAACCAGATCGGAGACGCGATCAAGACTTTCCTCGACAAGTTCAACGAGGAACACAAATACGCGATGATCATCGCCACCCAGGGCAGTGTCCTCCCGGCGCCTGTCGCCACCGGAGATCCTGATCTTGACGTGACCGACGCGATCCTCGCCGGACTCAACGACGAGTACATCCAGAGCAAAGGCAAAGGTGGAAAAGCAGCCCCCGCCACAGCTGAGGAGTCAGAAACGAAGTAGGCTTTGAGAATCGCTCTCTTTCAATTTCAAGAGGCAGTATCCGGAATTTCTTTTTCCGGGAAAGACGCAATATGTCACAAAGGATGATGACGCCGTACCCATCGAGAGCGAGGCTCTGTTGGATACGGCCAATCCTTTTACCTACCGGCGCACGTACAAGGCTATCCGTGACTGGAAACCTGACCTTGTGATCATCAGTTACTGGATGTCCTACTTCGGACCTTCGTTAGGTTACGTGGCCAGAAGGCTCAGGAAGCGATGCAAGGTCATCTCCGTGCTTCACAATGTCATTCCGCACGAGCCTAAGTTCTTTGACGCTCCTCTGACGAAATATTTTCTGTCAGGCTGCACCGGCAATGTAACGTTGTGCGACGAGGTTGCGGAAGACCTTCACAGGCTCTCTCCAAAAGCTTTGAACGCAACACTTTTCCATCCGATCTACGAGCACTTCGGCGAGAAGCTGCCCCGCGGTGAGGCGGAAAAGGCTCTCGGGCTGACACCGGGGAAGAGAAACCTGCTGTTTTTCGGGTTGATCCGGGAATATAAAGGGCTGGACATTCTGCTGGAGGCTTTCGCCGGACTGGACGACAGTTACCAGCTCATCATTGCGGGCGAGCCATACGGATCGTTCGACAAATACCAGAGGCTGATCGACAGTTCTCCGGCCAAAGACAGAATCCGACTGTTCACCCATTACATCAAAGACTCCGAGGTAAAGGATTATTTCTCGGCCGCCGACCTTGCGGTGTTGCCTTACAGGTCCGCCACCCAAAGCGGAATCAGCGCCATCGCCTACCACTTTGAGGTGCCGATGGTGGTCACCGATGTCGGCGGCCTGAGACAGGCCATCGGAGACTGCGGCACTGGACTTGTCGCGCCAAAGGCTGACGCCGGCAGCATCGTGAGGGAGATCCGGACATATTTCTCTGACACAAACATCAAGACTCTCTGCATCAGCTCGATCAGGGCCGAGAAAGAACGGCTGTCATGGAAGACGTTCTGCAAAAGGATGCTGGAGTTCTCCGACAATTTGTACAAGCAAAGATGAACAGATACTTGACTACTTTCGTGGCCTCGTTATGTCTGACGGCCGCGTCCGGCACCATAACTGCCGCACAGGAATACGTCGCGCCGCAGGTTGTGGTGTCCACTGACAAGGTACGCTATAACGGAAAGGTGTACTATTCGCATATAGTGCAGGAACGTCAGACCCTTTACTCTATCAGCAAGGCTTACAATGTGACCCTTCAAGAGATCTACGACGCCAATCCGAACCTGCATCTCAACACGGAAGGACTCAAGAAAGACCAGATCATCCTGATTCCGATAAAAGAAGGGGTCACACAGACACCAACCCGGACAACAAAGGTTGAGACCACGGCGGACAACAAGGCGGACAGTGGAGATGACAAGGCCAAGGAATATACCATACACCGTGTCAAGTGGTTCGAAGACCTGACATCCATAGCCAGAAAATATATGGTCTCGAAGGAGTCCATAATGAATATCAACGGGATGACATCCGAAAAGGTCAGGCGCAAGGACAAGATCAAGATTCCTACGCACCCGGAGAAATGGGAGAAAGGGTCCGGTTACGAGGTGGCTTCCGCAGGATCATCGACCGAAGGAACTTCAACTGAATCAGGTTCTTCGACAGGTGCGGTGACAGGTGATGTTTCGACCGGTTCAGAGAACGATGGTGTGTTTGACAGGATATTCAATAAGAGACACAAGACAAGCATGGCTCTCTTGCTGCCGTTCAACACAGCGAAAAAAGCGGACAGCCAGATGATGGATTTCTACTGCGGAGCGTTGCTCGCCGCGAAGGACCTGGGGGAAGAAGGCCATGAAATCGACATGAATGTCTATGATGTGGCTGGCGGAGCGATGCCTGTCACAGAAGAAAGATTCTCCGAGAGCGACTTCGTGATCGGTCCTGTGTCCAACACTGACATAGCCAGAACCATCAACGCATCCAAAGGCAAGACTTGGATAGTCTCTCCTCTTGACCCAAGGGCGGAGGTCCTTGCCGACACAATTCCCAACATCATTCAGGCCCCGTCTCCTACAAAAGCACAGATAGCGGACATGGTCAGATGGGTAGATTCGGACCTGAAAACTAACGACAAGGTGATTTTGATCACCCAGAAAGGGGTAGCGGCAAATGGCTATTCAGCCAATGTGATCAACGAGGTGCGCAACTCAGGGTTAAGGCATTCAGACCTATCGTTCAACATCCTTGAGGGCAGGCAGATCATGGGAAGAATCTCGGCGATGATGACGGACAACGGCACAAACAGGGTTGTCGTGGCTTCCGACAGCAAGGCGTTTGTCATCGAGGTGGTCAGGTTACTGTACCTCATCTCCAGCCAGAAAAAGGAAATCGTGCTTTACAGCACATCCAAACTCAGGACATTCGAAGAGATCGACGTCGAGCAGCTGCACACCTTGAATCTACACTCAAGTGTGTCTTACTTTGTAGATTATGACTCGAAGGATGTACAGAATTTCCTGATGAAATACAGGGCGCTCTATGGGACGGAGCCAAGCCGCACGGCGTTCCAAGGCTACGACCTCATGAAATTCTTCACGACCGCACATTCTGAATATGGAAGTAAACGGGACAAGTCGGGAAACCTTAAAGGCACTGGACTCCAGTCCGACTTCAATCTTGTGAAAACATCACGAGGCGGCTACGTGAACGATGCCGTCAGACGGATTGTGTACAATCCGGACTACTCAGTGAATCTGATCAGATAGAAAGCAAGGCCTTCGCGTTTGCAACAGCGGCGGCGGTGATACTGCTGCCGCTCAGCATACGGGCGATCTCCATCACTCTGTCCTGCCCATCCAGAGGACGGACTGTAGTGGTGGCTTTTCCAAGCACATCGTATTCTTTCTCAACCACATAATGCGCGTTACCCTTGGCGGCCACCTGTGGAAGATGGGTGATGGCGAAGACCTGCATGTCCTTGCCCATCGAGCAAATCATCCGTCCCATCTTGTCGGCCACGCTACCGGACACTCCCGTGTCAATCTCATCGAATATGAGCGTAGGCATATTCACGAACTTCGCCATCATGGCCTTCAGGCAGAGCATCAGACGGGACATCTCGCCACCGGAAGCGCACTTCGCGACATCAATCGGGTTGGCGCCTGAAGCCGAAAACAAGAACTTGACAGCATCAGAACCGCTTGCTGACAGCGGAGCGGCTGAGAGTTCGATCCGGAACACAGCATAGTCCATCTCAAGCGAGCGGACTGACTCGGTGATCGCTTTTGAGAATGGTCCGGAAGCCTTGACCCTGGCTTCATGAAGTCGATTGGAGACAGCCTCAAGGGTTTTCCTTTCAGAGGCCATCAGACCCTCGAGTTCAGTTTTCCGAGCCTCAAGGGCTGTGGAATCGAAAAGGGATTCCGAAAGAGCGTCACGTTTTGCGATCAGTTCCGACACTGACGCGGCCGAGTAGCCCTTCATCAGATCATAGAGAAGCGAAAGACGCTCATCCACAGCTTCGAGACGCTCCTGGGAAAGTTCCACACGGGAATTCATGGTCGTGACATCCTCAAGAATGTCATCCAACTCCGTACGCGCGGATCCTATCCTTTCAGCCAGACCGGCAGCATCCGGAACAAACTTCGCGGCCTTTTCCAACATCTTCTGAGCCTCTTTCAAGGCTGAGGACAACGGCAGAGTCTCCGAGTTCGGATCCGAAGAGCCGAACAACTCCTCCACCCCGCCAAGATTCTCCTTGATCTCCTCGGCATTGGCAAGCTGTTTACGCTCCGTCTCCAAGGCCTCAAGTTCCCCTTCCTGAAGACGGGCGTCCTCAAGTCTCTGCCAGCGCGCGCGGACATATTCCTTCTCCTCGCTCATCCTGGCAAGGCGGGAGGAAACTTCGGAATATTCTTTTTCAAGGGTTTTGAAGGCCTTGTAGGATTTATCACATTCCGTCAAAAGGGATACATCACAGGCGAAGTGGTCCAGCATTGAAAGCTGGAAAGACTTGTCCGACAGCAGAAGAGTCTGATGCTGCGAGTGGATGTCAACCAGACGGGAAGATATGCTTTGAAGAATCTGGATATTCACCGGAGAGTCATTGATGAACGAACGCGAGCGGCCGGAACGGTTGACCACCCTCCTGATGATCAGTTCTCCGTCCCCTGCCTCCACATCGTTGTCGTCAAGGATTTCCTTCAGGACAAGATCCGACTCTGGAATCCTGAATACGGCCTCGACAACACAACTGTCCGCCTCGCCTCCGATCACCGAAGCGTCAGCCTTGGAGCCCAGCAGTAAAGACAGGGCTCCCAACAGGATAGACTTGCCGGCTCCTGTCTGGCCGGATATAATGATCAGACCCTCCGGAAACCTGATGTCCAGAGAGTCTATCAAAACATAATTTCTTATCTGAAGGGACTCAAGCATGGCCCCGCAAACTATTCAGCGTCAGAAACATTATCCTTTACCGGACGGGCCTGCATCTCATCCTCATTGCCGGATCCTGCCATCCTGTAGTAGAGTTCACCATCCTCAAACTCGGAAATCGCGATGAGATCCGGCTTAGGAAGCTTTTCGTAATATTTGGAAATCTCTATCTGCTCCCGGTTCTCGAAAACCTCGTCCATGGTGTCGCGATCGGTGCGGAAATCCTCCAGCTTCTTGGCGAGTTCCTTCTTCTCGGCGAGCGCTATCTGATTCGCCCTTTTGTAAAGGAGTACGACTGTCTCGTAAATGTTGCCCGTCGGCTCGGCGAGATACTTGATGTCCCTTGTGATTGTGTTTGAAGGGACCTTCTTCTTAACTTCCATATTCAATAAAAATTCTTGTCTAAATATTGTACGTGGTATAAAAGAAGGAGCCGCGGATTTT
>OHBH01000218.1_pt1 | contig 11253 bp, 8 predicted proteins | sample 1577321 | NCBI WGS metagenome assembly OHBH01 (sample SAMEA3879546, study PRJEB24766) | human gut metagenome | biome: human-associated habitat; feature: feces | place: USA | collected 1985/1987
CAAAATCCAGCGCGATGATAACGTCCTTACCCATGATGTGCTCCTCCTATGATGTCCCTGAGATCGTCGATGCCGAAGCGCGCCATCGCGTCCGGCAGAGTTTCAATGATGTGCTTGCAGGCATACGGCTCGACCAGGTTCGCCGCGCCCACGCCGACCGCCGTCGCGCCCGCGAGCATCAGCTCCAGAACGTCCTGCGCGTTCGTCACGCCGCCCATGCCCACGATGGGGATGCGCACCGCCTCATACACCTGATAGACCATGCGCACGGCCAGCGGGAACATACCGGGGCCGGACATGCCGCCGGTCCGGTTGGCCAGCAGCGGGCGGCGGCGCGCAAGGTCGATGCGCATACCCGGCAGGGTGTTGATGAGGCTCACGCCGTCCGCACCCGCGTCCTCGCAGGCCTTGGCAACGGCGGCAATGTCCGCCGCCGTCGGCGAGAGCTTGAGGATGATCGGCTTTTTCGTCACGGCGCGCACCGCGCGCGTCACCTCCGCCGCGGCCGACGGCTCCGCGCCGAAGGCAGCGCCGCCGCCGTGGACGTTCGGACAGGAGATGTTGACCTCCAGCCAGCCGACCTGCGGCTGCGCGTCAAGCCTGGCGCAGACCTCGGCATATTCTTCCACGCTAAAGCCGCTCACATTCGCCATGACCGGCTTGTGAAACACCTTTTTCAGCTCCGGCAGCTCGTGCGCGATGACCGCGTCCACGCCGGGGTTCTGCAGCCCCACCGCGTTGAGCATTCCGCCGACATACTCGGCGATGCGCGGTGTGGGGTTGCCGAAGCGCGGCGCGCGCGTCGTCCCCTTGAAGGAGAACGTGCCGAGCATATTGATGTCATACAGCTGCGCAAACTCCTGCCCGTAGCCAAACGTGCCGCTGGCCGGGATGATGGGGTTTTCGAGCTCGATCCCGCAGAGCGTTACGGCTGTTGTGGCCATAGGATCTCCTCCTTTGTGAACACGGGCCCGTCCTTGCAGACGCGCTTGCTGCCGTGCGTCGTTTCGCAGGTGCAGCCCATGCACGCGCCGAAGCCGCAGCCCATGCGCGCCTCGAGGCTCAGCTGACCGTCGAGCGGCGTCGCGCTGCACAGCGCCTGCAGCATGGGCATCGGCCCGCAGGCATACACATAGGTGCCACCCTCGGGCAGCGCCTCGGTCACGAAGCCGCGCGCGCCCATGGTGCCGTCCTCGGTCACAACCGTGACGGGGATGCCGAGCGCACAAAACGCATCGGCAAGCAGCACCTCTGCCGCCGTGCGAAAACCGAGCACGGCCAGCGGGCTGCGCCCCTCGGCCACGAGCTGCTGCGCCAGACCGTACAGCGGGGACGCGCCCACGCCGCCGCCGACCAGCAGCGGCCGCGCACCGGCGGGTGCGGTGTCAAAGCCGTTGCCGAGACCGACCAGCAGATCCAGCTCCGTGCCCGGCGCCAGCGTGCTCAGCTGCGCCGTGCCTGCGCCCGCCACTTTATAATACAGCGTCAGCGCGCCGTCACTCCAGCTGCACACCGACACGGGGCGGCGCAGAAAGCGTCCGGCAAGCCGGATGTCCACAAACTGCCCCGGCGCGGTGATCGCGGCGGTGTCCCCCGTGAGCTGCAAACGGTAGGTGTCACGGGCGACGGGCGCGTTTTCCGCAATGGTGAAAACTCTCTGCTGCACGGCTTACTCCGCGTGGATCGTGGACACGGCCAGCGTCGTCTCCTCGAGCACGTCGAGCAGTACGCGCACCGTATCGAGCGAGGTAAAGACGGTCACGCCGTTTTCCACCGCGCAGCGCCGGATCGCAGCGCCGTCCTGCGCGTGGACGCTCGAATGGATGGAGCGGGTGTTGATGATGTAGCTGACGTAGCCGCTGCGGATGGAATCAAGGATCTCGTGGCTGCCGTCGCTGATCTTGCCGCGCACGCGCGTGCGGATGCCGAAGGACTTGAGGTAGGCAGCCGTGCCGGCGGTCGCCTCGATGTTAAAGCCCATCTCATAGAACCGGCGCACGAGCGGCAGGCCCTCGGGCTTGTCCTCATCGGCCAGCGTCACGAACACGGTGCCGTAGTTCTGCACGTTCATGCCGGAGGCCTGCAGCGCCTTGTACATGGCGCGCGAGAGCTTCTTGTCGTAGCCGATGGCCTCGCCCGTGGACTTCATCTCCGGGGAGAGGTAGGCGTCCAGCCCGTGGAGCTTGGCAAAGGAGAACACCGGCGCCTTGACATAGCAGCGCTCTTTCTCCGGCGGATAGAGGTCGAAGATGCCCTGCTCCTTGAGGCTCGTGCCGAGGATGACGTTGGTGGCGATGTCCGCGAGCTGATAGCCCGTGGCCTTCGACAAAAACGGCACCGTGCGCGACGAGCGGGGGTTGACCTCGATGATGTAGACATGGTCGCTCTTATCGACGATGAACTGGATGTTATACAGGCCGACGATGCCGATGCCCAGACCGAGCTTCTTGGCATAGGTCAGGATCGTGCCCTTGACCTTGTCGGAGATGGAAAACGGCGGGTAGACGCTGATGGAGTCGCCGGAGTGGACACCGGTGCGCTCGACCAGCTCCATGATGCCGGGCACGAACACGTCTCTGCCGTCGCAGATGGCGTCGACCTCGACCTCGCGGCCGGAGATGTACTTGTCGACCAGCACGGGCTTGCCCTCGCCGGTGCGCACGGCATTCTGCAGATAGTGGCGCAGCATCTCGTCGTCGGCCACGATCTCCATGGCGCGGCCGCCCAGCACAAACGACGGGCGCACCAGCACCGGATAGCCCACCGCGTGCGCCGCCTTGAGGCCGTCGTCCAGATTCGTCACCGCCGCGCCCATCGGCTGCGGGATGTTCAGCTCGAGCAGCAGCTTTTCAAAGCAGTCGCGGTTTTCCGCGCGCTCGATCGCGGCGCAGTCCGTGCCGATGATCTGCACGCCGCGCGTCATGAGCGGCTGCGCCAGATTGATGGCCGTCTGGCCGCCGAGGCTGGCGATCACCTGATCGGCCTGCTCCTCGTGCAGGATGTTCATGACGTCCTCAGGCGTGAGGGGCTCGAAATACAGCTTATCGGCGGTCGTGTAATCGGTGGAGACCGTCTCGGGGTTGTTGTTGATGATGATGGCCTCATAGCCCGCGCGCCGGATGGTCTGCACCGCGTGGACGGTGGAGTAGTCAAACTCCACGCCCTGACCGATGCGGATCGGACCCGCGCCGAGCACGACGACCTTCTTCTTGTCCGAGCGGCGCGCCTCGCTCTTTGCGCCGGGGGCGTAGGTGGAGTAGAAATAGGGGATGTAAGCGCCGGTGTGGCTGGTGTCCACCATCTTGTAGGCGGGGTAGAGCCCCAGCTGCACGCGCTGGGCATACACATCCTCCTCGCGCACGCCCCAGAGCCGCGCGATATAGGGGTCACAGAAGCCCATCTGCTTGGCCTGCTTGAGCGTCTCTCCGTCGCCCTTGTGCGTGCAGAGCGTCTGCTCCATGTCCACGATGCCGCGGATGGTCTCGAGGAAGAACGGCGTGATCATCGTCAGCGCAGCGACCTCGTCCACGCTCGCGCCCAGACGCAGCAGCTGCGCGACGGCAAAGAGGCCGTCGTCACGGAACTGGCGCAGGTACTCGGTCAGCTCCGCCTTGGTCATGTTCTGGAACTTCGGCAGCCAGAGGTGCTGCGCGCCGATCTCCAGCGAGCGGACGGACTTGAGCAGGCACTCCTCGAGCGTGCTGCCGATGCCCATGACCTCGCCCGTGGCCTTCATCTGCGTGCCGAGCGTGTTGGCGGCGGTCGAGAACTTATCGAACGGGAAACGCGGCAGCTTTGCGACCACGTAGTCCAGCGACGGCTCGAACGCGGCCGTCGTGTTGGCGACGGCGATCTCGTCGAGGTTCATGCCGACGGCGACCTTGGCCGTGACGCGCGCGATGGGATAGCCGCTGGCCTTGCTCGCCAGCGCCGACGAGCGGGAGACGCGAGGGTTGATCTCGATGAGGAAGTACTCCGAGGTCTTGGGGTTGAGCGCAAACTGCACGTTGCAGCCGCCCTGGATCTTCAGCGTGCGGATGATCTTGATCGCGCTGTCGTTGAGCATCTTCATGTCATGGTCGCTGAGCGTCATGATCGGCGCGACGACGGCGGAGTCGCCGGTGTGCACGCCCACGGGGTCGATGTTCTCCATGCCGCAGATGGTGATGGCGCGGTCGGACGCATCGCGCATGACCTCAAACTCGATCTCCTTATAGCCCTTGACGCTCTTTTCGATCAGCACCTGATGGATGGGCGAGAGCTTGAACGCCTGCATACCCAGCTCGACGAGCTGCGCCTCATCGTCGGCAAAGCCGCCGCCCGTGCCGCCGAGCGTGAACGCCGGGCGCAGCACGACCGGATAGCCGATGGCTGCGGCCGCGGCCTTGGCCTCCTCGAGGTTGTAGGTGATCTGCGACGGGATGACCGGCTCGCCGATGCTCTGGCAGAGCTCCTTGAACTGCTCGCGGTCCTCAGCGCGGCGGATGCTGTCGCTGTCCGTGCCGAGAAGCTCGACCTGGCACTCCTTGAGCACGCCCTTCTGCTCGAGCTGCATCGCCAGATTCAGACCGGTCTGGCCGCCGATGCCCGGGACGATCGCATCCGGACGCTCCTTGCGCAGGATACGCGCCACATACTCCAGCGTCAGCGGCTCCATGTACACCTTGTCCGCGACGGAGGTATCCGTCATGATCGTGGCGGGGTTGGAGTTGACGAGGATGACCTCGTACCCCTCCTCCTTGAGCGACAGGCACGCCTGCGTGCCGGCATAGTCAAACTCGGCAGCCTGGCCGATGACGATCGGGCCGGAGCCGATGACCATGACTTTGCGGATGCTGGTATCAATCGGCATGGTGCGCACCTCCCATCAGGTCACAGAATCGGTCGAAGAGAAAGGCCGTGTCGTGCGGGCCCGAGCACGCCTCGGGGTGAAACTGCACGGAAAAGGCCTGCAGGTCGGGGTAGTCCACGCCCTCGCACGTGCCGTCGTTGGCGTTGACGTAGCGGATGACGCCGGTCTTGACGCTCTCGGGCACGACGGCGTAGCCATGGTTCTGGCTGGTGAGAAACGTGCGCGTGCCGCACACGTCGCGCGCCGGCTGATTCACGCCGCGGTGGCCGTATTTGAGCTTCACGGTGCTGCCGCCCTGCGCCAGCGCCATGAGCTGGTGGCCGAGGCAGATGCCGAACATCGGGATGCGGCCGAAAAGCTTGGCGATCTGCGCGATCTGGTCAACATTGTCCGTCGGGTCGCCGGGGCCGTTGGAGAGCATGACGCCGTCATACCCGGCGGCGAGGATGTCCTCCGCCGTGGCCGAGCAGGGCAGCACCGTCACGGCGCAGCCGCGCTTACAGAGCTCGCGCGCGATGTTGCGCTTGGCGCCGTAGTCGATGAGCGCCACGCGGTGCAGCACGTCGCCCTCCGGCCGGAGGGTGTAGGATTCCGGCGTTGTCACCTGCGGCACGGGGTCCGTGATGCGGTAGGCGCGCAGCGGCGCGAGATCCTCCGGCACGGCGTCGCAGATGGCGGCGTTCATCGTGCCCGCCTCGCGCAGGATGCGCGTGACGGCGCGGGTATCGATGCCGGCAATGCCGGGGATGTTGTTTTCTTTCAGGAACGCGTCGAGCGTCTGCGCGCAGCGGAAGTTCGAGGGTGTGGGGCACGCTTCACGAACGACATAGCCGCGCACGCAGCATTTTCCCTCAAAATCGGCCGGGATGATGCCGTAGTTGCCGATGAGCGGGAAGGTCTGCAGCACGATCTGGCCGCAGTAGCTGGGGTCGGTGAGCGTCTCGATGTAGCCGTTCATGCCGGTGGTGAACACCAGCTCACCGAACGTGTCGCATGGCGCGCCGAGGGCGAGGCCTGCAAAGACCTCGCCGTTTTCAAGTACGAGATAGCGCTTCATAGTTCGATCTCCGCAAGCGTCGCCGCCATGACCGCCTTGATGGTGTGCATGCGGTTTTCCGCCTCCTGAAACACGACCGACTGCGCGCTTTCAAACACGTCGTCCGTGACCTCCATAGCCTCGCGGCCGAAGCGCGTGCACATCTCGCTGCCGACGGCGGTCTTTTTGTCGTGATACGCCGGCAGACAGTGCATGAACACGGCGCCGGGATCGGCCTTGGCCATGAGCGCGGCGTTGACCTGATACGGCGCGAGCGCAGCGATGCGCTCCGCCCAGACGGATTCCGGCTCGCCCATGGAGACCCAGATGTCGGTGTAGACCACGTTCGCGCCCTGCACGGCCGCGGCGGGGTCGGAGATGAAGTCGAGCGTTGCGCCCGTCTGCGCCGCGATGGTCTGACACTCCGCGATGAGCGCCGCATCGGGGAAGTAGCCCTCCGGCGCGCAGGCCGTGAAGTGCATACCCATCTTTGCGCAGCCGACCATGAGGGAGTTGCCCATGTTGAAGCGCGCGTCGCCCATGTAGACGAGGTGGATGCCGTCGAGCGAGCCGAAGTGCTCCCGGATGGTCAGAAAGTCCGCGAGGATCTGCGTCGGGTGAAATTCGTCCGTCAGGCCGTTCCAGACCGGGACGGAGGCGTACTGCGCCAGCTCCTCGACGATGCTCTGGCCGTAGCCGCGGTATTCGATGCCATCAAACATCCCCGAGAGCACGCGCGCGGTGTCGGCGATGCTCTCCTTTTTGCCGATCTGCGAACCGGTGGAGTCGAGATACGTGCTGCCCATGCCCAGATCGTGCGCCGCGACCTCAAAGCTGCTGCGCGTGCGTGTGCTCGTCTTTTCAAAGATGAGCGCGATGTTTTTGCCCTCGCACAGGCGGTGCGGGATGCCGGCCTTTTTTTCGGCCTTGAGCTTGGCTGCGAGCTGCAGCAGGTAGTCGATCTGCTCGGGGGTGCAGTCGAGCAGCTTGAGAAAATCGTTACCCTTGAGATTCATATCGGTGTTCCTCCTTATACCTCGGCGCAGACGGCCTTGAGCACGCCGATCGCCTGCTCGAGCTGCGCCATGGGGATGTTGAGCGCCGGCAGCAGGCGCACCTTGTCTTTCGCCGAGATGACGAGCACGCCCTGCTCTGCGCAGGCGCAGATGACCTCTGCGGCCGGGCGCACGGTCTGCACGCCGAGCATCAGGCCGAGCCCCGTGACGCTCTTGACGCCCGGCGCGCCGGTGAGCGTGTCGACGATGAAATCGGACTTTTCCTGTACGGATTGCAGCAGCGGCCCGTCGAGCCGGTGCAGGATGCTCAGCGCACCAGCGCAGCAGACCGGGTTGCCGCCGAAGGTCGAGCCGTGGCTGCCGGGGGTGAGCACGTTCTGCACCTTCTCGCCGAGCAGCGTTGCGCCCAGCGGCAGCCCGCCGCCGAGCCCCTTGGCCGTGGAGACGATGTCGGGCTTGACGCCGTAGTGCATATAGCCGTAGAGCTTGCCGGTGCGGCCGTTGCCGGTCTGCACCTCGTCGCAGATGAGCAGGATGTCCTGCGCGGCGGCGAGCTGCGCCGCACCCTTGACGAATTCCTGCGTCAGCGGGATGACGCCGCCCTCGCCCTGCACGACCTCGATCATGATGGCGGCGCATTTGTGCGCGGCCACCTGCGCCTTGAGATCGTCGAGATCGTTCGCCTCGGCATAGGCAAAGCCCTCCGTCAGCGGCAGAAAGTCGTGGTGGAACACGTCCTGACCGGTCGCGGCGAGCGTCGTGATTGTGCGGCCGTGGAAGCTGTTTTTGAGCGTGATGATGGTGTGGTATTCCGGGCCCTTGTGCTCAGCCGCGTATTTGCGCGCGGCTTTGATGGCGCATTCGTTGGCCTCCGCGCCGGAGTTGGAGAAGAAGACCTTTTTCATGCCGGTCTTTTCGCACAGCAGCTGCGCCAGCTGCGCGTCGGGCGCGGTGAAGTAGAGGTTTGAGGTGTGCTGCACGGTGCACAGCTGCTCGGTCACGGCGCGCACCCACGCGGGGTCGGACACACCGAAGCTGTTGACGGCGATGCCGGTCGCAAGGTCGATGTATTCCTTGCCGTTCTCGTCCCAGACGAGCGAGCCCTTGCCGCGCACGATCGTGACCGGGTAGCGGGCGTAGGTGTTGGCGATGTAGGTATGGTCAAGTTGCTGTGTATTCATTTGCATTTCCTCCTTGTCCGGCAACGAACATGGTGCCGATGCCTTCGTTTGTCAGCATTTCGATGAGTATGGCGTGCGGCACGCGTCCGTCGATGATAAAGACACGGTGCACGCCCCAGCGGATAGCGTCCATGCAGCAGGTCACCTTCGGCAGCATGCCGCCGCAGATGACGCCGGACGTGATGAGTGCGTGCGCCTCTGCCGTATGGATGACGGGGATGAGCGTGCCGGGGTCGTCCTTGTCGCGCAGGATGCCGCCGATGTCGGTCATGGCGATGAGGCTCTCCGCGCCGAGCTCACCCGCGATGCGCGCGGCCGCGGTGTCGGCGTTGATGTTGTAGACGTGCCCCTGCGTGTCGCACCCGACGGTGGACACGACCGGGATGTAGCCCTTGTCGAGCACGTCGAGGATGGGGCGCACGTCGATCTTCGTGATCTCGCCCACGTAGCCGAGGCGCTCGTCGCGCACACGTGCCTGGATCATCTGCCCGTCGATGCCGGACAGGCCGATCGCGCGGCCGCCCTTTTGCCCGATGAGATTGACGAGCGTCTTGTTGATCTTTCCGGCGAGCACCATCTGCACGACGTCGGCAGTCTCGGCGTCCGTGACGCGCAGACCGTCGACAAACTGCGTCTGCTTGCCGAGCTTTTGCAGCATATCCGTGATCTCGGGCCCGCCGCCGTGCACGAGCACGACCTGCACCCCGATGAGCGAGAGCAGCACGATGTCGCGCATGACGGAGTCCTTGAGCTTTTCGCTGATCATGGCGTTGCCGCCGTATTTGATGACGACGATCTTGCCGCTGTATTCCTGAATGTAGGGCAGCGCGTGGACGAGTACCTTTGCGCGCTGCGGATTTGTGATGTCCATGATGGTGTCCCTCCCGGTTCAGGTACGGTAGTCGCCGTTGATCTTCACGTAGTCATATGTCAGGTCGCAGCCCCACGCCGTTGCGCCCTCGTCACCGGCGTTGAGGTCGACGAGGATCTCGATCTCCTTTTCGAGCAGGATCTGTTTGGCCTCCTCCTCGGAAAACGGCACGCCCGCACCGTGTGTGCACACGCACACCGTTCCGGCTGCCGAGCGGAAGAACACGTCGACCTTGTGCACGTCCACGTGCGTGCCGCTGTAGCCGATGGCGCACAGCACGCGGCCCCAGTTGGCGTCCGCGCCGAACATGGCGGCCTTGACGAGCGACGAGCAGACGATGCTCTTGGCGACGGTTTTCGCCGTCGCGTGATCTTCCGCACCGGTGACGCAGCACTCGATCAGGCGCGTCGCGCCCTCGCCGTCGCCCGCGATCCGGCGGCAGAGCCAGACGGTCACGCTGTTGAGCGCGCGGCAGAAGGCCGTGAAGTCCGCGCCGGGCGCGGTGATCTCGGCGTTGCCCGCGAGTCCGTTTGCCAGCACGGCGACCATGTCGTTCGTGGACGTGTCGCCGTCGACGCTGACCATATTGAAGGTGTCCTGCACGTCGCCGGTGAGTGCCGCGTGCAGCATCGGCGCGCTGATGGCGCAGTCGGTCGTGAGAAAGACCAGCATGGTCGCGAGGTTCGGGTGGATCATGCCCGAGCCCTTGGCGATGCCGCCGATCGTGCAGGTCTTGCCGCCGGCGGTGAACTGCACGGCGATCTCCTTCGGCTGCGTGTCGGTGGTCATGATGCCCTCGGCCGCCTGATCGGAGTGGTCGCCGAGCGCGGCGGCGAGCTGCGGCAGGCCGGTGCGGATGGGCGCGAGATCGAGCGGCTGGCCGATCACGCCCGTGGACGCGACGATGACGTCCTGCGGCGCGATGTGCAGCGCTGCTGCCGTGAGTGCGCTCATCTCCTCGGCGACGGCGATGCCGTCGGCGTTGCAGGTGTTGGCGTTGCCGCTGTTGCAGACGATGGCCTGCGCCTTGCCGTCAGCCAGGTGCGCCTTCGTCACGGTCAGGGGCGCGCCCTTGACGAGATTGGTCGTATAGACCGCCGCGGCGCTGGCCGGGACGGCGCTGTAAATGAGCGCGAGGTCGCGCTTGGCTTGGTTCTTGCGGATGCCGCAGTGGATGCCCGCTGCGGAAAAACCCTGTGCGGCGCACACGCCGCCGGTGACTTGCTTCATCGGTTTTCCTCCTTACAGTTCGAGGCCGAAGCCCTTTTCCTTGCCCATGACGAGGTTCAGGCACTCGAGCGCCGCGCCGGACGCGCCCTTGCCGAGGTTGTCGAACACGGCCGTGAGCACGATGCGCTCGTCGTTGCCGGACACCGACACGACCATGCTGTCCTTGCCGGACATGGCGGCGGCGGACAGGAAGCCGTCCGTGCACGCAGGATCCTGATAGTGCACGACGGGGCCGGTGTATTTTGCGGCGTAGGCGGCCTTGATGTCCGCCATCGTCTTGCCGGGGCAGAGCTGTGCGCCGAAGAGTGCGACGCTCGTTTCCATGCCGCTGTAGAAATCCGCCACGATCGGCGCGAACACCGGCGCGTGCGTCAGACCCGGGACCGCGCACATCTCGCGCAGGTGCTTGTGCTGCTGCGTGAGGGCGTACTGCCGGGGCGCGGCGTACAGGGGGTCGGGCTCGTCTGCCTCGTATTCGGCGATCATCTTCTTGCCGCCGCCGCTGTAGCCCGTGAGCGAGTAGCATGTCAGCAGTGCGTCCGGCGGCAGGATGCCCGCCTCGACGAGCGGATAGGTGAGCACGACGAAGCCGCTGGCGTGGCAGCCGGGCACGGCGATGCGCTTGGCCGTTCGGATCGCAGCCTCACGCTCGGGTGACAGCTCCGGGAAGCCGTACACCCAGCCCGGCGCGGTGCGGTGTGCGGTCGAGGTGTCGAGCACGACCGTGTCCGGGTTTTCGACCAGATCTGCCGCCGTGACCGCCGCCGCATCCGGCAGACACAAAAACGCGATGTCCGCGCGGTTGAGCATCTCGCGCTGCGCCTCGATATCGTGCCCAAGCTCCGGCGGCAGGGTCAGCAGCGTGATGTCCGCGCGCTGTGCCAGCCGGTCGTAAATGCGCAGCCCGGCCGTGCCGGAGCTGCCGTCAATGAAAATGAAGCAGGAAAATTCAAAAATCAGTGCCGACGCCAAGATTAAATAGGTCTTTGCGGAGGACTTGATAACCACGAATAAAAATGCCGTGAGCATTGACAGAGAGCAGAGCAAAAGCGTTTTGCCGAGTACCC
>OHBH01000221.1_pt1 | contig 11174 bp, 9 predicted proteins | sample 1577321 | NCBI WGS metagenome assembly OHBH01 (sample SAMEA3879546, study PRJEB24766) | human gut metagenome | biome: human-associated habitat; feature: feces | place: USA | collected 1985/1987
TTGTACAGGTCGAACTCGAATACGCCGCCGATCGCCCAGACGTTCTTGACGTTGGAGCCGGTGAACCAGCGGATGAGGTCGATGTCATGTACGCACATATCGAGGTACTGACCGCCGGAGTGCGGTGCGAACTTGAGGGTAGACTCGATGGTGCTGCGCGGGTCCTGCGTGTAGGAACGGACCAGAACGACCTTGCCGATGTCGCCGTTGTCGATCTTGCGCTTTGCCTCAGCATAGGACTTGTCGAAGCGGCGCATAAAGCCCAGCTGGAAGATCAGATCGGGGTGTGCCTCGATGACCTTTTCCGCAGCCTTGCACTGCTCTACGTCGGTGCCGAGCGGCTTCTCGCAGAAAACGTGCTTGCCGTTGTTCATGGCAATCTCGATCTGCTGGCAGTGCAGGAAGGACGGGGAAACGATGACGATCGCGTCGAGCTCCGGGTTCCTGCACATCTCCTCGAAGTCAGTGTAGGTGTACTGAACGCCGAGCTCTTCGGCGACCTCCATGACGCGGCCTGCGTCTACGTCGCAGATCGCTGCCAGCTCACAGCCCGGAACCTGCGTTGCGAGGTTCTTTGCGTGCTCGTGGCCCAGACGGCCCAGACCAACCGAACCAATCTTTACAGTTTTCATAGCAGAAACTCTCCTTTTCAATCCAAAAACTCTCTTTTCGCGGCTGTTTGGCCCGATCAAGCCCTTCTCCAGCAGGTCTGCCTTGGTGATCCCTGCCGCCGTCCGCCTCCCCTCCCCCTCGAACGTCGCCCCCGCCCGCCGCAGCGCCTCCACCAGCACCTCCGGCGTCATGCCCTCTACCCCCAGTTTCCCCTCCTTGCCGGGTTTTTTCTTGCGGCGTTCCTTTCCGTACACGTCGGGAATATACGCCTGCTTCACTCTCTCCGGCGGCAGGCAACCCTTCAAATGGTTTCGGATCACAAATCCCGCGCTGTCCGCATCCGTAAGCAGTATAATGCCGCGTTTTTCAGCCAAAGCGCGTAAATACGCAACTTTTTCTCGGTCACGGAACAGAGCAAATCCCCCCATCTCCACTACAGCGGCATCCACTGCCTGTAGGAGCGTATTTCTGTCGTACCGCCCCTCTACTACGATGACTTCCCTGACCCGCGGCTTCACTTCACACCTGCCAGTTCCATGAGAAATAGCTTCAGTTCGCCCTCATTGTCCATGTTTCGTTCGCTTTTCATGCGATGATCCAGCGTCTGGCAGCGCTTCACCGCCTCACGGCACCAACTGCGCCGCACGCCTCTGGCTGACTGCATCAGCTTTTTGGCCGGGTAATCGGACTTCATGCGCCACAAATCCTTCAGCCACAGCACGTCCTTGTCACCGTCGATCGCCAGCCGGGCTGTGTACAGCTGCCGCAGCGTCTTTCCCAATGCCGCCAGAATGCGGATAGGTTCCTCCTGCATCCGCAGCAGCTCTGCAAGGCATTCCGCCGCCTTGTCATAGTCACGAGCCGCCACTGCGTCCGTCATGTCGAACACCCGCGCGTCCAGCACAGGGTCCGCCACAGCGGCGATATCCGCCGCTGTGATTTTCGCTCCCCTGGCATAGGCGGCGATTTTGGCGATTTCCGGCACCAGACCGGTCATCAGGCTGCCGCAGGTGAACAGCAGATGGTCTACCGTGCCTGCATCGATATCCTTCCCGGCAGCGGCAAAACGGCGGCGCACCCACTTTTGCAGCTTTTGCTGGCCCTGCTGGGCAAACTCGATCACCTGGGCGCGCTCCGCCAGGGCGGCGGTGAGCTTCTTCAGCTTGGCGTCGGTCTTATAGGGTATCTGTCGGTACAAAAACACCAGCGTGCAGTACACCGGGAAGTCCCCCAGCAGAGCCACCAGCGCACCCCGCTGGGCCTCGTCCAGCCTGAACAGGTCCATATCCTCCACCGTGACCAGGGTGCGCTCCGCCATCATAGGCATGGCCTCCGCCGCCTCGACGACCTCCTGCATAGTCAGGCCCTTGCCTGCAAGCCTGTGATAGTTGAACTCCTCAAAGCCCGCCGGCACAAGCCGTGCTTGCAGCTCCGCCACCGCCTGCTGCATCAGGTACGTCTCCTCGCCGTGGAATATATAGACATTCCCCACGGCGCCGCTTTGCAGCGCGTCGTGGAATTCCTCATAACCGGGGGTCTTTTCTTTTTTCTCCTTTGCCATGCTATCCTCCGTTCACGGTGATGCGGATGGTTCCCTGCTGGTCTGTGCGCCAGATATCCGCCCCAACTGCCAGCAGCCGCTGGAGCGTCTCCTCCGACGGGTGGCCATAGTTGTTATCGCCCACACTGATGACTGCCGCCTCCGGCATCACCGACTTCAAAAAGCGTATATTTGAGCTATATCGGGAGCCGTGGTGGCTGACCACCAGCACCTCTATATCCGGCAAGGCATAGGTTTCCACCAGCTTTTTCTCGGTGCTGCCGGACATATCGCCGGTAATGAGCAGGTCAAAGTCTCCGGTGCTGGCCAGTGCCGTCAGGCCCAGCTCGTTCAGATCGCCGCCGGACTGCACCGGCGGATAGATGGTCAAAACGGTATCGCCCAGCGTATCAGCCGTCTCCTTCGTCACATAGGTCACCTGCGCGCCCTTCTCCTCCGCCAGCGACACCAGACGCTCCCGAACGCCATACTCATCCTCGATGTCCGGCAGGTAGATCGTCTGCACCGGGATACGGCGCAGCACCTCGTACAAACCGTTGGTGTGATCGGCGTGATAGTGGGTCACCACCACAGCGCTCAGTTCCCGGACGCCCATGCTGTGCAGCGTGTCGGCAGCCAGACCGCCGGGGTCTTTATAGCTGTTGCTGCTGCCGCAGTCCACCAGTGCCGTCTCACCGCCGGAGGTCAGAATGACGCTCTCACCCTGTCCCACATCCAGCGTCAGGGCGGTCAGTACGCCGTACTGATAGTCCTGACGGTTGACCCAGATGGCCGCCGTCAGCGTCAGCACCGACAATGCCGATGCCAGCAGGTATTTCCGCTTGCCGTCCGGCGTGGCGGCACAGCCGATAAAGGCCGCGTACAAAAACAGCAGCCAGTAGATGAGATAGGGATTGGTGAAATACACCGCGTGATAGCGCCAGGACATCATGCCGTTGGCGATCCACAGGATGTACCGCACCAGCGCCCAGGAGATCCAACCCAGCAGGCTGGCCAGCGGCAGCCACACAAAGCCCAGCAGCACCGTCACAAAGGCAGCCATGAAGCTCCATCCCGCCGCAGGCACCGCCAATAAGCTAGACAGCGGCGCTACCAGCACGAAAATGCGGAAATACCAGGCTGTCAGCGGGGCAGTGAACACCACGGCGCTGAGGGTGGCGGACAGGTTCGCCGCTACAAAACACAGTGCGGTCCGCAGCGGCCGGCATTTTCCCTTATACCACCCGGTCAGCAGCTTGTACAGCCGGGGCGACAGCAGAACCATACCCAGCGTAGCGGAAAAGCTCAGCTGCAAGCTGACGCTGGCGGCGGCAAAGGGATTGCACAGCAGGATCACCAGCAGCGCGGCAGCCAAGCTGGTCAGAGGGTCGCTGCCCCGCCGGAACAGCGGCGCGATCAGCAGGAATATCTGCATGATGCAGGCGCGGACCACCGAGGGGCTCATGCCCACCATCACCATGTAAAACAGCAGCAACGGAATGGTCACGGCGCACAGCAGTCTCTGCCGCCGGGAGATCAGCAGCGCCAGCAGCGTCACCAGAAAAGCGCAGTGCAGGCCGGACACCGCAAACAGATGCGCCAGGCCCGTCTCCTGCATGGCCAGATAGTCTCCATCGTCCATAGCGGACTTATCACCGGTAAGCTCCGCTGTCAGAAATCCGCTGACACGCGGGTCATCCCAGATGGCGGCCACCTTCTCGCGGAAAGCTTTGCCCGCCCGTTGGGGCAGCCAGCGCAGGGCATCCCCATCACCCGCCGACAGACGCACATCCTCACGGCCATACAGCAGCGCATACACGCCCCGGGCGTTAAAATGGGTCACATCATCGCTGTCGAAATGGGCGGCAGACTGCCACTGGGCCGTGCCCGTGACCGTGTCACCCGGTCGGGCCGCCAACAGCTCCGCTTCGCCATACAGCACGGCCCTGGCCCGATGATAGCCCTCCAGCTCCACCGTGATCTTGGCACCGCGCTCCGTAGCCTGCGGCCAATCACAAACGGTGGCGGCAAAGTCCGACGCCGCACCACAGCGGTCCTCTATCGGCTGGCGCACCAGGTGGTCATACCCGGCAAAATAGGCCAGCGATACCGCCAGCGGCAGCAGGATCAGCAGCCCCCGGCGAAAATATTTTTGCTTGCGTGCAGCAAACAGCCACGCAAGCGCCAGCAGCAAAACGCCCCCGGCGGCATACAGCTGCCAGCCGTTCCAGGGCAGCAGTGCCGCCAGGAAGACACCGGCAGAGAAGGAAAACCCGATCGTGGCCAAAACGCGCATCGTTCTCTCCCCTCCCCCGGTCATAGTATCGTTTTATTATACCAAATATAGCTGCCTGTGACAAGAAAAAAGCCGCCCTACGGGCGGCTTTTTGTCTTTTACACACGCGCCAGCTTGTCATTGCACTTCTGCAAAAACCGTGCGTTGTCGATGACAGCGCGGGTATGGATGCCCTCACCGATCAGGCCATCGGCGTCGTGGGCCGTGACCTTGAAGGTGATCATCTTGCCGTTGGCGGATACGCCGGTCACCTCTGCGGTGGCGGACACCTTCATGCCCACAGGAGTAGGCGCCAAGTGGTTAGAGCTGATCTCCACACCCACAGTCCCCTTACCCTCGGGCAGTTCAGGCTGCACGCACTGCATGGCGGCATACTCCATCAGGCCCATCATAAAGGGGGTGCCGAACACCTCCAGCCCGCCGGAACCGATGGCCTTGGCGGTCATATCCGGGGTAACGGTCTTTTCAGCGGTATAGGTCATACCTACTTCGATCATAGCAATTCCTCCAATTAAGCGCTTTTCTTTAAATACATTTCTTGTCTATACGCGGGGCGGAAAAAACCGCGAATGTCAGACGCCCAACTGGGTCCACAGCTTATCGTAGAACTTCAGCGTCTCCTGTGGCAGGTTGACATAGATCTCACAGCGCTCGCGCTCCTCATCGGGGATGGCCATGATGTTGTAGATCTCCTCGTCCAGGGACTCACCGTACGTCTCCTCGTAGTAAGCGGGATACTCCGCCAGCGCTTCGGCATTGGGAGAGGCATACCAGATGTAGTCCATGTTGGCCAGGTTACTGTCGGTAGAGGCGATAAAGTTGATCCACTCATAGGCCTCGGCCTTGTGCTGGCTGGACTTGAGCACACACATGGCATCCACGAACCAGTTGCTGCCCTCCTCGGGAATGACGAAGGCCAGGTCCTCGTTATTCTCCAGCATGGTCAGATAGTCGCCGGCGTAGTACATGGTGATGGCCGCGTTGCCGCCCTCCATCTTGCCGAAGACCTCGTCCATGACGAAGGCCTGATACACACCCCTGTCCTTGGCATTCTTCACCAGCTCAAAGGCCTCGGTCAGCTGTCCCTCATCGGTGGTGTTGATGTCGTAGCCCAGATAGCACAAGGCGGCCATCAGCGCATCGCGGGAGTTGTTGATCATCAGCACCTGCCCTGCGTACTTCTCGTCGAACATAGCGCCCCAGCTGGTGATGGGCTCATCCACCATAGTGGTGTTGTAGATAATGCCCACGCTGCCCCAGGTGTAGGGTACGGTGTACTTGTTCTCCGGGTCGAAGCTCAGGTGGGTGAACTGGGGGTCCATCAGTTGGAAATTGGGGATGGCGCCGTAGTCCAGCTCCGCCAGCATATCCTCCTGGATCAGCCGGGCGATCATATAGTCGGAGGGTACGATCACATCGAAGTCCGCGCCGCCCATCTTGATAAGGGAGTACAGCGCCTCGTTGCTCTCGGCGGTCTGGTAGTTCACACGAATGCCGGTCTTCTCCTCGAATTCGGTGATCAGGGACTCGTCGATATACTCGCCCCAGGAGCACACATTGACCACGCGCTCGCTGCGGGCCGCGGCACCGGTGACGATCAGTACCGCCAACAGCACACAGGCCATAGCGCCTGCGGCGATCTTCTTGCCCAATCCGGGATATTTCTTCGGCGCAGGAGCGAACGTAGCGCTCTCGTGATGGACATTGCGGTGATGCTCGGCATGGTTCTCCCGCAGGTTGATGATGGCCAGCAGGATGATGACCGTGACGAACAGCAGCGTGGATACGGCGTTGATCTCCGGGCTGACGCGCTTTTTGGTCATGCCGTAGATGGTCATGGCCAACGTGGAGGAGGACGTACCCGCCGTGAAGTAGCTGATGATGAAATCATCGATGGACATAGTGAAAGCCGTCAGCGCACCGGAGACGATACCGGGCTTGATCTCCGGAATGATGACCTTCCAGAAGGCCTGCATCCAGGTGCAGCCCAAGTCCTGGGCCGCATCGACCAAATTGCGGTCCATCTGCCGTAACTTGGGCCCCACGGACAAAATGACGTAGGGGATGTTGAAGCAGATGTGGGCGATCAACAGTGTGCCAAAGCCCAGGGTCAGTCGCTCAGGCAGCACCACCAGTGACTGCCAGCCGTTGACCCACACGGCGAAGCTGTTCCATCCGTTGAAGAACACCACGAACAGCAGGCACAGGCTGACGCCGGTGACGATGTCCGCGTTCATCATGGGAATGTTGTTCACGGCCATCAGCCCGGTGCGCGCCCGGCGTCGCATACCGTAAAAGCCGATAGCGGCAAAGGTGCCCGCCACGGTGGCGATGACGGTAGCCAGCAAGGATACCAGCAGCGTGGTGTACACGCTGTGCATAATGAGCCGGTCGTTCAGCAGCTCGGCGTACCAGTGAAGGGAAAAGCCCTTCCACACACTGGAGCTGTTGCCGGCGTTGAAGGAAAAGACGATCAGGATGATGATGGGTGCGTACAGGAACAGGCCCACCAGGATCATCAGCAGGCGATCGCCGACGGAGTTGCCCTTTCTCTGTCTCATAGCATCACCGCCTGTTCCTCGCCCTCGCCAAAGCGGTTCATCACCAGCATACAGACAACGACGATCAGCATCATCACCAGGGAAATAGCCGCGCCCAGCTGCGGGTTATACGCCCCGCCCAGGAACTGCCGTTCGATCAGGTCGCCCAGCAACAGCTCCGTGCCGCCGCCCAGCATACGGCTGATGGCGAACGTAGACACAGAGGGCACGAACACCATGGTGATGCCGGACAGCACGCCCGGCAGGCTCAGGGGCAGGATGACCTTGCGGAACACCGTGACGGTGTTGGCCCCCAGGTCGCGGGCTGCCTCCAGCAGGGAGTAATCCAGCTTGCAAATCACAGAGTAGATAGGCAGGATCATAAAGGGTAGGTAGTTATAGACCATACCCAGCACCACAGCGCCCTGGGTGTCGATCATGGTAAAATACTCCAGGCTGCTGCCTGTCAGATGGTTGTACAGGGCAATGATACCCAGCTTCTGGAACAGCTGGTTCAGCAGGCCGTTGTTCTCCAGGATGGTCATCCAGGAGTAGGTCCGCAGCAGGAAGTTCATCCACATGGGCAGCATGATCAGTACCATGGCCGTGCGGCGGAAGCGCTCGCCCTCCCGGCTGAGAAGGTACGCCACAGGATAGCCCAACAGCAGGCAGATAGCCGTGGCAATCAGCGCCAGCTTGAAGGAACGGCCGAACACAGCAGCGTAACCGCCCATCTGGACAAAGTTGTCCAGCGTGAAGCCGCCCTCGCTGCCGGCAAAGGCATACACCACCATAATGACAATGGGGGCTACTACAAAAATAGCCATCCACACCACATAGGGCACGGCGAAACGGGAGAGCTTACTCTTCATCCTCGCTCTCCTCCTCTTCCGGCTCAGCACCGGCGTCCGCCAGTTCCTCGTATTCCTCGGAGTAAGAGGAATAGTCGCCGAACATACCGGAATACTCGCTCTTCTTCATAATGTGGAAACCCTCGGGATCGATCTTCACGCCGATACGGGCACCCACCGGAGAGTGATCGGTGGTTTGAATCAACCACTTGAAGCCGCGGAAATCCACGATGATATCATATTGCATCCCCTTGAACGTCACGTTGGTGACAGTGCCTACCAACTGGCCCTGCTCCACCGGCACGATGTCGATATCCTCCGGGCGAATGACCACGTCCACCGGTTCATTTTCGGCGAAGCCGCCGTCCACGCAGGGGAATTCCTTGCCGTACATTTTCACGACCCTGTCGCGGACCATCGTGCCGTTGAGGATATTGCTCTCGCCGATGAAGTCCGCCACAAAGGCATTCTTCGGCTCGTTGTAGATATCCTCCGGTGTGCCGATCTGCTGGATACGGCCCTTGTCCATGACCACCACGGTGTCGGACATGGTCAGGGCTTCCTCCTGATCGTGGGTGACATATATAAACGTGATGCCCATCTGCTGCTGGATACGTTTCAGTTCGTTCTGCATATCCTTACGCAGACGCAGATCCAGCGCGCCCAGCGGCTCGTCCAGCAGCAGCACCTTCGGCCGGTTCACCAGGGCACGGGCAATCGCCACACGCTGCTGCTGACCACCGGAGAGTTGGTCGACACGCCGGCGGTCAAAGCCCTTCAGGCTGACGACCTCCAGCATTTCACTGACACGCTGTCGTATCTCGTCCTCCGGCACTTTTGCGATACGCAGGCCAAAGGCTATGTTTTCAAACACGTCCAGATGCGGAAACAGCGCATATTTCTGGAACACCGTGTTGATCTGCCGCTTATGGGGCGGGACATCGTTGATCCTCTCGCCGTCGAAGGTCACATCGCCGCTGGTGGGCGTAGTAAAACCGCCGATGATCCGCAGTGTGGTAGTCTTGCCGCACCCACTGGGGCCAAGCAGCGTGAGGAATTCGGAATCGTTGATGTAAAGATTGATGTGATCGAGAACCAGCTCGTCGTCAAACGCCATGCAGAGATCCCGCAGGCGAATCAACTCTTTGGACATTTATCCTCCTCCATTCATCAGTAAAATAGCCCCCCTTCGACGCGGCGGCAGCGCGTCTGTTCACGCGCTCGTTACTTGTCGAAAGATGGCGAGTACACTATATATAAAAGCGCCGGGAAAGTCAATGGATTTTCCCGTTTTTCTCCGAAAAAAATACAGCGGATGGCAAAAGCCATCCGCTGCACGGCACTCAGCCGAAATATTTGTCCCGGAAGGGCACATTTTCCACTGTAAAGCTCTGCCCGCGCAGATAGTTCAGGTGCCCCGCGTCCGTGGGCAGGTCAAAGGTCAGCTTGTAGGCATACAGGGCCTGCCGCATCTCGCCGTAGCGGCGGTTTACGTCCCCACGACCGTATTTGCCGTCCCCCAGCAGCGGGCAGCCCAGGTCCGCCATCGTGGCGCGGATCTGGTGAGTCCGGCCCGTCTCCAGCCCGATCTCCACCAGGCTCAGCTCTCCCCGCGTCTCCAGCACCTTGTAATCGGTAATGGCGGTCTTGCCTCCAGGGACCGGCTTATGGTATACGGACACCTGCTTTTTCTTCTCATCTTTCAGCAAAAAGCACTCCACCCGACCTTCCGGCTTTTTCGGCCGGCCCGCAGTGATGCAGAGGTAGCGCTTGTCCAGTTCCCGGTCCCGTATCTTCTCGTTGATGACCCGCAGCGTCTCGGCGTCCTTGGCCGCGATGACGATGCCGCCGGTATTGCGGTCGATACGGTTGCACAGTGCCGGCGTAAAGGCATTTTCCCACTTGGGGTTCCACTCCCGTTTCTGGTACAGATATGCCTGGATGTGGTTGATGAGGGTATTCACCTTTTCCGTCTCGTCGGCGTGGACCACCATTCCCTGCGGCTTGTCCGCCAGCAGCAGGTGCTCATCCTCGTACACCACCGTCAGGTGCGGCTTGAACAGCGTCAGAAACAGATTTTCCTCTGAGGGCTTGTCGAAAAACTCGTCGTTGATGTATAATTGCAGCACATCGCCCGCACTGAGCCGCTGGTCCCGCTGGGCACGTCCGCCGTTTACCTTCACCCGCTTGATGCGGATATACTTCTGCGCCAGAGCAGGCGGCAGCAGGGGCAGCGCCTTGGACAGAAATCTATCTAGCCGTTGTCCGGCGTCATTTTTTCCGATGGTCAGTTCCCGCATAACGGCGTCCTCCCCTGTGTTTCTCTGCTTATTGTACCGTGTTTTTGAAAAAAGTCAAAATATTTGTAAGAAAATGTTTGACAAGGCATTTTGTGTCGGCTATAATACTACACGTGCCATTGTGAGGTGTACTATGCGTTTGAACGTCAACAAGCTGCTGCATACCCCCGATGCCCGGCAGGACATCCGTTTTGAAATGGATCTGTCCGACTTGGAATTCGGTGGTTCTTGTCCCGTTTCCCGTCCGGTTGTTGTGGACTGCCGGCTGGAGAACAAGGCCGGGCTGCTGCTGTGCGGAATGACGTTGACCACCACGCTGCATTGTATCTGTGACCGGTGCGGTGAAGCGTACGACGCGGACAAGACGACACGCTACGACTGCGTATTGGCAGAGGCGCGCGAGTCTGACGAAAGCGACGACATCATCCTGCTGGATAACGACGAGGTAGATGTGGAGGAGTTGGCGCGCGACGCCTTTATCCTCGATATGGACACGAAGTTTCTCTGCTCAGAGGACTGCAAGGGGCTGTGCCCCGGCTGCGGTGTGAACCTGAACCGGGAGAACTGCCGATGCAAAAAGGCAGTGGATCCCCGTCTGGCGAAGCTGGCGCAGCTGCTGCAGAAGGATGAGTGAATTACTTTTGTATTACATCGCTGCTCAGGCAGTTAAGACCAAGGAGGTGTCAACATGGCAGTCCCTAAGGGAAAAGTATCCAAGCAAAGACGCAATAAGAGACGTTCTTCCGTATGGAAGCTGGCAGCTCCCACGCTGGTGGCGTGCGCCAAGTGCGGCGCGCTGCATCTCCCCCACAGAATGTGCCCGGAGTGCGGCAGCTACAACGGCCGCGAGGTCAAGGTCGTCAAGTCTGTGGCCGCGAAATAAGTTCTGTTGTGCCTTTGCAAGAGGGAAGCGCCGCTTCCCTCTTGTTTTTTACTGCTCCCACACTTTTTGTCATGGGAAGTATCAAAATCCATCGTTTTACTTTATGCTCATGGGCGGAAATATATTTGTAAATGCAGGCGGTGACGGTCTTG
>OHBH01000228.1_pt1 | contig 11042 bp, 10 predicted proteins | sample 1577321 | NCBI WGS metagenome assembly OHBH01 (sample SAMEA3879546, study PRJEB24766) | human gut metagenome | biome: human-associated habitat; feature: feces | place: USA | collected 1985/1987
ACGCTGTGCGCACAAAACAGCTATCTTTTTTCACAAAAACATGATACAATAAAGTGTATCTGTATCAATAAGGAGCGCACCATGAAGAAATTGACCTCGATGTACAAACGCTACATGTTCCACCCCATTTTATATAAGACCGTGACCCGCACCTCCATTGTGGCCGTGCTGATGCTGCTGTGGCGGCGCTATGTCAGCGATGGCACGTTTACCATCTGGGAGGCCCCGGGCTTTCTGTGCGGCGTGGTGCTGCTCATCTGGGCCTGGGTGGACTACCTGCGGCTGGATGGCGTGACCATCCACCATCTGCTGGAGGAATTCAAGGGAATGGGCAAGCGGCAGAAAAAGATCCACTCCACCCGCTCCATCATCGACTATGCGGATGAGAAGATCGTCTCCTTTGAGGAGCTGGAACCCGAGGAGCGCACCTATTGCAGCCTGCTCTCCAATCTGGTGCTGGGCCTGCCGCTGGTCGCTGCTGCGCTGATCGCCAGCGTGCTGTAAGGGGGCCGCGGCATGGAACAAGAGCACAAGCAGCTGGTCATCGGCATTCTGGCCCATGTGGACAGCGGCAAGACCACCCTTTCCGAAGCCATGCTCTACGGCACCGGCACCATCCGCAAGCTGGGCCGGGTGGACCATAAGGATGCCTTTCTGGACACCGACGCGCTGGAAAAGGCGCGCGGCATTACCATTTTCTCCAAGCAGGCCCTCTTCACGGCGGGCAATACCGATTTTACCCTGCTGGACACCCCGGGCCATGTGGATTTTTCCACGGAGACCGAGCGGACACTGCAGGTGCTGGATTATGCGGTGCTGGTCATCAGCGGCACCGACGGCGTGCAGAGTCATACCGAGACGCTCTGGCGGCTGCTGCGGCGGTATCACATCCCCACCTTTGTGTTCGTGAACAAGATGGACCTGCCCGGCCCGGGCAGGGAAGCGCTTCTGACCCAGCTGAACCGTCGGCTGGGGGAGGGCTTTGTGGATTTTGGGGCAGAGCAGGCCGACCGGGACGAGGCGCTGGCTCTCTGCGATGAGCGACTGATGGAGACGATGCTGGACCGGGGAATCCTGACCGATACCGACCTCATCCCCGCCATTGCCCGGCGGCATGTGTTTCCCTGCTGGTTTGGCTCAGCCCTGAAGCTGCAGGGTGTGGATGCGCTGGTGGAGGGCCTTGAACGCTATACCCGCCCGGCCCCCGCGCTGGAAGCCTTCGGGGCCAAGGTGTTCAAGGTGAGCCAGGATGAACAGGGAAACCGCCTGACCTGGCTGCGGGTGACCGGCGGTGTGCTCAAAGTGAAAGCCCAGCTCACCGGAGAGGTCGACGGGGAGCCATGGGCCGAAAAGGCCAACCAGCTGCGGCTCTACTCCGGCGCAAAATTTACGCTGGCGGAGTGCATCGGCCCCGGCCAGGTGTGCGCCGTTACCGGTCTGACCAAAGCCCGCCCCGGCGAGGGTCTGGGGGCGGAACGGGACAGCGACCTGCCGGTGCTGGAGCCGGTGCTGAGCTATCAGGTGCTGCTGCCCGAGGGCGCAGACGTGCACGCCGCGCTGGGAAAGCTCCATCGGCTGGAAGAGGAGGAGCCCCAGCTCCATGTGGTCTGGAACGAGACCCTGGGCGAGATCCATGTCCAGCTGATGGGCGAGATCCAGCTGGAGGTGCTGAAAAGCCTGCTGGCCGAGCGGTACGGGCTGGAGGTCAGCTTCGGCCCCGGCGGCATCCTGTATAAGGAGACCATCACCGAAGCCATGGAGGGTGTGGGCCACTACGAGCCCCTGCGCCACTATGCGGAGGTCCACCTGCTGCTGGAGCCCCTGCCCCAGGGCAGCGGCCTGGTGCTGGCCACCCGCTGTCCCGAGGACGACCTGGACCGGAGCTGGCAGCGGCTGATCATGACCCATTTGCAGGAAAAGACCCACCTGGGAGTCCTGACCGGCTCCCCTGTTACGGATATGAAGATCACGCTGATGTCCGGCCGGGCCCACATCAAGCATACCGAAGGCGGCGACTTCCGCCAGGCCACCTATCGGGCGGTGCGCCAGGGGCTGATGCAGGCCCGGAGCCGCCTGCTGGAGCCGTACTACGCCTTCCGGCTGGAGGTGCCGCCGGAGCAGCTGGGCCGGGCCATCAGTGATGTGCGCCTGCGCAGCGGCAGCTTCGATGCTCCGGAGGAGGCCGGGGACATGACCCTGCTGCGGGGCCGGGTCCCGGTGACGGAGTTCGACGATTACGCCCAGGAGGTGGCCTCCTATACCGGCGGCCGGGGCCGCCTGTCCCTGGAGCCGGCGGGGTACGGACCCTGCCACAACCCCGACGCCGTGATCGCCGCCGCGGACTACGATCCGGAGGCGGACCTGGAAAACACCCCCGACTCCGTGTTCTGCGCCCACGGCGGCGGGTTCCCCGTGAAGTGGAACAGGGTGGCGGAATACATGCATCTGCCCGGCTGCCTGGAAAAGCCCCGGGATGAGGAAGCCCCGGCCCGCCGCCGGTGCATCCGGCTGGACGACGCGGAGCTGGAGGCCATCATGGTCCGGGAGTTCGGCCCCGTCCGCCGCCCCCTGTACCGGGCTCCGGAAAAGCGGGAAACGCTGCCGGACACCGGCCTGTGGGAGATCGGCCAGCGGTACTATGTGGTGGATGGGTACAACGTCATCTTCGACTGGGACGAGCTCCACGCCCTGGCGGACCGGGACCTGTCCGCCGCCCGGGAGCGGCTGATGGACACCCTCTGCGGCTGGGCCGCCTTTACCCGCACCCAGGTGGTTCTGGTGTTCGACGGCTACAAGGTCCCCGGCAGCCTGGGGGAGAAGCTCGACTATCGCGGCATCCATGTGGTGTACACCAAGGAGCGGGAGACCGGCGACATGTACATCGAGCGGTTTTTGCAGCAGGTGGGGAAAAACGACCACGTCCGGGTGGTGACCTCCGACGGGCTGATCCAGCTGTCGGCGGTGCGGACGGGGGTCATGCGCATGTCCTCGGCGGAGTTTGGCCGCCAGGTGGCGGAGGCGTCGGACCAGATCCAGGCGTTTATCGCCCGGATGCACCAGTCCGGCGGCAGCACCATCGGCCAGCGGATGAAGCGCACATGAAAAAATTGGGTGTTTCCCAGGAACACCCAATTTTTTTGCGCCCGCTTTTCCTGAAAAAATATCCCCCCACCGGGCTTGTGCGGGGAAGCGCCGCTTTTTATAATGAAGTCAGTCCATTCAGCGCGGGAGGAAACGACACATGGCGGAGCTGATGCAATCCATCGGACGATACTGGACGCGCCGGGCGCCTTCGTATACGGACGTTATCAAAAAGAACCTGGCGGACGGATGGGACAAGGTCTGGGCCGACGAGCTGACGGCGCATTTCCCCCGGGATACCAGGCGGGTGCTGGATATCGGCACCGGCCCGGGCTTTTTTGCCATGATCCTGGCCCGCCGGGGTTACGCGGTCACCGCCGTGGACTATTCCGACGGGATGCTGCGGGAGGCCCGGCGCAATGCCGGGGACCTGGCGCGGCATATTCGCTTTGCCCGGATGGACGCCCAGCGTCTGGACCTGACCGACGGCAGCTTCGACGCCATCGTTACCCGGAATCTGACCTGGAACCTGCCGGACCCGGCGGGCGCGTACCGGGAGTGGATGCGGGTGCTGCGGCCCGGCGGCGTGCTGGTGAATTTTGACGCCAACTGGTATGCCTATCTGTTTGACGAGGAACGGCAGAAGGCCTATCGCCGGGACCGGCTCAATACCCGGCTGGCCGGGGTGGAGGACCACGAGGCCTACGCCGAGAGCGACGTGATGGAGTCCATTTCCCGGGGCCTGCCCATGGGACGGCTGCGCCGTCCTCAGTGGGATGTGGACACCCTGAACGAGCTGGGCTTTTCCGCCGTCCGGGCCGATACCACCGTGAGCCGCCGCCTGTGGAACCCGGAGGAGCAGGTCAACTATGCCTCTACCCCGGGCTTTTTGATTTGTGCCGTGAAATAATGGGAGGAGAGACTATGAAAAAGAGAATCGCACTGCTTCTGCTGGCCGCCCTGCTGCTGGGCCTTACGGCCTGCGGCAGCCGGAACCCGCAGACGCAGGGGAAGGTCCTGCGCCTGGCGGTGGATTTTGCCTATCCCAGCCTGGACGCCCATAAGGAGTATTACGGCTGGTTCACATCCATTTACGGCGTCACCGAGGCGCTGTTCCGCATGGGGGACGACAGCTCCGTGCAGCCCGCTCTGGCGGAAAAGGCCGAGGCCAGCGGCGACGGCCTGACCTGGACGGTGACGCTGCGGGACGGCGTGTGCTTTTCCAACGGGGCGCCTGTGACGGCGGAGATGGCGGTGCGGAACCTCCGCCGGGCGGCGGAGGTCAACAGCCGCTTCGCTTATCTGGCGGCATACGACATGACCGCAGTGGATGAGAAGACCCTGACCATCACCACGCCGGAGGTTTATCCCACCCTGCTCAACGAGCTGGCAAGTCCGGAGCTGGCTATTCTGGATCTGGACGCCTCCGCCGACCTGGATACTGCCCCTGTGGCCACCGGCCCCTTTGTCATCAAGTCCTTCCAGCCGGAGGGCACCGTGGAGGTGTCCCGGAACCAGCGCTACTGGGGCGGGGAGGTCAAGCTGGACGGCGCGGTGTTTTATTACATGCAGGAGGATGAGCCCAAGCTCATGGCCATGCAGAATGACGAGATCGACGCATACACCAGCGTTACCGCCGCCGCCCGGGAGATCTATCAGGCGGACCCCGACAGGTATCAGCTGACGGATGTGCCCGCCACCCGGCTGCAATTTTATATCCTGAACCAGGAAACGCTGGACGATGCCGTCCGGGCCGCCGTGAACCTGACGGTGGACTGCCGGGCCATCGCCGGGTACCTGGGAGGCACCGTTTCTCCCGCTGTGGGGCCCTTCAGTACCACTGCGGCCTACGGACAGGTGACAAAACCCGACCCGGACCCGGAGCAGGCCCGGGCCCTGCTGGAGCAGGACGGCTACACCCGCGGCAAGGATGGCCTGTATGAAAAGGACGGCCGTCCGCTGACTCTGACGGTGGCCTATTACCCGGCCCGCTCCCTGGACAGCATCGCCCTTTTGATGCAGGAGCAGCTGAAGGCTGTGGGCATCGGCGTGACCTTCAACTGTCAGGAGGATCCGGATGCCACCTATATCGCCAACCGGGATTTTGACATTGCCCTGTACTGCATGATCGCCGACAAGAACGGCGACCCCTACTACTTTATCGACAGCACCTTCCGCCGGGGCGGCTATTTCGACGTGGGCGGCTTTGACAGCGACCGGTGTCAGCAGCTCATTGACCGGCTGCAATACGAGACGGACGGCATCCAACGGGCGGAGCTGGCCAACCAAATCGTCCAGCTGGCCATAGATGACAATGCCTTTGGCTATGTGGGCCTGTTCAACAAAACCACCGTGGCCCGGAAGGGCGTTGTCCATATTGCGGAAAGCTGCCCCTTTGATTTTTACTTCATCAGCGCCGACACCGATATCATCGGGTGACGGCAGGACCCATTCCGGGGCAGGAGGCCAAAGCGGCCTCCTGCCCCGGAAAAGAGAGACGGAGAACTCCATGAAACGAACCATCGGGCGGCGGCTTGTACATCTGGCCGTGATCCTCCTGGGCGTCAGCTTTCTGACGTTCCTGCTTATGTATATATCTCCCGGCGACCCTGCGCAGAAGAAGCTGACGGCGCAGGGTATTGCCGTTTCTCCGGAGGTGCTGGAGGCGGCGCGCCGGGAAATGGGGCTGGACCGGCCGTTTCTGGTCCAGTACGGCAGCTGGCTGGCCAATGCCCTGCGGGGGGATCTGGGCGCGTCGTACCGGGACGGCCTGCCGGTAGCCGCAAAGCTGGCGGGGGCCATGGGGAACACCCTGATGCTGGCGCTGGTCAGTCTGACGGCGGCGCTGCTGGTGTCGCTGCCTCTGGCGGTGTGGACCGCCGTTCACAGAGACGGCATAGCGGACCGGCTGGTCCGGCTGTTCAGCTTTGTCGGGAATTCCCTGCCCAATTTTCTGCTGTCCGTGCTGCTGATGTACCTGTTCTGCATCCGGCTGCGGCTGCTGCCGGTGATCGCGGACGGCAGCGTCCGGGGACTGCTGCTGCCGTGCCTGACATTGGCTGTCCCTCTGTGCAGCCGCTTTACCCGGCAGTTCCGTGCGGAGCTTTTGGAGCAGCTGAGCCGGGAATATGTGCTGGGTGCGCGGACCCGGGGCGTAAAATGGCGCTATATCCTCTGGCATGATGTGCTGCGCAATGCCGCCCCCGCCGTCATCACCGTGGCGGCCCTGTCCGTGGGGACGCTGCTGGGCGGCAGCGTGGTCATCGAGAGCATGTTCCGCTGGCCGGGCCTGGGAAAGCTGGCCATGGACGCCATTTCCGCCCGGGATTATCCGGTGCTCCAGGGCTTTGTCCTGGTTACCGCGGCGGTATATGTGCTGGTGAATCTGGCGGCGGACCTGCTCTGCTGCCGGGCGGACCCCCGCATGGGGGAGGAGGCGCGGCCATGAGCGGCGCCCGGAAAAAGCGGCGGCTGTACGTTCTGCTGGCGCTGACGCTGCTGCTGGCGGCATTCAGCCTGGCGGCTCCGGCGCTGACGCCCAACGACCCCAACGCCACCGACGCCGCCCGCATCAATCAGGGACCCAGCGCCGCCTATCCGCTGGGTACGGACCGGTATGGCCGGTGCGTCTGCTCCCGGGTCATGGCCGGAGCACGGACCTCTGTCTTTTCCGCCGTGGCCCTGGTGGCCGTGACGTTTGCGGTGGGCACGGCCCTGGGGATGCTGGCGGGATATTGCGGCGGCGCAGTGGATACGCTGATCATGCGCCTGGCGGATATTCTGCTGGCCTTTCCCCAGATGGTGCTGGCCATTGCCGTGGCAGGCATTCTGGGCGGCGGCATGGGAAACGCCATGCTGGCCCTGGGCGTCACCGGCTGGACCGTGTATGCCCGGCTGGCCCGGGCCCGGGTCATGAGCCTGCGCACCGCGCCCTATGTTCTGGCCGCCCGGCTCAGCGGCTGCGGCGGGGGCACCATCCTGCTGAAATATATGCTGCCCCAGCTCATCGGCCCCCTGGCGGTCACCGCCGCCACGCAGCTGGGCACCGCGCTGGTGGACATAGCGGGACTGTCCTTTCTGGGCATCGGCGTTCAGGAGCCGCAGGCCGAGTGGGGCAGCATGATCAACCAGGCCCGGGCCTATATCCAGCTGAACCCGTGGCCGGTGCTGGCCCCGGCGGCGGCCACGGTGCTCACGGTGATGCTGCTCAACCGCCTGGGCGACTGCATCCGGGACTGTGCGGCGGTGGAGGAGTGCGTATGACGGAGCAAACACCGATCCTGTCCGTGCAGGGACTGTGCGCCGGGTACCGGGGACACACCGTTCTGCGGGACATTTCCTTTGCCCTGGCCCCGGGGGAGATCCTGTGCGTGGCGGGGGAGAGCGGCTGCGGCAAGAGTACGCTGCTGCGGGCGCTGATGGGTGCGGACGACGCGGCAGAGGTCACCGCCGGGACCGTTATCCTGGCGGGCCGGGAGCCCATGGCCCTGCCCCGCCGCCAGCGTCAGCGATATCGCTGCCGGCATATGGGGATGATCTTTCAGGATCCGGGAGCCTCCTTTGACCCTGTCCGGCCCTATGGCGCTCAGTTCCGGGACACGCTGAAAAGCCACGGCCGATACGATGCTCGGCGCTTCGCCGCCGACGCGGAGGAGGCTCTGGGACGGCTGGGCCTTACGGACCCCTGCCGTCTGCTGGCATGCCGCCCCTATGAGCTCAGCGGCGGCATGAACCAGCGCATGGCCATGGCACTGGCCCTTCTGCTGGGGCAGCAGGTGCTGCTGGCCGACGAGCCCACCAGTGCCCTGGACGCCGTTCTGCGGCTCCAGATGGCCCGGGAGCTGAAAAATCTCAGCCGCAGCGGCGGCATGGCTCAGGTGGTGGTGACCCACGATCTGGCGCTGGCGCAGTTTCTGGCGGATACCCTGGCCGTGCTGCATGAGGGGCGGTTTGTGGAATACGGTCCTGCGGACGCGGTGCTTCGTACTCCCGGACCCTATACGCGGCGGCTGCTGGAGGCTGTGCCCCGGCTGAAGGGAGGGAGCCTATGAGCCTGTTGGAGGGAAAGCTGCTGTCCAGAAGCTATGGCCCGGTGCAGGCGCTGGATCGGGTGTCCTTCACCCTGGAGCCCGGAGAGATATTGGGCGTCGCCGGAGAGAGCGGCTGCGGCAAAAGCACGCTGCTGCGGCTGATCAGCGGCCTGGAGCCGCCGGATACCGGCAAGCTGCTGCTGCGGGGACAGGCGCTGCCTGCCCGGCGCAGCAGGGACCAGCTTAGAGCCGTGCAGCTGATCTTTCAGGACGCCGCCGGGTCCTTTCATCCCCGCCGCCGGATAGCTGATTCCATCCAGGACAGCGTCCGCAGTCTGCTGGGGCGGGACAGCCGCGCCGATATCCCGGCCCTGTGTGCCCTGGTGGGGCTTGACCCGGCGCTGGCCCGGCGGTATCCCCGGGAGCTCAGCGGCGGCCAGTGCCAGCGCTTTGCCATTGCCCGGGCCATGGCCGTGGAGCCGGAGGTGCTGCTGTGCGACGAGATCACCAGCGCCCTGGACACGGTGTCCCAGGCCCAGATCGCGGAGCTGCTCCGCTCCCTGTGCTGCCGGAGGCGCATGGCTGCCGTGTTCGTCAGCCACGATCTGGCCCTGGTCAGCGGCCTGTGCAGCCATCTGCTGGTGATGCGGCAGGGCCGGGTGGTGGAGGAGGGACCTCCGGACCGGCTGGTCTCCGCCCCCTGTCACCCCTATACCCGCTGCCTGATCTCCTCCGTGCTGGAGCTGCGATAAAACGGAAAATCCGCCTTGCGGGAGCCGGGATACCCGTGCTATAATAAAAGCACATATATCCCGAACGAGGAGGAACCCCCCTATGATCTATACCGACTTTCACGGCGAAAAGCTGTCCCTGCTGGGCTTCGGCACCATGCGTCTGCCGCTGGTTCCCGGCGGCACCCCGGCGGACATCGACGAAAAGACCACGGCGGACATGGTCCGCTATGCCATGGAGCATGGCGTCAACTATTTCGACACCGCCTATCCCTATCACGGCGGCATGTCCGAGCGGGTCATGGGCCGTGTGCTGAAGGACTACGACCGCGGCAGCTTCTATCTGGCCACCAAATACCCCGGTCACCAGCTCAGCAGCCACTACGATCCCGCTGCCATTTTCGAGGAGCAGCTGGAAAAGTGCGGCGTGGACTACTTTGACTTCTACCTGCTGCATAACGTGTACGAAAAGTCCATCGAGACGTATATGGACCCCCGCTGGGGCATCATCGACTATTTCCTGGAGCAGAAGAAAAAGGGCCGCATCCGCCATCTGGGCTTCTCCACCCACGGCGGCCTGGAGCTGATGGAGCGCTTCCTGTCTCAGTATGGCAAGGACATGGAGTTCTGTCAGATCCAGCTGAACTATCTGGATTGGACCATGCAGGACGCCAAGGCCAAATGCGAGCTGCTGCGCCGCTATAACATTCCCATCTGGGTCATGGAGCCCGTCCGCGGCGGTCGCCTGGCATCCCTGACGCCGGAGGCCGAGACCGAGCTCCGGACCCTGCGCCCGGAGGAGTCCGTCGCCGCCTGGGCCTTCCGCTTCCTCCAGGGGGTGGAGGGAGTCCAGATGATCCTCAGCGGCATGACCACCCCGGAGCAGATGCAGGACAACGTCCGCACCTTTGAGGAGCGCCGCCCCCTGACGGAGCAGGAGGAAAAGGTCCTGCTGGACATCGCCAAGGGCATGTACGGCGCGGTGCCCTGCACCGGCTGCCGCTACTGCTGCGACGGCTGTCCCATGGGACTGAACATTCCCATGCTGCTGCAGATGTATAACGAGATGAAGTTCTCCCCCAGCACCAACGTGGGTATGCGGGTGGAGGCTCTGCCCGAGGACAAGCGACCCGCCGCCTGCGTGGGCTGCGGCCAGTGCGCCCAGGCCTGTCCCCAGAACATCGACATCCCCACCGTTCTGAAGGATCTGGACGAGGAGCTGAAGAAGATCCCCAGCTGGGCGGAGATCTGCCGCCAGCGCGAGGAGGCTGCCCGCCGGGCCCGGGAAGCCAGATAACATGGCCCGGATCATTGACATCACCGATTTCTCCGCGCCGGAGCTGGATATCTACGCCCGCCTGACGGAAAACCAGCTGGTGAACCGGGCGGACCCGGATAACGCCCTGTTTGTGGCGGAAAGTCCTCTGGTCATCGGCCGGGCTCTGGACGCCGGGTGCACGCCGGTGTCGTTCCTGATGGAGCGCAAGCATATCACCGGCAAGGGCGCGGAGGTGCTGGCCCGCTGTCCGGCGGATATTCCGGTGTATGCGGCGGAGCTGCCGGTGCTGACCCAACTGACGGGCTTTCACCTGACCCGGGGGATGTTGTGCGCCATGCGGCGGCCCCGGCTGCCCTCCGTGGCGGAGGTCTGTGCCGGGGCACGGCGCATCGCTGTGCTGGAGAACGTCATGAACCCCACCAACATCGGGGCCATCTTCCGGTCCGCCGCCGCCCTGAATGTGGACGCCGTGCTGCTGACCGCCGCCGGCAGCGACCCGCTGTATCGCCGGGCCGCCCGGGTCAGCATGGGCAACGTGTTCCTGGTGCCCTGGACGTATCTGCCGGAGGGGGAGAGCTGGCCGGATCTGCTCCACGATCTGGGCTTCAGAACCGTGGCTCTGGCCCTGCGGGAGGACTCTCTGGCCCTGAACGATCCCCGCCTGCTGGCGGAGCCGAAGCTGGCCATGGTCCTGGGCACCGAAGGCGACGGCCTGGCCTCCTCCACCATCGCCTCCTGCGACTACACGGTGAAGATCCCCATGTCCCACGGGGTGGATTCCCTGAATGTGGCCGCTGCCAGCGCCGTGGCCTTCTATCAGCTGGCCCTGCTGAACGGATAAATGCGCCGTCTGCTCAGACTGTCAAAAAAGCAGGATCATCTCCGCCTTCGGAAAGGAAGATAGTTACGAAAGAAACCCAT
>OHBH01000230.1_pt1 | contig 11011 bp, 12 predicted proteins | sample 1577321 | NCBI WGS metagenome assembly OHBH01 (sample SAMEA3879546, study PRJEB24766) | human gut metagenome | biome: human-associated habitat; feature: feces | place: USA | collected 1985/1987
CATAAAAAAGGTATGGGTTCTACCAAGAACGGCCGTGATTCTGAGTCCAAGCGTCTGGGCGTAAAGCGTGCTGACGGTCAGGCTGTTCTGGCGGGCAATATCCTCGTTCGCCAGAGAGGCACTCACATTCATCCCGGTGAGAATGTAGGGATCGGCAGCGATGATACTCTGTTCGCTCTGGTTGACGGTCGCGTCAAGTTTGAGCGCATGGGTAAAGAGCGCAAGAAGGTTTCCGTTTACCCTGCTGAATAATTTGGCACAAAGACAAGGTCCCGGAGTGAAAACCCCGGGATTTGTTCTTGTAAGGGATAACTGCCGTGCCTTTGGGGGAAAATCCCCATAACGGCAGAAAAGATAAAAGCGAGGAACAAGATGTTTGTAGATAAAGCGAAAATTTCCATTAAGGCGGGGGACGGCGGCAACGGCGCAGTCTCCTTCCATCGGGAAAAGTTTGTGGCGGCGGGCGGCCCCGATGGCGGCGACGGCGGACGCGGGGGAGATGTCATCTTCCGGGCGGATACCAACATGAACAGCCTGATCGGCTTCCGCTACAAGAAAAAATACGCCGCCGAAAACGGGCAGAACGGCAGCGGCGCGCGGTGCAGCGGTAAAACCGGCGAAAGCCTTGTCATTAAGGTGCCCAAGGGCACTGTGGTGCGGGAGGCGGAAAGCGGTCGTGTACTGGCGGATCTTTCCGGCGATGAGCCGGTGGTGGTGGCACGCGGCGGCAAGGGCGGCTGGGGCAACCAGCACTTTGCCACGGCGACCAGACAGATCCCGCGGTTTGCGCGCCCCGGCTATCCCGGCGAACGCTTTGAAGTGGAGCTGGAATTAAAGCTCCTTGCCGATGTGGGGCTGTGCGGCTTCCCCAATGTGGGCAAGTCCACTTTGATCTCGGTGGTAAGCGCCGCCAAGCCCGAAATCGCCAATTACCACTTCACCACCCTGACCCCCGTGCTGGGCGTGGTGCGGGTGGACGATGATACCAGCTTTGTCATGGCGGATATCCCCGGACTGATTGAGGGCGCCAGCGAGGGACTGGGGCTGGGACATGAGTTCCTGCGCCATGTAGACCGTTGCCGTCTCATCGTTCATGTGGTGGACGTATCCGGCATCGAGGGACGCGATCCCATCGAGGACTTCAAAACCATCAATACCGAGCTGCGGCGCTTTAACCCCGAGCTGGCGGAGCGCCCCATGCTGGTGTCACGGGTGGTGCCGGCGATGTCGGAGACGATGGCACGGTCGTCACAAAGGAGAGCGTTCAGGAGGGTACTCTTGCCGGCGTTGACGGCACCGACTATGGCGACCGGGACTCCATTGCGAAGTGCGTTGCCGTAGCGGAAGGAATCGGTCAGCGAATGAATATGTGCAAGTGTTCCATCAAGCAGGGAGGACAGTTCGGATCTGCTGGCGAACTCAACATCCTCCTCGCTGAAATCCAACTCTAATTCTAGCAGGGAAGTCATTTTCAGAAGCTCCTCCCTGAGGGTTTTCAACTCTTTGGAGAAGCCGCCTTTCAACTGACTGAATGCTACTTTGTGCGCTGCTTCGCCCAGCTGGCGGAGGAGGATAAAGCCTGGGTTGAGGCGCATGTCGGCTTCGTCGACTCTGCCGTCGACCGCATTGTCCCGCCTTCCGCCTCTGCCAATAACGATCCGCTGGAAGTGACGGTTGAGACCTTCAGCGAGTGGATTGTCGATAAAACCCAGTTTAAGGGCGCGCTGCCGACTATTCCGGGAATGGAGCTGACCGACAATTTGATGGCCTTTGTTGAGCGTAAGCTCTTCACGCTGAATACCGGGCATGCTATAACCGCCTACCTTGGAAAACAGACCGGCCATCAAACCATTCGCGACGCGATCCTTGATGAGAAAATTCGTGCCGTAGTGAAAGGCGCGATGGAAGAGAGCGGCGCGGTGCTGATCAAGCGTTATGGTTTCGATGCTGACAAACACGCAGCCTATATTCAGAAAATCCTGGGTCGTTTTGAGAACCCCTATCTGAAGGACGATGTTGAACGCGTAGGGCGTCAACCGCTGCGTAAACTGAGCGCGGGTGACCGTCTGATTAAACCGCTGCTCGGCACGCTGGAGTACAACCTGCCGCACGCCAACCTGGTGAAAGGGATCGCCGCCGCAATGCACTATCGCAGCGAAGAGGATCCGCAGGCGCAGGAGCTGGCTCAGCTTATTGCTGAGAAAGGCCCGCAGGCGGCACTGGCACAGGTTTCCGGTCTCGACGCCGACAGCCCGGTGGTACAGGAAGCCGTCAACGCTTATCAATCCCAGGCATGATGCCGATATTGGCGCGGGAGATCCCGCGCCAGCTAACGAAGTTGTCAGATATGCAGGCAATAATGGAACACACCCAGGCTTTCGAAAACCGTGTACTCGAGCGTCTGAATGCGGGAAAAACCGTGCGCAGTTTTTTGATTGCCGCCGTTGAGTTGCTCAACGAAGCGATCAATATCCTCGTGCTGCAGGTGTTTCGCAAAGATGACTACGCGGTGAAATATGCCGTCGAGCCGCTGCTGGACGGCGACGGTCCGCTGGGCAATTTGTCTGTGCGTTTAAAGCTGATTTACGGCCTCGGGGTTATCTCGCGGGCCGAGTATGAAGATGCCGAGCTGCTGATGGCCCTGCGCGAAGAGCTGAACCATGATGGCACCGAGTACGCCTTCACCGATGATGAGATCCTCGGACCGTTTGGCGAGCTGCACTGCGTCGCCGCCCTGCCGCCTCAGCCTGTGTTCGATACCAGCGATGCAGATTTTTTCGCCATGCAAAAACAGCGTTATCAGCAGGTGGTGCGCTCCACCATGGTGCTTTCGCTTACCGAGCTGATCTCACGGATCAGCTTAAAAAAAGCATTCCAGAAGTAATCCCCTCCTGAAGTGTTGTATCCTTGCACTTTGTTCCTGAAGAAAATGCCTATCATGAAAGAAGTCGAAAAAAACGAAATTAAACGTCTGAGCGACCGTCTCGACGCCATCCGCCACCAGCAGGCGGAGCTCTCTCTGGTTGATGCGGCTGAGAAGTACGCCGAACTGGAAAAAGAGAAGACCACGCTGGAAACCGAAATCGCCCGTCTGCGCGACCAGTACAGCCAGAAGCTGAGTAAAGAGGCGCAGAAGCTGACGCAAATGCGCTACAGCCGCCCGATTACCAAGAAAGAGCAGGCTGACCTCGGCAAGCTGAAAAAAAGCGTGCGCGGGATTGTCGTGGTTCACCCGATGACGGCGCTGGGCCGTGAAATGGGCCTCGACGCGATGACCGGTTTCGCCAACACCGAGTTCTGATAGCTTCTCTCCGCCCCGCCTCCCTTGAGCGCGCGGGCGGCCTTAATTGGCCCTACCAATTCCATCCGCTTTTTCTCCGCGCTTCACAGTTCCACTAAATGCCTTCACAGCCTGATTGCCACGCCGCAACATTTGGATAACCATTCGTTATCACAAACCCTACATAACCCCATTGGCAGGACCACTTTTACAAAACCTGTGAGACAGAGCTAAGCAGAGACTTATCGCTCGCGGTTTTGCCGTGGTTCTCAGGAGACCTGCATGACGCTCTGGCAACAGAACTATGACCCGGCTGGCAATCTCTGGCTTTCCAGCCTCATCGCATCGCTTCCGATCCTGTTCTTCTTTTTCGCGCTGATAAAACTGAAGCTGAAAGGCTACGTTGCCGCAAGCTGGACCGTTGCCATCGCCCTTGCTGTTGCGCTGCTGTTCTACAAAATGCCGGTAGATCGCGCGCTGGCGTCGGTGGTGTACGGCTTTTTCTATGGCCTGTGGCCCATTGCGTGGATCATTATCGCCGCCGTCTTTGTCTATAAGATCTCCGTCAAAACTGGCCAGTTCGACATTATTCGCTCGTCGATTCTCTCCATTACACCAGACCAGCGTTTGCAGATGCTGATTGTCGGCTTCTCGTTTGGCGCGTTTCTGGAAGGGGCCGCCGGCTTTGGTGCGCCGGTGGCGATCACCGCCGCCCTGCTGGTGGGGCTGGGCTTTAACCCGCTCTATGCCGCCGGGCTGTGCCTGATTGTGAATACCGCGCCGGTGGCCTTCGGTGCGATGGGGATTCCGATTCTGGTTGCCGGCCAGGTGACCGGGCTGGACAGCTTCGAAATCGGCCAGATGGTGGGCCGCCAGCTCCCCTTCCTGACCATTATTGTGCTCTTCTGGATCATGGCGATTATGGATGGCTGGCGCGGGGTGAAAGAGACCTGGCCTGCGGTAGTGGTTGCCGGGGGGTCGTTTGCCATTGCGCAGTATCTCAGCTCTAACTTTATCGGCCCGGAGTTGCCGGACATCATCTCCTCGCTGGTATCGCTGGTCTGCCTGACACTGTTCCTCAAGCGCTGGAAGCCAGTGCGCATTTTCCGCTTTGGTGATATGGGCGCCTCGCAGGTCGATCTCGATCTCTCCCGCACGAAATACAGCGCCGGGCAGATCCTGCGCGCCTGGTCGCCCTTCCTGTTCCTGACCGCAACCGTGACGCTGTGGAGCGTTCCACCCTTTAAAGCGCTCTTTGCGCCGGGTGGCGCGCTCTACGACTGGGTGTTTAATATCTCTGTGCCGCACCTTGATAAGCTGGTGGCGCGCATGCCGCCGGTGGTGAACGCCGCCACGCCGTATGCGGCGGTCTATAAGTTTGACTGGTTCTCTGCCACTGGCACCGCCATTCTCTTTGCGGCAATCCTCTCGATTGTGTGGCTGAAGATGAAACCGAAGGATGCCATCACCACCTTTGCCGGTACGCTGAAAGAGCTGGCGCTGCCCATCTACTCCATCGGTATGGTGCTGGCCTTCGCCTTTATCTCCAACTACTCGGGCCTGTCGTCAACGCTGGCATTAGCGCTGGCGCACACCGGCAGTGCGTTTACCTTTTTCTCGCCGTTCCTTGGCTGGCTGGGGGTCTTTTTGACCGGCTCCGACACCTCATCAAACGCGCTGTTTGCCGCGCTGCAAGCCACCGCCGCGCAGCAGATTGGCGTCTCGGATGTGCTGATGGTAGCGGCTAACACCACCGGCGGCGTCACCGGGAAGATGATCTCGCCGCAGTCCATCGCTATCGCCTGTGCGGCGGTGGGGCTGGTGGGCAAAGAGTCCGATCTCTTCCGCTTTACCGTCAAACACAGCCTGATATTCACCTGTATGGTCGGCGTGATCACCACCTTGCAGGCTTATGTGCTGACCTGGATGATCCCATGAACCTATTACCCAGACGCCTGGCTGACGAGGTCGCTGACCGGGTACGGGCGTTAATTGCAGAACAACAGCTGGAAGCGGGCATGAAGTTGCCCGCCGAGCGCCAGCTTGCCGTGCAGCTTGGCGTGTCGCGCAACTCCTTACGCGAAGCGCTGGCAATGCTGGTCAGCGAAGGCGTGCTGTTAAGCCGCCGCGGGGGTGGAACCTTTGTGCGCTGGCAGCATGAGGCCTGGTCGGAGCAGAACATCGTCCAGCCGCTGAAAACGCTGCTCAATGATGACCCCGATTACAGCTTTGATATTCTCGAAGCCCGCCACGCCATCGAGGCCAGCACCGCCTGGCATGCGGCGATGCGCGCGACCGACGCCGATAAAGAGAAAATCGTGCTCTGCTTTGAGGCCTCGCAATCCGATGACCCGGATCTCGCCTCGCAGGCGGATGTGCGTTTCCATCTGGCCATCGCCGAAGCCTCACACAATGTGGTGCTGCTGCAAACCATGCGCGGTTTCTTCGACCTGCTGCAATCCTCGGTCAAGCAGAGCCGCCAGCGCATGTATCTTGTTCCGCCGGTTTTCGCCCGGCTTACGGAGCAACACCGCACGGTAATGAATGCCATTCTTGCGGGCGATGCCGAGGGGGCACGTCAGGCGATGATGGCGCACCTCGCTTTCGTCCACACCACGATTCGCCAGTTTGACGAAGACCGGGCCCGCCAGGCGCGCATTACCCGCCTGCCCGACGAGCAACTGATTCATTTAAGGGAGAAAAAAGCATGATTATTTCCGCAGCCAGCGACTATCGCGCCGCGGCAAAACGCGTTCTGCCGCCGTTCCTGTTTCACTATATCGACGGTGGCGCTTACGCCGAATATACCCTGCGCCGCAACGTCGAGGATTTATCGCAGGTCGCGCTCCGCCAGCGGGTGCTGAAGAATATGTCCGACCTGAGTCTTGAGACCACGCTGTTCAAGGAGCAGCTCTCCATGCCGGTGGCGCTGGCACCGGTCGGGCTGTGCGGGATGTATGCCCGGCGCGGCGAAGTGCAGGCCGCAGGCGCAGCAGATGCCAAAGGCATCCCCTTCACCCTGTCGACCGTCTCCGTCTGCCCGATTGAAGAGGTGGCACCAACCATTAAGCGCCCGATGTGGTTCCAGCTCTACGTGCTGCGCGATCGCGGCTTTATGCGCAACGCGCTGGAGCGGGCAAAGGCAGCGGGCTGTTCCACGCTGGTCTTTACCGTCGATATGCCGACGCCCGGCGCGCGTTATCGCGATGCGCACTCCGGGATGAGCGGGCCAAACGCCGCACTGCGCCGCTACTGGCAGTCGGTGATGCATCCGCAGTGGGCATGGAATGTGGGCGTCAATGGCCGTCCTCACGACCTGGGCAATATCTCTGCGTACCTCGGGAAGCCAACCGGGCTGGAGGATTATATTGGCTGGCTGGCGAACAACTTCGATCCCTCTATCTCGTGGAAGGACCTGGAGTGGATCCGCGAATTCTGGGATGGCCCGATGGTGATCAAAGGGATCCTCGATCCGGAAGATGCCCGCGACGCGGTGCGTTTTGGCGCGGATGGGATTGTCGTCTCTAACCACGGCGGTCGCCAGCTTGATGGCGTGCTCTCTTCGGCGCGCGCGCTGCCAGCGATTGCCGATGCGGTGAAGGGTGATATTGCCATTCTTGCGGATAGCGGGATTCGTAACGGCCTTGATGTGGTGAGGATGATTGCGCTCGGTGCCGACACCGTGCTGCTTGGCCGCGCCTATCTCTATGCGCTGGCGACACATGGCCGACAGGGGGTGGCTAACCTGCTGGATCTGATTGAAAAAGAGATGCGCGTGGCGATGACGCTGACCGGCGCGAAATCGATTCGCGAAATCAGCAAGGACTCGTTAGTGCAGGCGCAGAGCGAGATCCCCGCCGCGCTGGCACCGCTGTCGCACGGCGATGCGGCGTAGTAAAAAATGCTCTCCCCGCCCTGGGGAGAGTGCTATCCTGCCCCCGCTATTAAGGGGGCTGCATGCTGAACATTGTCTTATTTGAACCTGAGATCCCGCCCAATACCGGGAACATTATCCGCCTGTGCGCTAACACCGGCTTTCGTCTGCATATCATCGAGCCGATGGGTTTTACCTGGGACGATAAGCGCCTGCGCCGCGCAGGGCTGGATTACCACGAATTTACCGCCGTGCAGCGCCACGCTGATTACGACGCCTTTATGGCCGCCGCTCAGCCTCAGCGCCTGTTTGCGCTGACCACCAAAGGGACGCCCGCGCACAGCGCCGTGTCGTTTGCCGATGGGGATTATTTAATGTTCGGCCCGGAAACCCGCGGCCTGCCCGCCACCATTCTTGATGCGCTGCCGCCGGAGCAGAAGATCCGTATTCCGATGATGCCGGACAGCCGCAGCATGAACCTTTCCAATGCGGTATCGGTAGTGGTGTATGAAGCCTGGCGCCAGCTCGGATATCCCGGCGCGGTGTTGCGCAGCTGATGAGGTAGTTGGTTGGAATTGCCGGATGGCGGCTACGCCTTATCCGGCCTACGGGTAGTATGGCAAATGCATCAACCTACCGCACTTCTGGCGTTATTGGCGAAGGCAGGCTGGAGACGGACAGCGCGGAAAAACCGGAGCGTACACGTAGTACGTGAGGATTTTGAGCACTGCCCGGGTTCAGGCTGGCGAGTAAAATAGCCAGAAATTAGATACCGTCGCCGTACTCAAACCCGTGATTGGCTCCATTAAAATGCTGATCCATATCCATCGCCGGTTTATCGCTCTCTGGCTTGCCGACAATGCGCGCCGGAACGCCTGCGGCGGTGGTATGCGGCGGTACGGGCTGCAACACCACGGAGCCGGCACCGATTTTCGCGCCGCGCCCCACTTCGATATTGCCGAGGATCTTCGCCCCTGCGCCAATCATCACCCCTTCACGGATCTTCGGATGGCGATCGCCGCTGGTTTTGCCGGTCCCGCCGAGGGTAACCGACTGCAGAATCGACACGTCATCTTCGATAACCGCCGTTTCCCCCACCACAATGCCAGTGGCGTGGTCGAGCATGATGCCGCGACCGATGGTCGCTGCCGGGTGAATATCAACCTGGAAGCTCACCGAGACCTGATTTTGCAGGAAAATCGCCAGCGCCTGACGGCCCTGCGTCCACAGCCAGTGACCAATACGGTGCGCCTGCAGGGCGTGGAACCCTTTCAGGTAGAGCAGCGGCGTTGAGTATTTATCCACCGCCGGGTCGCGGGTGCGCACGGCCTGAATATCACAGGCGGCAGAAGCGATCATCTCCGGGTCTGCGGCGTAGGCCTCTTCCACCACTTCGCGGATGGCGATGGCAGGCATGATAGGCGACGCCAGCTTGTTCGCCAGCATATAGCTCAGGGCACTGCCAAGGTTTTCATGCTTGAGTAGAGTTGCGTGATAAAAACTGGCCAGCATCGGTTCACACTCCGCCAGCGCGCGGGCTTCGGCTTTGATATTTTTCCAGACCAGATCCAGTTCTTCACACGGCATTGCTTACTCCAGACGAAATAAAAGCAAGGCCGGACTCAGCCAGCCTTGACGTGATAGTGATGAGAATCCCTGCGATTAGCCGCTTATTGCTCATCCTTGCGGGCGCGGCCCAACAGCGTTAATGCTGCCTCGCGCGCATTTTTTCCGCAATACAATACCTGATAAATTTCCTCGGTTATTGGCATTTCGACGCCGAACCGGTGCGCCAGCGCACGCACTTCTTTGGTATTGCGATAGCCCTCAACCACCTGGCCGATCTTCTCCTGCGCGCCTTCGACATCCATGCCCTGACCGAGCATCATGCCAAAACGGCGGTTGCGCGACTGATTGTCGGTACAGGTCAGCACCAGATCGCCCAGCCCCGCCATGCCCATAAAGGTAGCAGGATCGGCACCCAGCGCCGCGCCAAGCCGCGACATCTCCGTTAAACCGCGAGTGATAAGCGCCGTGCGCGCATTGGCGCCAAAGCCGATGCCATCAGACATGCCTGCGCCAATCGCAATCACGTTCTTCACCGCGCCGCCAAGCTGCACGCCAATAAAGTCCGGGTTGCTGTAGACGCGAAGGCTCTTGCCGCAGTGCAGCAGCTGCTGAAGATCGTCGGCAAACTGCGGGTCGGTGGAGGCTAAAGAGATTGCCGTCGGCATTCCCGCCGCCAGCTCTTTGGCGAACGTCGGGCCGGAGATCACCGCCAGCGGAATAGAGGAGCCTAAGACTTCACGCGCCACGTCCTGTAACAGACGCCCGGTTTCCGCCTCCAGCCCTTTTGTCGCCCAGACAATGCGCGCATCGCTGCGCATCAGCGGTTTGATCTGTGCCAGCACCTCGCCAAAGACGTGGCTTGGCACCACGACCAGAATGTCGCGGCTGGCGGTCAGCGCGCGGGCAAGGTCGCTCTCAAGCTCAAGGGTGTCGGGGAAAGGTACATCGGGCAGGAACGCCACGTTGCAACGGTCGCGTTGCAGCGTCGCGATATGTTTCGGGTCATGGCCCCACAGCACAACCTGGTGGCCATTTCTTGCCAGCGTGATGGCAAGAGCGGTGCCGTAAGAGCCGGCACCGATCACAGTCATTGCAGCATTAAGTGCGTTCATCAGGCATCCTGATGTTGTTCGGCACCTTCGCCAGTCTGCTGTTGCAGGTAGTTCATGAACAGCGCATCAAAGTTGACCGGTGCAAGGTTCAGTTGCGGGAATGTACCGCGGGAAACCAGGCTGGTGATGCATTCACGGGCATACGGGAACAGGATGTTCGGGCAGTATGCGCCCAGGCAGTGCGCCATCTGGGTGCCTTCGATACCGTCGATAGAGAAGATGCCGCCCTGCTGTACTTCGCACAGGAAGCCGGTCTCTTCGCCCAGTGAAGCGGTTACGGTTACGCGCAGAACCACTTCATACACGCCATCCGCCAGCTGCGTTGACGCGGTGTCGAGGTCCAGTTTGACTTCCGGCTGCCACTCTTTCTGAAAAATGTGCGGCGCATTCGGCGCTTCGAAAGAGATATCTTTCGTGTAGATACGCTGAATCTGGAAAGTCATTTCGGTGTTGTTTAGCTCAGACATGAATAAGTAACCCTTAAGTGTTGTAGTGCTTAGAAAGCATTAACCTAACAGCGGATCCAATCCGCCACGCGCATCCAGCGCAAATAAATCGTCGCAGCCGCCGATATGCTGTGCATCAATAAAGATCTGCGGAACCGTGGTACGGCCACTACGTTGAATCATCTCTTCACGTTTTACCATGTCGCCGTCAATCGGCAGCTCGGCAAAATCAACGCCTTTGCTGTTCAGCAGCGCTTTTGCGCGGTGGCAAAACGGGCAGGTTGCTTTAGTGTAGATCTCAATATTAGCCATATCTCTTCTCCTGGTTTTACCCGTGAGCCGAAGCTCACCGGATAAATTATTTACCGCGTACTAACGGCAGATTTTCGCCGACCCAGCCGGATACACCGTCTTTGAGCACAAAGACTTTCTCGAAACCGGCTTTTACCAGCTCGTTTGCCGGGGTCTGCGCCTGCAGGCCGGTACCGTCTACAACAATAATCGGCGTGCTTTTACGTTTTTCAAGCTCACCTACATTATTGGCTTTGATCTCGCCTGGCAGCAAATTCACCGCGCCAGCGATATGACCTTTACGGAAATCATCGCGCTGACGTAAGTCCACAACCACCGCATCTTCTTTGTTGATGAGGCGCGTGGCTTCGCCACGGGAAATCACTTTCACTTTCGACGCGACGCCTTTGAAGGTCGTGTATAACACCGCGGCGAACAA
>OHBH01000231.1_pt1 | contig 11002 bp, 11 predicted proteins | sample 1577321 | NCBI WGS metagenome assembly OHBH01 (sample SAMEA3879546, study PRJEB24766) | human gut metagenome | biome: human-associated habitat; feature: feces | place: USA | collected 1985/1987
CCCTGGACTCAAGGTACTGGGGTTTCGTCCCTGAAGATCACATAGTTGGAAGGCCAGCCATGGTTTGGCTCTCAACTGATGCCGGTCGGAAGTTCCCTAACAACATACGGTGGCGCAGATTCTTCAAAATTGTCTGATTTATTTGCGATTCTGAAAATTTAGAGCGAAATTTGCAGCCCCGCAATTTATTTTGAATCAATAAAAAAGTAAAATATTATGGCAAAAGTTTGTCAAATCACAGGACGAAAGAGAATGATCGGCAACAATGTCGCTCACTCAAAGCTTCGCACCAAGCGCGAGTTCGCCCTCAACCTCAAGACCAAGAAGTTCTGGTCAGAGGCTGAGCAGAGGTACATCACACTGAAGGTTTCCTGCAAAGGAATGAGAACCATCGAGAAGAAAGGCCTTGACGCCGCTCTCAGAGAGGCACAGGCTAAAGGATATGTCGGCCTTGTTTAAAATCTATTGAGTTATGGCAAAGAAAGCAAAAGGAAACAGGGTGCAGGTCATCCTCGAATGCACTGAGCAGAAAGCAAGCGGTGTGCCGGGAATCTCAAGGTACATCACAACCAAGAACAAGAAGAACACTCCTGAGCGTATCGAGCGTAAGAAGTACAATCCTTACCTCCACAAGGTGACTGTTCATCGTGAAATCAAGTAAAATTGGAGATATAGACTATGGCAAAGAAAGCAGTCGCTACATTCGCCGCCAAAGCTGGCGCAAAGAGCATGGTGAAGTGCATCCGTATGGACAAGTCACCAAAGACCGGAGCTTACGTCTTCACTGAACTCCTCGTTGAGGCTGATAAGACAAAAGATTTCTTCGCGGACAAAAAGTAATTTCCGTGAATATGATAGCGAAGGCGCAGGCGGATTCCGTCTGCGCCTTTTTCGGCAATGTTGAAATAAATTTCACATTGCGCTCGGTTTTCACTAAATTTGTAAGTTTACAAATGATAACGTTATGGGATTGTTTGACAGAGGTGTGAAGAAGACGAAAGAGGGCTTCTTCCAGAGGCTTTCAAGGTCGATAATCGGCAAGTCCAAGGTGGACGACAGCGTTCTCGATGCCATCGAGGAAGCGCTAGTCGCGTCGGATATGGGCGTGGACACCACGCTCAAGATCGTTGACAGCCTTGAGGAAAGGGTAAGCAAGGACAGGTACATGTCCTTCGACGAACTGGTGGACATGCTTCGTGACGAGATTGGAACGCTTCTGGATATTGATGGAGAGGAATCTCCTAAGGAACCGTTCGACTTGACGAAGAAACCTCTTGTCGTGATGGTTGTCGGAGTTAACGGTGTGGGCAAGACCACGACTATCGGCAAACTTGCCGCCCGCTACAAGGCGATGGGCAAGAAGGTGATGATAGGAGCCGCCGACACGTTCCGCGCCGCCGCCGTTGACCAGCTCCAGATCTGGGCCGAAAGGGCAGACGTGGAGATTGTAAAGCAGGGCATGGGCGCTGATCCGGCCTCTGTGGCTTTCGACACTGTAAAGTCTGCGGTGGCCAAGGGTGCTGACGTTGTACTGATCGACACCGCCGGAAGGCTCCACAACAGAATCGACTTGATGAACGAGCTGACAAAAATCCGTAACGTGATGCGTAAGGTCATCCCGGACGCCCCGCATGAGGTGCTTCTCGTGCTGGATGCATCGACAGGTCAGAACGCCTACCAGCAGGCCAAGGAATTCTCACGGGCGACAGACATAACATCACTGGCTATCACCAAGCTGGACGGCACGGCGAAAGGCGGGGTCGTCATCGGAATCGTTGACCAGTTGAAGGTTCCGGTCAAGTTCATCGGGATCGGCGAGGGCATTGATGACCTGAAAGTGTTTGACAAGAAGGAGTTCGTGGGTTCACTGTTCTCCAGAGAGGATATTGACAAATAAAACATCAGAAATATGAAGCTTTCTTACAATTGGCTAAAGGATTATCTTGAATCCGATCTTACTCCGCAGCAGATCGCGGACGCTATGACAGCTATAGGAATCGAGGTCGATGGTGTCGAGGAACAGGAAGAGGTCCCTGGTGGACTTGCCGGAGTCGTTGTCGCCGAGGTGCTTGAGTGCGAGGCGCATCCTGATTCCGACCACCTTCACATCACGAAAGTCAACGATGGCACCGGCGAGCCTCTGACCGTTGTCTGCGGCGCTCCTAACGTGGCTGCCGGCCAGAAAGTTCTCTTCGCCCGCATCGGAGCCGTGCTCCCGGGAGACTTCAAGATCAAGAAGTCCAAGATTCGTGGCGTAGAGTCTTTCGGAATGATCTGCGCCGAGGACGAGCTCGGAATCGGCAACGACCATGCCGGCATCAAGGTTCTCCCTGCCGACGCGCCGGTCGGAACCTCTGCGAAGGACTATCTCCATCTCAAGACCGAGGCCGTCATTGAATATGAGATCACAGCCAACAGGGTGGACGCCGCCTCACACATCGGTGTGGCCCGCGACCTCTATGCCTGGATGACGCTCAATAATATTCCTTGCTCATTCAAGTACCCTTCTGTTGACGCTTGGAAACCGGGTGAGGGCAAAGGCATTCCAGTGGAAGTGCAGGATGCGACAGCCGCTCCTCGCTATTGCGGGATCACGATCAAGGGTGTGAAGGTCGGCCCTTCACCTGAATGGCTTCAGAAGAAGCTGATGTCAATCGGACTCAGGCCTATCGACAATGTGGTGGATGTGTCCAACTTCATCCTTTTCGAGCTTGGCCAGCCTCTGCATACTTTCGACGCCGACAAGATCACCGGAGGAAAGGTTATCGTGAGAAGGGCCGCCGAGGGAGAGAAGATTGTCACCCTGGACGAGACTGAGAGAAAACTCTCGGCCGAGGACATCGTTATCGCCAACGCTGACGGTCCGATGTGCATCGCCGGAGTGTTCGGCGGCATCGATTCCGGCGTTAAGGCCGAGACTGTGAATGTATTCGTGGAGAGCGCCTACTTCGATCCGGGCTCTATCCGCAAGACCTCAAAGAGACATACTCTCCAGACCGACGCCTCATTCCGCTACGAGAGAGGAGCAGATCCTGGAATCAATGAATATGCCGCCAAGCGCGCCGCACTGCTGATTCAGGAAGTGGCCGGCGGAGAGATTGTCGGAGGAATCGAGGAGTTTTATCCTGAGAAGATCGAGAAGAAGGTCATCGACCTTGACTACGACCGCATCGAAAGGTTCATCGGCAAGAAGATCGGACACGACACGATTGAGAAGATACTTACAGCCCTCACCTACGAGTTCATCGAGAGGAGAGAGGGTGGAGCCAAGGTCGCCGCGCCGACCTATATGATCGATGTCACAAGAGAGTGTGACGTGGTCGAAGAGATTCTCCGAATCTACGGCTACAACAACATCGACCTGCCTCAGCACATGAAGATGTCCGTCAACGCAACCCCTTCACCTGAGCCGGAGGCTATCCGCAACGGAATATCCAACTTCCTGGCCGCCAACGGCTTTGTCGAGATAATGAACAATTCCCTCACCAAGGGGGCTTACTATAAGGGACTTACCACATTCCCGGAGGAGAAGAGCGTGACAATCGTCAACCCTCTGAGCTCAGACTTGAACGTGATGAGGCAGACCCTCATATTCAGCGGCCTTGAGGTTGTGGCATACAACCTGAACCGTCAGATCTCGTCGATGAAACTCTTTGAATATGGCTCCGTTTACAGCCGTAATCCTGAGATGGACGGCAAGACGCTGGCTTCCTACGAGGAGCATCCTGCGTTCTCGATGTTCGTCACCGGAACTCCTGAGAAATCCTGGAACAGCCAGCCGGGCAAGAGCAGTTTCTTTGAACTGAAAGGCTATGTGGATCTGCTTCTGAGGCGCTTCGGAGCGAATCTTTACCAGATGGAGGCCACCGCGGCTCCCGCTGACATATTCAGTGAAGGTGTCGCTTATGCCCTTCCGGGGCAGCATCTGCCGCTCGCGGTACTTGGCACAGTGTCTCCGGCCATCGCGAAGAAGTTCGGTGTGCGCCAGCCTGTGTTCGCCGCAGAGATCAACTGGAACACCTTGTTCCAACTTGTGAAGAGGGACAAGGTCGCCTTCAAGGAGATGCCTAAGTTCCCTGAGGTCAGAAGGGATTTCGCTTTGCTGCTTGACGAGAGCGTAAGCTACGCTGACCTTTACAAGAGTTCGTTCAAGGCTGGCAAGAAACTTCTCAAACAGGTGACCCTGTTCGATGTCTATCGTGGGGACAAGATTCCGGCCGGCAAGAAGCAGTACGCCCTCGGATTCGTGCTTCAGGATCTGGAGAAGACATTGACGGACGAGGATGTGGAGAGGATAATGAAGAAGCTTCTCTCTACTTTCCAGAACGAGTACGGAGACATTGAGGTAAGCTTATGAAAAAGGTTCTCAGGATAGTTCTTCCATTGATGGTTCTGGTGTCGGCTGTAGTCTCCTGCAGTCGTGAGGGGCGTGTGATACCCGTGCGCAAGATGGAGAGGATCTATCGTGAGATGCTTCTTGCCGACCAATGGCTCGCCGAGAATCCGGACAAGAACGGGATGGCGGACACCACATGGTTCTATGAGCCTATATTTGAGAAATATGGTTTCACGCTCAAGGACTACCAGAAGAGTGTGGACAGCTATCTCAATGATCCTAAACGCTATGCCGAGATGTTGGGACGCGTGGAGAAGGATCTGAGGAAGGAACTGAACGCGATCAACGCGGAGATTGAGTTGGAGGACAGGCTTCAGCATGAGGCGGATTCGCTGGCCAAGGTTTGGAAGTCAGTCAAGGCGAAAACCTTCAATTCATTTCTTGATGTGTTCGATGTTGATGCCATGACAGACCGTGTAGGGATCGAGAAGGATTCCCTTGGAGTCTATCGTCCTGTCCCTGTTGTCGAGGACACGGTTTTCCATGGTCCGCGCCTTGTCATAAGAGACACGACGGCAATAGTGCCGGAGAAGGATACAATTCCTATGACAAAGACGGCGGGTCAGGCAGCCGCCATGAAGTCAGAACCGCTTCATGACATCAATCCTGAGAAATCCATCAGAAGGTTGGAGTTGGCTCCGGTGAAAGATTTATTGATTAAGAATGAATAGAATAGCAGCTGAATATGTCTTCACGTTGAATGAGGACAAGCCTATCAGGAACGGATTCGTTGAGTTTGACAGCGACGGCACCGTGACATCGGTAGGCGAATGTTCGGATCCGGGGCGTGAAAATGCCTTTGTCAAGGGGGCTGTCGTGCCTGGATTTGTCAACACTCATTGCCATCTGGAACTTTCCTATCTCTGGAAATCGTTCCGCAAGGGAACCGGCATGGCCGGATTCATCGACCAGATCAATGAGATGCGTGACAACAAAAGTTTGGACGAGAAACTTCACGACATATCTCATTGGATGAAAGTGATGTGGGACCGTGGAGTGTCCGCTATGGCGGACATCAGCAACTGTGCCGACACATTCGCCATCAAGAAGGCATCTCCCATGTACACCAGAACCTTTCTGGAGGTATTCGGGACGGAACCTCAGGACTGTGCTTCCGTGATGGAGAATGTCTTGAGACTCAAGGCAGTGGCTGATGGATATGGACTTGACGCCACTCCTATCCCGCACGCTTGCTACACGATGAGCCCGGAGCTTGTCACAGCAGTCTCGGCCGAAGGCTTGAAGTCCGGCTTCCTGTCATTCCACTCGGAAGAGACAGAGGAAGAGGAGGATATGCTGAAATACGGCCGTGGAGCCATGTGGGATAACCGAAAGGCCGCCGGCATGAGTGTGCCACCTGTGACAGGCAAGTCATCCCTGCTCTATTTCATAGACCGACTGGAGAAAGCGCATCCGGCTCCTTTTGACGAGCATATCCTGCTTGTCCACGAGGTCTGCATGGACCAGGAGGGAATCGATGCCGTGAAGAAAGTGATGAATCACCCGTTCGTGGCTCTTTGCCCGTTGTCGAATATATTCATTCACAACGCTTTGCCTCCTGTGTCGCTGATGCGTCGCAATGGCTTGAAAATCACTGTAGGCACGGATTCGCTTTCCAGCAATGACGACCTTGACATTGTCGCCGAGTTGTGTTGTCTTCAGGACGCTTTCCCTGAGGTGGGCTTGAATGAACTGCTGACATGGGCCTGCCGCAACGGAGCTGAGTTCCTGTCGAAAGAGAATGAATATGGCCGCATCGCTGTCGGAATGAAGCCTGGTCTGGTGGCTGTCGAGAATCTTGACGGTGACCGCCTCACTTCCGAAAGCCGGTCACGTAGAATTATTTAGCCATGATGCGAGAGGAACTTGTGTTCGGGCCGATACACTCCAGAAGGTTGGGCTCTTCGCTCGGAATCAATCTGCTTCCGACGAAAGGAAAACTGTGCAATTTCGATTGCGTTTATTGCGAGTGTGGCTGGAACAAGGATGGCAGGGGAGACCGTAAGCTTCCGACTGCCGGAGAACTTCACGAGACTTTGGAGGCGAAACTGAAGGAATGCGGCGGTGCGGGTACTCCGATTGACTCCATAACGTTTTCCGGAGATGGAGAGCCGACTCTGAATCCTGATTTCGCTGAAATTATTGACATTACCATCGCGCTGAGAGACAAATATTTCCCGCAGGCGAAAGTGTCGGTTCTGTCGAACGCCACAAGGATATTCAGAGAGGATGTCTTCGAGGCTTTGAGGAAGGTGGACAATCCGATTCTTAAGATTGACGCTCCGACCGATGAACTTGCGGGCCGGATCAATCAGCCGCAGGGGGAATATCATGTCGAGGATGTTGTTGCGGATTTGATGAGGTTTGGCGGGGAATTTGTTCTTCAGACAATGTTCCTCAGATCCCCATTCTTTGATTCTTCCTCTCCGGAAGTCCTTGAAGGATGGATGAATATAGTAAGAAAACTTAAACCGAGAGAAGTGATGGTCTATACCCTTGACCGGGAGACACCGGCCGAAGGGCTTGAGAAGTTTTCGGCGGATGAGATGCGGGGACTGGTAAAGCCTTTGATTGAAGAGGGGTACACGATTCAGATAAGGGGTTAGACAGCACTTCCACACAGAATATTAAAAAATTAAGTTGATAATATGGAATCTTTGTTCGCAAAGTATGGTTACGCTCCGGATAAGGAACGGATCAGCAAAAGGTTGGACGCCATCGCGGCCAACATCGACAATGTGACTTCTCCTGAAGTCCTCCGCAATTGCTTGTCATTCATGGATTTGACGACCCTCCGTACAGAGGATACCCCAGCGTCCGTGAAGAAATTGGTAGGCAAGGTCAATTCCTTCATGAAGGATTTCCCGGAATACCCTCTTCCGGCTTCGGTCTGTGTGTTCCCGAATTTCGCCTCCGTTGTAAGGGAGAGTCTCGCCAGCCATGAGGTTCATGTCACCGCTGTGGCTGGCTGCTTCCCGACATCCCAAAGTTTCATCGAGGTGAAGGTCAAGGAATGTGAGATGGCTGTGGAGGCCGGCGCTGACGAGATCGACATTGTCTTGGCTCTTAACTCCTTTATGGCCGGTGACGAGGAGTCCGCAAGGAAAGAAATCCGTGCAATCAGGGCGGCCATTGACGAGGCTGCCGCGAAAGCCGGCCGAAAAGTCACATTGAAGGTGATTCTGGAGACAGGTCTTCTGGTCACTCCGGAAAACATTGCCAACGCCTCGTTCCTTGCCATGGAAGAAGGCGCGGACTTCATCAAGACTTCCACAGGCAAGGTGAGCGTGAACGCCACACCTATGGCCGCCTATGTAATGTGCGAGAGCATCAAGGCTTTCTACGATAAGACCGACAGGAAAGTCGGCTTCAAGGCCGCAGGCGGAATCTCCACATCGAAAGATGCGGTATGCTATCATTCAATAGTGAAATCCATCCTTGGAAACGAGTGGATGAACAAGGACTTGTTCCGTTTCGGAGTGAGCCGCCTGGCCAACTCGCTTATGTCTTCGATCGAACAGAAGACGGTGGTCTATTTCTAGACTACATTCCGGCTACTCCTGTACGCTCCTTGCCGTCGTTGTCCTTGACGATATGCTCGTCAGAGATGGCGGCGGCTGTTTTTACAAGATATTCGCGAAGATCATTCCATTTGTGGAATACACCGTTGTAAGTCTGTACGGCGGGAATATAAGTCTCTTTGTCGTTGTACACAAGCTTCACGAGCACATCACCCTTCCTGTTCCTGAAGAAGATCATCTGAAGGTTGGATGCCATAGGCATCATTTCGAAATCGAACCAGTGCCGGTGCACGTCCAGTGACTTCCATCTCTCCTCCATTCCGGCGATGCCGATTGTGCCGATAAGCGGGAGAAGTCCCACGTCATGGCCGAACCTTAGATCCGCGGCTCTGCCGCTTTCCGGTTTGACGGCTTCGTCAGCCTTGGCGACAATGTCTTCGATGAGCGGTTTTGCGATGGAAGAGACATATTCACCCTCCTCGTTCCTTGATATCCCAAGCCCGATCAATTCATCAGTGGTGAAGTGGCTGAATATGTCAGGATGTGCCAAAGTGTTAGGGCTGATGCTGCCCGCAAGGAACACGTTGTCCATGAACTCTTTGGGCTTGGGGATGAACTCGGTCGCCTTGGCTGGATCAGTGAACATCGCGCTGAAGAACCTGTCATAGGAGACCAGGCTGTCAAGAAGATGTCGCCTGAGGACGTTGGACTCTTTCGTGACATTTTTCGTGTCGAGGTCCATGCTGATGTAATCCAGGTACTTAGGCCCTGTCAGGTAATGAAATTTCAGAGCTCCGTTCCTTTCCTTTATCGCTGAAGTGAAGTTGGCCATGCTGACCAGACATCTTGGCCAGTAACTGGAGACGCACTCCACCTCGCCGCGTTTGCCGTTGAACACCTCCGGATAATCAGCTGACATCCTTTCCGCGATTCCACGATGCTCGGCGGCGCCTCTCTCGGTCAACATCCCGAACATCCCTTGATGCTCCATGTTGATTGAGTCGATCTGCATCTTCAGCAGCTTGCCCTCTTCGGTAAGCAATCCAGCCTTTTCTGCGGAGGAAAGGGTCTCGACAGCCCCCTTGAAAAGGTTCGCGCTGGTGTGATAGCGTGATCCGTGCCTTCCGTAGTGGCTGATATAGAATGGCTTGTAGCCTTTTGGCGCTTTCGTCAAGGCGGAAGGAGCATATTCATAATAATGATAGACTCCTCCGGCTCTTTCCGGATTCTCCTCGATCTTGTCCCTATACGTCTGCGCCTTGGCAGAAAAGCTGAATCCACTGATGATCAGTGCTATGGATGCCGCATAAACCGCGGAATTTCTGAATATTCCCATATTTTCCTGAAAAAATGTTGTCTGCAAAGATAAAAAATAGCCCTTGAATTGCCAAGGAATGCCGATTCTTCAATTAACCGTTGAATATTTCAACCCACGGATAGTCGTCTCTACCTTTGCATCGTAACTAAAAACCAACTAAACAATGAAATGGTTCTTCAAAATGATGCTGCCGGCTCTGGTGCTGGCGTCGTGCAGCAAAGAGGGAGGGTCTCCGGTGGAGGTCAGCCCTGTCAGCACAAAGGAGAATGTCGAGGTCGTGGCTCATGATGTGATCGAGCTGGGACGGAAGCTTGAAAACCCTTATTCTGTGACCAATGTCGGCAAGGCTCTTGCGGCTTTGTATCCTACAAGAGGGGAGGTGAGTGTCCCGGTCACTGATTACTATGTCCGTTTCCTCCCCAAGGACACGGTGCAGTTCAATCTTCTCTCGGATCTTGGTGTGGAGATGCTGGATCATCCTATGGATTGTGAGATCCTAAGGGATGGTGACTACTACCATGATCCGTCTGTTCCGGAGGGTGAGATCACTTGGCAGTATGCGGTCGTGCCTCCTGACTTTGTCTTTCCGGAAGGTATCCGTCATGAGATTCTGGACGAGTGCTTTGTGCCTGATGACAACGTCGCCACGAGGACTCTCGGTGATTTGGACCTTGACGCTCTGGAAAGAAAGGCGTTCGAGATTACGGACAACGCAGACTTTCTTGAGCCTGAGACAAGGGCTAAGGCCAGGCCTTCCGGAAGGATCACGATTGTCGATGACAAACTTAGGAGCAAGAAGACAGTTGGTGTCGCCGGTGTCAAGATGGTGGCTAATGTCTTTGTGAAGATCGCCACGACTTACACGGACGAGAACGGCAACTATGAGTTTTCCCGCAAGTTTTCCGCCAAACCTCGTTACAGGATCTGCTTCAAGAACAGGGTCGGATTCTCGATCGGACTGAATCTGATTTTGATTCCGGCCTCGATCTCGGCAATCGGCAAAGGACCATCGACGGGGATTGATCTCACTATCGACAAAAATTCAGACGCCACCTTGTTCCGCAGGTGTGTGGTCAACAACGCCGCATACGACTACTTCAAGAAGTGTCAGGCAACAGGCGTCACCATGCCTCCCAAGAACCTGAGGTTCTGGATTCTGAATATTCTCAGGCCATCCAGCACTCTGATGATGCATCACGGAGCGTTGCTTGACAACAAACTGGTCAGCAAGTATATCGGTAAATACGCGTCCATCGTGAGGATTTTCGCTCCGGACATCACGATCGGCTCCAAGGACAAGAACGGGGACTACGCGGCATTGTACTCAACCACAGTGCATGAGATGGCACATGCCAGTCATTTCAACAAGGTGGGGACGGACTATTGGCGTAAGTATGCTACCTACATTCTTACCTCGTACATTTCAACCGGTGACTGCTATGGCACCGGCAATGGAGAGGACGCAGGCTATTGCGAGATCGGCGAGATGTGGGCATATTACATGGAAAACGCATTGTACAAGGAACGTTACGGGAGAAATCCTGGCTTTGGCAATGAATATTGGTTCAAATCTCAGATTTTATCCGAACTTGAAGCAGGAGGAATCAGCCGCTCGGACATCCTGAACTGCATGGGATACTACACGAATGACATAAAGATTCTGAAATCAGTCCTTCTGGAAAACCGTGCGGACATATCAAGAACAACAACTCTTTTATCACGCACAGAATCCGGAACAAGTCCTGAAACAATTCTCTGTGCCAGACC
>OHBH01000243.1_pt1 | contig 10848 bp, 8 predicted proteins | sample 1577321 | NCBI WGS metagenome assembly OHBH01 (sample SAMEA3879546, study PRJEB24766) | human gut metagenome | biome: human-associated habitat; feature: feces | place: USA | collected 1985/1987
TTATTACGATGCGGGGCGGGCACCTAACCTGAGACCGCGAACCAGAGAGCCTACAGACTGGGAATAGGAAAGCCCACAGGCAGCGAACTATAGGGACCACCAACTGCGACTTTGGGAATAAGTTAGGATCGAGGCAAGAGACAAGCAACCATCAGGGTGATAGGTAAGTTACCCCACGGAAGGTGCCCAGTTTTCCACCCTCCCGCGTCCGTTGAAATAGATACCCGACAAGGGGTTCTGAGGCCCTAAAATGGCACGCGAACACGTGGGGACCCAGAAAAGCAGGCAAACGAGGCAGAAAACAACGGAAAAGTTTGGCCAAGTGCGATTTTCTTCGTACCTTTGCACCGTTCAGAGGAATGAGGGGCTTGCGGAAGCTCCTCATTTTTATTTATATAAACGTTTATGATAGACAAGAATGGCTTGCGGGGAAGGAATACTTCCTCGTAGATGTTCAGGTTGGCACCGACGATCGCATCGTCGTAGAAATAGACCACGCCGACGGCGTGTGGGTGGACGACTGCGCGGATCTGAGCCGCTACATCGAGGACCACCTGAGCCGTGACGAAGAGGACTACGAGCTGGAGGTGGGATCCACCGGACTGGGCCAGCCCTTCAAGGTACCCCAGCAGTATGTGAACAACATCGGCAACGAGGTAGAGGTCCTCACACAGGATGGCAAGAAAGTGAAGGGCACGCTCAAGGCTGTGGAAACCCCGCGTTTCACGGTCTCCGTGCCGGAGAAAGTAAAGGTAGAGGGCAAGAAGCGTCCCGTGATGATGGACGTGGACTACGACTACGACATGAATGAGGTAAAGTACACGAAATACATTATAAGTTTCAAATAAGCTATGGCAGCAAGAAAAAAAGAAGACATGCCGAACATGATCGAGACCTTCAAGGAGTTTAAGGACACCAAGAAGATCGACCGTGCCACCCTCGTTAGCGTGCTGGAGGAGAGCTTCCGCAGCGTGATAGCGAAGATATTCGGCTCCGACGAGAACTTCGACGTCATCGTCAACCCCGACAAGGGCGACTTTGAGATATACCGCAACCGCATCGTCGTGGCCGACGGCGAGGTGAAGGACGAGTACAAGGAGGTGTCGCTCACGGACGCTCAGAAGATCGAGCCCGACTACGAGGTGGGCGAGGAGGTCTCCGAGCGCATCGACTTCGCGAAGTTTGGCCGCCGCGCCATTCTCAACTTGCGCCAGACGCTGGCCGCCAAGGTGCTGGAGCTGGAGCACGACTCGCTCTACAACAAGTACAAGGACCGCGTGGGCCAGGTCATCTCCTCCGAGGTCTATCAGGTCTGGAAGCGCGAGGTGCTGCTCGTGGACGACGAGAACAACGAGCTGCTGCTGCCGAAGACGGAGCAGATACAGAGCGACAACTACCACAAGGGCGACACCATCCGTGCCGTCATCCTGCGCGTGGACAACACCAACAACAATCCGAAGATCATCCTCTCGCGCACGGCGCCCGCCTTCCTGGAGCGTCTGCTGGAGGCCGAGGTGCCCGAGATTGCCGACGGCCTGATCGCCATCAAGAGCGTGGCACGCATGCCGGGCGACCGCGCCAAGATCGCCGTGGAGAGCTACGACGACCGCATCGACCCGGTGGGAGCCTGCGTCGGTGTGCACGGTAGCCGCGTACATGGCATCGTCAAGGAGCTCGGTGGCGAGAACATCGACGTCATCTCCTGGACGGCCAACACCAAACTCTTCATCCAGCGCGCCCTCAGCCCGGCCCGCGTCAGCTCGCTCACCATCGACGAGGAGAACAAGAAGGCCGAGGTCTATCTCAAGCCCGAGGAGGTAAGCCTCGCCATCGGACGTAGCGGTCTCAACATCAAGCTGGCAAGTATGCTCACGGGCTACACCATCGACGTCTTCCGCGAGCTCGACGAGAGCCAGGCCGAGGAGGACATCTACCTCGATGAGTTCTCCGACGAGATCGACCAGTGGGTCATCGAAGCCATCAAGAAGATAGGCCTCGACACGGCCCGCCAGGTGCTCAACGCTCCGCGCGAAATGCTTATCGAGAAGGCCGACCTCGAGGAGGAGACCGTCGATAATGTCATCAAGGTCCTCAGGGCCGAGTTTGAGAGCTAAGATGGAGCCGTCCTGTCCGCGCCGGCAAGGCGCATCCTCTCAGGAAGGGCAACACATCAGGAAAGAAGCAAAGAGAAAGGGTGGAGGACGACAGTCTCCACCGATAAAAGGTAATGGCGGGTGATGGTTTTGACCAGCGGCTCATAGGGTGTGGCCGCACTGGTCCGCACCATGTTCGGAACATCTGCGCCACCCTCACATCGTAAATCAATACCAGCACCCCCTACCTCTATTAAGATATTAATGAGTATCAGATTAAACAAAGCAATTAGAGAGCTGAACATCGGGCTCCAGACGGCTGTGGAATTTCTGGAGAAGAAGCCGAATCTGGGCGAAGTGAAGGGCGACCCCAACTTCAAGCTCAGCGATGCGCAGTATGAGGCCCTGGCCACACAGTTTAACAAGGATAAGCAAGTGAAGGCCATCGCCGACAAGAAGTTCCCCAAGAAGTCGAAAGAGGGCGGCAAGAAGAAGCAGTCCCAGGGAGGCGTGAAGCGTGGCGACGACGGTCTGACGAAGATACAGGCCTATACGCCGCTGGGCAAGATCGACCTCGACCAGCTCAACCGCAAGCCGGGACAGAAAGCCGACCAGAAGCCGAAGGCAGACCAGCCCAAGGCCAAGGAGGAGAAGCCCGTACGCAAGCAGGAGCCACAGCAGCCCAAGCAGGAGCAGCCGAAGCCCGCACAGAAGGAGGCAGCACCCCAGCACAAGGCAGAACCGAAGGCCGAGAAGCCGGCCGTGAAGGAGCAGCCGAAGGAGAATGCCCACAAGGAGGTGGCCCAGAAGCCCGCGGCCCAGAAGGAGAACGCTCAGAAGGAAAACAAGGAGCAGGCCAAGCCCGCAGCCAAGGCTGTGGAGACGGAGCAGAAACCCGCCAAGCCCGCCAAGAGCGAGAAGCCACAGCCCGCAGCGGCAGCCCAGACTGAGACCGCCCAAAAGGAGGGCAAGGAGCAGGAGCCCGCCACGACAGAGGGCGGCGCACCTTTCCAGACGCAGAACGAGAAGAAGCTGCTCAACCAGCCGAAACTCAACGTGCTCGGCAAACTCGACCTCAGCACCATCAACCAAAACACGCGCCCGAAGAAGAAGAGCAAGGAGGAGCGACGCAAGGAGCGCGAGGAGAAAAACGGACAGGGCAAGAAGAAACGCGTACGCATCAACAAGGAGCGCGTCGATATCAATGCCGCTGCCAACCAGCAGCCCGCCCAGCAGGGCAAGAAGCAGGGCCAGCAGCAACAGAAGGGCCAAGCCGACGGTGGCGGAAAGCGCAAGAAGAAGAACCGCGGACGCAGCAACAAACCGCTGGAGGTCGATGACGAGGCCGTAGCACGCCAGGTCAAGGAGACCTTGGCACGCCTCACCTCGAAGACCCAAAACAAGAAGGGTGCCAAATACCGCAAGGAGAAGCGCGACGCTGCCCAGGAGAAGCTCAACCAGGAGGCACGCGCCGAACGCAAGCAGAGCAAGACGCTGAAACTGACGGAGTTTGTGACCGTATCAGAACTGGCCACGATGATGGATGTGCCGGTGACGAAAGTCATCTCCACACTCATGTCGGTGGGCATCATGGTCTCCATCAACCAGCGTCTCGACGCCGAGACCATCAACCTCGTGGCCGACGAGTTCGGATTCTCCACGGAGTATGTCAGCGCCGAGGTGCAGGAGGCTGTCAGCGAGGAGGCCGACGACGAGAACGATCTCGTGCCGCGCGCCCCGATCGTCACGGTCATGGGCCACGTCGATCATGGTAAGACCTCGCTGCTCGACCACATCCGTAACACCAACGTCATCGCCGGCGAGGCTGGTGGCATCACCCAGCACATCGGTGCCTATAGCGTGACGCTGAAGAACGGCAGCAAGGTGACCTTCCTCGACACGCCAGGCCACGAGGCCTTCACCGCCATGCGTGCCCGTGGTGCGCAGGTGACGGATATCGCCATCATCATCATTGCCGCCGACGACTCGGTGATGCCTACCACCAAGGAGGCCATCGCCCACGCACAGGCCGCCGGCGTACCGATGGTCTTTGCCATCAACAAGATAGACAAGCCGGGAGCCAACCCCGACAAGATACGCGAGGACCTGGCCAACATGAACCTCCTGGTGGAGGAGTGGGGCGGCAAGTATCAGTGTCAGGAGATCAGTGCCAAGAAGGGCATCGGCGTGGACGAGCTCATGGACAAGGTGCTCCTGGAGGCCGACCTGCTCGAACTGAAGGCCAACCCCAACCGCAAGGCCACGGGTACGGTCATCGAGTCATCGCTCGACAAGGGCCGCGGCTTCGTCTCGACGGTGCTCGTGAGCAACGGTACGCTGAAGACGGGCGACATCGTGATCGCCGGCACCTCATGGGGCAAGGTCAAGGCCCTCTTCAATGAGCGCAACCAGCGCATCGAGAAGGCCGGACCCGCCGATCCCTGTATCGTACTCGGACTCAACGGCGCGCCCACGGCGGGCGACACGTTCCACGTGCTCGAGACGGAGCAGGAGGCCCGCGAGATTGCCAACAAGCGCGAGCAGCTGCAGCGCGAGCAGGGGCTCCGCACGCAGAAGCGCCTCACGCTGGGAGACATTTCCCACCGCATCGCTCGCGGAGAGTTCCACGAGCTCAACATCATCGTCAAGGGCGACACCAACGGATCGGTGGAGGCACTGGCCGACTCCTTCCTCAAGCTCTCGACGGAGAAAGTGCAGGTCAACGTCATCAGCAAGGCCGTGGGACAGATCTCCGAGAACGACGTCATGCTCGCCTCGGCTTCCGACGCCGTCATCGTCGGCTTCCAGGTGCGCCCGTCTGCCGACGCGCGCAAACTGGCTGACCGCGAAGGCGTGGAGATCAACACCTACTCCATCATCTACGATGCGCTCGACGACATCAAGAGTGCCATGGTCGGTATGCTCGACAAGGTCAAGAAGGAGGTCGTCACGGGCCAGGTGGAGGTACGCCAGGTCTTCAAGATCAGCAAGGTGGGCACCGTGGCCGGTGGTCTCGTCACCGAAGGCAAGGTGCACAACAAGGACAAGGCACACGTCATCCGCGACGGTATCGTCATCCACACCGCCGCCATCAGCGCGCTCAAGCGCTACAAGGACGACGCCAAGGAGGTGGCAACGGGTCTGGAGTGTGGTATCTCGCTCGTCAACTACAACGACATCGAGGCGGGAGACATCCTGGAGACCTTCACCGAGATCGAGGTGGAGCAGAAGCTCTAAGCCGACTGCGGGGACTCAACGGCCGTGGCTACTGCCTACGGCCCGCCCCACGGCAGCCGCCTGCCCCCTACCTTATTAAAATATGGCCACAACGGCAGCCGCCCGCAAAAGGACGGCGTGCCGCTTGCGGCCTGTTTTTCAAAGCAGAACCATTCAAACAATGGAAGAAATAAAAGAAGAGAAGAACGCATTGGTGCGGGAGATAGCCGACAAGAAATATGAGTACGGCTTCACCACCGACGTGGAGACCGACATCATCCCCGTGGGTCTCAACGAGGACATCGTGCGCCTGATCTCACAAAAGAAGCACGAGCCCGAGTGGATGCTGGAGTTTCGCCTGCGCGCCTTCCGCCATTGGCAGACGCTCAAGCAGCCCACATGGGGACATGTGCACATCCCGCCTATCGACTACCAGGCCATCTCCTACTACGCAGACCCGCTGGCGAAGAAGCCGCAGAACAAGGAGATAGACCCCGAACTGGAGAAGACTTTCGACAAACTGGGCATTCCCCTGGAGGAGCGGCTCGCACTGAGCGGCACGGCGGTCGATGCCATCATGGACTCCGTGTCGGTCAAGACCACATTCAAGGAGAAGCTGCGGGAGAAGGGCGTGATCTTCTGCTCCATCGGCGAGGCCATACAGACCCATCCGGACCTCGTCAGGCAGTATCTGGGCACGGTCGTCCCCTACGGCGACAACTTCTTTGCCGCGCTCAACTCGGCGGTGTTCTCCGACGGATCCTTCGTCTATATCCCCAAGGGCGTACGCTGCCCGATGGAACTGAGCAGCTATTTCCGCATCAACGCCCGCAACACGGGACAGTTTGAGCGCACGCTCATCGTGGCCGACGACGACTCCTACGTCTCCTACCTGGAGGGTTGCACGGCCCCAATGCGCGACGAGAACCAGCTCCATGCGGCCATCGTCGAGATCATCGTCATGGACCGGGCCGAGGTGAAATACTCCACCGTCCAAAACTGGTATCCAGGCGACGAACACGGTCGGGGCGGCGTGCTCAATCTCGTGACGAAGCGTGGCGACCTGCGCGGCGACCACTCCAAACTCTCCTGGACACAGGTGGAGACGGGTTCGGCCATCACGTGGAAATATCCCTCGTGTCTGCTGCGTGGCAACGACTCCGTAGCGGAGTTCTACAGCGTGGCCGTGACCAACAACTACCAGGAGGCGGACACGGGCACGAAAATGATCCACATCGGCAAGAACACGCGTTCTACCATCATCTCCAAGGGCATTTCCGCCGGACACAGCCAGAACAGCTACCGCGGCCTCGTCATGGCTACGGCCAACGCCGACAATGCGCGCAACTACTCCAGCTGCGACTCGCTGCTGCTCGGCAGCGACTGCGGAGCGCATACGTTCCCCTACATGGACGCCCGCAACGACACCGCAGTATTCGAGCACGAGGCGACCACGTCCAAGATCTCGGAGGACCAGCTCTTCTACTGCAACCAGCGGGGCATCCCGATGGAGGAGGCCGTGGGACTCATCGTCAACGGCTACGCCAAGGAGGTGCTCAACAAACTGCCGATGGAGTTTGCCGTCGAGGCACAGAAGTTGCTCAGCGTCTCGCTGGAGGGCACGGTGGGATAATGCATCCATTGGGCCGCACTTGGTCCCACACTGCACCATCATACACACCACGATGCGGCAAGACCAACAAAAGAAGAAGGAGCAATGAGAAGAAAGATGATCATGGGTCCGGCCCTTGCGGCCACCCTGCTGCTGACAGCCCTGCTGCCGTCGGCGGCTTCCACACCCGTCCCACGCTGGACGCCACAGCCCTACCGCCAGTATCTCATCAAACTGGAGGTGGAGCGCGACTCCATGACCGCACCGTCGATCATGCTCCACGGCGCAAAAACCAAACGGAAAGTGGACGTGAGCCATTTCAAGGTGGGGCCCTTCTGGGTACCAGACCCACCCTCGCTCTTCGAGCAGGAGGACGAATGGCGCGACAGAGACCGCTACAAGAAAGGGCGGATTCTCGGCGACCTCATCGAGGACTTCATCAACATCTTCCTGTTATAACTATCAAACGACAACCAAATCCTTATAGATATGCTTGAGGTAAAGAACCTGCACGCCACCATCGCAGGCAAAGAGATATTGAAAGGCGTCAACCTCACGGTCAGAGACGGTGAGATCCACGCCATCATGGGACCCAACGGGTCGGGAAAATCGACCCTCAGCGCGGTGCTGACGGGCAACCCGCTCTACACCGTCACCGAGGGAACGGCTTTCTTCAACGGCAAGAACCTGCTGGAGATGAAGCCCGAGGACCGAGCCCGCGAAGGTCTGTTTCTCTCTTTCCAGTACCCCGTGGAGATTCCGGGCGTGAGCATGACCAACTTCATGAAGGCAGCCATCAACGCCAAGCGCGCGTATGAGGGCAAGGAGCCGCTGAAGGCTGCCGACTTCATGAAACTCATGCGCGAGAAGCGCCAGATCGTAGAACTCGACCCGAAACTCGCCCACCGATCCGTCAACGAGGGATTCTCCGGTGGCGAGAAGAAGCGCAACGAGATCTTCCAGATGGCCATGCTCGAACCGAAACTCAGCATCCTCGACGAGACCGACTCCGGACTGGATGTCGATGCCATGCGCATCGTCGCCAATGGCGTGAACAAGATGCACTCGGCAGAGACTTCCGCCATCGTCATCACACACTACGAGCGACTGCTGGACATGATCAAACCCGACGTGGTCCACGTCCTCTGGCAGGGCCGCATCGTCAAGACTGCTGGTCCGGAGCTGGCGAAGGAAATTGAAAAGCTCGGCTACGACTGGATCAAGGAGGAAGTGAAAGGAGAGGAGACCCAAGGATGACCGAAGCAGAAAAGCAATACATAGACCTATACACCGAGGCCTCGGAAGCCATCAAGGAGCATAGCGCGGAGGTGATGAACGCCGTCCGCGACCGCGCCTTCGAAGACTTCCGCCGCCAGGGCTTCCCGACAAGGAAGGTGGAGCGATATAAGTACACCGACATGGAGAAGATATTCGCTCCCAACTACGGTCTGAACATCAATCGCATCGAGTTTCCTGTCGATCCCTATGCGGCCTTCCGCTGCGACGTGCCCAACCTGAGCACGCTGCTCTATTTCGTCGTCAACGACGCGTTCTACACAAAGCGGCTGCCCAACGTGCAGCCCGAGGAGGGAGTCGTCATCGGATCGCTGAGAAAGGCGGCCGAGGAGCATCCCGAACTCATCGCTCGCTACTATGCGCGCATCGCCAAGACGGAGGAGGACGCCATCACGGCGCTCAACACGATGCTGGCCCAGGACGGCCTCTTCATCTATGTGCCGAAAAACGTGCAGATGGAAAAGTGTGTGCAGATTATCAACATCCTGCGCGCCGACGTGAGCATGATGGTCAACCGACGCGTGCTCATCGTGATGGAGGAGGGTGCCAAGGCTAAATTCCTGTTCTGCGACCATACCGCCGACGACCACGACTTCCTCGCCACGCAAGTCATCGAGGCCTATGTCGGCGACAACGCATCGCTCGACCTCTACTGCATGGAGGAGACCCACTACAAGAACCATCGCGTGAGCAACGTCTATATAGAGCAGCAGCGCGACAGTAGGGTCAACCACAATGTGATCACGCTCCACAACGGCGTGACGCGCAACCGCCTCGACCTGGTGTTCAAGGGAGAGGGCGCGGAGTGCTATTGCAGTGGCTGCGTCATCGCGGACAGAAAACAGCACGTGGACAACAATACGCTCATCGATCACCAGGTGCCTCACTGCACGAGCAACGAACTCTATAAGTATGTGCTCGACGACGAGGCGGTGGGTGCTTTCGCTGGACGCGTCCTCGTACGCCACGGAGCACAGAAGACCACCTCGCAGGAGACCAACCAGAATCTCGTGGCCACGAAGACGGCAAGGATGTACACACAGCCGATGCTGGAAATCTATGCCGACGACGTGAAATGTGCGCACGGATCCACGATAGGACAGCTCAACGATGCTGCGCTCTTCTATATGCAGCAGCGCGGCATCAGCCAGAAGGAGGCCAAACTGCTCCTGGAGTTTGCCTTCATCAACGAGGTCATCGACAAGATGGACCTCGAACCGCTGCGCGACCGTCTCCACTACCTGGTGGAAAAGCGTTTCCGTGGCGAACTGAGCAAATGTGTAGGCTGCAAAATGTGCCAGTAGGGCCGGCAGGATTCATTCATCAAAAGCAAGAAGCGTAAAGCCATGTTGGATATAGAAAAAAAAAGGAAAGACTTCCCCATTCTCAGCCGTGAGATCTACGGCCGTCCGCTGGTCTATCTCGACAACGGTGCCACGACCCAGAAGCCGCTCTGCGTGCTTGATGCCATGCGCGACGAGTATTTGAACGTCAATGCCAACGTCCACCGTGGTGTCCACTGGCTCTCACAGCAGGCCACCGACCTCCACGAGGCGGCCCGCGAGACGGTCAGGAAGTTCGTCAACGCCCGTTCCACCAGCGAGATCGTTTTTACGCGGGGCACAACGGAGAGCCTGAACCTCGTAGCTTCGTCCTTCGTGGAGGGCTGCATGGAGGAGGGCGACGAGGTAATCGTGAGCACGATGGAGCACCATTCCAACATTGTCCCCTGGCAACTGCAGCAGCAACGCAAGAACATCCGCCTGCGGGTCATTCCCATGAGCGACGACGGCGCACTGCTCCTCAACGAGTACGAAAAGTTGTTTAGCGAGAAGACAAAGCTCGTCAGCGTCATGCACGTCAGCAACGTCCTGGGCACGGTCAATCCCGTCAAGGAGATCATCCGCATCGCCCACAGCCACGGAGTGCCCGTGATGATCGATGGCGCACAGAGCATCCCTCACATGAAGGTCGACGTGCAGGACTTGGATTGTGAATTCCTCGCTTTCAGCGGCCACAAGGTCTATGCGCCCACGGGGGTAGGCGTGCTCTACGGCAAGGAGGAGTGGCTCGACAGACTGCCGCCATACCAAGGGGGTGGCGAGATGATCGAGCGCGTAAGCTTCGACCACACCACCTTCGAGCGCCCACCGCTGAAGTTTGAGGCCGGAACGCCTGACTACATCGCCACCAACGGACTTGCCAAGGCGATCGACTACGTCTCAGCCATTGGTATGGAGAACATTCAGGCGTATGAGCACGACCTCACCGACTACGCCCTGCAGCAGCTCCGCGAGATCGAAGGAATGCACATCTATGGCCACGGCAAAGGCATGGAGGCTGACGCCGTCATCTCCTTCAACGTCGCCGACATCCACCATGCCGACCTCGGCACGCTCCTCGACCAACTGGGCATTGCTGTGCGCACAGGCCACCATTGCGCCCAGCCCCTCATGGACCGCCTCGGCATACTCGGCACCGTGCGTGCGTCGTTCTCCTTCTACAACACGCGAGAGGAGGTCGATACGCTCGTAGCAGGACTGCGCCGCGTCATCAAGATGTTCTGAAAATGATTCCGCTGGGCAAAAGATGGAGCCATCTATTGCATTTTTGACCACAAAATTTTGCAAT
>OHBH01000253.1_pt1 | contig 10691 bp, 13 predicted proteins | sample 1577321 | NCBI WGS metagenome assembly OHBH01 (sample SAMEA3879546, study PRJEB24766) | human gut metagenome | biome: human-associated habitat; feature: feces | place: USA | collected 1985/1987
ATAAAGGAAACCGCCGTTGCCATGGCGGAATACAGTCAGGTTGCCGCCAAAACCGACCGACGAAAGATCATCGGCATCTTGCTGTCGGCCTTCGGCTTGTTTATCATCGTATCCGCCCTGTCCATTTTCCCCAGCGAAAGCAGCTGGGGCAGCATCTATGCCTCCTTCGGCAGTGCGTTTCTGCTTATCGGGATCTACCTTTTATGCCGCCTGCTAACTGCAAAGCGCGGCGTCCGTTTGGGGATCGTCCTCAGCTGTGCAGCGGTGCTGTTCGGCACCTTCACCCTGTCCGATTATATCGCCGTTACACAGTTCCATGAGGTGCCGCGCTTCCGGATCGCAACCCGCTACGACTCCAACACCCCCGACCAACTGGTGTACGAAACATTGTTTTTCACCGCCGTCCAGTATCATGTCGGCACAAAGGAAGCCTACACCGCCATCGTAAAGGAATCGTTATAACGATCCCGGCACCGCAGACTCCGCCTTTTCCGGCGGGGTCTTTTTTTGCCGCAGCGCAGCAAACCCCCGACCGAAAAGGTCGGGGGTCACCTACCCTACAGCTGCCCTGTGGAGGAGGGCAGGGGAACGGTATCTTAGTCCTTCTTCAGGGAAATCGCCGCGGCGGAAACGCCGGTGATGACCAGCAGCGCAGCCGCTACGCCAACGATGTCGTTCGCACCGGTGGAGGGGTTCTGGCTGGAACCGCTGCCGTTGGAGCCGCTGCCGGAGCTGCTGCCGTTACCGGGAGCAACGGTGATGCTGCTGGCAGCCAGCGCCTTATCGGTCACGATTACGGGACCGGTCAGCGTGCCGCCAAAGCTCATCAGTCCGGTGTTGGCGTCAAACTTTGCCTTCAGATCCAGCAGAGAGCCGTCCTCGCGTACCATGTAGGCATTATATCCGCCGGTCATGCCGTCTACGGTGATCTCCGCAGGGCGGTTGAGAATGACCTGCTCGGCGCCGTAGCCGTAGGAAGCCTTGATGGAGGCGCCTGCCTTGGTCAGGTTATCGTTCAGTACCTTCTGCGCGGCAGGGGAAAGGGCGGTATAGTTCACAGTGCCGAAGAAGATCTTATCACCGGCCTTCAGCGGAACGGAAACGGTGACCTTGCCGCCGTTGTTCTCGCTGACAGACTGGCTCCAGTTGCCGCTGGTGATGTACTGACCGTCTACGGTCGCTGCCTTTACGGTGTACAGGATCTTGCCGGTCTTATCCATATTGGTGACATTCAAACCACCCGCCCCGAATACGGCGTCGGTCTCGTCCGCCTTACGGCCGTAGTCAAAGCACATGGCAAGAATGTGATCCTCGCTCTTGGCGTTCATGGGGCAGAAGCTGTCGCCCGGCTCCTTGGCGGAGAAGTTTGCCAGCTCATCAAAGCTGGTCACATAGGCGTAGTTGGTCACGCCGCTCACCTCTTTGACATAGCTGACATTCAGGGCAGGAGCGGAAACGCCGTAGACGCTGACCTTCACGCCGGAAATAATAATATCGGCGTTGTTGTCCAGTACGGCGGTGTCGTTGGCTTTGGTGGTCACAACATATTTGTAGGTGTTCTCGTCGGTCTGTACCCAGCCCTGGCTGGCGATGAGATCGCTGCCGGTGGGAATGGTCAGGGTGACGGTGTTCTTCTTGGGGTCAAAGCTGCCGTTGGTCTTACCCCAGTTCTGGTCGTTCAGTCCCAGCTCCTCCTGGGTAAAGACAATGGACTGTCCGGGAACGACGGACTGCATATAGGTGTTGTCGGCTGCGGAGGTGCCGCCGGGATAACCGGTCTGGTTTCCGGTGGAAACCGCAAATGCCATGGTGCATACCATCAGCACAGCCAACGCCAGTGCAAATGCTTTTTTCATGGGAACATTCTCCTTTGAGTGTTTGGTTTGGGAAGCCCCGACGGAACGCTCCACTCCGCCCGTCCGGCTTCTGTCGCCATTGTACCGGCGATATTCCCTCTCCGCAAGATGGGGATTGTAACCAATTTGTCATTTTATGCACCCTGCCGCAGTTTTTATCGCTTTCTCTCCAAAAATACGATAAACCGCCGAAAATAAAGGAATATCTCTCCGCTCTCTCCAAATTATCCCGCCGCCCGCAATCTTCCGCTGCTTCCAGCTATCGCCAAATCAACAATTTTATTACATTTTGTAATTATTGCGAACCGCGCGGTACGGGCGCAGCCCGCCGCCCCTTTGGGGCGGCTCCGGCGGTCAAAGACCGCCGTGCGGCGCTTTGCGCCGCACAGCTGCGCCCGCTGGCATAATCCGATGCTCCGATTTTTTTGCAAAGTGCTGCACCCGCCTTGCCGAAAAAACAGCCCCTTTACATGTATGCCGGGTCTGCCAGCACCAACCGCGTCAGACAGCCGCTTTGGGTGTAGATGATCTTCACCTGATACGCCGCCATCAGCAGATCTCCGGTCACACCGGTCTGCAAATAGACTGCCCGACCGGGGTGAATGTTCACCAAGCCGGGGACGGCGACCCGCACGCTGCGAATGCCTGCCTGCCCCTTCATAATCCGCCGGTAACCGTCCAGTGCGGGTCTGCCGGTATATTCGGGTGCCGGGATCACATAGCGGTTGCGGCGCACCTGCAGCTCATTGCCAAAGGGGTTGTTGTAAAGCTGGGAGTATGCGCCGCCGGCATCACGGTACACAATACTGGAAAGCGCACTGCTTCGCCGAGTGGTATATTCCAGCGAGCAGTAGCGTGCCACACCGGTTTTGGTCACCTCATTGCTGATGATAAAGGGATCGTCACCGGTCAGCGCCTCCACAACCAGCCGGTTATCCGCCGTCATGTGGGGGTCTCGCCCATACAACCGGAAGCATAGGATCGAAAACGCCTCCCAAATGGAATGCCCCTTATTCAGCTGGAAGGTCGCGGCACTGGCGGAGGTATCGGGCAGCGTCAGCGCCGTAAAGCCCAACGGCTTTATCTCGGTGTTAAAATATCCCTGCGCCGTCAGGTCGGTGTAGGTCTTGGGCAAAGCCTCATTATCACACAGCAGGGCGCCGGGGGTGCGGGCACTGATGCTCACAAATGCTCCGCCCCCGTCCACCGAGCGAACCAGTTCATCGCAGAAGCCTGCAAACAGTACCTCGGTATCATGCTTTACCTGAATTCGGGTCAGGTCGTCTAGAACGCCCTCGTGCGGCAGAGTGATATCCAACTGTGCCGCAGGGGAATCCCACGCCCTTGTTATGACCATCGAGCATGGCTCATACAGCTTGATGGTCTCATTCCCCGTCGTCAGTCCCATCAGTTCAATCGACATAGCGCGTTCCCTCCCGGTCGGTGGAGGCGATCAGCTCGGTGAATTCCGCTGTGTAGCGCAGCACCGTGCCGTCCCCCTCTCCTACCATCTGCAGGGCGGCAGGGTAGGCGACCACCACCCCCATGCCGGGGATCCGCAGCCGACCTGCCGTGGATTGCCACATCAGCGCCTCCAGCGCAGTGTATTGACTTTTGGCGTCCTCGCCGTAAAAGCACCCTTCTGCCCGAATGACCCGCCTCGCCAGCCCCAAGTTCTGGTGAATGGGTCCGTACTCCGGGCAGTGGGCGGTGGCAAGCCGGGTTTCGGTCGTCACCGTTATTTTTTCCGGGTTGTGCGGGAAGGTAAAGGTTTTATAGCTCATTGTCGTCATATCTCATCGCTCCCTTCCTCAATACAGCGGATCCATTTCGGGAGCCAGCCGCTGCCGGCGGCGCTGCAAGGCGCTTAATTCCGTTTCCAATGTCGCTGCGTCCTGTAAAGGCACTTCCCTTATCATGTCTTTTTGCTCTATGCGGGTCGTCCCTTCCCGCCGCAGGGTGACAGCGTCCTCCGGTCTCCGCACCGCTGCCGCCGTGGTTTTCGTCTCCTCTGCCATCACCATTCCCCCCTTCCGGCTCCCGTGACGGCACCCTCACAGCACCGCGCAAAGCTCTCCGCGCGGCGGCGCTGCCGGTCGCTCAGCCGTCCGGCGGGCGTCCCTGCGCCCTTTTTACTCTCCTTCGGCATTGCGCTCTCCCGCTCCCCGCCGGCCGCGCCCTGCCGCCCTGCGGCGGTGGCGTCCTCCGGACGCCGCACCGCCGCCGCGCTCAGGTCTCTCTCATTTATCTCCCGCATTGCCGCTGCCCTCCGTCCGCTGCCGTGCCGTCAGGGTCGCCCGCAGCCAAATCAGCGGCCGGCGGCTCTCCTCCTCTACGGCAGTCCACTCGCAGCCGGTGTACACCACCGTCTGACCGTTTCTTGTAATTTTCACGCTAAAATTACTCATTGTATTAAAATCCGCCGGCTTTTCCCACCGGATCTGCTCCAGCTGCACGGTATGCGTTACCGTATCGGGCAGCAGCGCCAGCGGCTCGGTGCTGCCGTAGGGGCGTACTGCCATCACCGCGCGGCTGCTTTTCACCGAATAGCCCGCAGCGTGCGCCAGCACCGTCCCGCCGCACTCCACGGCAATGCCCCCCAGCGTGTTCACCATCTGGCTCATACGCTTTCCTCCTCGTCGGAGGCGGTCTCCGCCAGCTCGCAGTACACCGTCAGCACACCCTGTCGGGCAAAGGCGCCGCACCCCCGCATAAAACCGACCTCGCCCCACTCCAGAGCGGAAGCCTCGCAGGGGAAGTCCCCCCGCAGTGTCAGCGCCGTCAGACGGTCGCTCAGCGTCTCCACCGCCTCCATGCTGTCACGGTGCAGGACGGTCAGCCGCAGTCCCACCTCCAGCAGCAGCGGACTGCCGCCCAGTGTTGCCTCACTGCGCTTGACCCGATGGTCGCTCAGCACCAGCGTGGTCATCTCGGCGGCAAGGGGACGCCGCACCGAGGGCATACTGTAAAGGATTTCGCTTTCCGGCAGCAGGGGAGCAAGGTACGCTGCCAGCTGCTGCCGCAGATCCATCAAGCTTGTCACTTGCATGCCGTCACCTGCCCAAAGTAGAATTTTCTGCCGTCCGGCTCGCCTACCGCCGCAAGGTACTCCTCACACAGCGCCTTTGCCGCCGCAAGGGTCGTACGGTTCACCAGCGCCGCCGCCCCTACATGGGGCAGGCTGCTGCCGCTCATCTGCGCCAGACACCAGCGGTAATAGGCAAGCGCCGCCGCAGCGGAGCCGAGAGGCTCCGCCGCGGGAAGCGCCGACCGCCGACGGGCGGTCAGCTCCTCCATGGCGTCGTGGCAGTAGGGCAGGCAGGCACGCAGCTCCGCTCCGGCAAGACCGGAAAACACCGCGAATTTTTGCAGGATCATTTCAATATCCATCGTTCTGCCTCCTTTTCTGTCATTGGGGTTAGGTTAAGCGGTTTTCAGGGTCATGATCTTTACCGCATCGGGGAAGACCATCGAGAAGCCTGCGGTGGAGGTCACGGCGGCGCGCTCCAGCTGGCAGTCGATCAGACGGTCGGCGTCCACGGTAACGGGGTCGCCCACCACCATTTCCAGCGCATAGCGGCGGTCTAAGGCAATAATGGTGCCATCGGCAACGGCGTCGCTGACGATCATCTCGGCACCGAGAGGGGTGCCCAGCTTGCCGGTATTCTGGAAATGCAGACCGGTCACGGGGTCGCTGAAGGCGGAAAGCGCCAGAATATCGGCGGCGGTCTTGGCATTCACCAGCAGGGTGTTCATCTGGTAGGCGGTAAACTTGCTCCACAGGGTGATGAGATCGCTGTAAGCAAGGGCGGCAGCGGCGGTGGTCAGCTTCTGGGGCACGCTACCGGTGGAGCCGTCGCCGTTCACCAGCACATCAACGGCGTCCTTCATTTGGCAGCGGGCAATCTCCGCTCCGATGCGGCGCAGCGCCAGAGTAAAGAGATCCAGCCGCTGGAACTTGACCGCCTCGTAGGAGGCTCGCAGCATTCTGCCGCGCTTTTTCAGGGCGGTGGTCTTGTCCTTCAGGCTGATGGTGGTGGCGGAAAGCGACGCCGCTTCGGCGGTCACATCGGCTTCCAGATCGTCATCGGTGGTCAGCCCGCGGTAATCGGTAGCGGAGATAAAGGTGCGCGCCGCCACCACACTGCTCAGCGGGTCGTTTTCCTCCATGCCCTGACGGACGGCTCTCATCAGGTATTCGGGGAACAGCACGGCACTCTGCCCGTTCTGGAAGAACTTTTCCAGTGTGCTGGAGCGGCTGCCGCCCACCTGAATGTCAAAGCGCTTGAGCTGCCGCTGGAAGGCGTCCAGACTGCCCAGCTCGGTGCCGCGGTAGTTCTCGGTGGGGTCAAGGCGTTCCAGGCGCTCGGCAAAGCTGTCATTGCTGCCGCGGTACAGGGATTTGGTGATATTCAGCTCTTTGTAGTTGTTATTCATCGTCATTTCTCCTTTTTGTCATCAAATGCAGAACGGACGGTTATCCTCGTTCTTCGGTTCGGTCGGGGCGGTCTGCACCATCGGCGCAAAGCGCCGCTCGGTCTGCCGCTTCATCAGCTCTGCCAGCGTTTCCAGCTCGGCGACCGTCAATGCCGCCATGCTTTTTTCCAGCAGCGCAGGGGAAAGCTCCGGCTGTGCCAGCATCGTCCGGCAGCGGATCTTTTGACACAATGCCTGCCGGTAGCGGTCGGCGTCCTCACTTTGGCGCTCCAGCAACGCAATATGCTTCCGCAGTCCGGCGGCAGCAGCGGCGTCCAAATGCAGCTCGCCCTTTTCCATTTCGGCTATGGCGCGCTCCGGCGTCAGGTGCAGCGCACGGCGTACGGCATGACTTTTGGTCACACCGGCGGCGGGCTGGGCAGGCACTGCCACAAAGCTCCATTCGTAGGCGTCGGTCGGCTCCGCCAGCAGGGTGCAGCACAGCTTGCCGCCGTAGCGTTTGCCGGGCTGGTGTCCGCACGGCTCCTCCCGACGGTCAGCACCGCAGATGGAGCAGATATTTTTTTGGACGGCGCAGCCCACGCTCACCTCTTTTTTGATACCGCCGTCGATCTCCAGAATGAGGTCGGCGTTGGCAGCGGTGCGCACCATGTAGGCGTCGGCTTTCAGCGCCTTGTATGGGTCACCGCGGTAGTTCAGGCGCCCCTCCTCCGGCTCCACACGGCACCGGTAGATGCGGGCGGTCTGCTTTTCCCCACGGGGATCGTGGTCAAAAATGCCGGTCTTGCCGCAGAAAAGCTCTGCCAGCTTTTCCAGCGCCTCATCGGTAAAGCATTCGTTATCCCGGTCAAGGTCGTTATCACACAGCACCAGCGGGAAGGTATAGACCTCCTCGGCAGTAAGAGGACGGCGGCTGTATTGTGCAATGGCTGCCAGCTCCTGTTCGGTCACGGCGCCTCCGGCGCAAATGTTAGGTTCGTTCATTCTTTCACCTCCCTGCCGGCTTCCTGCGCCAGCTTTCGTTCCAGTTCTTCGGCTTTTGCCCTTGTCAGGCGTGCCTCGGCTTCCTCGGCTTCATCTTGCAGGCTGATGGGCGACCATTCCACCGTGACGGCGGGAGAGAAGCCCTCGGTACGCAGATAAAGTCCCGCTGTTTTGGCAAGAACAGGCGTCAGCAGTCGGCGGTAGGCTTCCAGCTCGCCGGTCAGCAGATCGCTTTGCTGGCTGCTCATTCGTTCGGTGCTGCTCCAGCTCAGCCCCAGCAAAAAGGGCGGCAGTCCCAGCTTCGCCACGATCTGCTCCAAAAGCTGCCGGACGGGGACTTCGGTGGCGATAAATTGGTTATCGGCGCCGATGACCCTGATATCCACATCGCCCACCGCCACAAAGTCGCGGATCTCTCCGGCGGCTGCCGCCTGCATGGCGGCGCTCCACTCCCGACTGATCTCCGCAGCGACTGCCGCGGCGTCGGTCTGGTCGCCCGCAGCGGGGCGGTAGGTGACGGCGTAGCGCAGGTTGCCCATGCGCTCAAAGTTTTTGCCGATGGCGGAATAAATTTGCAGCAGCACGCGGGAAAGCGCCGGCAGACCGGAAAGAAGCGATTGACCGGTGGTCTCGCCCGGTGCGGGATGCAGCGCCGTGAACAGTACAAGCTCCGGACAGGGGAGCGGCTGGCGGTGCCTGCCCTCGCCGGTGCAGATGACCGCCTCCAGCGGGCTTTCACCCGGAAGAAAGCTGAGGTGGGCAAGCGGTGGCAGGTAAAGCCCTGCGATGCGCTCCCGGCTGTGATCGAGAACGATCTCACCGACGGCGTTGCCGAAGCACAGCAGGCTATCAAGATAGCGGGCGGCAAAGGCGGCAAGTCCTGTGCCGGAGGCCCCGACGGGGACCTCCGCTGTAAAGCGATCCAAAAGGGGCTGCGCTCTTTTGTCGCCTGCGGTCAGGGTAAAGTCCACCGTCAGGCGGACGATTTTTTGCAGCGCCGCGTCGATGAGGGGAATGCTTTGACGCAGCGCCTGATACAGCGGAGCCTCCGCTGGCAAAAAACGCTGCGGCTGCCACGGCTGCTGCGGCGGCTGGGGCGCCGTTTGAACCGCCGCGCCCGCTGCCTTTTTGTTTTTGAGGGGTAAAATACCCAATGTTCGGTTTCCTCCTTTCGGAATGGTTGGTGCTTCGCCGTTCTGTGGGAACGGCGGGGGTCTGCGACCGCCGGTTTCGGCTGTGCCGAAACGCCCTGCGGGGCGTTTTCGCGGCGCTCGGATCGGCTTCCCATGGGGTCATTCCTCCCGCTGCCGGGGGAGGGCAGCGGCATGGAAGGACTGCAGGTTCTTCGGGGCGGAGGAGACGATGGTGGAAACGAAGTACCGGATCTCGTCCATGGCATGATCGTTTTCCTTGTGCGGCTTGTCCTCGGCGGCATTTTCCTCCCAGCGGTACTGGTTGAATTCCCGCAGGGTATCATGGCAGCAGGCGGCAAAGCGCAACTTTTTCAGGCGCAGCAGCTCGCTGACCCGGCGAATGCCGTCGAGAACATCGTTTTGGGCAGGGAGGACGGTGTAGACGCCGTGACGACGGATACACTCCATAAAGCTGGCAGCTGACGGGTCCACCGTCACCCCCAGAACGGGGCGCTCCCCGGCAAGGGCGCACAATGCCTCATAGTACTCCTCATCGGTTTTTTGTATTCCGGTTCGGCGGGAATCGTGGTAATACTCCGCGGTGCGGTACCAGATACCATCGGCGGGGCAATAGCCCCACAGCCCGATGGAGCAGGGGTTGACGGTACCGTAATCGCAGCTTAAATACCAACGGGTCAAACCCTTCGGCGGCTGCTCCGTCACATGGTCGGCAGGGGAGAACATCGGATACACCGCCCCGCTGGGGGCGCACCATTCTCCCAATACAAAGCGCCGGTAGAACGAACCGGAATACAGTCCCTCATACCGCTGCCGGATCTCCGGCGTCAGAGAGGGGTTATCCTGCATGGTGAAGTGGAGATAGAGGCAGTTTTTTTCCCGTGCCTTCTCGATCCACTCCCGGTAGAACCAGTGAAAGGGGTGCTCCGGATTGCAGCAGAACCAGTAGCGGCTGCCGGCGACCGAGCAGCGTGCCAGTGCCTGCTCCACAAAGGAGCGGGGCATCAGGGCGACCTCATCAAGCAAAATACCGGCTAAGGTGATGCCCTGAATGAGAGCGGCGCTGCCCTCATCTCTGCCGCCGAACAGGTAGAAACGGTTTTCCCGTTTGCCCCATGCCACGGTAAGCAGCCGTCTGCCGCTTTGGAAGCGGCAGCGGTAGCCCAATCCCCGCAGAATGGGCAGCAGCGGCTCCAGCAGATTGCGCTGCAGCGACAGAATGGTTTTGCCGCACAGGGCAAAATCCATGCCGGAAAAGCAGTGGGTCGCCCACATCACGAAGGAGAGGGAAAGACACAGCGTTTTGCCGCTGCGCACCGCTCCGTCGCACAGTATGGCGTCTCTCCTGCAATCCGGAGAGCCTTCACGCCACCAGGTAAGGACCCGAAGCTGCTTTCGGCTGAAGGGGACAAAGCGCATTATTCGCCATCCTCCCCAAGGGCTGCCGCACCGGCGGCAACCGCTTCCAAAAAGCCGAAGGCGTCCTTTTGCCCGCTGTCCTCCTTCTGCTGTGCCGCCAGCCGGTCCAGCGCTGCCAGCCGGTCAAAGAAGGTGACCTCTAAACCGCCCTTTGCCTGACTGAGCTTGGCAATGTTGAAGAGATCCATTTCCCCGATGGGGGGTGTTTCGCCCTCGGTGGGGAACATCAACCGGACGGCATCGGTAACGGCGCCGAACGCCAGCTTTCGGTAGCCATCCTCAGCGGTGGACAGGCGTCCCTCTTTGACCAGCGCGGCTTCCACCTCTGCGATGTACCGCTTGGCAGCCGCAGTTTCCGGAAGCGTCAGGGCTTCCTCCTGTTTTTCCGGCGACTGCCAGCACCGCGCCGCCGACCTTCACATAGGGAGCGGTCAGCTCCAGCAGGATGTTCAGCCGGGCCACGGCCCGGCTGGTGGCCACGTCGTATTGCTCCCGGCAGGACTGCACCGCCTCCTCGGCCCGGGCGGTGACGCAGCGGGCGGAAATGCCCAGGGTGGGCAGCGTTTCCTCCAGCCAGCGCACCCGCTTGCCCAGACTGTCCAGCAGCGTGACCTCCAGCGCCGGGCAGGCCACGGCCAGGGGGACGCCGGGAAAGCCCGCGCCGCAGCCCACGTCGATCAGCCGCTTCCCGGAAAGGTCCCCGGCGGTGAGCACCGTCAGGCTGTCCAGCAGGTGGAGCTTGGCCACCTGGGCGGGGTCGGTGATGGCAGTGAGATTCATCACCTCATTCTGCCGGATCACCGCTTCGCCGAAGGCGCACAGGGTATCCATTTGCTTCTGGGTC
>OHBH01000259.1_pt1 | contig 10666 bp, 8 predicted proteins | sample 1577321 | NCBI WGS metagenome assembly OHBH01 (sample SAMEA3879546, study PRJEB24766) | human gut metagenome | biome: human-associated habitat; feature: feces | place: USA | collected 1985/1987
CCCGGTGGGCATCAATGGCCACCATGTAGTCCGTCTGTCCGGTCAAAGCCGCTTCCACCGCTTTTTTGCCCACGGCATAGGCCTCCAGCTGGTCCACCCTGGAGGCATAGGGGATAGCCGCCCGGCCCAGGAGCCCCGGCTTTTCTGCCCGGGACTTGATTTTCAGCTTCTGGATGATGGAATCCGTCACATGCTGGGCGGTGCCGCCGGGGACCATGTGACCAAAGCCGTCCACAATGCCGGTGGAGGCCAAGGGCTTTCCGTCCAGGCCGCAGATCCCCTCGGAGACGGTGACCAGCAGGCCCTTTCCTTTGGCCCAGGCGGACTCGATGTCAGAGAGCATCCTGTCTTCGTCCACCAATTTTTCCGGCAGATAGGTCAGCACCTCGCAGTTGGTGGCCCGGGCCGCCAGCGCCGAGGCAGCGGTGACCCAGCCGGCGTTCCGGCCCATAAGCTCCAGCACCACCACATGGATGGGAAGTCCCGAGGCATCCAGGGCCAGCTCACAGGCGGCCTCTCCGGCGTACCGGGCGGCGGAGCCAAAGCCGGGGCAGTGGTCCGTAATGTCCAGGTCGTTGTCCATGGTTTTGGGAATGCCGATGACCTTGACATCCAGGCCTTCCTTCTGGGCCAGCTTACTGACCTTGTTGCAGGTGTCCATGGAGTCGTTGCCGCCATTGTAGAAGAAGCAGCCGATGTTGAATTTTTTCAGCGTCTCAATGACCGTGGGATAGTCTGCATCCGTCAGCTTCCGGCGGCAGGAGCCGATGGCGGAAGCGGGGGTGTGGGCCAGCTTGGCCACGGTGGAGGCCGGGACCTCTGTCAGGTCCAGCAGATCTCCCTTGAGAATGCCCTCGGCACCGAACCGGGCGGCGTAGATCTTATCCACCTTACCGCTTTCCCGGGCGGCCTCAATTACGCCTTGCAGGCTGGTATTGATCACGGCGGTAGGGCCGCCGCCGTGGGCCACCAGAATATTCACGCCCATAGCCTTACCTCTTAGATTCCGGCCTTGCGGTACCGCTCGGCCATTTCGTCCAGGGATACGTTCTCCACCAGAGGAGCCTTGCCGTAGGAGTCGAAGTCCACGATCAGGGTGCCCACGGCCTCCTTGACGCCCTTTTCGATGGCCTCTACAATGAGGGCCACGTCCTCGTTGGGCACCAGGCCGTACATGACGGTATCCATAATGGGGGTCAGGAACACTCTGGGGTCAAAATCGGAGGTCCTGGTCTGGAGCAGCTCATAGATGGGCTTGATGGTCTCGTGGTCCCGCAGCTCCGGACGGTACCAGAACAGCTCCCGCAGATTCCGGGTAACGGCCAGACGGATATCGGTATCCACGTTGATCTTGGCAATGCCCAGCTTGGAGACCTCTTTCAGCTGCTCCTTGGGAATGCCGTAGGCATTGGTAATGGTGCCCCCCAGGGCGTTGATCTCCTTGACGATATACTGGGGTACCGTGGAAGAGCCGTGGGACACCAGGGCGCAGAACAGCCCCTCGTGGAGCAGGCACTCCTTGGTGGCAATGGCGATCTGCTTGCGGATCACCGCATGGGCGCCCTTGTTGGCGCCGTGCTTGGTGCCGTAGCTGATGGCCAGGGCATCCACGCCGGTGGCCTTGATGAACTTGACGGCATCGAGAGGGTTGGTATAAGTAGAGGTCTCGGCAAACACATGGTCCTCCACACCGGCCAGAACACCCAGCTCGCCTTCTACGGTAACGCCCCGCTCATGGGCCAGCTTCACCACTTCCCGGGTCAGGGCAATGTTCTGCTCAAAGGGCAGGCTGGAGCCGTCGATCATCACGGAGGTATAGCCCCCGTCCATGGCGGCGATGCAGGAATCCACGGTCTTGCCGTGGTCCAGGTGCAGCGCCACGGGAATGGGGCTGTGCTCGGCATACTGCCTGACGGCCTTGGCAATGTTGTTGGCGCCAACCTTCTTGTCTTCCAGGGTGCCGTTGGCAAAGTCGGTACGGCCCCCCATAAAGGCGTTGGCCAGGTCCGCGCCCTGAATGATGGCAGCGGAGCGGAACATCTCATGGACCTCAATCACGGCCTTGGCCTGGGCCACAGCGTTGACGTTGAAGGCACCCTGGGCGTAGTTGTATTTTTCGGTAGCCTCCAGAATGGCTCTCATAGAGACGGATGAGGGGCGGGACCAGGTGGGGCCCTGTACCGCCCCACACCCGTCAGGGCTTCGCCCTGCCACCCTCTCCCAGGAGAGGGTTATAAATAAGAAAAGAGGAGAAACAACATGAAATACGATTTCACATCGATCATTGACCGCCACGGTATGGACGCCCGGGCGGTGGACTTCGAGGACTCAGACCTGGGGCCCCGGCACCCTACCCGTGAGGGTTTCGACCTGATCCCCATGTGGGTGGCGGACATGAATTTTCCCACGGTGCCTACGGTGATGGAGCGCATGGCCCAGCGGCTGAAGCACCCTCTGTTCGGCTATTTCAGCCCCCGGCAGGAATACTTTGACAGCATCATTTCCTGGCAGAGCCGCCGCAACGGGGTAGAGGGGCTGAAGCCGGAGAACATCGGCTATGTCAACGGGGTCCTGGGCGGCGTGGTGTCCATGGCCAATGTCCTCTGCTCCAAGGGAGACAAGATCCTGGTCCATGCCCCTACCTACGTGGGCTTCACCCATGCCCTGGTCAACAACGGCTACGAGCTGGTACATACCTATCTGCAAAAGGATGAGGCGGGGATCTGGCGGATGGACTACGCCGATATGGAGAAAAAGCTCCGGGAGCAGCACATCCACTGTGCCATCCTCTGCTCCCCCCACAACCCCTGCGGCCGGGTCTGGGAGCGCTGGGAGCTGGAGCGGGTAATGGAGCTGTATAAAAAATACGACGTCTACGTGATCTCCGATGAGATCTGGTCGGACCTGATCCTGCCCGGCTACCGGCACATCCCCACCCAGACGGTGAGCGAGGACGCAAAGCAGCGCACCGTGGCCATGTACGCCCCCAGCAAGACCTTCAATCTGGCGGGCCTGGTGGGCAGTTACAGCATCATCTACAATTCCTGGCTCCGGGACCGGGTGGCCAAGGAGGCGACGCTGTGCCACTACAACGCCCAGAACGTCCTTTCCATGTACGCCCTCATCGGCGCGTACCGGGACGAGGGCATCGCGTGGCTGGAGGAGCTGCGGCAGGTGCTCACGGAGAATGTGGACTACGCCTGCGCCTTTATCGCCGGTCACTTCCCCGGAGTCACCGTCCAGAAGCCCCAGGGCACCTATATGCTCTTCATCGACTGCACCGGCTGGTGCCAGGCCCACGGCGTTACCCTGGACGAAATTCTGGAGCGCTGCTGGAGCGTGGGCGTGGCGGTGCAGGACGGCCGGCCCTTCCACGGGGCAAACGCCATCCGCATCAACCTGGCCCTGCCCAAGGCAAGGGTAGAAGAGGCCTTCCGCCGGATGGAACAGTACGCATTTATCTGAGGAAAAGCCGTGAAAAAACGCCGTCATTGCGAACCAGTGACCGATGTCACTGGTGTGGCAATCCCCCATTCCACCGGGAGATTGCCACGCCAGTGTGCGCACTGGCTCGCAATGACAGGGAGCTTTTTAAAGGCCGTGACGGATGAGGGGCCCACCCAATTTTAAGGAGGACTTCATGTTATTCAGTTCCTATTCCTTTATTTTCTTCTTCCCCCTGGTGCTGATCCTGGTGGGGGTGCTGCCGGTGAAGTGGCGAAACCCCCTGCTGCTTCTGGCCAGCTACTTCTTCTATAGCTGCTGGAGCCGCCGGTATTGCCTGCTGCTTCTGGGCTGCACAGCGGTGGCATACGTTGCCGGCCGGCTGCTGGAAAAGAGAAAATGGACCTTTTGGGCAGGCCTTGTCACCGTGCTGGGACTCCTGGCGGTGTTTAAGTACACGGACTTCCTTCTGTATACCCTGGAGAAGCTGGTTTCCCGGCCTCTGCCCAGGCTCAGCTGGGTGCTGCCCGTGGGCATCTCCTTCTTCACCTTCCAGGCGGCGGGCTATCTCGTGGATGTCTATCAGGGCAAATACAAGGCAGAGACCAATTTTGTGAACTTCGCCCTGTTTGTCAGCTTCTTCCCCCAGCTGCTCTCCGGCCCCATTGGCCGGGGCGGGGAATTGCTCCCCCAGTACCGGGAGCCGAAAAAGCCCGGCTTTCAGGACCTGAGAAATGGGCTTTGCACCATGACCTGGGGCTATTTTCTGAAGCTGGTCATTGCGGACCGGGCGGCTATGCTGGTGGACAGCGTCTACGGCGCTTACGCCAGTCTTCCGGGCATTTGCCTGGTGTTTGCCACGGTGGTCTACGCCTTGCAGATCTACTGCGACTTTGCCGGATACTCCGCCATGGCCATTGGGGCCGGGCAGATGCTGGGCATCCGTCTGCCCGTCAACTTCCGGACTCCCTATTTCGCCCAGTCCCTTCAGGAGTTCTGGCGGCGGTGGCACATCTCCTTGAGTACCTGGTTCCGGGATTATGTCTACTTCCCCTTGGGAGGCAGCCGCTGCCCCCGGTGGAAAACTTGCCGCAATATCCTCATTGTCTTTCTTCTCAGCGGTCTGTGGCACGGTGCCAGCTGGTCTTTTGCTCTGTGGGGGCTCCTCCATGGGGCCTACCAGATCCTTGGCAGGCAGACGAAGGGACTGCGGGAGGCTGCCGTCCGGGGCCTTGGCATCCGCACCGAGGCCGGGTCCTGGAAGGTGCTGCGCATGGCGGTGACCTTCCTGCTGGTGGATTTCGCCTGGCTCTTCTTCCGGGCCGACGGCCTGGGTACGGCGCTGGATATGCTCCGGCACATTGGCACCGATCTGCGGCCCCTGGAGCTGCTGGATGCCCTCAAGCAGGGGACCATGGGCCTGGATGTTCCGGACCTGTGGGTGCTGCTGCTGTCCACGGCCCTGCTGACCGGGGCGGACATTGCCCGGTACCGGGGGGCAGACCTGCGGGGCTGGTTCGGGGAGCAGAACTTTCTCCTTCGGGAGCTGCTGCTGTCCGGCTTCATGCTGCTGATCATCATTTTGGGAATTTGGGGGAACGGCTTCCATGCGTCCAGCTTTATCTATTTTCAGTTTTAAGCGCGTTGTCAGCGCGGCGCTGCTGCTGGCCCTGGTTTTGTCCGGGGTGGCCTTCTGGTCCAATGCCCTGCGGATGAACGACGGCTACTATAAGAATACGCCCTTTATCCGGGAGAACCGGCAGTACGATGTGCTGTTTTTCGGCACCAGCCATGTGGTGAACAGCGTGTTTCCCATGCAGCTGTGGCGTGATTACGGGATCACCTCCTACAATCTGGCCATCCACGGAGGCTCCATTGCCAGCAGCTACTGGATGCTGGAAACGGCCCTGGACTACCAGAAGCCCAAGGTGGCCGTCATGGATGTGCTTCTCGCCAAATCCAACTATATGCAGACGGACCTGCCCATGGCCCACGCCGCCATGGATCCCTTCCCCCTGAGCATGACCAAGCTGCGGGCCATCTGGGACATCTACGACAGCCCAAAGGACCGGGCAGAGCTCCTGTTCCCCCTGGACGTGTTCCACAACCGGTGGAAGGACCTGGATACGGAAATGCTGAAGCGGGGCTTTGGGGAAACCAAGGTCTCCCCGGAAAAGGGGGGCGAAAGCCGCATCCGGGTGTATCCTCTGGAAGAGCCTCTGGTGGTGGATGCCTCCGATGCCGCCGATGAGTGGACCGAGGGCCTTCGGTATCTGGAAAAATTTATTCTGCTGTGCCAGCAGGAGGGCATTGCGCCGGTGATCACCTACCTTCCCTACCGGGGGGCCGGGGACGCTGAGGAGCAGCGCTACTCCAACGCCGCCATCCGCCTGGCCCAGTCTCTGGGGGCGGAGACCATCGACTTGCAGCACAGTGACCTCATAGACGACGACACCGATTGGTACGATGACGGCGGCCACACCAATCCCCTGGGGGCAAAGAAGATCACCGGGGCTCTGGGGGAATATCTGACGGCGGCCTATGACCTGCCGGACCACCGGGACAGTGGGGACTGGGCGGCGGACTATGAGGCCTACTATGCCTATCAGGCGGACCATCTCCAAAAAACCGAGGACCTGTGGTCCACCCTGGCCCTGCTCAGTGTGGAGGACTTCACAGCCGCTGTGGAGATCGCTCCGGACTACGACATGGATCCCGTGACCCAGAAGCTTCTGGATGCCCAGGGGGATCGGCTGACGGAAGGGGCAGGGGAGACCTCCGGCCAGCTGACTCTGACGGTTTACGGAAAAGGGGGAGAGCAGCTCCTGTGCAGGACCTACCGGGGGACCCATACCCCGGTGCAGGTTACGGAATGATACACAAAACAGCCGCCGCGGCAGGAAGCCGCGGCGGCTGCTTATGTGTTGGAGGAGAAAAATGAAAAAGATACAAGTTTCTGCTTTCTGAACTTGTATCTACAGTATACCCCATGATTATTAAGATTCCAAGGGGATAGTTATTAAGTTCCTATGAAGTTGACAGAACACCGCGGCCCCCGCGGTCACCGGCAGGGGCCGCTGAAATTTCATCTCTCCAGGCTGGCCTTTACGAAGGCCACAAACAGGGGATGGGGCTTGTTGGGGCGGCTCTTGAACTCCGGGTGGAACTGGACCCCCAGGTAGAAGGGGGCGGCGCTGAGCTCTACGGTCTCTACAATGTAGCCGTCCGGGGAGGTGCCGCTGATGACCAGCCCCGCCTCCTGGAGGGCCTGGCGGAAGTCGTTGTTGAACTCGTAGCGGTGGCGGTGGCGCTCGTAGATGTGGGAAGCGCCGTAGGCCTTCTCCATCTGGGTGCCGGGGACAATGGCGCAGGGATAGGCACCTAAGCGCAAGGTGCCGCCCTTGGCTACGGAATCATTCTGGTCCGGCAGGAAATCGATGACCTTGTGGGTGCTCTTGTCGTCAAATTCGCCGGAGTTGGCGTCGGCCATACCGGCTACGCTCCGGGCAAAGGCGATGACGCTGATCTGCATACCCAGGCAGATGCCGAAGTAGGGCACGTGGTACTCCCGGCAGTAGTCGGCGGCGGCGATCATGCCCTCGATGCCCCGGGAGCCGAAGCCGCCGGGGACGATGATACCGGCGCAGTCCTTCAGGACCTCAGCCACGTTTTCCCTGGTGATGGTCTCGGAGTCGATCCACCGGATGTTTACATCCGCTCCCAGCTGGTAGCCCGCGTGGCGCAGAGCCTCGGCAACGGATAGGTAAGCGTCGTGAAGCTGGACATACTTGCCCACGAGACCGATGGTCACGGTTTTGTCCCGGGTCTCGATCCGGTGGAGCATGGCGTTCCAGTCGGACAGGTCAATGTTGGGGGCATCCAGCCGGAGCTCCCGGCAGACGATGGAGGAGAAGTTCTGCTTCTCCAGCATAATGGGGGCCTCGTACAGGCTGGGCAGGGTGATGTTCTCAATGACGCAGTCCGGCTTCACATTGCAGAACATGGCGATCTTGCGGAAGATGCTGTCCTCCAGGGGCTCGTCGCAGCGCAGCACGATGATGTCGGGCTTGACCCCCAGGCCCTGGAGCTCCTTGACGGAGTGCTGGGTGGGCTTACTCTTATGCTCGTCGGAGCCCCGGAGGAAGGGCACCAGGGTCACGTGGATGAACAGGCTGTTGGTGGGTCCCACCTCCAGGGAGATCTGCCGCACGGCCTCTACAAAGGGCTGGGACTCGATGTCACCGATGGTGCCGCCGATCTCGGTGATGACCACGTCGGCATCGGTCTGCTTGCCCACCCGGTAGACAAATTCCTTGATCTCGTTGGTGATGTGAGGGATGACCTGGACGGTGGAGCCCAGGTACTCACCCTGGCGCTCCTTGTTCAGCACGTTCCAATATACCTTGCCGGTGGTCAGGTTGGAATATTTATTCAGGTCCTCGTCAATGAACCGCTCGTAGTGGCCCAGGTCCAGGTCCGTTTCGGCGCCGTCCTCGGTGACGTAGACCTCCCCGTGCTGATAGGGGCTCATGGTGCCCGGATCCACATTGATATAGGGGTCCAGCTTCTGGGCGGCCACCTTCAGCCCCCGGGCCTTCAGCAGACGGCCCAAGGATGCCGCCGTAATGCCCTTGCCCAGGCCGGAGACCACGCCGCCGGTGACGAAAATGTATTTGGTTTGCTTCATATTGATTCTACCTCCATATATCCCCGGCCTTCCCCTGGGGGAAGGTGCCGCCGCGGCGGCGGATGAGGGGCGGTACCAAGTCGGCTGGGTATGCCGCCCCACACCCGTCAGGGCTTCGCCCTGCCACCCTCTCCCGGGAGAGGGTTTTTCCTAGGTGTCGTATGATCTTATGATATTCTCCGCCACTTCCCGTCTTGACAGACGCATATCCATGGCTTGCTTTTCAATATAATAGTGGGCCTCGTTTTCCGTCATCCGCAGCTGCTCCATCAGGAGCCACTTGGCCCGGTTGACGGTGCGGATGTCCTGCATCTTCTCCTGAAGAGCCTGGTTCTTCTTGTCCAGCTTCTGGAGCTTGGCCCGCAGGGCCGTGGCCAGACGGATGGCGGTTTGCAGGGCCTGGCCGGACAGGGGCTTTCCCAGGGTCAGGACCCCGTCGTCTTCTACCTTGTAACAGACCTGGTCGTAGCTTTCCCCAGGCACCAGCAGGATCACTGCCAGATTGTCGTCTGCCAGATTCTGGGCCAGCTGGGTGCCGAATTCGTCCCGGAGGGGGGCGTTGATGATGACGATGTCTGCATTGGTTTCCAGCAGCATCCGCCGGGCCTCCCCGGCGGTGCCGGACCGCAGGGGCATTTCGTAGCTGCCGGATTGCAGGAGCTGACTCAGCAGGGCAAAGGTCTTGTCATTGGCCCCTACGATCAGGACCCGGTAGCTGTTTTTGTTCAGGGCCATGGAGTCACGCTCCTTTCGGTTTTTTACCTTCCCCTGGGGGAAGGTGCCGCCGCGGCGGCGGATGAGGGGCGGTACCAAGTCGGTTGCGCATACCGCCCCACACCCGTCAGGGCTTGCGCCCTGCCACCCTCTCCCAGGAGAGGGTGTTTAGATTTTCCACAGGCTTTCCGGCAGGGTGTTCCGGATAAATTCGCTTTCCGCGGCGACCCGCCTGGCTTCCGCCAGGGTCCGGGGCAGGACCTGCAAAGCCCCTGTGACCTCCGGGCCGGCGGTGTACAGGTTGGCGTTCACCGGATCCGGGGGCAGGAGCTTCCGCTTTACCCCGTCCAGACCGGCGAAGATCACCAGGGCATAGGCAAGGTAGGGGTTCACCCCGGGATCCGGGGACCGGAGCTCCATCCGCTTGTACTGGCCCTGGGCGGCGGGGATGCGGATGAGCTGGGACCGGTTCTCCGGGGACCAGGTCACGAATCTGGGGGCCTTTTTCTCCCCAAGGCGGCGGTAGGAGGCCTCGCTGGGGTTCAGGAAGGCGGTCATTTCCCGGATATGGTCCAGAATGCCTGCCATAAAATACTGAGTTACGGGTTGGTCGCCCCTTTGCAGCAGGGAGATGTTGATGTGCAGGCCGTTTCCCGCCTCACCGGCAATGGGCTTGGGGGAGAAGTCGGCGTAGAGGCCGTTGCTGACGGCCACGGCCCGGACGGTGGAGGCGAAGAGCAGGGCGTTGTCTGCCGCCGTCATGGCATCGGAATAGCGGAAATCGATCTCGTTTTGCCCAGGGCCCTCTTCGTGGTGGGAGCATTCGGGCAGGATCCCCATACTCTCCAGAGTCAGGCAGATCTCCCGGCGGACGTTCTCCCCCTTGTCCTCCGGGGCCATATCCATGTAGCCCGCATGGTCGAAGGGCTGGGTGGTGGGATTGCCGTCCACATCGGTTTTGAAGAGGTAGAATTCGAACTCCGCTCCGATCTGCACGGAAAGCCCCAGATCCTGAGCCTCTCGGATGGCCCGGCCCAGCAGGGCCCGGCAGTCCAGGGGGAAGGGCCGCCCATCGGGATAGCGGATCTTGCAGAACATCCTGACCACCTTCCCCCGGCTGGGCCGCCAGGGCATCAGGGATAGGGTAGAGGGAATGGGGAAGAGAAACAGGTCCGACTCCACCACGCCGCCGAAGCCCCCGATGGCGGAGGCATCAAAGGAAATGCCCTGGGAGAAAGCGCGCTTGAGCTCCTGGGGCATGATGGAAATATTCTTCTGTCTTCCGGAAATGTCGCAGAATGCCAGGCGGATGAACTTCACATCCTCCTGCTCCACATAGGAAATTACATCTTCTTCCGTGTACAGCATAAAAGATCCTTTCCGTCAAAAAATGAAAAAAGGACGCTCACCGGACGGGGGCGCACGCCCAGTCTCAGCAAACATCCTTGTCTACTCAGGTGAATTATACTCGCTGCGGGCTGCTCTGTCAACGTTTTTTCGAGGGCAATCTCCACAAAAATCAGGCATTTACGGACAGCTGTCCTTGATATGTGGAAATTGCCATGAAACCGGGATTCCGGGAAAGCGTCCATTGGGCGAACCGCCAAAATGCAATTAGCTTGTTGACAAATTGCATTTTGGGGTGTATGATGCGTCCATACAGACAAGGGAAACCGGTGTACACCGGGCTCCGAAAAGGCGACAAGGGTGTCGCTATGGCCGTGGCCATAGCCGCCCTTGCCGCCTTTTTTATTGGTATATTACAGAAAAGGGGATAACAACATGGTAACGGAAATCTTTTCTTCTATGGTTTTTGACGAT
>OHBH01000262.1_pt1 | contig 10607 bp, 8 predicted proteins | sample 1577321 | NCBI WGS metagenome assembly OHBH01 (sample SAMEA3879546, study PRJEB24766) | human gut metagenome | biome: human-associated habitat; feature: feces | place: USA | collected 1985/1987
TAAAGAGATGGGGCTGGTGGACGTGACCTTAAGCGATAAGGGCACGCTGATGGCGAAACTGCCATCCAACGTCGACAAGCCGGTTCCGGCGATTGGTTTTATCTCCCACGTCGACACCTCGCCCGATTTCAGCGGCAAAAATGTTAACCCACAGATCCTTGAAAACTACCGTGGCGGTGATATTGCGCTCGGTGTCGGCGATGAGATCCTCTCGCCGGTGATGTTCCCGGTGCTGCATCAGCTGCTTGGCCATACGCTGATCACCACCGACGGCAAAACCCTGCTCGGCGCGGATGATAAAGCGGGCGTGGCGGAGATCATGACCGCGCTGGCGGTGCTGAAGACAAAAAACACTCCCCACGGCGATATCTGCGTGGCGTTCACGCCCGATGAAGAGGTGGGCAAAGGGGCGAAGTATTTCGATGTTGAAGCCTTTGGCGCGAAGTGGGCCTACACCATGGATGGCAGCGGCATTGGTGAGCTGGAGTTTGAGAACTTCAATGCCGCGTCGGTGACGGTAAAAATCGTCGGTAATAACGTCCACCCCGGCACCGCAAAAGGGGTGATGGTCAATGCCATGACGCTCGCCAGCAAAATTCATGCGCGCATACCGGAAGAGGAGAGCCCGGAGCAGACCGAAGGGTATGAAGGCTTTTACCATCTCACCAGTATTAAAGGCACGGTGGATCGCGCCGAGATGCACTACATCATCCGCGATTTTGAGCGTAAATCGTTTGAAGCCCGCAAACGCAAGATGATGGAGATCGCCAAAGAGGTGGGCAAAGGGCTGCACCCGGATTGCTATATCGAACTGGCGATTGAAGACAGTTATTACAATATGCGCGAGAAGGTGGCGGAGTTCCCGCACATTATCGATATTGCCCAGCAGGCGATGCGCGATTGCGATATCGAACCGCAGATGAAACCGATCCGCGGCGGCACCGACGGCGCACAGCTCTCCTTTATGGGGCTGCCCTGCCCGAATATCTTTACCGGCGGCTACAACTATCACGGCAAGCACGAGTTCGCCACCCTCAACGGCATGGAAAAAGCGGTGCAGGTGATTGTGCGGATCGCGGAGTTAACCGCCGAAAGGGAGGCACCGCAGGGTTGATTCCTGGCGCGGTGCACATTGCCGGATGGCGGCGTACCGCCTTATCCGGCCTACGGGTTAGCGCGGTTTTGTAGGCCTGATAAGCGCAGCGCCATCAGGCAGTTTTCAGGCGCAGCGCTCATTGCCGGATGGCGGCGCAAGCGCCTTATCCGGCCTACGGGTTAGCGTGGTTTTGTAGGCCTGATAAGCGCAGCGCCATCAGGCATGATGCCCGATGGCGCCAGAGGATATTAATCCTCGAAGAACCAGTACCCGCTGTTTACCAGTGCGGCAAGCATGGCGAGGAAGGAGGGATCGTCCAGCGCATCGCCAAACATCTCGCCGGAGATAACGCTATGGCGAGCCAGCGCTTCGAGCGCCGGGCGGTGCGGGGAGTTGATCTTCTCACCGTTGGCATACACATCGTCGCCGATGCGCAGCACGCGCAGGCCGCCGAGACGCGCCAGCTTGTCGCCCTGTTTCAGCGCATCGTAAATCTCATCTGGCTGATAGGGCGGTTCCGGCGGCGCGACATCCAGTTCGTGACGCGACTGGGAGATAAACTCGCCGAGCCACTCGTTAAACTGTGCCGGCTGATTAATCAGCCCGAGCATCATCTCGCGCAGCTTATCCAGCTCCTGCGGCAGGATATCCGCCGGGTGATCGCGCTCCGGCACGTCCGGATCGCTGTAGCGCTGGCTGCCCAGTTCACGTTGCAGCACATAATCGGCAAAGCCGCTGATCAGCTCACGCCCGCTTGGCGCGCGGAAACCGACCGAGTAGTTGAGCGAGTTCTCCAGCGAATAGCCTTCATGCGGGAATCCCGGCGGAATATAGAGGATATCGCCCGGCTCCATCTCTTCATCAATGATCGCTTCGAAAGGATCAACCTGCAGCAGATCCGGGTGCGGGCAGTGCTGCTTCAGCGGCACTTTATCCCCGACGCGCCAGCGGCGACGGCCGGTCCCCTGAATAATAAACACATCATACTGATCGAGGTGCGGACCAACGCCGCCGCCCGGCACCGAGAAGGAGATCATCAGATCGTCGGTGCGCCAGTCCGGCAGCACGCGGAAGGGGCTCATCAGCGCTGCGGCAGGCTGATGCCAGTGGTTCACCGCCTGCACCAGCAGCGACCAGTTGTTTTCGCCCATGTGATCGTAACTCTCAAACGGGCCGTGGCTTACCTGCCATTTGCCATCAAGATGGCTGACCAGGCGGCTGTCGACTTCATTCTCCATCGCCAGCCCCGCCAGTTCGTCCGGGCTAATCGGGTCGACGAAATCCTTAATTCCGCGTTTCAGCACCACCGGGCGTTTCTGCCAGTAGCGTTGAATAAAATCTGGCCAGTTTATCTCTACGTGATATTCCATATACATTTCCGGCAATTAATCATGGGCTGAATAATCGATTATAGCTGGGTTAAGGGGGTTCAGTCGCCCGTTATTCCCGTTTGCTGACGACCAAAAATCACTTCCATGCGCGCGCCGCCGAGCAGGCTGTCGCCGGTCAGGATCTGCCCGCCATACTGCTCGACGATCTCCCGCGCCACCGAAAGCCCGACGCCCTGGCCCGGACGCAGCGTGTCGGCGCGCTGGCCGCGATCGAACACCAGCTCGCGTTTTGCCAGCGGAATACCTGGACCATCATCCTCGACAACAATGTGCAGCATGTCATCGCTCTGGTTAACAGAGACCTCAACAAACTCGAGGCAATATTTGCAGGCGTTATCCAGCACGTTGCCCATCACTTCCATAAAGTCGTTCTGCTCGCCGACAAAACCGACCTCCGGCGAGATATCGAGCGTGATATTAACCCCTTTACGCTGATAGACCTTATTCAGCGCGGAAGTAAGGTTATCGAGCAGTGAGGCGACCGGATGCAGCTCGCGGCTGAGCATGCTGCTGCCGCGCATGGTGGCGCGGTGCAGGTAGTAACCAATCTGCTGCGAGATGCGGCTGATCTGCTCAAGCATCACCGGTTCGGCCTCGCTGACGCTCATCTTGTCGCTGCGCAGCGAGCGCAACGTGCTTTGCAGCACCGCCAGCGGCGTTTTCAGGCTGTGGGTGAGGTCGGTCAAGGTGGTGCGATATTTGTCATAGCGCTCACGCTCGCTTTTCAGCAAGCGGTTGAGGTTAAGCACCAGGCTGGTCAGCTCGCGGGTGGTTTCCGGGTTAAGCTGCTCGCGGTGGTGCTCCTCCAGCTCGCGCACTTCGCGCGCCAGATCCTCAATTGGCCGCAGGCTCCACCAGGCCGCCAGCCACAGCAGCGGGATCACCAGCAGCAGGTTGGCCGAGAGCACGTAGATAAACCAGTTCCACACCATATAGGAGCGTTTAAGCTCGATCGGAATGGTATCGACCACCACGATGGTCAACTGCGGCATACGCGCGGTGGCAGGGTAGAGGTTTACCGCCACCGAGTGGGTCATTTCAGAGTCGCTGTCATCTTCACGGATCGCTTTGAGTTGCTCCGACGCGGCGTGATCGTCGTTGATCAGCGTGCTGGTGGAGTCAATGTCCGCTTCAATTTCATGAAAACCATCGCTTTTTAGCCACTCCGGCTCAATGCGCTTTTGCAACCACGGCACATCCCGCTGGGACCAGATCAGCTTGCCGTTTTTGTTGTAAATAAAGGTCATGGTCGGGCTTTGCAGATCGAGGTTTTCCGGCAGGTCGATCTCCAGCTTGTTCTCTTTCCACTGCGCCAGCGTATAGAAGAGGTTGCTCTCGCCGCGCAGCAGTCGGAAGGTGGTTTTATCGAAGCTGACGCTGTAGCCGACCAGCGCAACCACGCCATACGCCAGCGACAGCACCATCACTACCGCGGCGGTGGCGAGTAAAAAGCGCACCCGCAGCGAGAGCGGGAAGAGGTGCCGCAGCAGACGTTTCATTTTGGCAGTTCGAAAAGGTAGCCCTGACCGCGCACGGTAGTGATCACCTCATCGGGATACTGTGCCTGGATCTTTTTGCGCAGGCGACCCATCAGCACATCAATGGTGTGGCTCTCGCGCAGTTCGGCATCGGGGTAGAGTTGCAGCATCAGCGAATCTTTGCTCACCACTTTGCCGCTGTTACGGATCAGCGTCTCCATAATGGTGTATTCAAAGGCGGTGAGTTTGACCACTTCTTCGTTAACCGAGAGTTCGCGGCGTGAGAGGTCAACCTGGAACGGTGGCATGGAGATCAGCTGCGAGGCGAGGCCGCTGTTACGGCGCATCAGCGCCTGAATGCGCGCCACCACTTCTTCGATATGGAACGGTTTGGTGACGTAGTCATCGGCGCCCGCGCTCAGCACTTCGACCTTATCCTGCCACCCTTCGCGCGCGGTAAGCACCAGCACCGGCAGTGAGACCTCATGGCTGCGCCAGCGGCGGATCAGCGACAGGCCATCTTCATCCGGCAGGCCAAGATCGACAATCGCGATATCCGGCAGGTGTTCGTTCAGAAAGTAATCCGCTTCCTTTGCATCTTCGGCGGCGTCGACCTGATGTCCCAGCTCTTGCAACTGCACTTTTAAGTGGTGGCGCAGCAGAGCATTATCTTCCACAACCAGTACGCGCATCGTCAGACCTCTCCCTCTATTTTTGGAGTGAATAGTTTAACGCTGATTTTGTTACAAGAGGGATAAACATTTACTCAACCGTAACAGGAAGATGCCCTCTTTCCGGCGAAAGAGGGCGGGCAGAGCGGGCGGGGCTTATTTCAACTCATCAACCATGGTGATAGCGCGACCAATATAGTTGGCCGGCGTCATCGCTTTCAGGCGCACTTTTTCGTCCTCCGGCAGCGCCAGGCTGTCGATAAACTGCTTCATCCCTTCGGCGTCAACGCGCTTACCGCGGGTCAGCTCTTTCAGTTTTTCGTACGGTTTCTCAATGCCGTAACGGCGCATCACGGTCTGAATCGGCTCGGCCAGCACTTCCCAGTTGTGATCCAGCTCATCCAGCAGGCGGTCGCGGTTCACTTCCAGTTTGCTGACGCCTTTCAGAGTCGACTGGTATGCGATCAGCGCATAGCCGACGCCGACGCCGAGATTACGCAGCACCGTCGAGTCGGTCAGATCGCGCTGCCAGCGCGAGACCGGCAGTTTGCTCGCCAGGTGTTGCAGCACGGCGTTCGACAGGCCGAGGTTGCCTTCGGAATTTTCAAAGTCAATCGGGTTCACTTTATGCGGCATGGTCGAGGATCCAATCTCCCCGGCGATGGTCTTCTGCTTAAAGTGGTTCAGGGCGATATAACCCCAGACGTCGCGGTCGAAGTCGATGAGGATGGTGTTGAAACGCGCCATGCAGTCAAACAGCTCGGCGATGTAGTCATGGGGCTCAATCTGCGTGGTGTAGGGGTTCCACTCAATGCCTAATGAGGTGACAAACTCTTCGCTGAACTGGTGCCAGTCCACTTCCGGATAAGCGGCGATATGGGCGTTATAGTTGCCAACCGCGCCGTTGATTTTGCCGAGAATCTCCACCTGGTTGAGCTGGCGGTACTGGCGCTCCATACGGTAAGCGACGTTCGCCATCTCTTTACCGATGGTTGACGGGGTGGCTGGCTGACCGTGGGTGCGCGACAGCAGCGGAATATCACGGTACTCAACGGCCAGCGCTTTCACCGCGTCAATCAGCTGACGCCAGTAGGGCAGGATCACCTCATCGCGGGCGCTTTTCAGCATCAGGGCGTGGGAGAGGTTGTTGATATCTTCGGAGGTGCAGGCGAAATGGATAAACTCAGAGACCGCGTGCAACTCCGGAACCTCGGCCACTTTCTCTTTCAGAAAGTACTCCACCGCTTTCACGTCGTGGTTAGTGGTGCGCTCAATGGTTTTGATGCGCTGCGCATCTTCAACCGAGAAGTCCGTAACGATTTTGTCGAGGAAACCGTTTGCGTGATCGGCAAAAGCAGGAACTTCCTTGATCGCTGCGTGCGCGGCCAATTTCTGCAGCCAGCGGACTTCTACCTGAACACGGAATTTCAGCAAACCGAATTCGCTGAAGATACCGCGCAGCGCGCTGACTTTATCGCCGTAGCGTCCATCGACAGGGGAAACGGCGGTCAGTGAGGATAATTCCATAAGTCACAACTCCGGGAGGTTAACAATGAGCGAGAATGTGTTTGGCCTGTGTCGACAGGCGATTACGGGAAAACATTAACTGTAGCCGACCGCCGCCTACCTGGTGCCACAGCACGGCGGCGCGGATGCCTGCCAGCAGGGTGGCACGCACTTTGGCCTGCACCTGAGCGCTTTGCAAAATGGCAGGGGAGCCGGTGACCTGAATGCGCGGCCCGAGCGGGCTGATGACGTCGACATAGATGGCGGCCATCGCACTCAGCAGGGTGTCGGATTGCAGATCGAAGTGTTCAAGCTGGCGCTGCAGGCCGCCAATGCGGGTGCCGAGCGTCTCCATCGCCGCTTTTTTTGCCGCCAGCTTGCGCTCGAGCACCATCATGCTCAGGGTGTAGCGGGTCACTTCCCCATTCAGCCCCTGGCGGTTGCTGCCGTTGAGCACGCCAAGCAGCGACTCCAGGCCAATGCGCAGGTTGGCTTCGCTGCCGCCAAACACGCCGAGGGTGGAGTCCGGGTTCATATCGATAACGCTATTAAGGGAAACGTGCAGCGCGTCGGCGTCACAGTGGCCCTGGTGCGCAAGCTCCTGCACCAGACGTGCTGACTGACAGATGCCTGCCAGCGCCAGGGTAATGTCGTAATAGTTCTTCGCCACACTTACTCCTTTTTGTGCCCGCGTCTGAGTGCATCTGCGCGGGCGTTAGCCAGTCCGATATCGCTAAAACAGAGTTAAACCGGCAGCGGCAGGCGCTGCTCGATAATGCCGCCGCCAAGGCAGACGTCATCCAGATAGAAGACGGCGGATTGACCCGGCGTGACGGCAGCCACCGGCTCGTCGAAACGCACTTCAATGCGATCGTCGTCCAGCGCCGTGACGGTGCAGGGAATATCCTGCTGGCGGTAGCGGGTTTTCACCGTACAGCGCAGCGTGCCATTGACCGGCTCGCGATCGACCCAGTGCAGCTGCTGGGCAATCAGCCCGACCGACATCAGGCGCGGGTGATCGTGACCCTGGGCGACGATAAGGATATTGTTTTCGACATCTTTGTCGACCACATACCACGGATCTTCGCTGCCCTCTTTGGTGCCGCCGATGCCCAGGCCTTTGCGCTGGCCCAGTGTGTGGTACATCAGGCCCTGGTGTTCGCCGATCGCTTCGCCATCAACGGTGACGATTTTGCCCGGTTGTGCAGGCAGATAGCGGCCGAGAAACTCGCGGAATTTGCGTTCGCCGATAAAGCAGATACCGGTCGAGTCTTTCTTCTTCGCGGTGGCAAGGCCCAGCTCTTCGGCGATTTTACGCACCTGAGGCTTTTCGAGTTCGCCGACCGGGAAGAGGCTCTGGGCGATCTGTTCATGGCCCAGCGTATAGAGGAAGTAGCTCTGATCCTTATTGCCGTCGAGACCGCGCAGCAGGCGGCTTTTGCCGTCGACATCGGCGCGGCGCACATAGTGGCCGGTGGCAATATAGTCCGCACCAAGATCTTCGGCGGCGAACTCAAGGAAGGCTTTAAATTTGATCTCTTTGTTGCAGAGAATATCGGGATTTGGCGTGCGCCCGGCTTTGTACTCCGCAAGGAAGTGCTCAAAGACGTTGTCCCAGTACTCTGCGGCAAAATTGACGGTGTGAAGCTCAATGCCGAGCTTGTCGCAGACGGCCTGCGCGTCGGCCAGATCCGCCGCCGCGGTGCAGTATTCCTCGCCGTCATCCTCTTCCCAGTTCTTCATGAACAGGCCTTCCACCTTGTAACCTTGTTGCTGCAACAAGTAGGCGGAAACGGAAGAGTCGACACCGCCGGACATGCCGACGATCACTTTTTTTGGGCTATCAGACATAGAATACTCACAACGAAGAACTTCAGGGCGGCGTATTCTAGCACGCACTGCTCGCTCAGGCATCCCCTGTAAACGGCCAGTTAAATTCTGCGATTGTCGCCAGCGGCAGACGCTGGCCGCTCTGGTAGCAGCGAATACTCTCGGCAACCAGCGGCGAGCGCAGGTTTGCGGCAGTGAGGATCTCCTCAGCCGTGACCCACAGGCAGCGGTCGATATCGCTGTCGTGCGGCTCAGTGGCGCACATTTCGTTAAGCTCAATGGCAAACAGGAAGCGCAAAAAAGGCGTGCTGTCGGGGGCTATCCACTGATGCATGCAGATAAAGTGCTGCGGCGCGGCGTCGATGCCGGTCTCTTCCCATAACTCGCGCTTTGCGGCCTGCACTAGTGTTTCGTCCGCTTCAAGATGACCGGCAGGCTGGTTCCACAGCACTTTGTCGCGGATCGTCTCTTCGACAACGAGGAACTTTCCCTGCGCGTGAACCACACAGGCTACGGTGACATGGGGTTTAAACATCGATTTCTCCCTGGCAGTTAAGCGTCACGCCATTCGCCATTGGCGAGGTTTTCCAGCGTGTAGTTTCCCATAGCGTAGCGGATGAGGCGCAAAGTGGGAAAGCCAACGTGGGCGGTCATTCGCCGCACCTGGCGATTGCGCCCCTCATAAAGGGTGATTTTCAGCCAGCAGGCCGGGATCGATTTACGCTCGCGAATCGGCGGGTTGCGCGGCCACAGCCATGCAGGCTCCTCGACACGCTCAACTTCAGCGGGCAGGGTAGGGCCATCGTTGAGCGTCACGCCAGTGCGTAACTGTGCAAGCGCCTCTTCCGTGGGTTCGCCTTCGACCTGCACATAGTAGATTTTCCCCGTGCGTTTACCTGGCTGGGTTAAGCGGGCTTGCAGCGCGCCGTCGTTGGTTAACACCAGTAAGCCTTCGCTGTCGCGATCGAGGCGGCCTGCGGCATAGACGCCGGGAACGTCGATATACGCTTTCAGGGTGCTGCGCCCGGCTTCGTCGGTGAACTGGGGTAAAACATCGTAGGGTTTATTAAACAAAATGACGCGCGTTGGCGCGCTTTTTTCAGCCGTTCGGGCGGGTTGTCGTGAGCTGAATCGCTCAAGCTTGTGATTTCTATAAGAAGTTTTCTTCATGGTATTTTCACAGGTTATCAATTGCCGCATTATAGCGGAATCATGATTGCCTTTCATGGCGTCGAACTATCGGTTAGTATTGACGGGCTCATTACAATTCATTAACAAAAAACGGTTTGCTCTGTGTGATTCACGTAACAGGTGAGCGGACGCAGTCTGAGCGCCCCGGCATGAAGTCAGCGAGCAAAACAACCAGAAGCGCTCGAAGGAGAGGTGAATGGAAAGCAAAGTAGTTGTTCCGGCGGAAGGTAGTAAGATCACCCTGCAAAATGGCAAGCTCAACGTTCCTGTTAACCCGATTATCCCGTTCATTGAAGGCGACGGTATCGGCGTTGACGTGACCCCGGCAATGCTGAAAGTGGTCGATGCCGCTGTGGAAAAAGCCTACAAAGGTGAGCGTAAAATTTCCTGGATGGAGATTTACACGGGCGAGAAATCGACCCAGGTTTATGGCCAGGATGTCTGGCTGCCGCCTGAAACACTGGATCTGATTCGTGATTACCGCGTAGCGATTAAAGGCCCTCTGACCACCCCGGTTGGCGGCGGTATCCGTTCTCTGAACGTTGCCCTGCGCCAGGAGCTGGATCTCTACGTCTGCCTGCGCCCGGTGCGCTACTACCAGGGCACCCCGAGCCCGGTGAAACAGCCTGAGCTGACCGATATGGTCATCTTCCGTGAGAACTCCGAAGATATCTACGCTGGCATCGAGTGGAAAGCTGACTCTGCCGACGCGGAAAAAGTGATCAAATTCCTGCGCGAAGAGATGGGCGTGAAGAAAATTCGCTTCCCGGAACATTGCGGTATCGGCATCAAGCCGTGCTCCGAAGAGGGCACTAAACGCCTGGTTCGCGCAGCGATCGAATATGCCATCACCAACGACCGTGACTCCGTGACGCTGGTGCACAAAGGCAACATCATGAAGTTCACCGAAGGCGCGTTCAAAGATTGGGGTTACCAGCTGGCTCAGCAGGAGTTTGGCGGTGAGCTGATCGACGGCGGCCCGTGGCAGAAAATCAAGAACCCGAAAACCGGCAAAGAGATCATCATTAAAGATGTGATCGCCGATGCGTTCCTGCAGCAGATCCTGCTGCGTCCGGCAGAGTATGACGTTATCGCCTGTATGAACCTGAACGGCGACTACATCTCCGACGCCCTGGCTGCACAGGTTGGCGGTATCGGTATCGCACCTGGCGCGAACATCGGCGACGAGTGCGCACTGTTCGAAGCCACCCACGGCACCGCACCGAAATACGCAGGCCAGGATAAAGTGAACCCGGGCTCCATCATTCTGTCCGCAGAAATGATGCTGCGCCACATGCAGTGGTTTGAAGCCGCAGACCTGATCGTTAAAGGTATGGAAGGCGCGATCGCTGCCAAAACCGTGACCTACGATTTTGAACGTCTGATGGATGGCGCTAAGCTGCTGAAATGTTCAGAGTTTGGCGACGCGATTATCGCGAACATG
>OHBH01000263.1_pt1 | contig 10593 bp, 8 predicted proteins | sample 1577321 | NCBI WGS metagenome assembly OHBH01 (sample SAMEA3879546, study PRJEB24766) | human gut metagenome | biome: human-associated habitat; feature: feces | place: USA | collected 1985/1987
TCTGCAGGGGGTTGTTAGAACCCTTCTTTGCCCCGCCGTCAGGCGCAGAGGCAGAGAGGGTTGATAACAGCCCTCTTTTCGTTTTGGTCAGAGTGTGGTATACTATCCTCACCACGGGAGCACAGTTGTTCGCCGTTGGCAAACAAGAGAGACAGGATGTGAAATCCTCCGATGAAAGATGGTTTTTTGAAAGCAGCAGCCCTCTCGCCCGCGCTTCGGGTGGCGGACTGCGCCTACAACACCCGGCAGATCCTCACGGAGCTGCGTGCCGCCGCCGCCCGCGGCGTGAAACTGGCCGTGTTCCCTGAGTTCTGCCTGACCGGCTATACCTGCGGCGACCTGTTTTTGCAGCGCACCCTGCAGCAGGGAGCCCTGACCGGCCTGCAGGAGCTGCTGGATGCCAGCCGGGAGCTGGACACCGTGGCCCTTGTGGGCCTGCCCCTGATGGTGCGGGGCAAGCTGTACAACTGCGCTGCCGTGTTCTGCCGCGGGCAGCTGCTGGGTCTGGTTCCCAAAACGTACCTGCCCAACTACGGCGAGTTCTATGAAAAGCGGCAGTTCACCCCCGGTTCCACCGAGGTGGAGTGGGTGAATGTCTGCGGACAGGATGTCCCCTTCGGCACCTCCCTGCTCTTCCGCTGCCGCCAGATGCCCAGCTTTGTGCTGGGCGTGGAGCTTTGCGAGGACTTGTGGAGCGCCCTGCCGCCCTCCACCTTCCACGCACTGGCAGGCGCTACCGTCATCGCCAACCTTTCGGCCAGCGATGAAACGGTAGGCAAGGCCGAGTACCGCCGGGCACTGGTGGAAAACCAGTCTGCCCGCCTGCTCTGCGGCTACCTGTACGCCTCGGCAGGCCACGGCGAGAGCACCCAGGACATGGTGTTCGCAGGCCACGACCTGATCGCCGAAAACGGCACCCTGCTGGCCGAGGTGAAGCCCTTTGCAGGCGGCCTTGCCGAGACGGAGCTGGACTGCCAGCGGATGGAGTCGGAGCGGGCGCGCAACACCAGCTTTGAGCCCAGCACCGAGGGCTACCAGACCGTGGAGTTCGACCTGGCCCTGACCGACACCGTGCTGACCCGCTGGGTAGACCCCACCCCCTTTATCCCCCACAATGAGCAGCTGCGCGCCGAGCGCTGTGAGCTGATTTTGAAGATGCAGGCCGACGGCCTGGCCAAGCGGCTTGAGCACGCCCGCGCCAAAACAGCCGTCATCGGCATTTCGGGCGGTCTGGACAGCTGCCTTGCCCTGCTGGTGGCTGTCCGCGCCATGAAGCAGCTGGGCCGCCCCACCACCGATGTGCTGGCCGTGACCATGCCCTGCTTTGGCACCACCAAGCGCACCCGCAGCAATGCAGAGATCCTTTGTGACGAGCTGCACGTCAGCTTTACCGAGATCGACATTGCCGCCACGGTGCACAGCCACTTCCGGGACATCGGCCAGGACGAGAGCGTGCTGGACGTGACCTACGAGAACGGTCAGGCCCGCGTGCGCACCCTTGAGCTGATGGACACCGCCAACCGCACCGGCGGCCTGGTGGTGGGCACCGGCGACCTTTCCGAGCTGGCCCTGGGCTGGGCCACCTACAATGGCGACCACATGAGCATGTACGGCGTGAACGCTGGCGTGCCCAAAACGCTGGTGCGCCACCTTGTCCGGTACGAAGCCGACATTGCCGCCACCCCGGCCCTGAAAGAGGTGCTGCTGGACATCCTCGACACCCCTGTGTCCCCCGAGCTGCTGCCCGCCAAGGACAACGGCGAGATCGCACAGCGCACCGAGGATCTGGTGGGCCCCTATGAACTGCACGACTTCTACCTTTATTATGTGCTCCGCTTCGGCTTTGGCCCGGCAAAGATCTTCCGGCTGGCCAGGGCAGCCTTTGCGGGCCGGGAGGAATACCCGGACGCGGTGCTTTACAAGTGGCTGCGCAACTTCTACTGGCGGTTCTTTGCCCAGCAGTTCAAGCGCAGCTGTCTGCCCGACGGCCCCAAGATCGGCAGCGTGACCCTCTCGCCGCGCGGGGACTGGCGGATGCCCAGCGATGCCTGCGCCGCCCTGTGGCTGGCCGAGCTGGAACAGCTGTTCCCCCAGAAGGATGCCTGAGCCATGAAGCAGAAAAAAAATCTCTGGGTCAATTTACTGTTCGCCGCTGTTATTCTGGTGATCGCGGGGGTGCTTTTTTACCTCCGCAGTGCCGGGCAGAGCGGCAGCACCCTGGGCGCGGAGCTGATCTACGGCGATGCGAACACGGTGCAGAAGATCTCTCTGGACAAGGATGCCGTCTATGACATCGACACCGGCTATCTGACGGTGCACATCGAGGTCAAGGACGGCGCGGCACGGTTCATTGATTCCCCCTGCCCTGACCACATCTGCGAAAGCTTTGGCTGGATCTCGCAGGAGGATCAGACGGCCACCTGCCTGCCGGCACGGGCCGTTCTGACCATCGTGCCCCTTGCCTGAGGACATGTCAAAAAGGAGAATTCCTATGTTTGATGAAACTTCCCGTTCCCACGCGGACGATGACAGCACCCGGCACATCCACCGGGGCCACCGCCCACCGGAAGAAAAGACTGTGGAGGTGGACAGCTCGGCCTTTTTTGCGCCGGAAACTGCCGCTCCCACCCCGCCGCCTGTACCGCCCAAGCCGCCGAAGCATACCGGCGGGCCTGCCCCGGAGTCAAAGCCCCCCCGCCGCAAGCCGGATGCAGATACCGGCGCGGCCAACCCGAAACGAGGTACTGTTTTGCTGATCGTACAAGCCATTCTGAGCATTGCGGCCTTCTTCCAGCTCTGGCGCACCCAGATGCTGCCCGCACTGTATCTGGTCATCATTGCGGCGCTGCTGGTGCTGTTCTGGCTGCTGGTCAAGCGCTGCCAGGAGTACAGCGCCCCCCGCAAGGTATCCCGGGTGTTCTCGGTGTTCCTGTGCGCCTTTCTGGCACTGGGCTGTGTCTGGGCGCAGCAGGGCCTGAGTGCACTGGATAACGTGACCTCCGGCCTTGTCACCGGCACCGAGGCCAACAAGATCACCAAGGAGCCCTTTGTGGTCTACCTGAGCGGCGTTGACAACCGCGGCGAACTGACCGAAAAGGCCCGCAGCGATGTGAACATCCTTGCCGTGGTCAACCCCTCCACCAAACGGGTGGCGCTCATCAACACCCCCCGTGATTACTACGTTGATCTGGCGGGCACCAACAGCAAGGACAAGCTGACCCATGCCGGTCTGTACGGCGTGGAGACCAGCATGGCAACCCTGGGCAACCTGTACGGGGTCAATGTGGACCAATACCTCCGCATCAACTTTGCGGGCTTCATCAGCATCATCGATGCCGTGGGCGGCGTGGATGTCTACTCCGATCAGGCGTTCACCTCGGTGGGCAGCCCCGGCTACTATGACCCCACCACCTTTGCCGAGGGCTGGAACCATCTGGACGGCAAGAGCGCTCTGGCCTTTGCCCGTGAGCGTCACGCCTTTGCCTCCGGCGATATCCAGCGCGGCATCAACCAGATGAAAGTCATCGATGCCATGATGAACAAGATCAAATCCCCCACCGTGCTGATGAGCTTCTCCAAGCTGATGGATGCTGTGTCCGACTGCTTTGTGACCAGCCTTTCTCAGGAGCAGATCTCCGCACTGGTGCGGATGCAGCTGGCAAGCCTGTCTGACTGGGACATCCAGAGCTATGCCGTGACCGGCACCAGCGGCAAGAGCTCCCAGTGCTACTCCGCAAAGGGTCAGAGCCTCTATGTGATGAAGCCGGATGAGAACTCGGTCAACCAGGCCAAGGAGCTGATTGCATCCGTTCTGGGCGGCGAGGGCACCGTGAGCGATACCCAGCAGACCCCCGAAAAGACCGAGGTATTCACCCCCACGGCTGACCCCAACGCGGGCACCTCTGTGGAGGAATCGCCCGACAGCATCATTGTGGAGGAACCTGCCGAGAGCGTGCCTGCGGAACAGCCTGCCGATGAGCAGCCCGCAGAACCCACCCCCGAAGCGCCTGCCGAGAGCGAGGCTTCCACCGAAGCACCTGCCGAGAGTGAAGCCAGCAGTGAATCCACCGGCGGAGCAGAAACACCTTCTATCTCTCTGCCCACGCAGGAGCAAGTGGAATCTGCTGCCAGCTCCCTGCATCAGGCCGCTTCCACCGTGCTGGATGCCCTGTTCGGTTCCAGCAGCAGCGGAGAATAAAACAGGATAAAACAGCACAAGCCCCGGGCCTTGCAAAAGGTCCGGGGCTTGTTGTCTTCTAATCTTACAGGGAAGCGCGATTACTCAGCGTCGCCCAGCTCAAAGGTCTTGACAGAGACAGTGCCGTTGCGGCCAGCCTTGTCGGTGCGCAGATACTGGCGGGTGGTCTCGCCGTTGCTGGTCACGTCAGCAACATAGATCTGCTCGGCCTCGGCCTCGATGGGGAACTCCTCGGCCATGCCCTTCATGGGCAGAGCGCTCAGGTCTGCGTAAGCGTCCTTCACCTTCCACAGCTTCATGGTGTCGCCGTTGGACAGGGTGAACTCGCCGTAGCAGTCAGCGGAGTAGGTGGTGCCGTTCACATCCAGATCCTCGGTGCTGACAACGCTGGCGGCAGCGGCCTCGCTCTCGGCAGCTTCGCTGGAAGCGGCCACAGAGGAAGCAGCCTCGCTGGAAGCAGCGGAGGATGCGGTGGAGGATGCACTATTGGAGCAGCCAGTCATGGCAACAGCCAGCACAGCAGCGGTCAGTGCCAGACCCAGAGTACGATTGATTCTCATGTGATAGTCTCCTTCTATTCTGAAACCATATCAATTCCTGCGCCCGGCGTAAACTTTGTACGCACCGGGCGTGCATGTGCTAGTCTACCACAACTGACTATATTGTTCAAGACTTTGCACAAAAAATAGCCCTCTCGGTCACGCTGTCGCGTGACTGAGAGGGCCGATATTACTTCAGGATCTCCTGCAGCACGCTGTGGCCGTCCAGGCTGGAAGCATCTACATCCAGATATTCACACACGGTCTGTGCAATGGTGCCAAAGCAGAGCCGGGTGCCCAGGTCCACACCGGGCTTCATGCCCTTGCCGCAGACCAGATACGGCACATACTCGCGGGTATGGTCGGTGGTCTTGGTGTAGGAGGGGTCACAGCCGTGGTCGGCGGTGATCATGAGCAGATCGCCCTCCCGCATCCCCGGCAGGAAGTCAGCCAGAAAACGGTCGAATTCCGTAGCGGCGGCAGCGTAGCCGGCCACATCGCGGCGGTGGCCGTAAAGCATATCAAAGTCCACCAAGTTCACAAAGGCAAGGCCTTCAAAATCCCGGGTCTGCAAGGCCTTGGTAAAGGCGATGCCGTTGGTGTTGCCGGTGGTCTTGATCTTTTCGGTCACGCCCTCACCGTCAAAGATATCGTAGATCTTGCCCACGGCGATCACATCCTTGCCTGCATCCTTCAGCAGATCCAGCATGGTAGCGCGGGGCGGCTTCAGGCTCAGGTCGTGGCGGTTGGTGGTGCGGTAGAAGGTGTCCGCGCTGTTGCCAAGGAAGGGGCGGGCGATCACGCGGCCCACGCCGTACTTGCCTTTGAGCATTTCCCGGGCGATCTCACAGTAGCGGTACAGTTCCTGCACCGGCACCAGTTCTTCGTTGGCAGCCACCTGAAAAACGCTGTCAGCGCTGGTGTAGACGATGAGGGCGTTTTCCCGCATGGCCTGCTCGCCGTAGTCCTTCAGTACCTGCGTGCCGGAATAGGGCTTGTTGCACAGTACCTTATGGCCGGTTTTTTGCTCGTACTCCCGGATCAGCTCCTCCGGGAAGCCCTCGGGGAAGGTGGGCAGCGGCTCCGGGCTGACCACACCGGCGATCTCCCAGTGGCCGATGGTGGTATCCTTGCCCATGCTCTGCTCCTGCAGGCGGGCAAAGGCACCGGCGGGCGCGTCGGTCTTTTCGCCCGCGGTCACACCGTCAATGTTGAACAGGCCCAGCTTTTTCAGGTTGGGGCAGTTGAAATTGGGATGCCCTGCAATGGCCCCCAGCGTGTTGGTGCCCTCGTCGCCAAAGGCGGCTGCATCCGGCTCCGCGCCGATGCCAAAGCTGTCCAGTACGATCAAAAATACACGCTTTTCCATATGTTTTCACTCCATTTTCCTCCGGGGCCGCCCCGGAACAGTCGCACTTTTGCTTACCTTCATTATAAGCAAATCCCGCCGGTTATGCAAGCGCTTTGTGGTGGAAAGTTTTTTGTTCAAACCTGATGAAATCTTAGCAGTTTCTTTGCAAAGATTTTTCTTGCGCTATTGTATCCAAGAGCTTATAATGTATAGTGGTATGGTTTTTTGAAACAGCCATATTGGCGTATACTGCCGCCGCGGGCGCAAAGCAATCACTGCCCGCCAGAGAGCAGCCAGCTTGGGCTGCTGCGTCAAGATAGAGAGCATTATAGCGTGAACGTTGGAGGTATTTTATGAGAAAAACGAAGATCATCTGCACCCTGGGCCCTTCTACCGATAAGGGCGATGTCCTGCGCGACCTGATTGCAAACGGCATGAACGTGGCCCGTTTCAACTTCTCCCACGGTTCCTACGAGGAGCATGGCGGCCGTCTGGCAAAGCTGAAGGCGCTGCGTGAGGAGCTGGGCAAGCCCGTTGCCGCCCTGCTGGACACCAAGGGCCCCGAGATCCGTCTGAAGGAGTTCAAGAACGGTGTGGAGATGCTGGAAGCCGGCCAGACCTTTACCCTGACCACCCGCGAGGTGGAGGGCACCAAGGAGATCTGCTCCGTCACTTACAAGGATCTGCCCCAGGACGTGCAGCCCGGCGGCACCATCATGCTGGACGACGGCCTGATCATGCTGCACATTGAGCAGGTCACCGACACCGACATCATCTGCACCGTGCTGAACAGCGGCAAGATCAAGACCAAAAAGGGTGTCAATGTGCCCGGCGTGCATCTGTCCATGCCCTACCTGAGCCAGAAAGACCGCGAGGACATCATCTTTGGCGTGCAGAACGGCTTTGACTTCATCGCTGCTTCCTTTGTGCGCACCGCACAGGATGTGTACGACATCCGCAACCTGCTGAATGAGTACGATTCCAACATCCGCATCATTGCCAAAATCGAGAACCGCGAGGGTGTGAACAACATCGACAGCATCCTCTCCGCAGCCGATGCCGTCATGGTGGCCCGTGGTGACCTGGGCGTTGAGATCGACTTCACCGAGCTGCCCGGCATCCAGAAGGACATCATCGACCGCTCCTTCTCCTTCGGCAAGCCCATCGTCACTGCCACCCAGATGCTGGACAGCATGATGGTCAACCCCCGCCCCACCCGTGCCGAGATCTCCGACGTGGCAAATGCCATCTACGATGGCACCTCCGCCATCATGCTGTCTGGTGAGACCGCTGCCGGTGACTACCCCGTGGAGGCCCTCAAGACCATGTCCGCCATTGCAGAGCGCACCGAGAACGAGGAGCACTACCGCGCCCAGCGCCACGCCGAGATCCAGATCAGCGTCAGCGATGCAACCGCTCACGCTGCCTGCCTGACCGCCAAGGACGTGAACGCTGCCGCCATCGTCACCGTGTCTGAATCCGGCAACACTGCCCGCCTGCTGAGCAAGTACCGCCCCAAGCAGCCCATTATTGCCTGCGTTATGGACGAACAGGTGCAGCGTCAGCTCTCCCTGAGCTGGGGCATCACTTCCCTGCTGATGGGCCCCGCCCACAGCACCGATGAGCTGATTGAGATGTCCACCGCTCTGGCCCAGAAGAACGGCTACCTGCACAACGGCGAGCTGGCCGTTGTGACCGCAGGCGTGCCTGTGGGCGTTTCCGGCACCACCAACATGATCAAGATCCACATGGTGGGCAACTGCCTGGCCACCGGTGTGGGCGTGGGCCGCGGCAAGACCGATCTGGTCTCCGCCAGCGGCAAGGCCTGCGTCTGCCGCACTCTGGAGGAGGTCAAGGCAAAGTTCCGCCCCGGCATGGTGCTGGTCGTTCCCTCCACCACCAACGAGATGCTGGGCTATGTCCGCGATGCCGCCGCTCTGGTGGTCGAGGAGCCCGGCCTGAACAGCCACGCTGCCATCGTGGGCAACTCCCTGCTCAAACCCACCATCGTGGGTGCTGCAGGTGCCTGCAGCCACATCCGCGACGGCCTGGATATCGCTGTGGATTGTGCCCACGGCAGTGTCCAGCGCCTGCAGGCCTGATCCTGAAGGAGAACATCATGGAACGCATTGCAAGCTTCTGTGTCGATCACACCAAACTGGACCGGGGCATGTACCTGAGCCGCCAGGATGGTGATGTGCTGACCTGGGACATCCGGATGAAGAAGCCCAATCAGGGCGATTATCTGACCACCGGTGCTGCCCACACGCTGGAGCACCTGTTTGCCACCTACGCCCGCAACAGCGCGGTGAAGGACGGCGTGATCTACGTTGGCCCCATGGGCTGCCGCACCGGCTTCTACCTGCTTACCCGCGGGCTGACCCCGGCACAGGCACTGGAGTTGACCGTGGATTCCTTCCGCTTCATGGCCGCCTTTGAGGGGGATATCCCCGGTGCCAGCGAGGTGGAATGCGGCAACTACCGCGATATGGATCTGCCCGCCGCCAAGGCCGAGGCAGCCGCCATGCTGCCGGTGCTGGAAGCACTGACCGCTGACCAGCTGCACTACTAAGCGATGCAACAAAAGACCTCCCCATGCAGGCAGCACCTGCACGGGGAGGTCTTTTTACGTTTCAGGAAAGCTTTTTTGCGGAGTGCTTACTCCACGATGATGCTCTTGCCGGTCATCTCAGCGGGGACAGGCAGGCCGATATAGGGCAGCATGGTGGGGGCGATATCTGCCAGGCAGCCACCCTCGCGCAGCTTCACATCGCCGCAGCCAACGGCCACAAAGGGCACCACGTTGGTGGTGTGGGCGGTGAAGGGAGTGCCGTCCGGGTTCATCATCTTCTCGGCGTTGCCGTGGTCAGCCGTGATAAAGGCGCAGCCGCCTGCGTTCAGCACAGCGGTGACCACCTGATCCACAGCGGTATCCACAGCCTCAACGGCCTTGACCGCAGCATCGAATACGCCGGTGTGGCCCACCATATCGCAGTTTGCAAAGTTCAGGATGACCACATCGTACTTGCCGCTCTCGATGCGCTTGACGCACTCGGCAGCAACTTCGGGGGCGCTCATCTCGGGCTTCAGGTCGTAGGTGGCAACCTTGGGGCTGGGGATGACGCAGCGGTCCTCGCCCTCGTAGGGAGCCTCAACACCGCCGTTGAAGAAGAAGGTGACGTGAGCGTACTTCTCGGTCTCGGCGATGCGCAGCTGGGTCTTGCCGTTCTCGGACAGGTACTGGCCCAGAACATTCTTCAGCTCCACGGGAGGATAGGCGACCTCGCAGTTGGGCATGGTGGCATCGTACTCGGCCATGCAGACATAGTTGACCTGCTTGCGGCCGCCGCGGCGCTCAAAGCCCTTGAAGTCGTCATCGCAGAAGATGCGGGTCATCTGGCGGGCACGGTCGGGGCGGAAGTTCATGAAGATGACGGTGTCGCCATCCTGCACGCGGCCACCCTCGCAGGTGACGCAGGGCAGCACGAACTCATCGGTCTTGTCTGCGGCATAGGAAGCCTCGATGGCCTCGGCAGCGTTGGCAGCGTGCTCACCCTCGCCGTAGACGAAGGCAGCATAGGCCTTCTCCTCGCGATCCCAGTTGTTATCGCGGTCCATGGCGTAGTAACGGCCGGAAACGCTGGCGATCTTGCCCACGCCCAGCTCGTCCAGCTTGGCCTGCAGGTCAGCCAGGAAGCCCTTGCCGGAGTGGGGGTCGGTGTCGCGGCCGTCGGTGATGCAGTGCAGGTAAATTTCCTTTGCACCCAGATGCTTTGCCATTTCCAGCACGCCGAACCAGTGGTCGGCATGGCTGTGCACGCCGCCGGTGCCCACCAGACCCATCAGGTGGATGGCCTTGCCGGCCTCGATGGCGGCCTTCATGTTCTTGACCAGCACAGGGTTCTTGAGCATCTCGCCGTCGCGGATGGACTTGGTGATGAGGGTGAGCTGCTGGTACACGATGCGGCCTGCGCCCATGTTGGTGTGGCCGACCTCGGAGTTGCCCATCTGGCCGTCGGGCAGACCGACAGCCATGCCGGAAGCATCAATGGTGGTCATGGGGTACTTTGCCATCAGAGCATCCAGATGGGGGGTCTTGGCAGCCACAACAGCGTTGCCGAAGGTCTCGTTCGGCACCCAGCCGAAGCCATCCATGATGCACAGAAGAACAGGTTTCTTTGCCATAAAATTGAATCTCCTTTGAATTTATCACGCGTTGCGGGCAAGGCTAAGCGCCCCGCCTGCGGGTGCAGCCTGCGGGTGCATAACACCCGAGCGGCTGCTGTAAAAACAGATCAGCGCCCGGCTCAGCGCTGAAAAAACGGCGCAGCCGGGCGCTGAAACAGCTAATTAAGAAAAGGCAGTTGCTCAGCCCTTGGTGGCTGCGTTGACGATGACTGCAAAGTCGGGAGCCTTCAGGGATGCGCCGCCGATCAGGCCGCCGTCCACGTCCTTCTTGCTCAGCAGCTCCTCGCAGTTCTTGGCGTTCATGCTGCCGCCGTACT
>OHBH01000265.1_pt1 | contig 10552 bp, 5 predicted proteins | sample 1577321 | NCBI WGS metagenome assembly OHBH01 (sample SAMEA3879546, study PRJEB24766) | human gut metagenome | biome: human-associated habitat; feature: feces | place: USA | collected 1985/1987
GGGACTTCCTATACCGAAAGCCATTTTGCTCGCATCCGCTTCGAGAGGGGAGTTGTTGTACAAGATAACATATTTGTCCAAAGCGTAGTCCTTGGCCCCTTCATTGTCCATGCATCCACCGACGTACAACTCTTTGATGATGATCTGACTGGTGGTTGAGGCTGTGAGGTTGAGAGTGAAACTGTTGGCACCACCGTCAACAACAGTCACAGCTGAATTGGTTCCGTTGTAGATGCTTGACTCCTTGTAAAATGTCGCTGAAGCCTCGTAGATTCCAGCCACAAGCCGGAATGTCGCCGTACCGCCTACAGTCGTGGCCTTGTAGGCCGTGGAGGTGGACTTGTCGGTGACTGTCACCTCGACAGCGTCAGTCACCGGCTCGTCGCCGATCAGAACCTGGACGGTGACATCGTTGATTTTCGCGCTCTCGTCTTTCTTGCAGGCCGTGAATGTGGCGGCTGCCGCGAGAAGAATGTAGATTAACTTTTTCATGACTTTTTGTTTTTGTTGTTTTATAGTTCGTTGTCTAAAATTTCAGCCTTAATGTCAGGCCATAGTAAAAATTTGGAGCATAGCCAGTACCTGTCACCGAGAAATATCGCTGCGTCTTCGTGGAGTAAACCTGACCCAGATTCCGGAAGAAATTGTTGGCGTAGAATGAGATGGAGGCGATGTCCCCGATCTCTTTCGTCACGCTGAAGTTTGCCGAGAAGTAAGGCGTGATGTAATCCTTCTGGTAATTATACGTGAAGGCTGTCCTTGACACGAGATTGCACAGATTGTTGTACAGATCCTTGTCGTTGTCCCTCGCCCACAGGAAATCTTGGAGGAACGGCTTAGGGGTCGGATCCCAGTAGCTGGAGTAATATTCCGGATAGGTGACGGCGATCACCCTCCTGTCCATAAACGAAGGATCCGAACCCGGAAGGTATGAGGAATTGTCATCGACGGCGTAAGTCCTTGTGCCTCCTTCGGTTTCGCTGAGGTTTCTTGAATATCTTAGCAGCGTCCCTTCCAGTTTCACGGAGACGATCATCCTGACACGGGGAATATGCGTGGTGATGTTCAGGTTCATCCTCATCATTCTGGACTCGCTGCCGTTGCTCGTTCCGTTGCCGCCGACATACCACCCGATGTACTTGTACGGAGTGTTGTCAACCATCCTTTGAGAGGTCGGTGAATATGCCAGAAGGTCTTGGTTGACAGTTCTGTAAGCGTAATAGTTTCCGTCAAGGCGTATGTCCGTGTTGATCGGATTTATCCTTTTGAAATCAATCACCCATTCAAGACCGTAGCGGTTTACCTGGGCCCCGCTGTTAGCGGCGTAAGTCCTGCTTACCAGAGACTCTCTGGTCACTCCGTTTATGGTTTCCGGAGTAAGTCCCCCTGTCTTGTCTGTGACTGTCACCACTCCTGTCTTGCGGTCAACGCTGTAGATCCTGTCGTCCACGGGTATCGTGCAGGACTCAAGCGCTTTCTGGTCCGTGTAGTTGTAGGAGAACGGGTCGTAGGCGTTGTTGGTCGTGAACGCCTTGACAGTCCTGTTCCAGTACCCGGCCAGGGATATTCTTGTGCCGGCAAGGTTTATTTCCATTCCGAGCTCGCCCTGATGGTTCCTTTGCCAGACAAGGTCGGGGTTATATTCAACGGTTGTCGGCATCACATAGTAGGCGTAGTAGGCCTTGCCGTCGCTTGCTGTCGGAGGGTTGAACACCACAAGATCCCTGTAGCTTGGCTGCGGGTAGAGAATCGAGAACGAAGGCTGCTTCACTGCCACACCCCAGCTTGCCCTGAACGCGAGGCCGCGGACAAACCTGTCCCTGCGCCCCTTGGCGGAGAATACTGAATATTTAGCGTTGAACCTTGGTGACAGGCTTGTGACGGTGCCATATTCAGAGCCCTTGATGAACGTGTTCTCGGCCCTTAGTCCTGCGATCAGGTTCAGGTGGGATTCCTTGCCGACCGGGATGGAGATGTTGTCTTCCGCGAACAGGGCGAGATTGTTCATAAACGGGATCTCGCTGTAGTCGTAGGTCCTGTATGAGGGAGCGTTGCTGAGGTCTTCGGAATATTGCCCCTTTCCGAAATTCGCGTCGGCGTTCCAGTCCGCCCCCAGTTTGAGCTTGTTGTTGACGGAACCGAACTTCCTCGCCCAGTTGCTCTTGAGAGTCAGCTTGTAGGAGAACGGCTTGTCGTCCAGGAACATCGTGTTGTACCAGTAGCCGGGAGAGATCATGATCGCCGCCGCGTCAGGATTTGAGGAATAGTCCTCGGCCACATAGTAGCCTTCCTCCTTGCCGTGCAGCGACACTGTTCCGGCCGCGCTGGAATACCTGTTTTTTGTCTCGCTGAGCCTGTCCGACCTGACAACCGAGCCTTTGAACTCCAGATTGGTGATCCACGGCTTGCTCAGCAGCCAGTTCATCTCGACATTGGCCCTGAGGGTGTTGTCCTTCTGCTTCTCGTAGGTGCCTGTCAAAAGATCCGGATCGGCCTTCGAGTCGGTCCCGCCGATGTTGCCGGAGAATCCGGCGGAGAACCTCAGCGGAGCGTCACTGAATATTCCCGAATTGAAAAGGTTGGAGTAGATCAGCGATAGCTGCTTCCTGTCGTAGGATGTGTAAGGGGAGCGGCTGTCATCCACTGAATATGTATATTCGGCGCTGGCGTTCAGTACTCCGGCGGAGCTTCCTCGTTTGGTCTGCCCCAGGCCGTAGCCTTTGCTGACGGAGAACTGCTTCGTCTTAGGGTTGGTCGTCATCGTCACCGTGTAAGGGGCGATGCCCTTCTTGGTGTTGACCTTGACTATTCCCGCCCCGACATCGCCATACTCAACGGACGGCACTCCTGAGATTACCTCGACGGATTCCACATTGCTGGAGGCAATGTTGTTGACCGCCACTCCGTGTGTTCCTGAGAAACTGGCGTTGTTCGAGAGCCTTACGCCATCGACTTCCACCGCCGTGCCGAAGGATGCGTTTCCAGCCTCGGTGCTTCCTCCTGCCCTGATGTTGAACCTCTGGGTGGAGAGCAGACTTGGGTTGGTTGTCGCTCCGCCCGGCAGGAGTCCGCCGATGTCCGCAAGGCTGACCATTTGGACATGATCGAGTGCCGTTCTGTCCATCGTGCGGCTGGTCGTGGCGCTGTTCTCATTTTCTTTCGCGGTCACGACAACCCCTTCAAGGGTAAGGTTGTCTTCACTGAGGAAAGCTCTGTAGCCGGTCAGATCCTTGCTTATGACGACTGTCTTGGTGTCGGTGACGAAACCAAGACACGACACGCTGAGTGTGTTCTTCCCTGCGGGAATGTTCTTGAGAGTGAAACGCCCTTTGTCATCGGCGACGGACCATTGCTCGCATTCCACGGCCACCACGGTCGCGAATTCCACCGGCGCCTTGGTCTTCTTGTTCAGTACCGTACCGGAAACGGTGTAGGTCTGAGCGAAGGAAACCGCACAGCACAGCAGCAGGATCATTATCAGAAACAGTCTCCGCATAATTCGTGAATATCTTCTTTTACCTTTCCCTGATCACATCTCCGTGATCCTTCACCACAGCTTCTTTCCACTTCTCGGTGTAGCCAGGCTGGCTAAGCCCTGCAGGAGTGCCCTCGTGCCATTTTGAGTGCTTGAATGAGCCGTCGGCGTTCTGGGCCTTGACGTTGCCGTCGATGAACTTCACAAGAAGCAGTTCCTCAAGGGCGACCCAGTTCTCGAACTGGGTTTGTGCGGTGCTTACTGAATACTCGGTGAGCATCTTCCTGACGGACGCGAACCAGTCCTTGCTGTCCAGGCCTTTCTTCTCGGCTTTCGGAAGGATGGCGTTGTAGGCCTCAAGTGCCTTGCGGTCCATCTCGGCGAGTTTTGAGTCCATCTGTCCGTTCTCAAAGCTGTCGATAGCCTCGCGGACTGTCGGAGCCATGATGTTGTAGGCCTTGTAGCAGGCGTTGGCGACACGGTTGTTGATCCAGAAGGAGGCGGTAGGGGAGTATTTCAGCATATTCCCGTTGCCCACCCTGAAGCACTCCGGAACCTTGTCCGTGCAGGTGTAGATCGGGGTGACGTAGGATGTCGCCGCGTCATCGGTTCCGAACCAGATGATTCCTCCGACAACGTCCGGAAGGTCATGCCTTGACTGGCCCACGAACCAGAATCCGGTCTGCTGGGTGGCGATGGCCCTTTCGTTGACATAGCTCCAGCCCTTGTACTCGAATCCCATCGGTCTCCATCTGTAAGGAAGGGCGTTGCCGCCGGCTCCGATGTCGGTGGTCATATCCAGCGGAGTGCCCTCGAAGTGGTCTCTCATCGCATCTGCGACGTTCTTTACGGAAATCTTTCTGGCCGGTTTCACGAAAAGAGGCATCCTGTGGCTGAGATCCTTGCCGGTGATGTAGTCATAGTAGGCCGAGGCCGGCTCGGTGATGGTCTTGCCGTCCTTTTCGTAGGTGAACTGGCCGTCGCAGAGGATGTTGAAGGCGCTCCAGGCTCTTGCGTCGCAACCTCTGACGGTTCCGAAATCGGCCGGGCAGTAAGCCGCGCTGAAGTCGAAGTCCTCATCCTTGCCGTCGAAGTAGCCTTTCTCCCTTGCGAAGGAGATCACGTCAGGGGCATAGAGGCAGTTTTCCGGATCGTTCAGCGGGAATGTCTGGATGCGGGCCTGGTTGGCGTGCGAGCAGATGTAACCGTCAGGAATCCTCATGGCCACCCACACGAATCCCTTGCGGATGTTCTTTCCGTCCTTCATCTCGCAGCCCTTTCCGATGAGGTCCATTATCCAGGCCTCGTCCTTGTCCGCTATCGAGAATGTCTCGCCTTCGGAAGCATATCCATATTCATTGGCCAGATCCACGATGACTTGGATCGCTTCCCTTGCCGTGCGGGCTCTTTGCAGGGCAACGTAGATGAGTGAGCCATAGTCCATTATGGCGGTGGTGTCCTCCAATTCAAGCCTTCCGCCCCAGGTCGTCTCGGCGATGATGAGCTGATGCTCGTTCATATTCCCGACTGTCTTGTAGGTGTGCGCGATCTGAGGAATCTGTCCCATCGGCTTGTAGGAGTCCCAATTGATGATGTCGAGCATCGAGCCGGCTTTCCAGTCGGCGGCCGGGTGGAAGTACAGCTCTCCGTAGAGGACGTGCGAGTCCGCCGCGTAGGAGATTATGTTCGAGTTGTCGGTGCTGGCTCCCCTTGTCACGATGATGTTGGTGCAGGCATCAGCCCTGAAGCTTGCCGTGAGCACGCCGAAGGCGGTCAGGAGCGCGTAGATGGTTGAATTTTTAGCCATTTTGCGATTAACGTAATTATTGTTTAAATTTGTTATCCCATTAATAAAGTGTAAAGATATGAAAAATATTTTTCTTGCGGTCGCATGTCTGGTCATTTCGATGCCTTTGGCTTTCGCGCAGCAGAATCCGCCAAGTCCTGAGGAACAGGAGAAGAAACTGTCCGAGTTCATTCAGAAAGAGGTTGACAGACTGGAGATGACGCTAAAGCTTGAGGATTGGCAGGTGTTTTACGTGGACTCCATTCTGAATCATGATTACCGTGCCATGCAGGAAGAGATGAACAACCTGTCCTCGGCCAAAGTGTCTAACTTCGACATCTACACGAGAACCAGTGACAAATGAGCCGAGAACATCTATGTCGCATTCCGTAAGGTGCTTAATGACAATCAGTGGGATAAATATTTGAAGAATGGCGCCGCTCGCGACAAGAAGGCGCGTGAAAAAAGAAAGGCGAAGATGGAAAAGTCTTCCGCCAAACTGCAGGAAAATGATTAACTTTGCAGGAATATTTCGGGAATATTATGAAAGAAGAAATAGAAAAGCTGCTCGCGCATGTCAGCGAGCTGAATTGCAAGACCGCCAAGGAAGTAGAGGAGGCTCGTGTAAGGCTTCTCGGCAAGAAAGGAGAGATCACCAAACTGTTTGATGAGTTCAGGACATACGGTCCGGAGCTCAAGAAGGAGTTTGGCCGCAAGATAAACGAACTCAAGCAGGCCGCGCAGGCCAAGATTGACGAAATGAAAGAGCAGGCGGCTTCGGAGGGTGCGTCTGATGGGCCTAAGGAGGATCTTTCCATGCCGGGGGTTCCTTTTGAACTCGGCTCCAGGCATCCTGTGTCGATTGTCCGTCAGGAGATCGTGGACATATTCAGAAAGTTCGGCTATGATGTGGCCGAGGGTCCTGAGATTGAGGACGACTATCATGTGTTCGAGGCTCTGAATTTCCCTCTGAACCACCCAGCGAGAGACATGCAGGACACTTTCTTCGTGTCCGCAGGCCATCCTGACCCGCTGTTGCTCAGAACGCATACGTCTTCCGTCCAGGTCCGCGCGATGGAGACCATGAAGCTTCCGATCCGTGTGATCTGCCCGGGACGCGTGTTCAGGAACGAGGCGATCTCCGCCCGTGCGCACTGCATCTTCCATCAGGTCGAGGGCCTTTACATTGACGAGAACGTGACGTTCGCCGACCTCAAGCAGGCGATCCTTCTTTTCGCCCGTGAGATGTTCGGGCCGGACACCCAGATCAGAATGCGTCCTTCCTACTTCCCGTTCACCGAGCCGTCGAGCGAGATCGACGTCAGCTGCAACATCTGCCACGGCAAGGGCTGCAACATCTGCAAGGGAACAGGCTGGCTGGAGATCATGGGTTGCGGAATGGTTGACCCTAACGTCCTTGAGGCTTCCGGCATCGACAGCAAGAAGTACAGCGGATTCGCATTCGGAATGGGTATCGACAAGCCTGACGTGCGGTTCGTCATCCATTACGACGTGCCGAGAAGCCTGGAAGGGTATTATCAGGAGACTGGAAGGGCCGGTAGAGACGGTCGGGAAGGTGTCTGCATAGCATATTACAGTTATAAGGATATTCGCAAGCTGGACAAGTTCCTGATGAGCAAACCGGTGTCCGAGCAGGAAATCGGACGTCAGCTGCTCATGGAAATCGAGGCCTACGCGGAATCGGGTGACTGCCGCAGGAAGCTGCTGCTGAGCTATTTCGGTGAAGATTATACTCAGGACAACTGTGGGGCGTGCGACAACTGCCTGTCGCCTAAGCCGCGTTTCGATGCGAGAAAGGAGATGGCGATGGTAATCCGCCTGGTAAACTCTCTGCCGGAGCATTTCAAGGTGGAACATCTTGCCAATGTGCTGACCGGCATTGCCACGGCGATGATAAAGTCGTACAATCATGACAAGCTTCCGATGTTCGGCGCCGGGTCGGACCATCCTGTAAGATTCTGGGAAATGGTTATCCATCAGGGGATTATAAGGCATTTCCTGAAAAGGAACATTGACTCGTACGGGCTTGTTTCCGTGACTGACGAGGGCCTGGCATTCGCTGCCGCGCCGACCGAGCTGATGTTGGCAGCCGACCGCAGCTTTTCCGAGGGCAATGCAGATGATGACGATGACGACGACGCTCCTGTTCCGGCGAAAGGCGCCGGCGGAGGCGATATTCAGCTTCTGTCAATGTTGAAGGACCTCAGGCGTGACGAGGGCAAGAGGCTCCATCTTCAGCCTTGGATAATCTTCAGCGATTCGTCCCTGGAGGACATGTCCATAATGTATCCTGAGACGTTTGACGAGCTCATCAAGTGCCAGGGTGTCGGCGAGGGCAAGGCGAAGAAATACGGAAAGCCGTTCCTCGAGCTGATTACCAGATATGTGGAGGACAATGAGATCTCCCGTCCGGATGATTTCCTGGTAAGGTCGATGCCGAACAAGTCTTCGGACAAGATATTCATCATCCAGAGCGTGGACAGGCGTATGGCATTGGAAGATATCGCGGAAGCCCGCAATATGGAGATGTCTGATCTGCTTTCCGCCATGGAGGGCATCGTGGAGTCCGGCACGAAGCTGAATCTGGATTACTATATCGACAACAATCTGGATGCGGACGTGGCCGACGAACTGTACGAATGGTTCAGGACTGAAGCCGAGTCCGACTCGCTCGAGGATGCCATCGACGCTCTTGCCGGCGACTATGAAGAGATGGAAATCAGGCTGGTGCGTATGAAATTCCTCTCCGAGGTGGCGAATTGAAGCCGGCGGTTCGAGCCTGCTCCTTTCGTCTTTTCAGCATTTGCGGATGCGGAGTCCCCGCTCGAGAGCCTCGCTGCACCTTCACGGCGTAGAGCCGGCCTACTCATTGGGCAGCATCACGAGCTTGCGCTTCTCGTAATGCGCGAGGTAGCGGAATCCGCAGCTTTTCAGAATATGGGCGAACCTGTCGAAATGCAGGCCCACGTTCCCGGCGTCGTGTGAATCAGAGCCGAGACTGACTATCTCACCTCCAAGTTCACGGTACCTGCGCAGGATGTTCTCGTCCAGAACCGGTGTCCTGCCTTTCAGCTCCTGATACGTCTTGGTGTTGATTTCCAATGCCTTGCCATTCTCAGCAAGGAATCTGAGCATCTCGTCCAGCACGTCCGGGAAATCTTTGTACAGGATGCTGGCCTCGGGATACGGGGCATATCTGGTGACATAGTCATAGTGCCCCATTATGTCGAAACGGTCCCCGAGCCAGACGATTTCCTCGTACAATGTCTCGAGATAGTGACCGTACGCCGTCTTCCAGTCCTTGCCTTCATAGTAGCCGCCCCAGAACGGGTCAGTATCGTCGAGATAATGCACTGAGGCAATGACTTCGTCGAAACTGTGCTTCTCCAGATGCCTGGCGATTTTCTCTCGCTCGCTTTTCTGGACGCCTATCTCTATGCCTTTGAACACTTTGAAGCCTGTCGGAATTGCGACATCTCCGCTTCCGGGAGCCGCAGCTTTTGCCGGTCCGTCGCAGCCCAGTATTTCTCCGGAATGAACAAGATCATTGACCCTGTCGATTTCGGCATCGCGCGCGTCCACGTCGAAGACTTCGGAGACGTATGACTCGTATTTGGCCTTCATCGGCGGCACGTAGAAGTCGCAGTGGTCGGTGAAGCAGATGCCGCCCAGCCCTTTCCGGATGGCACTGCATGCGGTCGCTTCCACGCTTGTGCGTTCTCCGTCGAAGGAAAACTGGCAGTGATTGTGATTGTCGAAAAGCATTGACCTGAATCCTAACTAAGTCCGTCTATGGCACCGTCCTTCACGTCAATCCTTAGAGCCTGCGGCGATTTCGGCAGACCCGGCATGCGGATGATGTCTCCTGCGATGGCCACTATCATCTCTGCCCCGGCATTGATGACAACGTCCTTGATGTCGAACTCGAATCCTTCCGGCGCTCCGTAGAGTTTAGGGTCCTGTGAGAATGAATACTGCGTCTTGGCTATGCAGACAGGGAATTTCGCGTACTCAGTTCCCTCGATTTTCGCGAGCATCTTGCGGGCTTCCGGACTGAACTCCACAGCCCCGGCACGATAAATCTCTTTCGCTACGCGAGTTATCTTGTTTTCAATGCTTTCTTCGTCCCGGTAGATGAATTTCACCGGCTCGGAAGGCTGACTGTCAATGGTTTTCACGACAAGTTCCGCGAGTTCTACCGCTCCTTCGCCGCCTCTGCTGAATGCGTCGTTCAATGCAAACGGCACTCCCAGTTCGGCGCAATGCTCACGTACCATCCGGATTTCGTCGTCCCTGTCGTCGCCGAACTTGTTGAAGCAGACGAGTACGCTCTGTCCGAATTTGCGCATATTTTCAATGTGTCTGTCCAGATTGGCAAATCCCTTCCGTACGCCTTCCTCCGATGCCTCGCTGATTTTGTCCACAGGTACGTCGCCGTGCATCTTGAGTCCGCGCAATGTGGCTACAAGTATGGTGAGTGACGGGTTCAGCCCGGCTTTCCTGCACTTGATGTCGAAGAATTTCTCTGCACCCAAATCTGCACCGAATCCTGCCTCAGTCACCACGTAGTCGCCATAGGTCATGGCCATACGTGTGGCGAGAATGGAGTTGCAGCCGTGAGCGATATTGGCGAAAGGACCGCCGTGGATGAATGCCGGAGTGCCTTCCGTGGTCTGCACGAGGTTCGGGTTCATCGCATCCAGGAGCAGGGCAACGATAGCGCCTGCGACTCCCATGTCCTTAACCGTAAACGGCTTGTTGTCAAGTGTGTAGCCGAGGAGAATGTTCTCGATTCTGCGTCTGAGATCGTCAATGTCCCTGGACAGGCAGAGGATGGCCATTATTTCTGAAGCCGGTGTGATGTCGAAGCCTGACTCCTGTACAAGTCCGTTGGAGTGAGGCCCGAGACCGGTTACGATATGCCTGAGTGAGCGGTCATTCACGTCCATCACGCGTTTCCACAATATCTGTTTCAGTCCGAAGCCTTCTGCCTGGTGCTGGTACAGATAGTTGTCCAGCAGTGCTGAAATCATATTGTTGGCCGATGTGATAGCGTGGAAATCTCCGGTAAAATGCAGATTGATCTTCTCCATCGGAAGTATCTGGGCGTATCCGCCGCCTGCCGCCCCGCCTTTCATTCCGAAGCAAGGGCCGAGAGAAGGCTCCCTCAATGCCGCCACAGCATTTTTCCCGATTTTATTGAGTCCGAGTGCAAGTCCCACCGAGACCGTCGTCTTTCCGATTCCTGCTTTGGTAGGTGTGATAGAATT